>ENA-OQBJ01001213-OQBJ01001213.1-human-gut-metagenome-genome-assembly--contig:-NODE-1213-length-10612-cov-9.911874_pt1 | contig 10612 bp, 14 predicted proteins | sample MGYA00242743_ERZ504545 | MGnify/ENA primary metagenome ERZ504545 (study PRJEB26092, sample SAMD00036252) | human gut metagenome | host: Homo sapiens | study: EMG produced TPA metagenomics assembly of...
AGCGGGCGTTGAGCGCATCGGCATGGCGCTCGCGAATCGAGGCATGGGCCTCCTGACGGGCAGCACGTCGGCACGAATCCGCCGCCGGCCACGCGCACACGGTCGCGATAACGCCGGCGTTTTCGGGGGCGGCCGTCAGCGACTCCTCAAAGGTAATGCCTTCGTCGCCAAAGGTGAGCTCCATCGACTCGCGCGCACCGCGGTCGGGAATGGCAAACACGCAGGCATAGCGCTTGCCCACGACCTCCTGAATGCGCGTCATAAATCGATTGTCCGAGCCCGCAATGGCCGGCTGCTCAATCTTGAGCTCGGCCGTAACCGCGCCGCCGGCACGAATCAGGCTCACGTAGTTCAGGCGCTGCTGAGCACCAAAGTCGAGCTGTTGGGCACGCACGTACAGGCCGTCCAGACGGTCAATCCCCGCCTCGCCGGCACGGGCCTCGATATCCTCGTAGGCGCGCAGGCAGTCATCGAACAGCGAGCGCGGCTCGGACAGGACCACAAGCGCCTTGCCGCTCACGTGCGCCAACGGGCTCACGGTCTGGCCGTACATCACCGGCAAAAAGCGGTCGAGCTCGGGCGTGACGATGCGCGCGTCCACCATCTCGAGCAGCGCCGCCAGCTTGCTATCGCTCTGGCTGGCGCGATAGAGCGCCACATGCATGTTGTGGACGGCCTCGTCGGTGAGCGCCAGCTCGCGGCACGGGAAGATCTCGATGCTGTCCTCGTTGCCGATGGTTTGGCCCGTGGAGCTCACCATGCGGCGGATGCGGTCGATCTCGTCGCCAAAGAACTCAATGCGCACGGGTGCTTTTTCCTGCGCGGGGAACACCTCGACGGTATCGCCGTGCACACGGAACAGGCCGGGCGCGTCGGCGGCACCTGCATTGGTGTAGCCCATGCCCACCAGGCGCTGCGGCACCTCGTCGAAGGGAATCTCCTCGCCCACCGCAAAGGTGGTGGACTCCCAATAGCGGCTCTCGACCGGCGGCACGCAACGCAGTAGCGCGCGGGCCGAGGCGACCATGATGCAGTTATCGCCGCGCACGATACGCCCTAAAGCCTCGCAGCGTTGGGCCACCTCGCGTCGTCGGGCGCTGCTCACGCCATGGATAGTCTTTGCGCTCGGGAAAGCGGCACACATGCGCCAGACCCACATAGGCGGCCAGGCTGCGCGCGGCGCGATCGGCCGCGTCCTCGCCGCTCACGATGTAGACCGTGGGACGCGGACGGCGCGCAAACTGAGCTGCCGCCATGAGCGTGCGGCCCGACTGCGACACGGCCAGCGTCACGTCCTCGCCGGCATCGAGTCCGGCCTCGACGGTCTGCAGCGCCTCGGCAGTGTAGAGCTGCGCGGCTATACGGTGAATGAGCATGCTGTTCCTCCGGCATCGCAACGCCAAAAGCCCGCCGGGGCAAGCTCGGCGGGTCGTACGTCAAATACATTGTCTGTCATGGTAGCGCATGGAGAGGACTCCGGCTCAAGGGCAAACCCAGCCCCGCAAAAAACGCCAGACGAAGATGCGTTCCGCCCTACCCCGCCACCCGTACGCTGGGGCACAAATCCGCCAGCGGACACTCGTCGCACTTGGGTTTGCGGGCGTCGCAAATCTCGCGACCGAAAGTGATCCACTGGTGATTGACCGACTCCCAATACTCGTGCGGCAAAATCTTGAGCAGATCTTGCTCGGTCTTGAGCGGCTCCTTGGCATGCGTCTTGGGCTCAGCATCAGGCGATGCGCAATGCGGTTCACATGGGTATCCACCGCGATGCCCTCGACAATGCCAAACCCCACGTTGAGCACGATGTTCGCCGTTTTGCGCCCCACGCCCGGCAGCTTTACGAGCTCCTTCATGTCGGCCGGTACCTCGCCGCCGTAGTCGGCAACAATCATCTGCGCAGCCTCCACAGCATGCTTGGCCTTACTCTTATAAAAGCCGAGTGACTTAATGGTGTCCGCCACGTCGGTCACACTTGCCCCCGCCATGGCCTCGGGCGTGGGCCACTGGGCAAACAGTTGGGGCGTCACCTTGTTGACCTGCGCGTCGGTCGTCTGAGCCGAGAGCAGTACCGCGATGAGCAGCCTAAAGGGATTCTCGTGGTCCAAAAAGCACTCGACCGGTCCATAGCGGCGGTTGAGGCGCTCGCACACCTCAACGGCGCGTTCGCGTTTGGCGGCATTGGTCTCGCGTGGCATAACGACTCCTCGGCTCAGCGGCACAACAAAACTACGGGCACGATTGTCCCACGTATGGGGTCGTTACGCCTCCAAAAATGCGCCGGTCTGACGGCTCCACAGGCTTGCGTATTCGCCGCCCGCCTCGACGAGCTGCGCATGCGTGCCATCCTCGACGATCTCGCCATCCGCCAGCACCACGATGCGGTCGAGCGAGGCCACGGTGGACAGGCGATGCGCCACCACAATGGAGGTGCGGCCGCGCATCAGGTTCTCGAGCGCCTCCTGCACCAGCGCCTCGGACTCGCTATCGAGGCAGACGTCGCCTCGTCGAGCACCAGAATCGGTGCGTCGGTGAGGATGGCACGGGCGATGGCCACACGCTGGCGCTGGCCGCCCGAAAGCTTGACGCCGCGCTCGCCCACCATGGTGTCGAAGCCACGGGGCAGGCGGTCGATGAACTCCAGGCATTGGCCAGGCGTGCGGCCTCGCGGATCTGCTCGTCAGTGGCGCCCGCGCGGCCGTAGGCGATATTCTCGCGAATGGAGCGGTGGAACAGCAGCGCCTCCTGCGGCACGTAGGCAACCTGGCGGCGCAGGCTCTGCTGCGTGCAGCGCGAAACGTCCTGACCGTCCACGAGCACGCGGCCGCCCTGCACGTCGTCCAGGCGCAGCAACAGCTTGGTGAGCGTCGTCTTGCCCGAGCCCGATTTGCCCACCAGGCCCACGCGCTGGCCCGCCGCCACATGGAGCGTCAGGTCGTCGAACACGCTCTCGCCCGCCGCGGCATCACGGTATGCAAAGCTCAGGTGCTCAAAATCAATCGCGCCCTCGCGCACCTTGAGCTCGGGGGCGTTCTCGTCGTCTGCCACCAGACGCGGCTCGTCCAGCACGCGCGTCATCTCGGCCGCATCGCCCAGCGCGCGGTTGATGCGCTGCATCATGGAGCTCACGTAGTTCAGGCGCATGGTGAGGTTATACGTGTAGGTAAAGATCATGACGAGCGCACCGGCAGAGATGCCAAACCACGCGTTGCCGCCCGCCACGAACACGCTCACCACGGCCATGGTGATGACGATAAGGCCCGAGGTCGTAAAGTTGCGCTGCATCATGGCGTGCATCGAAACCGTCTCGGCATCGCGCGCGGCGCGGTCGGCGGCATCGAACAGGTCGCGCTCAAAGTCCTCGCGCCCGCAAGTCTTGACGGCCAGGATGTTCGTAACCGCGTCGGAAAGCACGCCCGACAGCTTGTTCTGAGCGGCGGACGTCGCGGCCGAAAGCGGCATGATGCGCTTGTACATAAGCCAGACAAACGCGATGTAGACGACCATGATGCCCACCAGTATCACAGTAAATGCGGGCACCACCGGGGCGAGCGCAGCCACCGTGCAGATGACCGAGGTAATGGTGGGGATGAGCGAATACACCGTCACGTCCACCAGCCCCGTGTAGCCGCTCATAAAACGGCTCGTCTGGCTCACAAGCGATCCGCCAAAGCGGCTGGTGTGGAATGTCATGGATTGATTGGAGAGCGTGTCAAAGCACAGGCGCGCCAGGTGATAGTTGCCCGCAATCTCGAGCTTGTAGACGGTGTAGTCCTGCAGCTTGGAGAGGATCTGACCCACCAGGTTCACAAGCACGAGCGCCAGGATGTAAGGGCCAAAGACCTCAAACACCTGGTCGCCCGCCACGGGGCCGGCCTGGACGCGGTCGACGATGAGGGCCATAACGTAGGTGTTGGCAAACGTGAGCAAAAAGATGTAGCCCGCCGACGAGAATACCGAGAGAAAGACAATCAACGGCTGCGTGCGCGTGACATCCCAAAAACGCTGCAGCGTGCGGCGCACGGTGGAACGCTTGAGCGGACTGGTGCTTCTCTGAGACATGGGCTTCCTTTCGCGTCTGATAGGGCGAAAGGCCATTGTTGCACATTAAAGTGCGCTTTAGGCAAGTGCAATGCGAAAAGCGCCCGAGCGCCGCGTTTACGCCGGCGCGCCGCCGTCCGTTGAGGCTAGTCCTCGTCTTCCTGGCCCGCAAGTAGCCCTGCGGACTCCAAGCCCAAAATCTCATCGGCCTCCCGCGCGTCTTCCAGCGCGTCGATATCCTTAAGCTTGCGCTCCATAACATTGGTGCGCGTGGTGATGATGCCCTCGACCGTTTTGCCCGCGGTCTCGATCTGCTGTTGGGCGCGACGCAGTGCTGCCTGGTAACGTGGCAGCTCGGCCTTGACGGCGGAAAGTACGCGCAGCACGTCATCGGTGCGTTTTTGCAGCCTAAACGTCTGGTAGCTCATCTGCAGACTATTGAGGATGGCCGCCATGGTGCTGGGGCCGGCAACGTTGACGTGATAGTCGCGGCCTAAGGTCTCGATAAGCCCAGGGCGACTGACGACCTCGGCGTACAGGCCCTCAAAAGGCACGAACAGAATGCCAAAGTTGGTCGTCGCGGGCACGCTCAGGTACTTTTCGCAGATATCCTTGGCCTCGCGCTTCACCATGCGTCGAGCGTCTTGCGTGCTGCGGCGACGGCCTCAGCGTCACCCGACTCCTGGGCATCGAGCAGGTGCTCGTACGCATCGCCGGGAAACTTGGAGTCAATCGGCAGCAGCACGGGGTCGCCCTCGTCCACCGGCAGCTTGACGGCAAACTCAACGCGCTCCGAGGCGCCGGGCTTGGTGGCAACGTTTTCCAGATACTGATCGGGTGTGAGGATATCCGCCAGAATCGCGCCCAGCTGCACCTCGCCCAAAATGCCACGCGCCTTGACGTTGCCCAGCACGCGCTTGAGGTCGCCCACGCCGGTGGCGATAGACTGCATGTCGCCCAGGCCCTTGTACACAGCCTCGAGCTGGTCGCTCACCTGCTTAAACGATGCAGACAGGCGGTCGTTGAGCGTACGGGAGAGTTTCTCGTCCACCGTCGCGCGCATCTGATCGAGCTGCACGTTGTTGTCCTTGCGGATGGCGCCCAGCTGGGCATCGACCGTCTCGCGCACTTTGTCCAGGCGGTGTTCGATGCCCTCGCGGTTGGCGCCGAGCTGTTGGGCCGTCTCGCGGCGCAGGTCATCCATACGGTCGCCAGCCTGCGAGAACTCACGCGCGATGGTCAGGTAGCGCTGCTGCTCCACGGCCGCATCGGTTGTCTGCTGCTGCGCGATGGCATTTGCCGTGCGGCGGGTTTCGGCCAAAGCGACGTTCAGGGTGTCGAGCGCGTTGTTGGCCTGCTCGAGCGCAGCCAGTATCTCTGCCCCGTTATCGCCGCGCTCCCGCAGCTCGGCGCGGAGGCCCTTGAGCTGCAGGGCACAAGCCACAGCAACCCCCACCGCCACTAAGGCGATCACAACAAGCGCAATATCAATAGCAGACATAGACTCCGCCCAACAAACCCAATCGATTATCAATCAAAACCGCGATCAATCTTACCCCGCCACACGCACCGGCGCCCGACCCCTTCTTGGGTGCCTCTCTCCTCCGCATATTCCATAATGCGGCGCGCCGTCTTCCTGCTCACCTTTGAGTCATCACCGGCCAAGTATGCGTACACGTTTCCCTTATTCAGGTGCAAATCGCGGCAGAGGCCATAGCGCGTTACGCCCGATGCCTCCAGTGCTTTCAGCGTTCTTTTTCTCATCAGGCATTAACCTTCTGTCGGCCACTGGCTTTTCTTTCATCCCCCGATACGCACGCCATACGTTGGCATAACGATTAGGGAGCTTGTCCCCGGCGCATAGAGATGCCAGGCTATCCGCTTGACCGTACAGGGAAAAGACGTCTCGGTAGCCCTCTTCCATCCACGAGCCCTCGGATAAGCCCAGAACGTATTCGGCTTTGCCCTGCGCCAAAGCGAGCAAAAACAGAGGCTCCGCCACGCGCGGCGCATCCGTCATTGCCTGCTTAACCAGCTTTCTAAAACTCAGCGACCGCTGCCCGGACAGCTCTCGGCAATAGCTTTCAAGAATCCCTCAAAAGTCAGATTCAACCACGCACCTCCTTTATGTATTGCCTGTATGCACAGACCATCTCTTGGTAGCTCCGCTCCGAAGGCGACGACGCCAACGCCTCCCCTTCATCGAATATAAGCCGCTCGAGCAGATCCCAATCAAGCCGCTCGGTAAACGCTCGGCTATGGAGGTCGACAATGTCATTCGGGCGATAGGCGTAAAGCTTCATCACCGCCAGATCCTCCAAAGATGGCGTAAAGTACCTGATAAAATGCGCCCCAATCTCCAATGGGATCAATCGATCTTCGTAATTGAATGGCATCTGGTTGCAATATGCCACCGCCATTCCATTCACCCCGGGGTATCGATCCATGATCTCGCGGAGGCACCTGTCTGCCTCAAACACATCAATGTCATGTGTAACCGCCCGATTCGTCACGTCGTTTAGCATGAAGGCGCTTCCTCCCACCAATACAACGCTCGGCCTATCGTCTCTTGGACCTATTTCCAGCTCCGCCTCTTCGTCAATATCCAAAAGAGTCTGCTCTAAATCCTGCTTATACATAGCAAATCCTAATATTATTCATCTTCAATAATACTATTCAGTTGCACGACAGGACCCACAGGATGCAAGGATTCCACTCGTGGCGATAATCCCTACACCCTAGAAGTCCTAATGCGACAAACGCTAGCTCTCCCAGCCGGCGCGGATGGTTGTTATGACGTCACCTAGGCGCTGGCCGAGGCTGACAGATGTTGGAGGACTTCGCTGGGCGAGGCACCGTTGAGGATGCAGGTGAGCGCATACGAGACCAAGAAAATCGCCGCAAGTCCTAACGGAATGAGCAAGATCATCGCTAACGTGCGCAGGCGCTGGCTCACGCGGCGGTGACGCGTACGGCGTTTGTCGAACGCAAGCTCCTGCGCATATGAATCTTGTTGTACGGAATAGTTCTCTGGCGCCGATCCGCCCGCGGGCGAAACCGCGGGCGTGGCATTTTGCGCAGGGGGCTGGGCGGCTACCCCTTGCATTTGCATATCCATGAGCCGTTGCTGCTGACGCAGCATGCGCTCAGCTTGTTGCTGCGGAGTCTCAAGAAACAGATCCATGTTGGCCTCCAAAATCGGGGCATTCGACGCTTACGACCAGCATCCCGCACCGCCATGACCGCGACAACGCAATCCGTAGCAATAGCTGCAAAGTTTCTTGTTGACAAAATCTGTCGAAAACCTCAACAACTCCCCTACCAGCACTTTCTCTGAGCTTTTTTCGCCAGCAATCTTTTGGCCTTCCGCCCTTACGCCAACTGGCCAAAACCTAACCAAAAGCTTGACGAAAATTGTGGAGACCGGGACCTCAAGTAAAATGTGACAGCCCCAAGCGAAGCAGCCTGGACAGTTAGTTCAGATATGTATAAATCAGACCCCCACAGAAGGGCGACACGCTCCGTTTGCCGCATTTTAGTCCCCCATAACGGACATCAAAGACCTAAAGTCAGGCGTAACAGGCATCCAAATGACGCCCAACAGACCTCCAAGGGCCCAAAAGGCAGCCATCGAGCGATTGGAAAAATACGAATCTGAACTAACTGTCCACCCCCACACAAAACGTGCCGCCCCAAAAAGGGCGGCACGCAAACTTCTAATCAGCTTTTTAAACATGAGCACGCGACGATCCAACGCCGGAGCGCGGGGCGGGAGGCCGGATTGCCTTCCCTCCTCGCTCACGGCTTCGCAGGGTCGCGTTGAGGGAAGGCAATCCGGCCTCCCGCCCCGCGCTCCGCAGCCAGCACGTCACACGCGTCGCGTACTAGTAGTTCACCACCTGCTCCTCAAAGTACGCCTTCGGGTGGTTACACACCGGGCACACCTCGGGCGCCTCGGCACCCACATGCAGGTGTCCGCAGTTCAGGCACTTCCACACTTTTACGCCCTCGCGCTCAAACACCTCGCCCGATTCAATGCGCTCGACGAGTTTGTTGTAGCGCTCCTCGTGAGCCTTCTCGACGGCGGCGACACCACGGAACTTTGCGGCAATCTCGGCAAAGCCTCTTCCTCGGCGGTCTTGGCAAACTCGTCGTACATCGTGGTCCACTCGTAGTTCTCGCCCGCGGCGGCATCACGCAGGTTGTCCAGGGTGCCCGGAACGGCGCCGTCGTGCAGATACTTAAACCACAGCTTGGCGTGCTCGGACTCGTTGCCCGCGGTCTCGGCAAAGATATTCGAGATCTGAACGTAGCCGTCCTTCTTGGCCTTGGATGCATAGTAGCGATACTTGGTATGCGCCTGCGACTCACCGGCAAAAGCGGCCTCGAGGTTCTTCTTGGTCTGAGAGTTCTCAAAATCCATGGGTGTACTTCCCTTCAATACATGCCGCCCGTAGGCTTCGAGCGGCTCTATCTTTAGGATGCCCCCATACCGAGAATCTAAACCTTACAATCTCGTTCTTCAAATTCAAGCGAGCTAGACGCTTAGCCAGCGATTGCCCTCGGCGCGGCAGAACCCCTCGCGTTCCAGGTCGGCAAGAATGCTTGCGACCAGCTCGCGCTCGACCGGCTCTCGGCCGGCTGCCGCCTCCATCTCGTTCACGCCTGCAACGGCTTCATCAAGCGTAATACCTGCTGGCAGCCCATCGCGCGCTGCCAGCAGCATGCGCACGATGTGGGCGCGCTTTTGACGACGCGAACCCTCAAACTTGGACTGGCGGCTATAGCCCGCCGATCGCCTAGACGGATTGGGCAACGTCTTCTTAAGATACGCACCATAATCCAGCAGCGCGTAATACCACGCGCGCGGCGTATCGGCGTCGTCTTGAGGCGCGGCAAAGGGGGCAATCTCGTCCGCCGTCGCACCGGGAGCCGCCGGACAGGCCGCCTGAATCAGCGGCACCAGTTCGCGATCGGGAACAGCCGGCACGTCGGGAAAGAAATGATGTAGAAAGACCGTGCGCACGTTGGTCTCCAGATACACGCCCGGAAGATCGAACGCGAACGACCGAATGCCCTGCGCCGTCGCCGGCCCAATACCGGGCAGGGCGACCAGATCGCGCGTCTCGCGCGGGAACTCCCCGCCCCAGCCCTCTACAAGCTGCTGTGCAGCCCTGTGAAGTGCCAGAGCACGTCGGTTGTAGCCCATGCCCTGCCAAGCGTCCAAAACGTCCGAGGGTGCCGCCTGCGCAAGTGCCCGCACAGTCGGAAAGCGCTCGAGCCACGCCGGCATGCGTGTCTCCACGCGCGGCACCTGCGTCTGCTGCAGCATGACCTCGGAGAGCCAAATAATGTACGGGTCACGCGTACGTCGCCACGGAAGGTCGCGATAGCGCAGGACCCCTTCCGATCGAATCATCGAACGAAAGGGGTCCTGAATCATATCTATGCTCCTTATGCGGCGCTATTCCTCCCGGCAAGCATACGCACAGGCAGCGTACTCGGGAAACGCATCGCGGTCGGCAAACTTGGGGTCGACGGCCGGGAACTGGCGGTGAGCGACGATATCGCCCAACGAAACGGAATCGAGGTAGTCGCGCATCAACGCTTGAGCTCCGGCCCACAGGGGATGATAGCAGCACGTGCCATGCGTGCACAGTCGCCATCGGGCGCGGTGCAATCATTCATAACCATGGGTCCCTGAACGGCCTCTACAACCTGACGGATCGTGACATCGTCGGGGCTCACCTTAAGGCGCATGCCGCCGTGAACACCGCGCAGGCTTTCTACAATGCCGGCTTGAACCAGACCGTGCTGGATCGAACGGGCAAATGAATACGGAACATTGACCTCTTCGGCAGCAGTGCGAACAGACAGCAACCGCTCCGGCTCCTCGGCAAGCATCGCAAGCATGCGAAGGCATAATCAGTCTTCCTCGATATGTCCATGTTTCCCCTTTCAAGGAATACGAACAGCTCGAACGAGCTCCGGGGCCGAGCTTGTGTCGAGACGTCAATGACCGTATGGACGCCCAAATAGCAAAACGGGTGTCCACTGAATGCCGCGTTTGAAGCCTCTTGCATCAAAAACGGCTCACAGTGCAATTCAGTATAACCTAACCCCCTGCTTCGTTGAACAGGTGTTGCGCAACAAACGTCTTGTTTGAGCACATGTCTTAAACGGAGCTTGTCCGGGAATTGGAAGGATTTGGTTTTGGGCGAAAGGTACCGATGGGATCAAGGTCCTATCAAACGCAAAAAGCCACGTCCGAAGACGTGGCTTTAATTGCATTGGCGGGAAGTACGGGGCTCGAACCCGCGACCTCCGACGTGACAGGCCGGCGCTCTAACCAAACTGAGCTAACTCCCCAGGCAGTCGTTCGCGTTTGTTTCCGCTCGCGTGCGCTGCGGGGATTAGTATACACAGAAGTCTGTCCGGCGCGCAACAACTTTTTTGAAAAAATTTTTCGGTCCTCCGGGAGGGTCTCCGGGGCCGGGGGCGGGGGTTAAGTTTGCTGCGTCTACAGTCCTGCGCAAGACGAAAGCACATTAAGTGCTTTCCTTTGCGTGCG
>ENA-OQBJ01001214-OQBJ01001214.1-human-gut-metagenome-genome-assembly--contig:-NODE-1214-length-10610-cov-1.893447_pt1 | contig 10610 bp, 13 predicted proteins | sample MGYA00242743_ERZ504545 | MGnify/ENA primary metagenome ERZ504545 (study PRJEB26092, sample SAMD00036252) | human gut metagenome | host: Homo sapiens | study: EMG produced TPA metagenomics assembly of...
TTAACGTTCTCATTTTTCATTATAAAAACAAAAAATAAGATTAAAAAAGCAATAATAAAAATTAGAGAAGGATATTTTGATTCCATATAGTAATATTTCCTGATTAAATTGCATGTTTTTATAGTTATTATTTTAACAAAAAAATAGTTTTTTACAAAAAATATCAATTTGTCATTAAAAAAAGATTGGAATTTAGATTAAAAAATGATAGAATAAAACATGTAAAAACCTAAAAGGAGAGTTTTATATGGATAGTACAGTTAATTCACAGTCAAATACAGTAGCACCAAAGCAAGCAGAGTGCAAAAAGATGCGTTATAGCATCCGTAAGGTTGCCGCAGTAGGGGCAACATCAGCACTTGTTTGGTACCTTGGCATTTTTAGGTGCCACTCAGGTAAAAGCTGATCAAGTTACAGAAACAGCACCAGCTGTAGCTACTGCGACAGCAACACCAGAAACAAGCACAGCATCTCTAACGGTAGCCAGTGAAACAGCAACAAGTGTGGCAACTTCAGAAGCAGTTGAATCTTCAGTTGCACATTCAGAGGTTACAACTACACCAGTTACAGAGACACAACCAAGCAACACAACTCCATCAGTAGTCGAAGAAAAGGCGTCTAGCACAGTAGTGACATCTTCATCAGATGCAACAACACCTTCATCAACAGTTGCTGCGGTTTCTGCTCCAGCTCATACATCAGAGGCTGCAGTAGAAGCACCAACTTCAACAGCAAGCTCAGAAACAGCTGATACACATACTGAAGTAGCCCTTAAACCTACTGAAAACAGCGCTGCTAATGCAAACCTTAGCAAACTTAACGGTCGTATCAAGTCTATTGTTGAAGATAATATGACCTCAGATCAAATCGTTGCCTTGACTGAGGAAGAAATTAAAGCACTTAATAAAGTTGACTTTAGCGATGATGCTATCAAGGGTACAGGTACTAGCTTGACTTACCGTAACTTGAAAGATATCGTTGCTAGCTTCTTGAAGCAAGACAGCAAATTGGCAGTTCCTTACTTTAAAGCAGATACAATCATCAATATGCCTGCTTTCAACACTGTTGATGCCCAAACGATGAAAAAAGAAGAAATCGACGTTTGGGATTCTTGGCCAGTCCAAGATGCTGAGTCAGGTGTAGTAAGCAACTGGAACGGTTATCAGTTGGTTATCTCAATGGCCGGTGCACCAAATAAAAACTCAAACCACATTTACTTGCTCTATAGTAAATACGGAGATAATGACTTACGCATTGGAAAAATGCGGGTCCAATCTTTGGTTATAATGCCCTTGAAGATGACCAACAATGGTCAGGTTCAGCGACGGTAAACTCTGACGGTAGTATCCAACTTACTACACTAAGAATGATACTAGTGGCGGTAAATTGAACTGGCAACAATTGGCTAGTGCTACACTTAACCTAGCTGTTGAAAACGACGAAGTTGTTATTAAGTCAGTTGAAAATGACCACATTCTCTTTGGTGGGGATAACTATCATTATCAAAGTTATCCAAAATTCATGAGTACTTTCAACGATGACCACAACCACGATGGAAATCCAGACCGTACAGATAACTACTGTCTTCGTGACCCACACATCATTGAAGATAACGGTAGCCGCTACCTTATTTTCGAATCAAATACAGGTGACGAAAACTACCAAGGCGAAAAACAAATCTACAACTGGTCAAACTATGGAGGAGATGACGCCTTTAACCTTAAGTCATTCCTCAATATTGTCAATAATAAACACCTTTATAACCTTGCTTCATGGGCAAATGGTTCTATTGGTATCTTGAAACTTGACGACAATGAGAAAAATCCATCTGTAGCTGAACTTTACACACCACTTGTTACTAGCCACTTGGTTACTGATGAAGTAGAACGTCCAAGTGTTGTTAAGATGGGTAACAAGTATTACCTCTTCACTGCTTCACGTATCAATAAATCTACGGATGCTGAAGGTACTGTAGCAGCGCGTGAAGCTGTCGGTGATGACGTTGTCATGCTCGGATTCGTATCAGATAGCCTCCGTGGAGAATATCGTCCACTTAATGGCTCAGGTGTGGTTTTGACAGCCTCTGTACCAGCTGACTGGCGTACATCTACCTATTCTTACTATGCGGTTCCTGTTGAAGGCTCATCAGATACTCTTTTGGTAACTTCTTACATGACTAACCGTGGTGGAATTGCCGGTGCTGAGAATAAATCAACGTGGGCTCCAAGCTTCCTTATCAAGATGAATGCAGATGATACTACAGAAGTTCTTCCTAAGATGACGAATCAAGGTGACTGGATTTGGGATAAATCTAGTGAAAGCTTGGTACACGTAGGCGATCAAAACAGTGCTAAATTGCCAAACGAGGACTTTAATGTAGATTATTATGCGGTATCGGGTTATGGTCTTAAACCACATACTTATCCTACAGTTGATGGTTCAACAGGCGTTTCTGAAGCTCACGGTGTCTTGACTGTAACTGTTAAAGATGGTAAAGACAAGAAGGCAGATAAGCCAGAAACACCAGTAAGTCCAACAGAAGGTAATCATTCTGTTGATGATAAGTCTAACAAACCAGATACACCTTCTAAACCAGCAGACAATAATCAACCATCAACTAATAAAGAAGATAAACCAGCAACGCCGACGAATCCAGATTCTCCAGTTCGTAATCCGTTCCCTTATTTCACAGATCGCCCATCTAATGATAATAATTCATCAGATGATCATCATGTAGAGGTTCCTGCGAAACCTTCAACAGAGGGTTCTGTGGGTGACCGTCGTCCAGTAGCTCAAGCTACAGAGATTGCGTCACCAGTACCAGAGGCTATTGTAGCAACTGGACCAACTGTTTCAACGACTCCTGTTAAAGAAGAGTCTGTCACTGAAACAGAAGCTCCAAAACCAGCGAAGTCTGAAGAGGAAGTTCAGTCTCACGGAGTCGCTAAAGCTGATGAAGTAACTAAGTCTGATGAGTCAAGTAAAGACAACAATACTAAAGTTGCTGCCAAACTTGCTACGACTCCTAAGACACCAAGTGATTCAGAAGGTTCAAAGAGCAACATTCTTTCAATCTTGGCGACTATCTTTGCAGCAATTGCAAGTCTAGCTCTTCTTGGCTATGGTTTGGTCACAGGAAAGATTCATTTGCCTAAAAAAATAATCCTTTTCAAAAAACGTTTGCAGTAAAGCAAGCGTTTTTTTGCCTTTTTGATATAATGGAGTGAGTATAAAGCAAAGGAAGAAACTATTATGGGTAAATTTCAAGTTATTTCACATCCACTGATTCAACATAAACTTTCAATCCTCCGTCGTGAGGATACTTCTACTAAGGACTTCCGTGAGCTAGTTAATGAAATTGCTATGCTCATGGGTTACGAAGTGTCTCGTGACCTTCCTCTCGAAGAGGTTGAAATTCAAACACCAATTACCAAAACTGTACAAAAACAACTTTCTGGTAAGAAATTGGCGATTGTTCCAATTCTTCGTGCGGGTATTGGTATGGTCGATGGTTTCCTTAGCCTTGTACCAGCAGCTAAAGTTGGTCATATTGGTATGTATCGTGACGAGGAAACTCTTGAGCCGGTTGAGTACTTGGTTAAATTACCAGAAGACATTGATCAACGTCAGATTTTTGTAGTAGACCCTATGCTTGCGACTGGTGGTTCAGCAATCTTGGCAGTAGACTCACTTAAAAAACGTGGTGCAGCTAATATCAAGTTTGTTTGCTTAGTTGCAGCACCAGAAGGTGTCAAAAAATTGCAAGATGCTCACCCAGATATCGATATCTACACAGCATCTTTGGATGAGAAACTTAATGAAAACGGTTATATTGTTCCAGGTCTTGGAGATGCAGGTGACCGTCTCTTTGGTACAAAATAAGTTGAAAAGGGAAAATTTCCCTTTTTTTACTAGATTAATAAGTTTTAAGTGAGATTGGTTTAGGGAATTTTAGCACTCTTTCAGAAAGAGTGCTAAGAATGATGTTTTTTATTTGACCTAATTTGACTAAAATCATATAATAGCATCAAGACAATATTAAAAGGAGGATTCATATGATTCCTGTAGTAATTGAACAAACATCACGCGGTGAGCGTTCTTATGATATTTACTCACGTTTGCTCAAGGATCGTATCATCATGTTAACAGGTCCTGTTGAAGATAATATGGCAAACTCAATTATTGCCCAACTCTTGTTTTTGGATGCTCAAGACAATACAAAAGATATCTATCTTTATGTTAATACACCAGGTGGATCCGTTTCGGCAGGTCTTGCCATTGTTGATACAATGAACTTCATCAAGTCTGATGTTCAGACTATCGTTATGGGGATGGCAGCATCTATGGGAACAATTATGCTTCAAGCGGTACAAAAGGTAAACGTTTCATGTTGCCGAATGCAGAGTACATGATTCACCAACCAATGGGTGGTACTGGTGGCGGTACGCAACAAACAGACATGGCTATCGCAGCTGAACACTTGCTCAAGACACGTAATAACTTGGAGCAAATCTTAGCAGATAATTCTGGACAACCAATTGAAAAGGTTCATGTAGACGCTGAACGTGACAATTGGATGAGTGCTCAAGAAACGCTTTGAATATGGTTTCATCGATGAAATCATGGCTAATAACCAATTAAAATAAACTGAGCTTGTCTTAAATAAAAAGTCAGATGCAAATCGGTTGTATAAGGACCGTTTCATCTGGCTTTTTGTGTTATAATAGAAAACATGTTAATAATCAATGAGGAGTTGCTTGCGATTGATCAAGCTATAGAGTATCTTGTTTCGTATTTTCTAAAGCTACCTGAGGTAGAGAATTATCGTTTAAAACGCCAGAAATTCGAAAATGATAGAGAACTTCAAGAGCAACTCTTTGCATTTCAAAAATTAAAGGATAGCTATGATACTGCTAAGGCGTATGAGGCTTTTAGACCAGATGTGAGAGAGTTGAAACGTCAGGTTTTGCGAATGAAGCGTCAAATTGATTTAAACGAGGTGGTTATTGGCTATCGTCAGGCAGAGTTCGATTTACAGACTATTTTAGCCAATCTTGGTGAGGAGATTGCCCAAGCTGTTTCAAATCAGATTTTTATTGATACTGGGCTACCTCTTGCCCTCATAAACCACATCATAAAAAGGGAGACACTAACATAAAGGAGAAGATGAGTCATGATTAAGCGTCAAGGCATTATTGTTTATTTATACTACAATAGAGACTTACGTAAAATTGCCAAGTTTGGGGATGTTGTCTACCATTCTTTTAAGATGCGCTATGTGCACCTTTATGTAGATGAGGACAAGGTCGAGGATATTTTGAAAGAGCTCGATGGAATGAAAGCAGTGAAAAAAGTTCTGCCTTCTTACTATTCTGATATTGATATGGACTTTGTAGGTAGTCTGGAACGTTACGACACCTCAGTCCCTGAACCGTTTAAGAACTTTTCTCTTTAATAAGAGAAAAAGTTTTTTTCTTTTTAAAGAGTTATTCTTAAAGTAATGGAAACGATTACTGTCGCTAAAGCTTAGTTATGTGTAGTTGACAATTGTCTGATAATTCTGTAAGCTATAAGATGAACTTTTTTAAGAAAATATTAAGGAGAAATCTTATGTCTAAAAAGATCACACTTATTGTGTTAGCCTTTTTTGCTTCCATTTTCTTGGTTGCCTGTGGCAAGTCACCAGATGTGACTGCTAATGCCAATGGTACTAAGATTGGCGATACAATCAAAATTGGTGTTAACATGGAGTTGACAGGTGCCGTTGCAGCCTATGGTAAGGCGGAGCAGAATGGTATTAAGTTGGCTGTTGACGAAATTAACAAAGCTGGTGGCGTCGATGGCAAAAAGCTTGAGCTTGTCACAAAAGATAATAAATCTGAAAATGCTGAAGCTTCAACATCTTCAACGAACTTGGCTATTCAGAGTAATGTAAATGCTATCGTTGGTCCAGCGACATCAGGTGCTGTTGCTGCGGCTAGCCTCGTATCACAAAAAACAGGGGTTCCTTTGCTGACACCTTCAGGTACGCAGGACGACCTTACGGTAGATGCTAAAGGTACGAAGAAATTCGTTTTCCGTACAACCTTCAAGGATAGTTACCAAGGTAAAGTTTTGGCAGCTTATTCTTACAATAATTTGAATGCTAAGAAAGTAGTTCTCTACTATGATAATGCTTCAGATTATGCCAAAGGTATTGCGGATGAATTCAAGCGTGAGTATAAAGGTCAAATCGTTACTGAAGCTACCTTTGCTTCAGGGGACAAGGATTATCAGTCAGCCTTGACTAAATTTAAAGACCTTGATTATGATGCTATTGTAATGCCTGGTTACTATACTGAGACTGGTATTATTACAAAACAAGCACGTGACCTTGGAATTGATAAACCAATCCTTGGACCTGACGGATTCAGTGATGCGAAATTTACTGAGCTTGCAGGTAAAAAGAATGCTTCAAACGTCTACTATGTATCAGGATATTCAACAAATGTTGCTCTTTCTGACAAGGCATCAGGATTCATCGAAGCATATAAGAAAGCCTACAACACTGACCCGAATATGTTTGCTGCTCTAGCTTACGATTCTGTTTATATGATTGCAGAAGCATCAAAAGATGCGAAAACATCGGTTGATATTGCTGATAACTTAGCACAATTGAAAAACTTTGTCGGGGTTACAGGTAAAATGACGATTGATAAGGATCATAACCCTATTAAAGCAGCTCTTATGGTTAAAAGAGATAATGGTGAAGAGGTTTCAGCGGAAGCCGTTGAAATTGAAAAATAATCTGTTATCTATACTAAAAATGAACTAGAAAGTTTGGTTAAATATGTTTTTTGAACAACTTCCCCAACAACTAGTCAATGGTATCATCTTGGGTAGTATCTATGCCTTACTTGCCCTTGGATATACCATGGTTTATGGGATTATCAAATTGATTAACTTTGCCCATGGAGACATCTATATGATGGGTGCCTTCGTTGGTTACTATGCGATTAATAGCCTCGGAATGAATTTCTGGGTTGCCCTTGTCTTTGCTATGCTTGTCTGTGCGATTTTAGGGGTTGTCATTGAGTTCTTGGCTTATCGCCCACTCCGTAATTCGACACGTATTTCTGCCTTGATTACGGCTATCGGTGTCTCATTCTTCCTTGAGTACATCATGGTTCTCTTTGTAGGTGCAGATACACGTTCATTCCCTCAAAAGATTGCAATTAAGACTTATCATCTTGGATCAATCTCTGTAACAAATGTGCAATTGCTTATCTTGGTAGTTGCCCTTGTCCTTATGGTTGCTCTTCAATTGATTGTTAAAAAGACTAAGATGGGTAAAGCTATGCGTGCCGTATCTGTAGACAGTGATGCAGCAGAATTGATGGGTATTAATGTTAATAACACTATCAGCTTCACTTTTGCTCTTGGATCATCACTAGCAGGGGCAGCGGGTGTCCTTATTGGTCTTTACTATAACTCTATCGAACCTCTTATGGGTATGACACCAGGTATTAAAGCCTTTGTTGCTGCCGTTCTTGGTGGTATCGGTATTATCCCTGGTGCAGCACTTGGTGGATTTGTTATCGGTATTTTGGAGACATTATCAACTGCAATTGGTTTGTCAAGTTACCGTGATGCCATCGTTTATGGTGTCTTGATCGTTATCCTTTTGGTTCGCCCAGCGGGTATCCTCGGTAAAAATGTGAAAGAGAAGGTGTAAGACATGAAGAAAAATCTAAAAGTAAACCTTATTTGGTTTGGTCTTATCATTGGGCTCTTCCTTATCTTGAAAGGTCTTGAACTTTCAGGTATCATGAACCTTTACTACATCCAAATCTTAATGGGGATTGGAATCTCAATTCTTATGGGGCTTGGTACTAACCTGGTTCTTGGTTTCTCAGGGCAATTTACACTTGGACAAGCTGGTTTCATGGCAATTGGTGCTATTCATCAGCTATCATCACTGGTATGATGCCAACATATGACGGTTTCTACCTCTCAATGGTTGTCGGTGTCATCATCGCAGCTATTGTTGCCCTTATCTTTGGTCTACCTACCTTCGTTTGAAAGGGGACTACCTTGCCATTGCAACTCTTGGTATGGCTGAAATCATCCGTATCATTATCGTTAATGGTGGAGAATTGACTAATGGTGCCGCTGGTTTGACAGGTATCCTTCCTTATACAAGTTGGCCTGTAATTTATTTCTTTGTCGTTATCATTACAATTTTGGTACTTAACTTCTTGCGTTCAGCAACTGGACGTCAAGCAATCACTCTTCGTGAAGATGAAATTGCTGCTGAGTCAATGGGTGTTAATGTCACAAAAATGAAGGTTCTTATCTTTGTTATTGGTGCCATGATTTCAGCGATTGCTGGTTCACTTTATGTCAGCTACATCGGTACAGTTGTGCCAAAAGATTTCACTATCATGAAATCAATTGATTACCTTATCATTGCCGTTCTTGGTGGTCTTGGATCTATCACAGGTACTATCATTGCCGCTGTTGTTCTTGGTATTATCAACATGTTCCTCCAAAACGTTTCAAACCTTCGTATGATTATTTACGCCTTGGCTTTGATTCTTGTAATGCTCTTCCGTCCAGGTGGACTTCTTGGAACAAAAGAACTCTATCTCTCAAAAATTCTTCAATAAATCTAAGGAGGGCAAATAAAAATGGCACTTCTTGAAGTTAAAAATCTAACTAAAAACTTCGGTGGTTTGACTGCCGTTGGTGATGTTTCAATGGAACTCAATGAAGGTGAGTTGGTTGGGCTTATCGGACCAAACGGTGCTGGTAAAACAACCTTGTTCAACCTTTTGACAGGTGTCTATGAGCCAAGTGAAGGAACGGTTACACTTGATGGTACAGTCCTAAATGGTAAAGCACCTTATAAAATCGCTTCACTCGGTTTGTCACGTACATTCCAAAATATCCGTCTTTTCAAAGACATGACTGTGCTTGAAAATGTTCTTGTTGGTTTGTCAAATAAGCAACCTTCAAATTTCTTTGCATCTCTTTTGCGTTTGCCTAAGTACTACTCAAGTGAAGAAGAGTTAAAAGCAAAAGCTAATGGAACTCTTGGCTATCTTCAACTTGGATGGAGAGGCAGATACGCTTGCGAAAAACTTGGCTTACGGACAACAACGTCATTTGGAAATTGTTCGTGCACTTGCAACAGAACCAAAAATTCTTTTCCTTGATGAACCAGCTGCGGGTATGAACCCACAAGAAACAGCTGAATTGACTGCTCATATTCGTCAAATTCAAAAAGACTTTGGTATTACAATCATCTTGATTGAACATGATATGAGTTTGGTCATGGATGTTACTGAGCGTATCTATGTTTTGGAATACGGACGCTTGATTGCAGAAGGAACACCTGATGAAATTAAGAATAACAAACGCGTTATTGAAGCTTACTTGGGAGGTGAAGCATAATGGCTATGTTGAAAGTTGAAAATCTCTCAATTAAATATGGATCTATTGAAGCTGTTAAAAACGTCAGCTTTGAAGTTAATGAAGGTGAAGTTGTAACTCTAATCGGTGCTAACGGTGCAGGTAAGACATCAATTCTTCGTACAATCTCAGGTCTTGTTCGTCCAACTGAGGGAACCATTTCTTATCTCGGAAATGATATTCATAAAACACCTGCACGTAAGATTGTTGCTGAAGGTTTAGCTCAAGTACCTGAGGGACGTCATGTATTTGCAGGATTAACCGTAATGGAAAATCTTGAAATGGGAGCTTTCCTTCATACAAATAAAGAAGAGAACACAGCTCTCTTGAAAAAAGTCTTCCAACGTTTCCCACGCCTAGAAGAACGTAAGAATCAAGATGCAGCGACACTTTCTGGTGGTGAGCAACAAATGCTTGCAATGGGCCGTGCCCTTATGAGTCGTCCAAAACTTTTGCTTTTGGATGAGCCTTCAATGGGACTTGCTCCAATCTTTATTCAGGAAATTTTTGATATTATCGAAGATATTAAGGCACAAGGGACTACCGTTCTTTTGATCGAGCAAAATGCCAATAAGGCTTTGTCAATTGCAGACCGTGGTTACGTTCTTGAAACTGGTAAAGTGGTTCTTTCAGGTACTGGTGAAGAACTTCTTGCATCAGATGAAGTTCGTAAAGCCTATCTTGGAGGATAAGAAAAAGCGCCCGAGGGCGTTTTTCTATCGTCTCATACTGATTGGAAAATACTAATTTTTCAGTAAAATATTGCAATCGGTTACAATTAGTGTGGTATAATACAAGTAAGAAATCATTCGGAGGAAAATGAAACATGGCAGTAAAAGATTTTATGACGAAACGTGTGGTTTATGTCTCACCAGAAACAACAGTTGCAGCAGCTGCAGATATTATGCGTGATAAAGGGTTGCGCCGTTTGCCGGTAATTGAACACGATAAACTTGTTGGGCTTATTACAGAGGGTACAATGGCAGAGGCTTCACCATCAAAAGCAACAAGCTTGTCAATTTATGAAATGAACTATCTCCTTAATAAGACAAAGGTAGGAGATATCATGATTAAGAATGTCCTTACAGTTTCCAAATATGCTAGCCTTGAGGATGCAATCTATATCATGCTTCAAAATAAGGTTGGAGTCCTTCCAG
>ENA-OQBJ01001215-OQBJ01001215.1-human-gut-metagenome-genome-assembly--contig:-NODE-1215-length-10606-cov-2.026625_pt1 | contig 10606 bp, 15 predicted proteins | sample MGYA00242743_ERZ504545 | MGnify/ENA primary metagenome ERZ504545 (study PRJEB26092, sample SAMD00036252) | human gut metagenome | host: Homo sapiens | study: EMG produced TPA metagenomics assembly of...
GTGTTGTCTGAACTTGACAAACACAGGCAAAACTATTTATTAGACAGTATTCATGATATACAGACACTCATTACCTGTACAGGAGTGGATGAATTTGTAAATCATAGATTTGAAGTCAATAAAGTATTTCATGTCCAGAACGGACAAGTGATAAAGGAAAACTAGGAGGATTAGCATGGCTACAGAAAAGGTACAGCACGAATATGGCGCAGACGAAATTCAGATACTGGAAGGACTGGAAGCTGTAAGAAAGCGTCCGGGAATGTATATTGGAAGTACCTCATCAAGAGGTCTTCATCATCTGGTATATGAGATTGTTGATAATGCGGTTGATGAGGCGTTGGCAGGATTCTGTGATACCATTCACGTAACGATTAATCCGGATAATTCCGTTACTGTCACAGATAATGGACGTGGAATTCCGGTCGGAATCAACCATAAATCAGGACTTCCAGCAGTTGAAGTTGTATTTACGGTGCTTCATGCCGGAGGAAAATTCGGTGGTGGAGGATACAAGGTATCCGGAGGACTTCACGGAGTAGGTGCATCTGTTGTAAATGCTCTTTCTGTCTGGCTGGAAGTTGAAATCTGCCACGAAGGAAAAGTATACAGACAGCGCTATGAGCGAGGAAAAGTTGCAAAGAAGCTGGAAGTCATCGGAGAATGTGAGCCAGGAAAGACAGGAACAAAGGTCACATTCCTGCCGGATGGAGAGATTTTTGAGACAACAGTTTTTGATTACAGCATTTTACAGCAGAGATTCCGTGAGATGGCATTTCTGACAAAGGGACTGAAGATCGTTCTTCGCGATGAAAGACCACAAGAGCCGATTGAGAAGACTTTCCATTACGAAGGTGGAATCAAGGAATTTGTTGAATATCTGAACCGCAGTACGACTCCGCTTTACGAGCAGATCATTTATTGTGAGGGAATCGTCAACAATGTATCTGTTGAAGTTGCAATGCAGCACAATGATTCCTACAATGAGAATAGCTACGGATTTGTAAATAATATTACGACTCCGGAAGGCGGAACTCATATTGTCGGATTTAGAAATGCGCTAACAAAGACATTTAATGATTACGCAAGAAAGAATAAACTTTTAAAAGATAATGAGCCGAACCTGACAGGTGAGGATATTCGTGAGGGACTGACTGCAATTATCAGTGTCAAGATCGAAGATCCTCAATTCGAAGGTCAGACAAAGCAGAAACTTGGAAACAGTGAGGCAAGAGGAGCAGTTGATAATGTTGTCAGTGAACAGCTTCAGATTTTCCTGGAACAGAATCCTCAGGTCGCTAAAGTAACAGTTGAGAAGTCTGTGATGGCACAGCGTGCGAGAGAGGCTGCAAGAAAAGCGAGAGATCTGACAAGAAGAAAATCAGTCTTGATGGTATGTCACTTCCTGGTAAACTTGCAGACTGTTCTGACAAGAATCCGGAAAAATGTGAAATCTACATCGTAGAGGGAGACTCCGCCGGTGGTTCTGCAAAGACAGCCAGAGACCGTGCAACACAGGCTATCCTTCCACTTCGTGGTAAGATCCTCAATGTTGAGAAGGCAAGACTGGATCGAATTTATGGAAATGCGGAGATCAAAGCCATGATCACGGCATTTGGAACCGGAATTCATGAAGACTTTGATATCAGCAAATTACGTTATCACAAGATCGTTATCATGACGATGCGACGTGGATGGAGCACATATCAGTACACTGCTTCTGACATTTATGTACAGATTTATGCAGATCTGATCAAAGAAGGATATGTGTATCTGGCACAGCCGCCACTTTATAAGCTCGAAAGAAATAAAAAAGTTTGGTATGCATACAGCGACGAAGAACTTGACAGCATTTTGCAGGAAGTTGGGCGTGATAACAATAATAAAATTCAGCGTTACAAAGGTCTTGGAGAGATGGATGCAGAACAGCTTTGGGATACCACTATGGATCCGGAACACCGTGTACTCCTTCGTGTCACAATGGATGATGAGACAGCAAGCGAGCTGGATCTCACATTTACAACACTGATGGGAGATAAGGTAGAGCCAAGACGTGAGTTCATCGAAGAAAATGCACAGTATGTACAGAATCTTGACATTTAAACCTGACATTTAAATATCAGCGAAATATTTTCGCTTTGCAGAAAGGAAAATAGATAAATGGAAGACAATATTTTTGATAAAGTCCATGAGGTCGACCTAAAGAAAACGATGGAGACCACCTATATCGATTATGCCATGAGTGTTATTGCTTCCCGTGCGCTTCCAGATGTAAGAGACGGATTGAAACCTGTACAGAGAAGAATTCTTTACTCCATGATCGAGCTGAACAATGGACCGGATAAACCGCACAGAAAATCAGCCCGTATCGTCGGTGATACAATGGGTAAATATCATCCACACGGTGACAGTTCTATTTACGGAGCATTGGTTAATATGGCTCAGGAATGGTCTACCAGATATCCGCTCGTTGACGGGCATGGAACTTCGGTTCTGTGGACGGTGACGGAGCAGCGGCTATGCGTTACACAGAGGCAAGATTGAGTAAGATTTCCATGGAACTGACTGCTGATATCAACAAAGATACGGTAGACTTCATGCCAAACTTCGATGAGACGGAGAAAGAGCCGGTTGTACTTCCGGCAAGATTCCCGAACCTTCTGGTGAACGGTACATCCGGTATCGCCGTAGGTATGGCAACGAATATCCCGCCGCACAATCTTCGTGAGGTCATTGACGCAGTAGTCAGAATTATCGATAACAAGATTGCAGATAAAGACGAGACAACAATGGAAGAAATCCTTGAGATCATCAAGGGACCAGACTTCCCGACCGGTGGAGAGATTCTTGGTACAAGAGGAATCGAGGAAGCATATCGAACAGGACGTGGTAAGATTCGTGTACGTGCCGTAACGAACATTGAGACGATGCCGAATGGAAAGAGCCGCATCATTGTTACAGAGCTTCCGTACATGGTCAATAAGGCCCGTCTGATCGAGAAGATCGCAGAGCTGGTACGTGACAAGAAGGTGGATGGAATCACAGACTTAAGTGATCAGTCCAGCCGTGAAGGTATGCGTATTGTTATTGAACTTCGTAAAGATGTCAATGCAAATGTATTGCTGAACCAGCTTTACAAACATACACAGCTTCAGGATACATTTGGCGTGATTATGCTGGCACTGGTCGCAAACAGCCAAAAGTCATGAATATTTTAGAGCTTCTTGGATATTACCTGAAGCATCAGGAAGATGTTGTGACACGTCGTACAAAGTACGAACTGAACAAAGCAAAAGAAAGAGCGCATATCTTAAAAGGATTATTGATTGCGCTTGATAATATTGACGAAGTTATCCGGATCATCCGTGGTTCCAGTACGGTACAGGCTGCAAAAGCAGAACTCATGGAGAAATCGAATTGGATGATGTTCAGTCTCAGGCTATCGTAGATATGCGTCTGCGTGCTCTGACAGGATTGGAAAGAGAGAAGCTTGAGAAAGAATATGCAGAACTTATGGCTCAGATTGAGAGACTGGAGGCAATTCTGGCAGACGAAAAATTACTTCTTGGAGTGATCCGTGAAGAAATCCTTGTCATTAAGGATAAATATGGTGATGACAGAAGAACATCCATCGGATTTGACGAGTATGACATTTCCATGGAGGATCTGATTCCGAAGGAGAATATTGTAATTACCATGACAAAGCTTGGTTACATCAAGCGTATGTCTGATGATACATTTAAGGCACAGAATCGTGGCGGTAAGGGAATTAAAGGTATGCAGACTCTGGATGAAGACTATGTGGAAGAGCTATTCATGACGAATACGCACCACTACATTATGTTCTTTACGAACACCGGACGTGTCTACAGACTGAAAGGTTACGAGATTCCGGAGGCAAGCCGCACATCAAGAGGAACTGCAATCATCAACCTGCTCCAGTTAATGCCGGGCGAGAAGATTACTGCAGTAATCCCGATTGATTACTACCGCGACCAGGATTATCTGATCATGGCAACAAAGAAAGGTCTTGTGAAGAAGACATCTCTTCGCGAGTACATGAATGTAAGAAAGACAGGACTTGCTGCAATTACATTGCGTGATGAGGATGAACTGATCGAAGTAAAATTCACAGACAATAATCAGGAAATCATTCTTGCGACGAAGTATGGTCAGTGTATCCGCTTTAATGAGACCGACGTAAGAGCAACAGGACGTAACTCCATGGGAGTACGCGGAATCAACCTTGCAGACCGCGACGAAGTGATTGGAATGCAGCTTGTGACCCAGGGACATGACCTTTTAATCGTATCTGAAAAAGGTATGGGTAAACGTACAGACATCCATGAATTTACAGCACAGAACCGTGGCGGCAAAGGAGTGAAGTGTTACAAGATCACCGAAAAGACAGGAAATGTCATCGGAATCAAGGCAGTTGAACGAAGACGATGAGATTATGATCATAAACACAGACGGAATCATCATCCGTATGCTGTGTTCCGGAATCTCCGTACTCGGAAGAATCACATCCGGAGTCAAACTCATCAACCTGAAAGATAAAGAGACCGTAGCAAGTATCGCAAAAGTCAGAGACGAAGAAAAAGAAGAAGCCAAAAAGAAAGAAATCTTCGGCGAAGACGGGGTTGAAGTAGATCAGCTCGATGTAGAATCACTGGAGTTAGAAAGTGACGAAGAACAAAAATAATTCTTTCTGAGAAAAGAAAACTTTATAAGATCATAAAAATCTGCAGCTGTCGGCCATGAAAATCCGAGGCTGCAGATTTTTTTGTCTTGTATATCACTAAGGGACAGGGTAAAATGAAAAAAGAGATGAAAGGAGATCATTATGCGTTCAGTCGATGTAAGTATAGTTACGAGAAATATTAAAGAAATGTGTATTCAGGCGAATCATTTTCTGTCTGAGGATATGGATATAGCAATGAAAAATGCGGTGGAGACGGAGGAAGCACCGCTTGGAAAGCAGATTCTGACACAGCTTCAGGAGAACTTAAAGATTGCAGGAGAGGATATGATCCCAATCTGTCAGGATACCGGTATGGCGGTCGTGTTCATAGAAGTTGGTCAGGAGGTACACTTTGAAGGTGGAAGTCTTACGGATGCCATCAATGAGGGTGTGCGCCAGGGATATGTGGAAGGATATCTTAGAAAGTCTGTTGTAGGTGACCCGATTATCCGTGAGAATACGAATGATAACACGCCGGCAGTTATTCACTATAACATTGTGCCGGGGGATAAAGTAAAGATTAAAGTTGCTCCGAAGGGATTTGGAAGCGAGAATATGAGCCGTGTCTTTATGCTGAAGCCTGCAGATGGGATTGAAGGTGTGAAGAATGCAATTCTGACAGCTGTTCAGGATGCGGGACCGAATGCCTGTCCGCCGATGGTAGTCGGTGTCGGAATTGGTGGTACCTTTGAAAAATGTGCTCTTATGGCAAAGGATGCCCTGACACGTGAAGTTGGCACACACTCAGACATCCAGTGGGTCAAGGATCTGGAAGAGGAGATGCTTGAGACGATCAACAAGCTTGGTATCGGACCTGGAGGTCTTGGAGGAACAACAACAGCTCTTGCGGTAAATGTTAATACATACCCGACTCACATTGCGGGACTTCCAGTAGGAATCAATATTTGCTGTCACGTCAACAGACACATTGTGAGGGAGGTATAGTCATGGAGAAGCATATAAAAGCACCAATCAGCAAAGAAGTATCCCGTAAGCTCAGAGCAGGAGATTATGTATACATTACAGGAACTATTTACACGGCGAGAGATGCCGCTCACAAGAGAATGATGATGCTCTTAAAAATGGAGAAAATCTTCCGGTAGATATGGTTGGACAGACGATTTATTACATGGGACCATCTCCGGCGAGAGAAGGGCGTCCGATTGGTTCTGCAGGTCCGACAACTGCGAGCCGTATGGACCGTTATGCGCCGAAGCTTCTGGATCTTGCCTCACAGCCATGATTGGAAAAGGTAAGAGAAGTAAGGAAGTACTGGATGCTGTCAAAAGAAACGGAAGCGTTTACTTCGCAGCAGTGGGAGGAGCAGGAGCGCTTCTTTCAAAATGTATTAAGACTTCTGAGGTCGTAGCTTATGATGATCTTGGAACGGAAGCTATCCGCAAGCTTTATGTGGAAGATTTCCCGGTGATCGTAGTCGCTGATTGCGAGGGCGGTTATCTGTACGAAAGTGCCATAAAGGAGTACAAGAAGATATGAAACGAATCATAATGATGGTTCTTCGGAACATTTTACTTGTTCCGTGGATGTGGGCAAAATTATGTTATCATGCATCCCACGTAGACAAATACACAGAAGAAGAACATTACCGGATGCTCCGGTTCATCACACACCGCGCTAATAAAGGTGGAAATGTGACCATAGATGCCCACGGGCTTGAGAATATCCCAGAAGAAAACGGCTTTATGTTCTTCCCAAATCATCAGGACTTTACGATGTACTGGCACTTGTAGATGTCTGCCCGAAGCCATTTTCCGTAGTTGCCAAAAAAGAAGTGGAAAATGTGCCATTTTTAAAACAAGTTTTCAAATGTATGAAAGCATATATGATGGATCGGAATGATATCCGTCAGTCACTGCAGGTCATTGTAAATGTGACAAATGAGGTAAAGAACGGAAGAAATTATCTCATTTTCCCGGAAGGAACAAGATCTAAGATGGGAAATGAGATGCTGGAGTTTAAAGGCGGAAGCTTTAAAGCAGCCACGAAAGCAAAATGCCCGATCGTGCCGGTTGCACTGATTGATTCTTTCAAGCCATTTGACACTAACAGTATCGCACCAGTCACAGTGCAGGTACATTTCTTAAAACCGCTGTACTATGATGATTATAAAGACATGAAGACGAATGATATCGCGGAACTTGTAAGAAGTCAGATCCAGAAAACAATCCATGATTCCATTTAGCCTGTCGGAGTGTGCGGAGTTGTGTTGGATACGAAGGTGATGTTGGAAATACATTTGAGCCATTAGAGGACGATGAATTCCTGATATTTAATAACTATCACTTTATGACGATGAGCATGGATTATGCTCTTGCCACGATTACAGGAACTAAGACATTGACAGGTGGTAATCTGGAAGCCGGAGAATTCCGATTTGGACTGTATGATTCAAATGGAACATTGATTGACACAAAAACAAACGATGCTTCCGGTAATATTACATTCCGTACAATTCCGTATTATACAGCAGGAACTTATTCTTACACTGTAAAAGAGATTAATGAGCAGGGTGAAAATAACGTTAGCGATATTGAATATGATCCGTCTGTATATACCGTTACGGTAAATGTGGATGAAAACATGGATATGTCTATAACTTGCATAAAAAATGGAACAAATGTGGATAACTCATCCGAGAGTGTAGATGGAATCTCATTTGAAAATAAGATGTCTGTAACAGCAGCAGCTATTGATCCAGCGGTTAAGAAAGTATTAAATAATGCTGAACTTCAGCCGGGAGAATTTACATTCCAGTTATTTGATGAGAATAATAACTTGATTGATACTAAGAAAGGGCGTGTGAAAAAACGAAAAGTTTTCACACGCCCTTCTTTTAGCTCCTGTAAATAAAAAGTACTTTACATAAATCCGTTTATTCGATATCATTTTGTAGGAATATATGTCATAAAACATGTAGATGGCAGATGAAGTAGAGCATTACTATCTGCAGTCTTTATAGAGGCTTATGATAAGTCTTGAATGTTATCATGGAGGAAGAAAATTGTGGAAAACAAAAATCAGACAATGTTACAGCGGGGAATAACATTGTTGACAGTTATTATTGGAAATGCTATGTACGCAGCGGTCGCGGTATTATTCCTGCTTCCGTCAGGGCTGCCGACCGGAGGAACGACAGGTATTGCACTTTTAGTGAACAGATTGACCGGATTATCCGTTTCGATGTTCGTGCTGGGATTTAATATTGTGATGCTGGTAGTCGGATTTATTTTTCTTGGAAAGAAATTCGCATTTACAACTATTGTAAGTACATTTACTTATCCAATCTGCCTGGAGTTATTCGGACAGATATTTGCAAATGTACATTTCACAGACGATATCTGGCTGAACACGATATTCTCAGGGCTGGGAATCGGAGTGGGGCTTGGAAGCGTCATTCGTATGGGAGCATCCACCGGAGGTATGGATATTCCGCCGTTGATTTTGAATAAATATTTCAAGATACCCGTATCAGTCAGCCTGAATGTATTTGATATATGCATCCTGCTTGGCCAGGCTATCCTCATACCACCTGAAATGCTGTTATATGGAGTTATTCTTGTTATAACCTATACAACAGTGCTGAATAAGGTATTGCTCCTTGGTGGATCTAAAATGGAGGTTAAAATCATCAGCAGAAATCCGGAGCCGATCCGTCAGGCGATTATCGGGCATCTGGACCGGGGACTTACAATTCTGCGTGCAGAGGGTGGATATTCACAGGAAGACCGCCAGGTGCTTCTCGTTGTTGTGTCAAACCGTGAACTGCATCAGTTGGAGCGTATTGTAAAGAATATTGATCCGGAAAGCTTTGTGATTGTAAGTGAAGTCAGAGAAGTCAGAGGTCGTGGATTTTCATTGACAAAAGAGCACAAGAGTACTCAGAGCGAAGGAAATAGTGCCAGTGTAAATGTGAAATAAGAAGATTGAAAAAATAAAGTAAAAAATGATTGACATTAGGGTAAACCTCTAGTATAATCATTTTTGCTGGAGAAATACTCAAGAGGCTGAAGAGGCGCCCCTGCTAAGGGTGTAGGTCGGGTAACCGGCGCGAGGGTTCAAATCCCTCTTTCTCCGTAGGTAAGAGATTTGGAAGAAATTCCAAATCTCTTTTTCGTTCTAAGCAAAGACCGCTACTTGAAATTTACATTTGCCTGGGGTACTATCTTTTTAAATAAACTACACGTATAGAAGAAAAGATGTATAAGAAACAGGGAATGGAGAAAAAGTATGGATGATAAAGAACTTGGACGCATGCTTCGGCTTGAGAAGGTAGAAGAGAATACATTTCCAGAGGAAAAGACAAAAGAAGTATTACAAAAAGAAAAGCATGATCAGCTTAAATTCCGTCTGAAGAAACGAATCCGTCCGGAAGTATTTGCACGGATGCCGGAAGAAATACAGGATCTTCGTGATAGATATGGATCGACAGATATGAAAGAAGTATATATATCTACATTGCTGAATCTTCCATGGGAGTCTGAGTTCAAGGTTCCAAAGATTGAGTTAATGGAAGCCAAGACGATGTTGGACAGTTCCCATTATGCTATGCTGGAGGTAAAAGAGAAGGTATTACGTTATATGGCTTGTCAGAAGTACCTTGGAAAGAACTACGGGGCAGTTATGCTGCTTGCCGGACCTCCCGGAGTAGGTAAGACATCCATTGCAGTTTCGATTGCAAAGGCGATGGGAAGACCTTGTGTGAAAATATCACTGGCAGGTGTTTCGGATGCATTATTTCTACGAGGAACACAGACAGTATTCAATAATGCCAAGCCGGGAAGGATTGTGGATGCTCTGGTACATGGGAAAAGCTTCTGCCCATTGATCTTATTGGATGAAATTGACAAAATGGGAAGTTCCATCGAACATGGCTGCCCGGAAAATGTACTTCTTGACATATTAGACAGTGACCGTTCAAAATTTGTAGATAACTATCTGGGATTTCCGCTGGATCTGTCAAATGTAATTTTTGTGGCAACAGCTAATAGTCTTGAACCGTTGTCGCCGATATTACAGGATCGTCTGGACATTGTAGAATTACCTCCATATACGATAAGAGACAAAAAAGCAAATTGTGAAAGGATACATTTGGCCAAAACTGATCAAGGAGTATCAAATAGAGCAGGTAGATATTGAGGAAGATGCAATAGAAGAATTGATTGCACTGTGTCCGGAGGAAGGTGTCCGTGACCTTGAAAGAATCTGCCGGAAAATGTATGAATCTGTTATTAGTTTATATTATGTAGAAGGAAATATCATAAAGAACATCAAAGCAGAGAATCTGGCAAAAATAATGGGACCTATTTATTATAGATAAGATTGTAATAATGGGCACTATATTTTGTATGTTATATGCGTGTAAACACTAAGTATAGATGCGGAAAATTAATGAGAAAAAGATGTAAAAAAAAGATGAATAAAAGTATTGACATATGGTTGTCCAAATGATATTATAACTAAGCTGATTCGCGAGAAAACAATTCTTAAGAATCAAAAAAAGAATAAAAAAGTTATTGACAAGAGTTAATAATTATGATATTCTAGATAAGCTGTTTTGAACGACAGAGATGATCGAAACGGACAGCGAAAAAGAAAAATAAAAAAGTTGTTGACAAGCGATTGTGAATATGATAATATAAATAAGCTGTCGCTGAGACGACAACAAAGAAAAAGAACCTTGATAATTAAATAATAGACAACAACCCTGAAGATTCTTTAAGAGAAAATTCAGAACGACATTGAATGACAATGTCAACCTTAAAACAGTAAAAAGGGATAAAGAAAGCGTAAGTAGTTTTCTTGAACCTGGAAACGAACTTTTGATTTTAAAACTCCGGAAGT
>ENA-OQBJ01001216-OQBJ01001216.1-human-gut-metagenome-genome-assembly--contig:-NODE-1216-length-10598-cov-1.311241_pt1 | contig 10598 bp, 14 predicted proteins | sample MGYA00242743_ERZ504545 | MGnify/ENA primary metagenome ERZ504545 (study PRJEB26092, sample SAMD00036252) | human gut metagenome | host: Homo sapiens | study: EMG produced TPA metagenomics assembly of...
CAAAAAGCCCTTGGAACTAACTGAAGCGTCATGATCTATAATCAAAAATTGAACAGATCCAGCATTTAGAGCAGGAGCTTGCCATGCAGCTGAATGACCTGACTGATCTGAAAACAGGACATCTGCGTGTTGGTCGGAACTCATTATTTTAATGCCTATATTCTTCCCCCTGTTATTGCAGCTTACAAAAAAAAAGTTCCCGGGGATCAGTCTTCAACTTATTGAAGCTGGTTCCTGGGAACTGATTGATATGTTAAAAAATGACAAAATAGACTTAACCTTTAATTGTACTCCTGATCCTTCTGATAAACTGCGTCGTTCTCCTTCCTTTCAGGATACGATCCTGTTAGCTGTTCCAAGCCATTTTTCTGTAAACCGTTTTTTCACTAAAACAGCCCTTTCTTCTCAGGATGTCCTGGCACGTAAATTTGAGGATCCGGACTGCCCTTCTATTACTTTACAAGCGTTTACAGATACACCTTTTATTTTGCTTACTCCAGGCAACAATCTTCGTAAACGGAGTATGACTTTTTTTAAAGAAGCAGGAATAACTCCCAATATCACCATGGAGGTATCACAGTTGGTAACCTCTTATCATCTGCCAGATCCGGGATCGGGGCAGCTTTTATCAGTGACTGGATGCTGACTAACGCACACCCAGAAATGTCTTATTATAAGATCAATTCTCCTGCTTCTGCGCGGTTATTTGATATCGTTACTTCAGGTAAGAATTATTTATCCAAAGCCCAGAAGGCCTTTATTGATCTTTTTCAGGCTTATTATAAAAATTATATCTATTGATCTGACGTATCCAGATCATCTGCTTCTGGTTCTTCCTGAACTAACTTTTCCTGGACTGATCCTTCCTGGATTGTTTCTTCCGGCTCTTCACTGCCATCCTTTAACTTCCAGCGAAGGATCACCCTGAACAGGTCTCCTTCTACCTCTATCTTCATGGTGCCGCCCTGGACTTCGGTAAAGCTTCTTGCAATGGCAAGACCAAGACCGGAGCCTTCTGTATTTCTGGACGCATCCCCTCTTACAAAACGTTCTGTCAGCTCTTCCGGTGAGATCTTCAGTTCTTCTGCGGAGATGTTTCGCAATGTTACCTGTACATATTCTCCGTCTTTTTCTGCCTTAATATAGGCCTGGTGCCTTTCATGCCATACTTGGTGATGTTCACCAGGAGATTTTCAAAGATACGGCAGGTCTTCTGGCCGTCTAAGGACGCCGCCAGGCGCTCATTTGGCAGGTCAAAATGGAACTGAATGCCGCTGGCTTCTATTTTATCGGAAAGTTCAAAATGGACCTGTTTTAACAGGCTGACCACATCTACCTCTTCTGGATGAAGGACTACGGTACCGTTTGCCGCCTTGCTTACCTCAAACAGGTCTTCGATCAGTTCTTTTAACCGCATGGATTTCTGGTCTAAGATCTGAATGTAAGAATTTCGCTCTTCTTCTGTGATATTTTCCTGTTTTAACAGGTTTACATAAGTAATAATGGCAGTCAATGGTGTTTTTAAGTCGTGGGAAACATTGGTGATCAGCTCGGTTTTGGTGCGCTCGCTTTTCACCTCTTTTTCCACTGCTTTTTTGAAGCCTTCCTGCACCTTAAACAGCTGGTTTTTAAATGGCTCAAAATTCCTAAGTCTTCTTCTTCTTTTACGTCCAGATTGCCTTCTGCCATTTCCTGGATGCAGTTAAGGAGTCTGTGGTATTTTTCCTGCACCTTTCCCCAGTATTTCTTCAGCAGGAAGAATAATGCAATAGAGTAAAGGATCAGCGCGCCGATGCCCCAGAACCACAGCAGGGAGATGCATGCAAGGATCACAAAGTTTGCAAGCACTGCTTTTCCGATGATCTTGCTGGACCTGCTTTCCCAGTCTGTCTGGGAGAACAGATCCAGACCTGTGCATACCCAGTGTTTGCAGAAGCAAAGGAATTTTCCAACCCAGGTGCGCTCTTTAAGTAGCGCCATGGTCCTAAAACTGAAGAAGGAACGTAAATTAGTAACTCCCCAGTAAAACATTCCGTAAATGACCACCCAAAACAGGAAATTAGCTGCAACGGCCAGAGCATTGGCCATAAATGGTAAAAAGCCTGCTTTTGCCAGCTCTGCCTGGAGAGTTCCTGCCATAAAGCTGCGTACTATATCTAACGGGATCTCCATATTTAAGAAAAGCAGCAGCCAGCCCACTCCGATAACGCAAAGAGGCTCAAGTGACCAGCTGAATATTTTCATTTTGACCACTTCCATTCCCGGGATAAAAGGGATAAGAAGTGCTGCCACCAGGACTGCCATGCTTACATATGCAACAACGGTGATAAATCCATGACCGCTTTGATAATCATAATTATCATAAGCATATGCATTCCGTGGCTTTTCCTCATTCCAGCTTCCAAGCTGAGTCGGCTGACACCGGAATTTGATGGTCATATTTTTCGGACCACTGAATTCCAGACCAGATCTGCGGTAGCTGTTATTAAGTCTTGCAGCCAGGGGATCATAAAACTCAAAACGGCCAATGGAACGGATCAGGCCTGAACAGTTGCTTTCAAGACCTGTTACACCTGACACAGTCAGTCTGCCATTTTCATCAAAATGTACGGTAAACTGAAGTTCATTGTCTGCTACTGTCCGGGAAAATATTTCCTCAGGAGCACTTACATTGCTGCGCAGGTAGCCGCCTGTGGGTCCATGACCGCATAGGAGATACGTTCATTGTACTGGTTATAAAGATTATTCCAGCTGGTTCCCAGTTCATCGATCAGATCTGTTATTTCTTCTCTGAGAGCCGGAATGTCTTCTCCTGTTTCTGTAACATCTGCACCATAAACTTCTGCGTTCTCACTTTCATCTGTCTGCTGTTCTGAAAGGGATGGATCGGCTGCAGCCCATCGGTCACTGCATCTGTATTTTCTGTGGCATCTGCACCGGCTGCTGTATGGTCCGTGTCCGGTGTTTCCGGCACATTCTGCGCATCTGTCGTATCCAGAATAGCCCCGGCCCCATCTCCTGTGAGAAATGTCTGGGAATAAGTAAGGATACCACCATTTTCTTCCTGTTTCTGCTGATGCCAGAGAACGTAGCTGAAATTCATCACCTGGGTGGTCAGATTTCCGAACCCGCCTGCTGCTTCTGTTTCCTGCCTGCGGTTCCTGCTGTTGAATTCTGCAGCTTTCTCTTCCATATAGGGATATAGCCCCACCGTAGCACCTGCCGCAATAAAAACCGTCAGTATCATGGCTATAATTCCTAGAATTTTCCAATTATGATTTTTCTTTACAACATTTCCGTTTGTAACATTTTCATTTCCAGCATTTTTCATTTCCAGATCATCATTGTTTTTCAAGTTTGTATCCAACACCCCACACCACCTTTATGTATTTCGGATCTTTTGGATCCACTTCGATTTTTTCACGGAGGTTGCGTATATGGACCATGACAGTATCTGTGTTGATCGCCCGTTCGTTCCATACTCTTTCGTAGATCTCTTCTGCCGGGAAAACTCTTCCCGGATTGCGGATGAGAAGGAGAAGGATCTTGAATTCAATGGGAGTCACTTTTACATTTTTACCGTCTGCATTGACTTCCACTGTTTCCTCATTGACTTCCAGTCCGCCCACCTGGTGGATCTTTGGATTTTCCTTCTGCCCGGAATTTAACCGGTCTAAGAAACGGTGATATCTGCGCAGCTGGGAGTTGACTCTTGCCATCAGTTCCATGGGGGTAAATGGCTTTGTCACATAGTCATCTGCTCCTATGTTGAGTCCCAGGATCTTATCTACCTCTTCTGTCTTTGCCGAAAGGAAGATCACCGGAAAGTCATATTTTTCCCGCAGTTTCGCAGTCATGGTGATACCGTCCATTACCGGCATCATCACATCTACGATTGCCAGTCGATAGGCCTTTCTTCCAGGATCTTTAAGCCTTCAAGGCCGTTTTCTGCCTGAAATACCTGGTATCCCTGGCTGCGCAGGAAAATTTCCACTCCCTGGCGTATTTCTTTGTCATCCTCTACTAAAGGATACTGTCTCCGTTCATATACTCATTTCCTCCTTACGGTTTATATAGTAGCAATGAATTTGAAAGAGGCGCTTCATAAAAAATGAAAGTTTTTCTAAAGAATTATATCACAGTAGGGCTTCTCCCGCCAGTAGGCGGGGAGAATGCAAAAAAGGACCACCCGGCGCGGCCCGCAGGCCACACCAGAGCAGTCCCTTTTTCACATTTTCCCAGATTTTTCCAGATCCTGTTTTCCCAGGATTTACATAATATCCTGATGCATCAGATGCTTAATTCTCTCCTCATTCAGTCCCTTGATAACCTCAACTGCCATGCGGACGGTGCTTTCTACATCTTCGATAGCACAGAAATTATAGTGGCTGTGTACATAACGGCTTGGAATGCCAAGTACCAGTTGGTACGGCTTTTCCTGCAAGGCTGATCTTGCCTGCGTTAGTGCTGCCGCCTCTTCTTACTGCGTCCTGGTAGGTGATACCCATGGTATCGCCCAGTTCATGTGCATACTCTAAGAATGCAGGATTGGTAATATAACTCTTATCCATGCAGCGGATCTGTACGCCTTTATGCATGCCGCCCTGGGATTTTTTCAGGGCTGTAGTAGAAGTCATCTGCAGGAGAGCCTTCAAATACGATAGCCAGATCCGGCTGGACCTGTGCAGAGGTAACGGTCGCACCTCTCATGCCAACCTCTTCCTGGGAGGCAAAAGCGCTACTACCTCTACTGCCAGGTCATCCTTTACTGCCTGCAGTGCTCTTAATGTGTGGATGATGCAGGCACAGCCCATACGGGTTGTCAAAAGGCCTTGCCAAAGCATAATCCATGCTCTTCATCATACTCGAATGCAACTTCCGGAGCAGCCGGATCACCGATATTGATACCGAAGCTTTCCATTGCCTCTTTTTTGCTGCATGCGCCTACATCTAGGAACATTTCACGGATGTCAAGCGGTGCGCTCTTTTCTTTATCCGTCATAAAATGCACCGGACGGGAGGTGGTGATGCCCTTTACCAGCTTTCCGGCTCTGGTGCGTACCAGTAAGGTATGTGCCGGGATACTTGGCAAGTCCATTCCACCTAACATGATCAGGCTTAACAGACCATTTTCCATGATCCCTGTACCATAAAGCCACACTCATCTGTATGGGCATCCAGCATCAGCACCGGCTTTTTTCCATTTGCATTTCCGCCGATTCTTGCGTATACATTATTCATGGCATCGTTGGTCAGGCTCATGCCTGTGCAGTGGTCCCTTACCGCCCTTACTACATCTTCCTCAAATCCGCTTGGGCCAAAGGCATTGGTCAGGTCCTTTAATACATTGATATCAATCATGTTCATATGTTCCTCTTACAAGAAGAGTTCCTCCTTCCATCATCTTACGGCCGCCTGCAATGACGGTATCTAAGGTTAAGTCATCTTTGATCAGCAGGATGTCTGCGTCAGCACCTGCCACGATATGACCCTTTTTCTTCTCGATCTCCAGCGCTTTGGCAACATTGGATGTAAAATAGGTCAGTGCCTCAGCAAAGTCAAAGCCGCCTCTGGTAACTAAAGAACACATCTGTGCATACATATTTCCCACATCCGTAACACCGATCTCTTTTAACATGCCTGCCTCATCGTAGCTGGACCAGCTTCCCTGACCGTCAGAGCTGAAGGTAATGTGATCCATAGGAACATCTGCTGCCTTTGCCTCTTCAAGAAGTGCAGGCATTGGATCATGTCCGATGACCGGCTCGCCATTTACAAAGTCTTCACAGGTAATGTCAATATAACCGCCCATTTTTGCCAGCTTCAGTCCATCCAGATACAGTTCATGGTTGCGGCTCATATGAGTAGGCTGGAAGGTCTTTACCGGGATATCAGTCTCAGCCAGTGCCTCAAATACAGGCCCTAATTTCTTCTTTCCGCTTCCCATATGTAAAACGATAAATCCAGGCTTTCCGCCGATCATGCCTGCAGTACGCACATCACTTCCTAAACGGATCAGCTCATCTACAGAGATATTTGGTGCCCTGTGGTCAGAAAGAGCCAGTTTCAAGCCCATAATCTCGTCTACAAAGGCAATATCCTTCTTTACACTTCCTGTTAAGGTCACCGGCGGATAACCGTAGGCACCGCAGAGAGCATAAGCAGTAATGCCTTCTTCCTTTAATGCCTTTACCTTCGCTAACAGGTTTTCCACACTGCGGGACATATCATCTGTTCCAAGAAGCCCTAAAACAGTAGTGATACCAGCCTTTAAAATAGAAGAAAGCTCAACCTGGGGAGTTCTTGTATGGAAGCTTCCTTCTCCGCCGCCGCCTGTTACATGAACATGACGGTCGATCAGACCTGGGGTTAAGCGCATTCCTTTTGCATCGATGACTTCACAGCCAGTTCCCCCTTCCAGGTTATCTCCTACTGCCTCGATCTTTCCTCCGCACACTAAAACATCTTTGATCCCAAGGTGTTCCGGTGCGTATACATCAGCCTGTTTCAATAATATCATAGTTATATTTTCTCCTAAATATATTATATGTTCTCTCGGAATCTTTCTGTACCTGATTTTGTGAGAAGATTTTTTGTCAGTTGTACCCAAATTTCTGAGGCGTACGCGGTGCGTACGTTGATGAAATTCGGGGTGCGACTGGCGGAAATCGGCCACAAAGGCAGGTGCAGGAAAGACTCCGAGAGGACATCCAAATTTTCCAGACGCAGCTGCGTCCGGACCGGATATCCATCTTTTACTTTTCTTTGTAGAAGTCCGGTACGACTTTTTCATGGTACTCTGCTGCCGCCTGACGAAGGCTTTCATCTAACAGCAGGTCAAGACCGGTCATTGCCAGTCCCTGTGCCCCCTTGATGCAGATCTCATCTGCAGTCGGTTCTGCTGCTGCTTTGGCATATTCTTTGGAATGTGCCGGGATCTCTTCATCTGTAATAGACAGGTAATCGTGGATCGCCGGGATCTTAATAGACACATTTCCAATGTCAGAAGAACAAAAAGCAGTTTTGGATCGGCAGGCACATGCTGATACCTACACGGGCCATATTTTCCTTAAAATCTTCACAGATCGGCAGACATGGATATCTCTCTGCATAAATGGGTTCTGACTCGATCCGGACCTTTGCCCCTGTAAGGCTTTCTGCACGTTTTGCACAGCCGATGATCATATTCTGAAGCTCATCAATACGCTTCATGGTAGCCGCACGGATACAGAACTCCGATTTGGAAAATCCCGGAATTACGTTAGAAGCAGTTCCGCCCTCTAAAATAACACCGTTACATTGTCCTCTGTTTCAAATAACGGACGCAGCATATCGATCTGGTTAAACACGCTGATAGCCGCTGTCAGGGCATTGATGCCAGTTGCCGGTGCAGAGGAATGGGCAGACTGTCCTGTAAAGGAAATGGTAAGACTTCCGGAAGCTCTTCCGTTCCGGTTAATATAGTTCCTGCTTTCACCGCCACAGGTGGGATGGATCATCAGTGCAAAATCCACTCCATCAAAGCCGCCCCGTTCCAGCATAATAGCCTTTCCGGCACCTCCTTCTTCTGCAGGAGTTCCAATGATCCTTACTTCTCCTGCAATTCCCATTTCCACAAATATTTTTGCCAGAGAAGCAAATGCACCGGAAGCACAGGTGGCGATCACATTGTGACCACAGCCATGTCCTACTCCTCTTAAGGCATCATATTCTGCCAAAAACGCCACTACCGGGCCTCTTCCCGTTCCTTTTTTCACTGCCTTAAAGGATGTTGGCAGATCACAATAATCTCTTTCTGTTTCAAATCCCTGTTTTTCCAGAAAATCACATATCTTGGCAGATGATTTAAACTCCTGAAAACCGATCTCCGGCTCATCATGAATACTATGGGAAAGCTGTATCAGTTGCGGTCTTAACCGCTCTGTCTCCTCACAGATCTTTTTCTTCCATTCATCCACAGAGATTCCTTTTATTTCTGTCATGATCCACACCTCCAAAAAATAAAATGTGTATACAAAAAGCTGCAGACGTACCAAATGGCGCCTGCAGCCTTACTTAATTACAGCTTAAAGCAGATGACAAGCAGCCATATGTCCTGGTTCTACTTCACGCAGCACCGGCTTTTCCTGACGGCAGCGGTCGGTAGCATATGGGCATCGGTCGCTGAAATAACAGCCCTTTGGAAGGTTTACAGGGCTTGGGATCTCTCCCTTTGCATCAATTCCCTGAACCAGCGGCTTTTCGCCTACAGTAGGAACTGCTGCAAACAGCACCTTGGTATACGGATGTACCGGATTGGTGAAAAGGGTGTGTTTATCTCCCATTTCCACAATACTTCCCAGATACATAACGCCCAGTCTGTCACTGATGTGGCGTACAACTGATAAGTCATGTGCAATAAACAGATAAGAGAAATTAAATTCATCTTTCAGATCCATTAACAGGTTTAAGATCTGGCCTGAATGGATACGTCCAGAGCGGATACCGGCTCATCGGCAATGATGAACTCCGGATTTACAGCTAAGGCTCTTGCAATACCAATACGCTGTCTCTGTCCGCCGGAGAACTGATGAGGATATCTTCCAGCCTGCTCCGGTCTTAAACCAACACGGGCTAAAATACTCATGCAGCGTTCTCTTGCTTCTTCTTTGGTCTTTGCAATGCCATGGAACAGAAGAGGTTCCATAATGATGTCAGCAACTCTCTGTCTCGGATTTAAGGATGCATAAGGATCCTGGAAGATCATCTGCATACTCTTGCGGTAAGGAAGAAGCTCATTTGGTCCTAAGTGGCTGATATCTTTTCCTTTATAGAGTACCTGTCCGGAGGTTGGCTCCAGGAGACGGATAACGGTTCTTGCTGTAGTAGATTTACCGCAGCCGCTTTCTCCTACCAGACTGAAAACTTCCCCTTTTTTGATCTCAAAGCTTACATCATTTACAGCGTGGACTACTTTATCTTCTTTTACAAGCTTTCCCTTTTCAAAACGAAGGGACTGCAGGAGGCCTTTTGTAAGGTGGAACTCCTGACATACATTTTTCACTTCAATGAGTGTCTCAGATGTTTCCATTTATGCTTCCTCCTGTTCTTTTTTCTTTAACAGTGGGAAGTGACATGCAGCCATATGGCCCGGGTCCCACTTCCTGCATCTGCGTTTTCATGGCGGCAGATCTCCTGGCAGTATTTGCATCTTGGTGCAAAATAACAGCCTTCCGGCAGCTCAAACATATTTGGAACCATACCGGGAATATAGTCCAGACGGTCTCTGTCCTCATACAGCTTTGGAATGGAATTTAAAAGTCCCTCAGTGTATGGATGTGCATTATGATAAATAATATCCTCTGTCTTTCCGGTCTCTACCAGTTTTCCGCAGTACATAACATTGATCTTGTCAACCATCTGGGATACAACTGCCAGGTCATGAGTGATCAGCATCAGAGAGGTATTATGCTCCTTCACCAGCTTTTTCATAAGCTTTAATATCTGTTCCTGAATGGTAACATCCAGGGCAGTAGTAGGCTCATCTGCGATCAGCAGCTTCGGATTGGTAGCCAGTGCAATGGCAATGATAACACGCTGGCGCATACCGCCGGAAAACTGGTTTGGATATTCTTTTAAGCGTTCTTCCGGATTTGGGATGCCTACTGCATGGAGCAGCTCAATACAGCGCTCTCTTCTCTGTGCCTTGTTCATCTGTGGCTCATGAAGGATCAGCACCTCTTCCATCTGTCTCTGGATGGTATAAAGAGGATTTAAAGATGTCATAGGATCCTGGAATACCATGGAAATGTCTTTTCCACGGATCTTTGACATATCTTTTTCACTGATCTTTGCCAGGTCTTTTCCATCAAACATGATATGTCTGCATCAACCACACCTGGATCTTCTACCAGCTTTAAGATAGAGAAACTGGTAACAGACTTTCCGCTTCCGGACTCGCCTACGATACCTAAGATCTCACCTTCTTTTAAGCTGAAGCTTACATTATCTACTGCTTTTACCACGCCCTTGAAGGTGTGAAAATATGTTTTTAATCCCTGTACGTCTAATAATACTTTATCTTCCATACCGCACCTCCTATTTCAGATTCGGGTTCAGCTCATCTCTTAAGAAGTCACCTAAAAGATTAATACCGAATACGATCAGCATGATATACAGACCTGGGAACACAGATGCCCACCACAGGCCTGAGAACAATACATCAAAACCAGTTTTTACAAGCAGTCCCAAAGAAGGCTGTGTGATCGGCACACCAACACCTAAAAAGCTTAAGGTTGCCTCTGTCAGGATAAAGCTTCCGATCTGGATGGTCGCCAGAACGATAATGGAATTGATAACGTTTGGAAGTACATGTTTTATAATGATAATACTGTTTGGAAGGCCGATGGTACGTGCTGCTTCCACATATTCCATTTTTTTAACGGAAAGTGTTTCACCGCGGACTGTTCTTGCATAAGTTACCCACCTACCATAGTCAGGGCAATCAGCAGTTTTCCAACGCCGCGTCCAAATACGGACATGATGAATAATGCGATCAGCATAGATGGGAAAGACAGCTGTACATCTGCAATACGCATGATAACAGCATCTACTTTGCC
>ENA-OQBJ01001217-OQBJ01001217.1-human-gut-metagenome-genome-assembly--contig:-NODE-1217-length-10588-cov-1.475576_pt1 | contig 10588 bp, 13 predicted proteins | sample MGYA00242743_ERZ504545 | MGnify/ENA primary metagenome ERZ504545 (study PRJEB26092, sample SAMD00036252) | human gut metagenome | host: Homo sapiens | study: EMG produced TPA metagenomics assembly of...
CTGATTTCGTTCCCTTGTTTCACGGTTTCACGGTTTGCGCTGCTTTTGTTGGGAAATAGCGCCTGCCTGTGTGTCTGCTTGCCTATAGCACCGGTCCGATGATGCGCACGTGCGTTGGGGCCTTCCTCGGCGCTGTCTGGCTGCTTGTTTTCGTTGTTGCCCAACGATTCGTAGATATTGCCGTTCCAGATCACCTTGTCGCCTTGCTTGTACAGTACTCCCGGTTCCCACGTGGGGTAGGCCTGCTGCGAGGAATTCCAGCTGGCATTGTCGAAGTCGACGAGCGTGCCGGCGTGCCTCGGAATCCTGACCCCAATGTGGTGGCGAATTCGCCGTCCGTCTGTTTCATGCCGCTGCAGAACGTTTTGAGCGTGTTGGTGTTCGTATAGTTTTCGCCGCATTGCTGGTCGCGGTTCAGCGACCACATGCTTAAGTGGCCCAGGCTTGTTTCCAGTGCGAACGTGTTGATTTCGCGCGCATTGTCGAGCGTGAAATACTCGTTTTTGGTATCGTTCTGGCCGATGAGCACGGTGCTCCCAACAGCTCCCAGATCTGATGGTCGCTGAAGAGTTTGCCGCGACTGTACAGCAACGTTTTGTATTGCGCGTGGGCCGCGTTCAGCGAACTTTTGATCAGCGTGGATTGCGTGATCGACGTGGACGCCACGTTGAAATCCATGGTCATGAGATTCACGGTGGATAGCGTCACGCCGGCATCCAGAAACGCGTTCACGGTTTGCATTCCTTGCGTTGTAAGACCTTTCGCGTCGGCTGGAAGCGTCAAACTGATGATCAGATCGTGACTGGTATCGTCTTTCCCTTTGTTTTTGGCTTTTTCGTTGGCGATGAGTTTTGCCACGGCTTGCGCTCGCCGGGTTGCGGTTTCGCTGTACCCGTCGAGATTCGAGTTTTCGATGTCGAAGTCGAGCGAGGTGATGTGATAGCGGTCGATCACCTGCTGGTATGCGTCGGCAAGGGAATCGACGTCGGAGCATGCGCTGGCAAGTTCGGTGCCGTTCTGCCCGCCGAAGCTGACGGTTACCGTGCGATCGGTTTTGTAGGTTTGCGCGATACGGCTGTCGAGATCGAGCGTGGAAGCCGCTTCGTCGAGCGTGTAGTAGCCGCCCCAGCTGGCTGGCAGCCGTCGCCGGCGGTGACGAAACCGAGGGACACATTCCGGTAGACGTTGCCCACTTTGGATTCAAACTCGTATGAGGGTGTCGCGGTCACGTCCACATAGCCGCCGAACCAGGGTTCCGGCAATTTCTTAGCCGCCGTTCGCGTGAACGTGATCCACGACCATGTGCCGGCCGCGACGAGCGCGATGCACAGTATCGCTATGAACAGTCGGAGGAAGGAAAATCGTCTTCCTGGAAACAGGGGTTTCATCATTCCCTTTCGAAATCGTCAGGTCACCAATGCCGATGGGGACATTGGGGTGTCTAGCAGGCTGTGTCCCGCTGGGCTTCGGTGCATATGCGGGAGATTTTACGGGGGATTAAGCTTTCCTCTCGTGCGCTGTTTCTCTTATATCTCGCTTACAGTTAGGGAGTGTAGTCTGTGGCTAGTACGACGATTTCAACAGTGATGTATGGTTTATGCAGGTGAGGCAGCGCTGATAATGCAAAGGGGTATATGGTGGCAAAAATAGGGGATTTTGACGGCGATGACCGCAGGCACCAGTGGGGTGCTGAAACCTCCACGCAACCGCTTGCGATCATGCATGCCAAGCCTTCGCCAACGCGCGTTGTGCTTGGCTACGTTGCCATCATCTGCACGGTTGTTTCATGGCTGATCTACATGATCACGATGATTCTGTCGTTGTTCGTCAACAATCCTTCACTCACGTTACGTTTCGTGGTTGAAGGCGTGCTGTACATGACGATTGTGACCACGCTGATTTTCAGCGCGCTCGTCTACTTGACCACACGGCAAGGGGCGCTATACCGTTTCATCCGGCATGACGCGTGCCTCGGGCGATGCTCGACGACCATTTCGCACACAACTACGATAAGGGAATCACAGTGCTGATTCTTCGTACGTGGAACAGCCGAAAGTCGTCGAAAAAACGATCTGGTCGGCGGCATTGCAGGAATTTCCCGACCTTGCAGTCGTACTCCTAATCGACGATCCTCCGCATCCTAAAAATGATGAAGCGCGAGCGATTCTCAAAGCAAGCCGCGAACTCATGCCGAAAGTATTGGCCGAATTGGCGGCACCTGCGGAACGTTTCACCAAAGCGCGCGACGAAACCGTTGCGGCGCTCGCCGATCAGATGGACGCAAGGCGTAGTGTGGTCGCACGCTGTGCGGAAGACTATCGTGCGGCCGCGCAATGGTTGGAGCATAAGGCCGACACATGGCTGGTCGAAGATCATACCGACGATTTCTTCTGCGATCAGGTATTGCGCGGTCTTGCACGCGACCTGCGTTTGACGGAACAGGCGTTGAACGAATCGATCACCCTGCAGCAGCATGTCGACGCGAATCGCATTCTGCAACTGTACGAACGTTTGGTACGCATTTTCACCGCAAAAGGATGTCGTTCGAACGCAAGCTGTATGCGTCGACCTCCCGTGAAGGCAACAAAGCCATGAATCTGAATTCGTTCATCGGATTGATGGGGCACTCGCTCAAGCGCGTGGAAACGTCGGACGGGGTGATTCTGCGTGACGTGCGCGAGGGGGAATCTCCCGATTTCGTGATGCGCAATTCCGAATACGTGCTGACGTTGGACGCCGATTCCATGCTGTTGCGCGACTACTGCCTGCGCTTGGTGTACCAGATGGAACAGCCCGGCAATGAGCGCGTGGCCGTGATCCAAACCCCGTATTCCTCGTATCGTGGCGCGCCGAGCGAATCGAACGCATCGCGGCCGCACCACCGACATTCAGCACATGCTGCATCAGGCATGACCTACTATGACGCCACGTTCTGGGTAGGTGCGAACGCGGTGATCCGCAAGGCCGCGCTCGACGATATCTGCGTGGTGTCGACTGAGGGCACGCGCACGGTGAAAACGTATATTCAGGATCGCACGGTGATCGAGGACACCGAATCCAGTATCGATTTGGGTTATTTCGGCTGGCATTTGGTCAACTATCCGGAGCGGTTGAGCTATAGTGCCACCCCGCCTGATTTCGGTTCGTTGGTGGTGCAGCGGCGGCGTTGGGCGAATGGCGGTCTGCTGATCATCGGCAAATTCTTCCGCATTGTGCACGCGCGGCATCAGCAGGGCAATGATGTGAAGCTGGGTGAGTGGGCGCTGCGCGTGAACTATATGGCGTCCATCGCATGGTCGAGTTTCGGCCTGATGTTCCTCTTGGCATATCCGTTCGACCAGCGGTTGCTGAGCCCGTGGGTGGTGCTCGCGTCGCTGCCGTATTTTGCCACCATGTCGAGCGATTTGAAACGCAACGGGTATAAACGTTCCGATATTTTCCGTATTTACGGCTTCAACATCGTGCTGTTGACGGTGAATCTTTCCGGCACGCTCAAGTCGATTCAGCAGGGCATGACGAACACGAAGATTCCGTTCGCGCGTACGCCGAAAGTCAATAATCGTACCGCTTCTCCGGCATTGTATGTGACGATGCCGTGGGTGATCATCATTTACTCGTGCATGGTGTTCTACGCCGATACGCTTTCGCACAATTGGGGCAACGCGGTGTTCGCCGGCTTCAATGCGATCGTGACGTTCTGGGCGTTGACCGCGTATATCGGCATCTGGCATTCCGTGCAAGACATGGTGGTTGGTCTGGTCCGTTGGTTCTTCGTGCCGATCAAGGACTCAGCAGGAGGCGGCCCGCAAGAAGGCCTCTTGGCGTGACGCCCTCTACTTCGCGACCGCCAAATGATCTACGAGTCCCGCCCGCTGTAGCCTTGAGACTTCTCTAGCCCGTGTGTACGTGTACGGGCGGCGGTTGTAGATGCCTCCATTCCTATGCAACTTGCGTTTCCGTCTGCACGTCCTAGTGTTTGGGGAGGATGGCCGCACGTTTTTGGCTTGCTGACCTCACGATTTGGGAAAAAGCGGAAAATTAAATCGTAAGGTCGAAACCAAATCGCAATCGTGCGACGGGACTCAAGATTGCAACGGTCGGTACATCAAAATCATGATATGAAGGAACGGGGTCGCAGCATCCTGGTGTCCATCATTTCGAGGAATGACGGGTAGGTGTGTCGAAACGTTTGACAAATCTGAGTTGCTGACTTACGATTAGTGAAACGTTTCGACGAAACGATTCGATAAAATACGAGCGTGATTCTGCGGAAGAAATTCCGGAAGGCTCGGCGGATGGCTTTGTTGAACAATGGACGAGAGCTGCGGTACGCATGACGTGTAACGCAAATGACTTGGAGAGCCGAAGGGGGCGGAAGATGACGGGCATCAAAGATGTGCTCGGGAGGCGGGGGTGTCAGTCAGCACCGTTTCGTACGTACTTTCCGGCAAGCGTTCCATCTCCGCCAAAACCACCGATAAGGTGATGGCCGCCGTTGAACGACTTGGATATACTCCGGATGCCAGCGCCCGTAAAATGCGTGGTATGCGCAATCATATTTTTGCGCTCAGCGCGCCGATTCGCGGTGATATCAATCAGGCCAAATACAACGCTTACTTTCTGCAGACCGCATGGCAGGCAAAGAACCGTGACTACGATGTGCTGTTGCTTACCGGCGAGGACGCGGTGGCCGACATTCGGCGCGTGACGCAAAGCAACTTGGTTGATGGCGTGGTGCTGCTCGACATTGAGGAACATGACGAGCGTACCACCCAGGCTGGCTCATATTCCAAACCCTGTGTGGCCATCGGTTACCCTGCAGAGCATGAAGGCTGTGCCTGTGTCGATATCGATTTTGCCACGGCTGGTCGTATGGCTGTGGATTGCCTGTATTCCAAGGGGCATCGGAGCGCTATGTTTTTGCGTGACAATGAGACCGATTACGATCGCGGTTCGGGCTATGTGCTGCTGTTCCGCAAGGCTTTGCTGGAACGTGCCGAAGAGTTGGGCATGACGATTCATGAATCCTCCAAGCATCGTGACGATCGCTTTGATGCCGCGGAATTCGTGCGTGAGCTTCGTTCTTTGGATGAGCGCCCCACGGCGATTGTCAACCAGGCGAACGCCAATGTGCTGAAGTTGGTATTGCAGCAATTACAGGCTTCGGGATTGCGGGTGCCAGATGATATTTCGGTATTGTCGTGCGGCACGTATTTCGAGGGAGAGCTGATGCCGCAGCCGATTACCGAGATGCCGGTCATGCCGCAGGAATTATGTTCTAAGGCTGTGGATCTGCTGGTCGACGCCATCGATGAGCATCGCGACATCAAGGGATTGGTGGAGCTGTCCGCTCCGGTCATGCATAGTCGAGGTTCCGTTACCAAAGTTGGTGACGTGTGAAAGAAGGTTGTAGGAGTATGTCCGTGAAAGGCGGACGGATTTCCGTATCCATAATCGAAACGATTCGAAAGTAAGTGAAGGCGTTGTAGCCGAAGCGAAGATGGTGATTGCCGAATTGAAAAGCGCCAATCCGCGGCCATCGTCAAACGTTTCGAAAAAAGGAGGCGACACATATCAATCTTCATAACTGAAAAACAACTTGAGACATAACTCAACAACACAACCACCAATAACAAAGGAGAAACCATGAAGATCACACGAGGCATCGCACTTGCGGCCGCGGCGGCAATGTCGCTGACCACGCTCGCTGCATGCGGCAGCGACACCGCGCAAGACGAGGAAACGCCAGACAGCCTGTCGTTCTGGTATTACGAGGAAGACGACGCTGGCCAGACCCAGGCATGGCGTCGCGCCGCGGAAGCCTTCGAAAAGGAAACGGGTGTCAAAATCAATTTCGAACGCAAGTCGTTCACGCAGATCGCGCAGAACGGCAGCCAATTCCTCAATTCCGATGAGGCGCCGGATCTTATGGATCCAATCGCGGCAACGGTTCGGCCGGCGTGCTCTCCACCATGGGGCTGCTCACCGATTTGGGTGATTACGTCGATCAATACGGTTGGGACAAGAAGGTGACCGGCGCCAATGCGGCCGTGGCCAAGTATGATGAAAACGGCATCATGGATGGTGACACCTGGTACGGCATGACCAGTTACGCGGAATTCCAGCGCGTCTACTACAACAAGGATCTGTTCGCCAAGTACGGGCTGGAGATTCCGACCACCTATGACGAGTTCGTGGACGTCTGCCAGAAATTCGTGGATGCCGGAGTGACGCCGATCGCCGCCGACGCGCAGGAATACGGCGTGATGTGGCTGTGGTGGCAGCTGGTTTCCAAGGAGGCCGACGCCAAATTCATCGACAACTGGCAGCTCTACAAGGGCGATGTCGACTGGAACTCCAAGATTCTCACCAATTCCGTGAGCACCATCAACGACTGGCTCGACAAGGGCTTCATCTCCCACAACGCCACCGGTATGAAGGCCGAAGACACCACGCAGGCATTCATCAAGGGGGAGTATCCGATCTATCAGACCGGCACCTGGAATCAGGGACGTTTCGTCAAGCAGATCACCACTTTCGATTGGGACGCCGCGGTGATGCCGGAATCGAATTTCGCGATTGGCTGCGCAGGCAATCTGCTGGTGATTCCGGAACGCTCTCACCACAAGGATCTCGCTGCGAAGTTCATTGACTACGTGCTTTCCGACGATGTGCAGAACTACCTCGGCAACGCGGCGGAATTCCGGTGGCGGGCGACGCCAGCAAGATCAACGACGAGAAGAGCAAGGCCATGATCGAGGAATACGCCTCCTACGCCAATGATGGCAAGCTCAGCTACTACCCGGATTACGCCGCTTCCAACCTTACCGATGCTGTTCCGGCGGAATTCCAGGAACTGGTGAACGGCACCAAGAAGCCGGCCGACGTGCTCAAGGTATCCACGAGAAGTACGACGTCGGTGTGGAAGACATGGGCGTCAAGACCAACTGATCGTATATCTGATCTCATATCCAATCTCATATCCGACATCGCACGGATTATTCCGGTTTTGCTCAGTATCAATCATGAATAATCCCGTGCGGTATCGCAAATTACAACTTGCGAACCAATATCGCAATCGTAAATATTCACAGGCAACGCAGCGCAACCAAAGGAAAAGCCAAAATGTCAAAGAAGACCAAAAACGGGGGAGTCTCAATGTCAAGGCTTCCCGGAAACCGTTCCGCAAAATTCGTACCATATCTTGTTCCCGGACTGGTAGGTCTGCTCGTTATCGTCGTTATTCCATTCGTGTGGAACATTTACTTGAGTTTCACTCGATGGCGTGGAGTTGGCCCGGTTAAATTCGTTGGATTGCAGAATTGGAAACGTCTGTTCGCTGATTCCACGTTCTGGATTTCATTCGCTAATTCATTCTGGATTATTGTGGCTATCGTAGTTATTCCTACGATTCTTGGACTATTTATTTCGTCACTGCTGACTGACGTTATTCAGAAGAAATTCGGCGGCAAGACGGCTTCCTTCCTGCGAGCCATGTTCTACCTGCCGCAGTTGCTGCCGGTTGCTGTCGCGGCCATCATCATGGGCTGGATCTTCCGTCCGGAAGATGGCGCGGTGAACGCGCTGCTCGTCAAGCTCGGCCTGGGATCGTTGCAGCATAACTGGCTCGGCAGCCTGATAGCGCGCTTCCGGTGCTGATGTTCATTCTGGTGTGGATCCAGTTGGGCTATCCGATCGTGATCTTCATGTCCGGTCTGCAGCGCGTGGATCCTGAACTTTACGAGGCGGCCGGTCTTGACGGAGCCAACTGGTGGCAGAAATTCCGTGTGGTCACGCTGCCGTCCATCATTCCCGAGCTGCTGGTGGTCATCCTCACCGCCACCATCGGCGCGCTGAAAACCTTCGCACCGGTCTATCTGCTCACCAAAGGCGGGCCGGGAACGGCAACCACCGTGCATCATACTATTCCTACAATCAATTCTTCCAAGTGCAACAAGTCGGCTACGGCGCGGCCATCTCCACAGCGCTCACCGTGGTCATCATCGTGTTCTCCATCGTGTTCACCATGGTGCAGAAGCACGTCGAAAAGGAACTGGTCTGAACGGTTCAAACCGCAACTGACCCGTAACATGTAAGACTCGCAAGACTTCGAAAGTCGAGGAAACAACCATGACGCAAACCATGACCGCATCGGCAGCGCGGAAAGCATCCAAGAAAACCCAACATGTGCGCTCGACCGGCGACTGGATCACCCTCATCGTGCTCATCGCAGCCGCACTGCTCGTGCTTTTCCCGTTGCTCGTGCTCACCGTCAACGCGTTCAAAACACCCGCCGATTACAATGCCACAGGCCCGCTTTCGCTGCCGAAGCATTTCACCATGGACGGCATCATCTCCTTCTGGACCACCACCAAGTTCCCGCTGAAATTCTGGAACAGCTTGGTTATTTCGCTGGTAGTGGCTGTGGCCGCCGTCGTGCTTTCCGTGCTGAACTCCTTCGCGCTCGGCATCGGCAGGGTCAAAGGCAACACTTGGATTGTGCTCGCCATCATGCTTGCCAATATGATGCCGCAGGAAGCGCTGCTCTACCCGCTGTACACCATGTTCAAGCAGGTCGGACTGTACAACACCAAACTGGCGATCATCATCATCTTCACCATCATTCAAAGTGCGTATGGCACGTATCTGCTGTCGTCCGTATACGGTACGTTCCCGCAGGCCATTCTCGAAGCGGCAGCCATTGACGGCGCCTCGCGCTGGCAGATTCTGCGTAAGGTGGTGCTGCCGATTTCCTGGCCGACCATCAGCGTGCTGTTCGTGTTCTTCTTCGTGTGGACGTGGAACGAATACATGATTCCGATGGCATTCCTGATGGGCGACGACGTGCAGACCATTCCGCTGGCGCTCGCCACATTGCAGGGCCAACGCACGATGGATGCGACCACACTTGCTTCGGCTTCGCTGCTGAGCATTGTGCCGACTATTATTTTCTTCATTATTTTCCAGCGCAAGTTGTCGCAGGGCATTACCGCTGGTGCCGTAAAGTAGCGGGAAAAGGGGTTTCTTATGACTCGAGATAACGATTGGAGCACCATGCAAAACAGCTCACGTCACGATATGCAGGTTGATTCGTTGGGTGCGTTCGCCGCGCGCAGTCCGCTGGACTTGCTTGCGGTTGCGGCACCAGGGCGCACACGTTGCGTGAACGCCGAGAATCCCACGGGCGGCAAGGGCGCTGCGGCCACTGCAGCCAGTCACTTGGCCCGTCGCGCAAGGGCAGTCCGTGCATCCAGACCGTGAAAGCGGGGAGAGCGTCACTTTGATGGATGTGGACGGTCCGGGCGTGATCCGCCATATTTGGATGACGGTCACCGACCGCACGTCGTCTACCGGTCCGAACGTGCTTTGCAACCTGATCCTGGAATTCTATTGGGATGGCGAGGAGACCCCGTCCGTGCAATGCCCGGTCGGCGACTTCTTCTGCTGCGGCCACGCGCAGGCCTGCCGAGTCAATTCGATGCCGGTGGTGGTCGTACCCAATCGCGGCTTCAACTGCTACTTCTCCATGCCGTTCGAACATGCGCGCATCGTGCTCCGCAACGATCACAATGAAGACGTTCCCGCGTTCTTCTACCAGATCGACTACACCGAATACGATGCGCTTCCGGCCGGCACCATGCGTTTCCATGCGCAGTGGCGTCGCGAGCGCGTCACCGAACTGGCCCGCGACTATGTGGTGCTCGACGGCGTGCATGGTCGTGGCGCGTATATCGCACGTATCTGGCGCTCACCGCGTTGGAAAGCCGCTGGTGGGGCGAGGGTGAAGTCAAGATGTACATCGATGGGGACGACCAGTATCCCACGTGGTGCAGCACCGGTGCCGAGGATTATTTCGGTGGCGCGTGGAGTTTCGCCGATTTCGACGAGCATGGGCGTATGCATGAGCAGACGTTCTGTGCGCCGTACGTCGGTTTCCCATTCTATTCGCAGCGTCTCGCCTCGCATCGCGAGAGCGCGTATTGGGATGTGAATACGCCGGTGACCCGCGGATTGTATCGCTGGCACATTCCCGATCCGATTTATTTCGAACATGATTTGCGTGTGGAATGGCAGCAGATCGGTACTGAGGAGGGCGGCAATTTCGAGCGTCAGGACGACGTCGCTTCCGTCGCGTACTGGTATCAGCTCGAGCCGCATACACCGTTCGATCCGATTGGCGATCGTCGCTTCCGTCAGCCCCGCTGATTTTTGCCCCCGAGCTTACGATTTTCGGTCTATCCGGTCGGTTCGGGGGTGTTGTGCTGTCTGCGCGACTTGCGTTCTGCGTCTGCACAACCCGTGTTTTTAACCCGATTTTATGGGTTGTGCAGATGCAGGTTGCGGGTTGCGCAGGCGGGGAAACGTGACTAGATGGGGGTTAGATGTCACGGCGTCTGCTGCGCTGATTATCGTGCGAACGTTCTGCGCATCCAAGAAGACAGGCCAGCTGCGGCAGATCTCGGATACTCGGTTCAATGCCGTTGACGCCTGCCATGCGTTCCGCAGTGCCCAACGACAGTCCTGCCCGCCTTGCGGGAATAGGTGCGCCTTCGATTGCTGACCTCCGGCTTTCTTGACAAGACCGTCG
>ENA-OQBJ01001218-OQBJ01001218.1-human-gut-metagenome-genome-assembly--contig:-NODE-1218-length-10577-cov-1.912727_pt1 | contig 10577 bp, 15 predicted proteins | sample MGYA00242743_ERZ504545 | MGnify/ENA primary metagenome ERZ504545 (study PRJEB26092, sample SAMD00036252) | human gut metagenome | host: Homo sapiens | study: EMG produced TPA metagenomics assembly of...
CGGATCAGAGTAGCTGGAGGCACAGATCTACGAGGAGGCCGGCGAGGAGTTCAACATCAATTCCCCGAAGCAGCTCGGCGTGATTCTGTTTGAAAAGCTGCAGCTTCCGGGCGGCAAAAAGACCAAGACGGGTTATTCCACCGCCGCCGATGTGCTCGAAAAGCTCGCACCGGATCACAAACTCGTTGCCGATATTCTGGAGTACCGCCAGCTTGCCAAACTGAAATCGACGTACGCCGACGGTCTGCAGGCGTGATCGGAAGATGGAAGAATCCATTCGACATTTAACCAGACAATTACCGCGACCGGCCGCATCAGCAGTACTGATCCGAATCTGCAGAACATTCCGGTGCGGATGGAGCTTGGCCGTCTGATCCGGAAAGCCTTCGTGCCAAAGCTTGGCTGTGTCTTTCTGGATGCCGACTATTCCCAGATTGAGCTCCGCGTGCTGGCCCATATGTCGGGCGATGAAAACCTGATCGAGGCGTACCGCGAGGCGGAGGATATCCACCGCATGACGGCATCGAAAGTGTTCCATGTGCCGCTTGAAGAGGTAACACCGCTGCAGAGAAGAAATGCGAAGGCGGTCAACTTCGGTATCGTATACGGCATCAGTTCGTTCGGTCTGGGCCAGGATCTCGGCATCAGCCGGAAAGAGGCAGAGGCTATATTCAGCAGTATTTTGAGACGTATCCGGGTATTCATGAGTTTTTGAACCGCTGCGTAGAGGATGCCAAAGAGAAAGGCTATTCCGTGACGATGTTCGGACGCAGACGGCCGATGCCGGAGCTGAAATCGAGCAACTTTATGCAGCGGTCATTCGGCGAGCGCGTTGCGATGAATGCGCCGATCCAGGGAACGGCGGCGGATATTATTAAAATAGCGATGATCCGCGTGGCGAAACGGCTGAAAGAGGAGCAGTTAAAGACCAGACTTCTTCTTCAGGTACACGATGAGCTGCTGCTGGAAGTGCCGGAAGACGAGCTCGAAAAGGCAGAACAGATCCTGGAAGAGGAGATGACCGGGGCAGCACATCTGGCTGTCAAACTCGAGATCGATATGCACACAGGAAACAACTGGTACGAGGCGAAATAGTGCACTCATACCAGGAGCGAAAGGATACAAAAGAATGAAAGTTTTTGGAATTACAGGCGGCGTGGGCGCCGGAAAAAGCGAAGTGCTCACGTACCTTGGACAGAATTATGATGCAACGGTGATCCAGGCGGACGAGGCAGGTTACCTTGTGATGCTGCCGGGCGGCGAATGCTATGGAGAGATTGTGAAGCTGTTCGGCAGACAGATCACCACAGAGACCGGCGAACTTGACCGGAAACGGATTGCTGAGATCGTTTTTCAGGACGAAGAAAAGTTAAAAGCCCTGAATGCGATCGTTCATCCGGCGGTAAAACGGTATATCAAAAAAGCCATTGCAGCCGCGGAAAAAGCAGGGACGGAATACGTCTTTGTGGAGGCCGCACTCTTAATCGAAGAAAAATATGATGAAATTTGTGATGAACTGTGGTATATTTATGCGGATGAAGAAGTCCGGAAGGAGCGATTGATCGAAGGACGCGGCTATTCCGAGAAGAAAGTTCGCGAAATCATGGCAAATCAGCTTTCCGAGGATGAATTCAGCAGCCACTGCGATTTTGAAATCGACAACAGCGGCGATTTTGAGGAAACAAAAAAACAGTTAGACCATAGGATGAAAAAATATGAAACTTTGTAGTATTGCAAGTGGTTCGAGCGGAAACTGCATTTTCGCGGGAAGCGAGACCACAAGCCTTCTGATCGATGCGGGCATCAGCGGAAAGCGCGTGGAGGCGGGGCTGGCTGTTCTCGACCGCAGCGCGAAGGAGCTGGACGGCATTCTCGTGACACATGAGCATTCCGATCATATCCAGGGTCTTGGCGTGCTGGCGCGCCGGTATGGTATTCCGATTTACGCAACGGATGGAACAATTCAGGCGATGCAGCAGACGAAGAGCCTTGGAAAGTTTCCGGAGGGGATTTTCCACACGATTCACGCGGATGACACGTTTACACTGGGAGACATCGCCGTACATCCGTTTACGATCTCCCACGATGCGGCAGAGCCGGTCGGCTACCGCATGGAATCCGGCGGGAAATCGATTGCGATTGCGACGGATCTTGCGTTTACAGCGATTACACGGTTCAGAATCTGACCGGGCTGGATGCCGTTTTGTTAGAGGCAAATCACGACGAGAACATGCTTGCGGTCGGACCGTACCCGTATCCGTTAAAACAGCGGATCGCCGGGCGAAAGGCCATTTATCGAACCTGGCGGCAGGCCATCTCCTCTGCGAGATTCTGCACGACAATCTGCAGGAAGTGCTGCTCGGCCATCTGAGCAAGGAAAATAATTATGAGGCACTGGCCTTTGAAACCGTGGCCTGCGAGGTCACAACGGGTGATAATCCGTATCACTCGGGTGATTTTCATCTCGCTGTCGCTAAAAGAAGCGAAGTATCACCGTTAATTGAGGTTTAAATATACATTTTTAGAGCTACATACCATGTTTTTCGCAAGGCCGCCATTACCGGTTTTTCCGGGGCTTTGACATAAAACCAGAAAAAGGAGAATGGAAACATGAAGAAGACAATTATCACTGTCGTAGGCAAGGACACCGTGGGCATTATCGCAAAGGTATGTAATTATCTGGCAGAGAACCAGGTAAACATCGAAGACATTTCTCAGACGATTGTGCAGGGATATTTCAACATGATGATGGTAACAGATGTCTCCAAGAGCGAGAAATCCAACGCAGAGCTTGCAAAAGATCTGGAGGAGCTTGGAAGTTCCATCGGCGTTGTCATCCGCTGCCAGCATGAAGATATTTTCAATATGATGCACCGTATCTAAAGCGAAGGAGAAAAACGACATGATAAATCTGTTTGAAGTAAAGGAAACGAACGAGATGATCGAAAAAGAGAATCTGGACGTTCGTACCATTACCCTTGGAATCAGTCTTATGGACTGTATCGACTCCAATCTTGACAAGCTGAACCGCAAAATCTACGACAAAATCACGACGGCTGCCAGAAATCTGGTTTCCGTAGGTGAGGAGATCGAGGGCGAGTTCGGTATTCCAATTGTAAACAAGAGAATTTCCGTTACCCCGATTGCCTTAGTCGGCGCAGCAGCCTGCAGAACGCCGGAGGATTTTGTGACGATTGCACAGACTCTGGACCGTGCGGCAAAAGAAGTCGGCGTCAATTTCCTCGGCGGCTATTCCGCTCTGGTAAGCAAAGGTATGACGACAGCAGATGAGCTTCTGATCCGTTCTATCCCGCAGGCACTGGCTGTTACGGATTTTGTCTGCAGCTCCATCAACCTTGGCTCCACCAAAACCGGTATCAACATGGATGCTGTCAAACTGATGGGTGAGATCATCAAGAAGACGGCGGAGGCAAGCAAAGAGAACAACTGCCTTGGATGCGCAAAACTCGTTGTTTTCTGCAATGCACCGGACGACAACCCGTTCATGGCAGGCGCTTTCCACGGCGTAACCGAGGCGGATGCCATCATCAATGTCGGCGTTTCCGGTCCTGGTGTTGTCAAACATGCTCTGGAAAAAGTACGTGGCGAGAACTTTGAGGTACTCTGCGAGACGATCAAGAAGACCGCATTTAAGGTAACGCGTGTCGGCCAGCTCGTTGCACAGGAGGCTTCCAAGCGGCTGAACATTCCGTTTGGTATCATTGACCTTTCCCTGGCACCGACTCCGGCGATCGGAGATTCCGTTGCGGATATCCTTGAGGAGATCGGCCTCGAGCACGCAGGTGCACCGGGAACGACAGCAGCGCTGGCACTTCTGAACGATCAGGTGAAAAGGGCGGTGTTATGGCATCTTCCTATGTCGCGGTCTCTCCGGCGCATTCATCCCGGTTTCTGAGGATCAGGGTATGATCAACGCAGTCAACGACGGCGCACTGACCATTGAAAAACTCGAGGCAATGACCTGTGTCTGCTCCGTAGGTCTTGATATGATCGCCATCCCGGGAGACACGAAAGCATCGACCATCTCCGGAATCATCGCAGATGAGCTTGCCATCGGTATGGTCAACCAGAAAACAACGGCAGTCCGCCTGATCCCGGTCATCGGAAAAGGCGTGGGCGAGACCGTAGAATTCGGCGGCCTCCTCGGCTATGCACCGATCATGCCGGTCAACAACTTCTCCTGCGAGGCATTCGTCAACAGAACAGGAAGAATCCCGGCACCGATTCATTCGTTTAAAAACTAAAGAGAAAGCTGAAAAGCCGGCAGTGATCCTGAATGGAAAGGATCGCTGCCGGCTTTTTTACCATCTGCGCAAATAAAAATAGTAATTTTAAGAAATGTATAGTATGATATATTACATACTGATAATTTTACTTGCAACCCATAAAAAGTGTAAGAAAAAATGAATTATTACGGGGAACTTCAGCGGTAGCAGCCGTTGTTCTAGCAATACCTCTGCGGATGTGGATGTGAAGGCCGCCATAGAAAACACAAAGTATTATTTGAACAAAAACGGCAAAATGCAGACTGGCTGGCAGAAGATCGGTGGAAAATGGTATTACATGGATAAGAACGGAGCGCTGCAGGAATCTAAATGGATCAGCGGAATTTATTATGTAAAAGTCGATGGGCAGTCCGTTCGTCTGATGAAAGACCGGAAAGCTTTCCTTCCTCCCGGTAAATCGCACGGATCTGGTTCATGATGAGGTACAAAACAGACTGTTTCCTCAGATCTTTCGGTATGACCTCCAGTGCCTCATGGAACTTGCGCCTGTAATGTACCCAGCACCCTGCGATCTTCAGATCTCCAAAATATGATGTTCCTCAACTTCGACTTTTCAGGCACAAAGCGGTAACATCTGGATATGGCATCTGGAAGCTGTTTTCATTCTTTTTGCCGATCTGTTTTTTCTTTTTGGCTGCTCTTATTGGACAGCACGATCTGTTCCATCATCAGCTGCATCTTATCATTGCGGGTCTGTGTCTGTTTTGTCAGTTCCTCCATCTGATCCTGAAGACAGAGAAACAGAAGAAAATATATCTGCCGAAAGTCCATTTCCGTTTTTGATACACATCACTGGAACTTTGGGCACAGTTGCTGTTCTTTTTTTGCCTTTTAACGCTAAAAGGTAATGTTTTTCTTGTGTGCAGTAAAGTGTTAGAGTATAATAAAACCAGTTTTTTTGCATAAGTTTAAGCGGAGAATCCTGCCGTAGCAGGATCCTTTCTTACGGTGTTATTTCACAGACGTAACCATAATAGTTTTACTGCAGGGGGGATAGAAAATGAAAACAAAAGAGATTCAGGAACTCTATCAAATAAAATTACATAGTATGGACACGATCCTGCATCAGATATCGCTTATGGATCAGGTGGAAAATGAGCAGGAGCTGTCAGAAATTATTCACTCTTTGTTGCAGGCGATTGGAAACTATACAGGGGCAGACCGGGTATATGTTTTTGACTGGGAAACCGATCAGAAGGACAGTCTGAGCAATACATTTGAATGGTGTGCCGATGGAGTGGCACCAGAGATAGATAACCTTCAGGCAATCCCGGTCAGTTCGATGCCGAACTGGGTGAAACGATTTGAAAACAAGGAAGTAATCGTGATTCATGATCTGGAAGCGACAAAAAATTCTGAACCGGAAGAATATGAATTGTTAAAAACACAGGAAATATGTTCCTTGATTGCGGTGCCGATTTATGCCAATCATCAGATGAATGGATTCATCGGGTAGATAATCCTGATTTGAGGCAGAATGAGATTTCCATTACACTGCTGTCTGATGTTGGCGGACATCTTGGATGTGTGAGGGAAAATCTGAAAAGTACGGTACTGTTGAAAAAGGCTCTTGATGAGGCGACAAAGAGGTCAGAGATTATTGCCGCAATTGCTACGTTGTATGTAACAATCGTACAAGCCAATGTTAAAGAGCGGACATATGAGCTTTTGAAAGGCCATGACCTTGTGCAAAAAATCCTTGGACAAAAGGGGAAAATTGATGATGTTATGGAAAGACTTCCAACAGCATTTGCCGCCCAGGAAGAGAGAAAAAAATACCGGGAGTTTCTTGACTTTGATACATTGACAGAGAGACTTCGTAATACGAATTTTGTTTCGATTGAATTTATGGGAGTAAACGGAGAATGGCGGCTGGCCAGATTTATTGTAAAGAGCAGAGATGCACATGGAAACGCTGTGGATGTGCTTTATGTCGTACGAGATATTACGGAAGAAAAATCACGGGAACTCATGTATCAGAAACAGCTTAAGGAAAGCATGGAAGATGCTCATCGCGCGAATCTTTCAAAAACAGCCTTTCTCCGGCGTATGAGCACGATATCCGTACACCGCTAAACGGAATCGTGGGGATGATCCATATCGCTGAAAAACATAACAATGATGTGGTCAAGTTACAGGAATGCAGGCAGAAGATACTTCAGTCCACAGATTATCTGCAAAATCTGATCAACAATGTCCTGGATATCAGCAAACTGGAATCCGGCTCCCTTGTGTTGGAACATAAATCTTTTGATCTGGCAGAATTGTTAAGTAATAATCTGACGGTTGTTGCAATGAGTGCTTATGAGAATGGTGTAAGATTTGAAGGCGGCGTGGAAGCAAGCACAATCCGCCACAGATATTTGATTGGAAGTCCGGTACATCTGAGCAGGGTTTTAATGAATCTTTCTTCCAACGCGATTAAATACAATCATTTCATGGAACAGTGAATGTTCATTGCGAAGAATTATCGGATGATGGGAATATAGCTGTTTTTCAGTTTGTATGTTCAGATACCGGTCTTGGTATGAGTGAAGAATTTCAAAAACATGCGTTTGATGCTTTTGCGCAGGAAGGCAAACAGTCAACTACAACATTCAGTGGCTCCGGTCTGGGACTTTCGATTGTCAAAGATATTGTTGAACGGATGGGTGGAACGATAGAACTGGAAAGCGAAGAAAATGTAGGAAGCACGTTTACGGTTACGGTTCCATTTGAAATAGATTATTTGGTTGAAAATAATGATTCACAGAAGGACAGCTACTCACAGGATATGGATCTGTCAGGAAAACGGGTGCTTCTTGTTGAAGATAATGTCATTAATATGGAGATAGCCCATGCAATCCTGGAGGAGGAGCATCTGAACATTACAGAAGCGAAAAACGGAAAAGAGGCATTTGAAATATTTCAGAATTCCAGGTTGGATGAGTATGATGTCATCATCATGGATGTGATGATGCCGGTCATGGATGGGCTGGAAGCAACAAAAGCAATTCGTATGCTGGAACGTGAAGATGCCAAAAAGATTCCAATCATTGCCATGACGGCAAATGCTTTTGAGGAAGATCGGAAAGCATGTCTGGAGGCCGGGATGAATGAACATATTGGAAAGCCGATTGATATTCCGTTATTAAAAAGCGCAATCATAAAAATGCTGGCAAAATCATAAAAACCGCATATATAAAGGAAATTAAAAATATGGATAAAAGACAAAAAATACTCATTATAGATGATGGGGAATTTAACAAGCAAGCGACTGTAGCCTGGAGGGTGGGAGAAAGATGAAGAAGTGCAAATTAGTACAGAATATAAGGAATTTTAAATTTTGCTACTTTATATTTTGCACAATTATATGTTTTATTGTTTTATCCGTTCCTGCATCTGCCAAAGAAAACTCTGACAATGTTATTCGGGTAGGATCTTTTGAGGAAACTTATAATGTAGTCAATGAAAAGGGAGAAAGAAGCGGCTATGGTTATGAGTATCTTCAAGATATTGCAGGTTATGCAGGATGGACATACAAATACATAACAAGTGATTGGAAAAACTGCTTTACACAGTTTGGAAAATGGAGAGATTGATATTCTTGGTGACATTTCCTATACAGACGAACGTGCTGAAAATATGCTTTTTTCCGATATGCCTATGGGGGAAGAGAAATACTACATCTATACGGATGCATCCAATATGGATCTTACAGCAGGAAATTTGGATTCTTTTGAGGGAAAAAATATTGGTGTGTCTAAAGATAATATAGTGGAGGATGTGCTTAATGAATGGGAATCAAAATATGGTCTGCATACGAAGCATATCAATGTTTCTACAACCACAGAAATTATGGACAAACTGTCGAAACATGAAATTGACTGCTTCGTTTCGGTAGAAGAATCCCGTTGGGAAGAATCGGATATTTCACCGCTTACAAGTATTGGAGAGACAGAAATCTATTTCGCTATAAATCCAGAACGTCCGGATATCAAAGAAGCACTGGATAGTGCTATGCGCAGAATCAAGGATGACAACCCATTTTACACAGATGATCTCTACAGGCGTTATCTTTCTGCACAGAGCAGCTCCTTTCTTTCAAAAGAAGAAAGGGAGTGGGTTGGGCGGCATGGTGCACTCAGGATTGGGTATCTGAATCAGGATGGAGGTATCAGCAGTGTAGATTCATCAACAGGTAAATTGACAGGTGTTATCACAGATTATGTGGATCTTGCAGAAAATTGTCTGCAAGGTCAGACTCTGGAATTTGAATTAAATGGATATGATACAAGAAGTGAACTGCTTCAGGCATTGCAGGATGGAAAAATAGACCTGATTTTTCATGCAAACCAGAATCCATACTTTGCAGAAACAAATGGATTTGCTTTGTCGGATACGCTATTGACTCTCAATATGGCAGCAATTACGGCAAAGGATTCTTTTGATGAAAATAAAGAGAATATAGCTGCCGTTGAAAAAGATGATTTTGCATTGAAAGCATATCTTTCATACAATTATCCGCAATGGAAGGTTGTGGAATATGAAACATCAGATGCAGCAGTAAAAGCAATGCAGAAAGGGGAGACGGATTGTATTGTAAGCAATTCAGGTACTGTTTCAGACTATTTGAAAAATAATAAGCTTCATAGTGTTTTCCTGACAAAAGAAGCTGATGTTTCATTTGCTGTTCAGCAGGGAGAACCGGTTCTTTTGTCCATTCTGAATAAAACACTGACATCTATGCCTACAACTCAATTTTCAGGTGCAGTAGTTTCGTATAATGCTTCCTCACGAAAAGTTACAGCGAAGGATTTTATTCAGGACAATTTACTGGCTGTCTCACTCATAGTTGGAATCTCTATTTTTGTTGCCTGTGTATAATTCTTGATTCTTTGAAAAAATCAAAACGTGCGGAAGAAAAATCCAAGAAGTCTGCTGAGCAGGCATTGAAGTTGAATCAGGAGCTTGAAGAAAAACAGCAGGAATTACAAAATGCACTTGTAGAAGCACAGAGTGCCAATAAGGCTAAGACTTCCTTTTTAAATAACATGTCTCATGACATCAGGACACCGATCAATGGCATTATGGGCATGCTTACAATTCTTGAAAAAAGTGGAAATGATGGTGAACGGGCAAAAGATTGCCTGAATAAAATAAATGAGTCTTCGAAACTGCTATTATCATTGGTAAATGATGTTTTGGATATGGCAAAGTTAGAATCGGATACCGTGGTTTTTAGTGATGAATCCATCAATCTGGATCAGGTATGTCAGGAAATCACGGAGTCATTATCTTTTCAGGCAGAAGAAAAAGGACTTCATGTTATAGGAGAACATGATGATTACAGTGGTATATATGTTTGGAGCAATGCAGTTCATCTGAAAAAAATATTGATGAATCTGTTTACAAACAGTATGAAGTACAATAAGGTGAATGGTTTTATTTACATGAGTATGAGAACGATTGAAAGATCAGAAGATCACATGACATGTGAATTTAAAATAAAAGATAATGGAATTGGAATGTCAGAAGAATTTATAAAAAATGAATTGTTTACTCCATTTGTACAGGCAGATAATTCCCCACGTTCTGATTATAATGGGACAGGTCTGGGAATGCCTATTGTGAAACAACTTGTAGAAAAGATGGGCGGAACCATAACAGTTGAAAGCAAGCTTGGTGAAGGAAGCTGTTTTACTGTAATACTTCCATTTAAAATTGATACGAATGCACGGCTGGAAGAAAAAGAAGATTTCAATGCAGATATATCAGGTGTCCGGATATTATTGGTTGAAGATAATGAGCTGAATGCGGAAATAGCAGAATTTATACTGACGGAAAATGGGGCTAAAGTAGAAACAGTGAAAAATGGGTTAGAAGCTGTTCAGCACTTTGAAGCCTGCGAATCAGGAACATACGATGTTATTTTAATGGATGTCATGATGCCGGTGATGGATGGGCTTACTGCCACAAAAACAATAAGATCCCTGGAACGGCAGGATGCAAAAACAATCCCTATCATTGCTATGACTGCAAATGCATTTAGGAAGATGCAGAAAGGTGTATGGAAGCAGGAATGAACGCACATCTTGCAAAGCCATTAGATGATAAAACAATCAAGCAGACTATATGCGAAGAATTGAGAAGCAGTAGGGACAGGTGAAAATTTATTAAACCAGGAGGTTGAACAAGGAGACGTATAGAGAAATATATTTGACAGACAGGAGATTTAATATGATTCGAGAGCAAAGAAATATGTGGCAGTGTTACTGGTTTTTGTATGCG
>ENA-OQBJ01001219-OQBJ01001219.1-human-gut-metagenome-genome-assembly--contig:-NODE-1219-length-10564-cov-3.305548_pt1 | contig 10564 bp, 8 predicted proteins | sample MGYA00242743_ERZ504545 | MGnify/ENA primary metagenome ERZ504545 (study PRJEB26092, sample SAMD00036252) | human gut metagenome | host: Homo sapiens | study: EMG produced TPA metagenomics assembly of...
AACATTACTGGTAGAAGGCGGAAGCCAGACGCTCCAGGCTTTTCTGGGACAAGGGCTATGGGACGAAGCATTCATAGAACATGCCCGCGTGACCTTGCACGACGGTATTCCTGCCCCCCTCCTTCCGCACGGACAAGAAAGCCGTTTCTTTTTCCGTGACGGAGCACTGATTCAGCACTGCCGCCACGCAGAATAAATTTAGAAACGGCAGCTGATGCCTGCCATAAAATGCAGACCTTCCACCGGATAACCTGCTTCAGTAGCGTATACCTTATTGAGCAGGTTATTCAGGCGGCCAAACACGTTGATGCGGTTCAGCAACTCATACTCTGCTCCTACAGACAAGTTATTGATGGCATCCGCACGCCCAAAATCACCCATTTCTTCGACGACGTTCGTAGTTTGTAGTTCAAAAGGGCATGGCAATTCTTGATTACCTTGGCACGCACACTGAAATCGGCCTTCAATTCGGGCTTCAACTGTAACAAGCCTTCGTTTCCTTCCGTCACATTCCAGCTATAATACGTACCGTTTACAGAAAAGTCTACCCAGTCACGGTAGGCATAGCTCACAGAAACACCTCCATAACCGACTTTTCCCTTATCCTGCAGGATACCTGTATAGAACACATTCTGCTCATCCGTATAGAATCCTCCCGGTACGGCAAACAGTTCATTCTTGGTAATACGGTAACCTCCGTAGACTTCAAAACCTAATCCGATAACCGGAGAAGCCTTCAAACCGATTTTCGCATCCAGCGGTGTATAGGAAGTACGCATCTGCTGTGCAATTGCCCAGTAAGGTGAGAAGTCATTCAACCGGCGGAAATCATTCAGACGTGTTCCGCCCAATACATTGAGGTAAGCCACATACGTATCAGCGAACGTATATTCCAGTTTGACATCCGGTGCAGCTTTCAGTCCGCTGCCATAAGCCGTCTGCAAATCCACATGGGCACCCACCCGCAACTTCACGGATTCACCCTGATAGGTGTAGTACGGATTCAACTGCAACAGCGTATAATCCTGCTGCGACACATCGTGAATCAGGTTGTCCATCTCCAGACCGACGCCACCTGCTGTTCCTCATTGATATTTCCAGCCATGAAACCTTCGGTATGGAAAATATTTTCAGAACCATACTCCATGTAATAATTATCATAACGCAAGCTGAAGCTACGCAAGCCGGTCTGGAAAGCAAACTGTATAGGCAAGTCCTTGTCGCGGGACACCACTCCCACATACCCTTCACCCAATGTATAACGCTGTGTGGTGGGCCAGTTCTCCACCCCTTCATTCATAGACGGCATATAATTAAAGACCTGAGAAGCAAAGGCTCCTCCCAGTTTCAGCGCCACTTTCCGGAAATCATGCCGGTAATCCAGTGACACATCCGTACGGTAAAAACGCGATTTCCACTCCTCTCCTTCCATGAAATGCGGAATATCCCCGTTCAGCCCGTACAAAGAAGCCATGATTCCCAGACAGTCTTTCGAAGAAATATTCCATAGATAACTTCCTCTCAGATCCACATTGTTCAGCGTACCGTAAGCCGCACGGACATAGCCCCTGTCAGCTCCCTTCTGAGCCAGTTCTCTGGACATCGCCTCCATAGGAGTGGCTTTCCAGGCTCCCAACGGACGCAAATCCGTCGCATAATTAATGGCCTGCTTCGGAGCCGCCGGCTCCTCCACCTCGGGCATGACATTCACCTTAAAGGCATCCATCACCTCGGGGTTGTACTGATTTTCCACTACCACCGTCCGGTTCAGTGTAGAATCTTTCTCCCCTCCATTCTGCGCACATACCGTAGCTGCGGGCCACAGACCGGCGCAAACCAATATCGTACTTATGTATTTCATCTTACTTTACACTTTTAAGTTTTTCCAGGCGACTTTCAATCATTCCGGCGATGTCATCATCGGCCTGATAATTCTGCTGCAAAGACAACAAATACTGCTTAGCCTCCATCTTGCGATCCAGCTTCACGTACACATCCGACAGCAGGACGAAGCTTCTTGCCAGCCAGTATGCATGCGGTGTACTGACTTCGATGTATTCCAGCACTTCCTTCTCTGCCTTGCAGTTTCTCCCTCATCAAAGTAGGTCTGTGCCACCAGGTATTTGGCTTCTGCTCCGTACACATTACGCGTATCCTTGGCAAGTTCGGTCAAGTCGGCCAGTGCAGCTTCTTCTGCCCTTCTGCCAACAACGCCTTGGCACGGAAATACAACGCCTCGCTACGTACCTCCGGCGTCAGCTTGCTCTGCTTGAGCAGCACCGAAGCAGTCGTCACGGTTTCAGCCCGGTCGCCCAACGCACAAGCACTTCGCAGAGCACCCACTTCAGCCTGCAGACGCTCTTCCTGAACAGCCGAGCGGTCGGCCAAACGCTTGTAAAGGTTCAACGCCTTGGCATATTCCTTCTGGTTGTAAGCCATATCGCACAAAGTGCCAAAGCCTTTCCTTCGTACTTGCTTCCGGAAAAACGCAACACTTCTTCCAGACGGGCTGCTGCCGCCGCATAATCCTTCTGGTTATAATCAATCAAACCTAAATAATAAGACGCATCCACACTGAAAGCTCCCTGCGGGAACGACTGAAGATAGCGGGTCAGACTGGTCTTCGCTCCGGCAATATCCCCACGCATGTAAGCACGTTCGGCTGCCGTATACGTCAAAGAGTCGCGCTCGCTCACGTTGAAAGTCGCACCGCCAGGTACCGTAGAAGCAAACGCCATATAGTCATCCACTTTATTCAAATCCACATAGATGGACTTCAAGTCACGCTGTGCCAAGCGCGCCTCCGCACTACCCGGATACTTCGTAATGACCTGCTTGTAAGCTGCAATGGCTTCCTCGTAGCGGTCGTTCTGATAATAAAGCAGACCTATTTCATTGGCCGCCTTACGTGAAAGTTCGCTTTCCGGATAACGCTGGACCAGCAACGAATAGCGCTTGATAGCATTCTCACTATCCTCCATCTGCACAAAGGCACGTCCCTGCTCATACAAAGCATCGTCCAGATAAGCCGACGACGGATAATCCGTAATCAATTTGTTAAGCACCTGAATCTTTCCAGCATAATCACGCTGCAGTCCTTTCACAATACCCTCCTGGAACAACGAATAATCTCCCAGCGAAGGAGAAGTGATGACAGCCTGCGCGTATTGCTGGCGGGCTTCTTCAAAACGGCGCTCATAAAAATAGCAGTCACCGATACGGTTGTACGCATCGCCTGCTACAGAAGCCTCCTGTGTACGTCCGTTCTGCACACAGCGGACAAACCAGTCGCGTGCGGAATTATATTGTTTCTGCTTGAACAGACTGTATCCCAAACAGTAAAGAGCCAGTCCGTATTCCTGTGAATTCTTGTCGGTAGCAAACTCCAGATACAGCCGCATGTCATTGGCCGCCTCCGGATAACGTTCCAGACGATATTTCGATTCTCCGCGCCAATAATAGGCATCGGCCTTGGTTTTCTGATTATACTGACCCAACTGCAAAGAACGGGTAAAATAATCAATGGCATTCCGATAGTCGGCCTGTGCAAACAGCTGTGTTCCCATACGGAAAAGCAGTTTCTGTTTCGCTTCCAGAATGCGGGCACTCGGATGCGTGATTTTCTCGATAGAAGCAACGCCACTTCATAGCTGCGGGTGTTCATATACACCTCTACCAGGTAATCGTTCACCTTTTCAGCATATACCGACGACGGATATTCGTTCAGGAAGCGTTCGAACACCGTTACCGACTCGGCAAAAGGAGAATAAGACGTTTCATGAATGCAGAGTGCATAATTGAACAATGCCTGTTCCTGGATGCTACGGTCGAAGTCCATGCGCGAAGCCTGTTCGAACGCCATACGTGCCTGATTGCGTTCCTTCAGTTGCAGTCCGGCCAATCCCATGTGCAGGTAAGCATTCTGAGCCAGCGCATCCTGTGCACCGGTAGCCTCACCCAAACGCGACAACGCCTTGGAATAGACTCCCGTATTAAAATAACTCATACCCAGCTTATACATGGCCAGACGGGCAGGCACCTCCTCCGCTTCGTGGTAGCGTTCCAGCGACTGGATGGCAGCCGCATAGTCTTTCTGTCCGTAAGCCGCCTCACCGGAGATACGGTTCATCTGAGCCGCATGCTTCTCTTCCGAATACAAGGCAGATAAGCATCTGCCACTTTACGGGCTTGTGCGTAATTCCCCTTAATCAGGTAAATGTCGGCAATATAATAAGGTGCCAGTTTCTGGAATTTCCGGTCATCCTGCACCTCGCGGAATCCCTGCAAGGCGGTATCATATTTCTGCTGCACGTAATCAATATAAGCCAGGTTGTACACCGCATCGTTATGAAAGTCCTTACTCGTCTCTTTCAACACAGCGAACCAGAAAGCCGCATCCTGCAATTTACCGACTTTCAGGTACGACGTACCCATACGCAGGGCACTGGCATCCCGCTCTTCATCGGATAAAAGAGAAATGTCACAACCTTTCAGCGTAGCAATGGTTTCCATGTATTTCTCTTCCGAAAAATAGCTGGCTCCTATCAGCGCCTGTACCCGATTGCGGTAACGCGACTCCGGATGTGCTTCCAGATAATCCGACAGCACTTCACGGCAATCCGGCATTTTCAATTCATAGGCCGTACAAGCAACATATAGTCCACTTCATCGGCCCAGGCCTTTTCCCCCGCCTGACGGGTATAGCGCACCAAAGTCTGTCGGGCTGCCGCATAATCCTGACGCAAGAACAGCTCCCGCCCCTCGTTAAACAAACGGTCTGCCCCGGTCAGCGGCTCCACCTGCTGCCCGGAAACCGTTAACGGCAAGGCACAACACAGCCCCGCCATCCATATATATTTCTTATATTTACCCATAATCCCTTTTATTTTTTGTTCCGACAGGTTTCCAAAAAGCGTGCGACTCCCTTACGTACAGAGTCGAGCCCGAAATCATCCGGATTCACTTTGTCCAGCGGCATCCACCATGCATCGGCCACATCGTCCATGGCTTTTATCAGATGGTCATCTTCCACCTGACACAAGAAGAACTGGTCGAGTGTATGTACCAGGAAACCGGAGTACAGATACGTGTTGGGCAAGGAAAACAGATATTTCGCTTCCGTCACCACCAGACCCGTTTCCTCTTTTACCTCGCGTGCCACCCCTTCTTCGCCAGTCTCGAACATATCGATAAATCCGCCCGACAAATCCAGCGTGCCCTTGGCAGGTTCCTTTCCCCGCCGGCAAACCAGCAGTTCTCCTTTCCCGTTCAGGATAAAAGCCACTGTAGCCGCACTTGAGTTAAAATAATACACAAACCCGCAGTCCGCACATTTCTTGGACTTCTCATTATGTATTTCAAAATGAGGAGAACCACATACGGGACAAAACTTAAACAATTCCAATGGATGCATAGTTCTTGAGTTTAATAAATAATAAGTCTTACAAAGATAGTGAAAGGTGAGAGAAGTACGAACGAAAAACATGTTTTTCGATTCTACCTTCCAACTGCATCCTATCTTCAAGGAGTCAAAGATAGTCAAATAGGGCCGAACGACTTACACAATTTACCCACAATTTGTTCTTTCACCCAAAATAATCACGTTTTTTTTCGGCAAAATAGCATATAGATAAAAAAGTTTTTTCTACATTTGCTTACAATATGATAAAAACAAGAACCATTTAGTAGTATGGAGAAAATTGATAAACTTGACAAACAGATTCTGGAAATCATTTCACAGAATGCCAGAATCCCGTTCAAAGACGTTGCAGCAGAATGTGGCGTGTCACGTGCTGCCATTCACCAACGCGTTCAGCGCCTGATTGACCTTGGCGTAATTATCGGTTCAGGCTACCATGTAAATCCCAAGAGCCTGGGATATAGCACCTGCACATACGTAGGAATCAAGCTGGAAAAAGGCTCTATGTACAAGAGCGTAGTGGCAGAACTGAAGAAGATTCCGGAAATCGTGGAATGTCATTTCACCACTGGTCCGTACACCATGCTGACCAAACTGTATTCTACCGATAACGAGCATCTGATGGATTTGCTGAACTCCAAGATTCAGGAAATTCCGGGTGTAACCGCTACGGAAACCTTGATTTCACTGGAACAGAGCATCAAGAAAGAAATTCCCATCCGTAAAGACGCCGACGAATAATGGAATGGATTGACAGCTTCATTGGGAAGGAATCCTTATCGGAATCTGCACATTCCTGATTATCGGTCTGTTTCATCCGGTTGTAGTCAAAGCGGAATATTATTGGGGAACGCGCTGCTGGTGGATTTTTCTACTATTGGGCATCGCCGGCCTTATCGGTTCCGTGCTGGTAAGTCAGATTCTGCTGTCGACCCTGTTGGGAGTTTTCTCATTCTCTTCTTTCTGGACCATCAAGGAGGTCTTCGAACAGCGCGAACGCGTGCTGAAAGGCTGGTTCCCGATGAATCCGAAACGGAAGAAGGAATATGAACAGTAATTATACTTCAAATAAAAATAGAATCAGAAAGAATATTAGATTTTCTTTCTGATTCTATTTTTATTATATAACTCCTAATCTCAAAACATACATATCTACGACCTGCATATTATTGTATAATACTCATCTCCAACGCTTCCCCACTATCAGGAACAAGCACATTTAAAATTTGCATTTCCTTGTCATAACTCCATATTACAGCATCAGCAAATATATTTTCCTGGTCATGTAATTTTTCAGGCTTTACTTTTTTTTGTTTTTTCCCAGCAATCACAACTTTCTGAGGAGATTTTTCTACATAAAATCGGAAAATCATATTCCGCTTAGATGGTAACTGGTAGTTACTACCCTCACGTGGGGAAATAGCAATTTCAAACCCTTCAACTGTTGTTTTCACATTAATCGGAGTCTTCAAGAACTCGTCTTTTAAATATCCCAAGTCGGTCCCTTCATCTTCATACAAAAGGAAAGAAGCACTCTGACCTTCTACTGCTGGAAAGACTTCAAATATAACAGGATATTCGGGATGTTCACCAATATAATTCATCACTGGCATAGTAGGAATGATTGATCCTTGCTTTACAAACATTGGGATACATGACAATGGTGCATCCACTGTCAACCACTGTTCTCCCGAGTAAAGCGTCCTTTTATCATTATAGTTCAACCAGTTACCCTCTGGTAAATACAAGTTCTTGGTTTTCGCATTTTTTCTTTACGACTGGAGCTATAAGCAATTCTTTACCAAACATAAACTGTGCATCTGTATCAAGTGTTTCCACATCATAAGGATATTCAAGAAACATTGGACGCATAATTGGCAATCCTGCATCATGAGCTTCGCGAGCATACGTATAGATATAAGGAATCAATGAATATTTCAATTCTATAGCTTTTTTCACATTCTGTTCTGCTTCTTCCCCAAAAAGCCATGGTTCAACTGCATTGTTACCTTCATGATGAATACGACTTAACGGATTAAAAGCCCCCATCTGTACCCAACGTGTATAAAGTTCAGCCATTGCTGAATAATCTTTAATATCTCCACAATATCCTGATATATCAGTTGTAGTAAAAGGTATCAAGCCTAATCCTGCAGAAAGTAATACAGGAATCTGATTAGCCATCTGCGCCCATCCCTGCGTTACATCGTCACAGTTTCCACTATCACCAGTCCAACCAAAAGTATAACGCTGCAATCCTGCATAAGCAGCACGAGTCATTTGAAATACACGACGATTGGGATTACGTTTTTCAAACTGCTCTTTCACAACTTTGTCCCAAGTTAACCCATAGACATTGTGAATCTCATTATGCATTCCCAAATGATGTTTCATTACCAAACGATCCACATCCTCTTCATTACTCCAAGCAGGCTCACCCATATCCGTCCAAAATCCACTGATACCGTCATTTATAGGCTTTTGCTGATATGCTCCCCACCAATCTGCTACCTCAGGCTTTGTAAAATCTACCACACCACAGTTTCCACCCCATGGCCAAGGCATATCATAAGTTTTGCCTGTTGTTGAATCAGTTACAAAATAACCAAGACTATCAGTCTCCTGCCACTGTTTTTTATTAGATTGAGAAATAACAGGATCTTGTGATACTACAACCTTAAAACCTTGTGATTTCAAATCTGCCAGCATCTGTTTAGGATTCTTATAATTACCTTTACGCCATTCAAAATCTTGCAAGTTCTGAGTCCAACCAATATCTTGATAAATAATATCGCAAGGAATACCACGCTTTCTATATCCAGTCGCAATCTCCCGTGTTAAATCCTCACGAGTGAGCATTCCACGACATTGAGCAAATCCCAAAGCCCATTTGGGTGGCATAATTGGCTTTCCTGTCAGTCCTATATAATGCCCCATAATTTCCTTATAGTCCTTGCCAAACATGAAATAATATATCATTTCACCACCTGGAGCTTCAAAACTATAATAATCTCGACTCTCTGTTCCAAACTTAAACTCTGTTTTATAAGTATTATCTAAAAATATACCATAACGATAATTACTCATAAAAAACGGAATACTCTTATATAAAGGATCATCAGCTACACCATAGCAAGGCCGATCACTATTCCACATTTTATATGTTTCCCCTCGTCGATCTAATTTACCGGTTTTTTCTCCCAATCCAAAAAAATGCTCATCACGCCTCAACATTTTATATTCTACCTTCTTTTCACCTTCACAAGTCCGGCCATCACCATAATCACTAAAATAAGCTTTTGATATTTATCAAAACCTGGAGTTTCAAGGGGGATTTATTAACGCGTATTCTCAATACAGGTGTAAAAATCTCATAACAAGACGCTTCCTCATTCACATTGACTACTCCCACATCTTCCAGTTCTTCATTAATAACAGCAAACGAAGAATTTAACCGTTGTAATTTCCCGTCTGGAGAGTACCATATCCGAACTACGGATTGCCCACACAATTTCAATTGAAAAGCTGCACCATTATCCAAATGAAATGTTACTTCACGCCCTTGTTGCGAAAATGACTTACAAACAGGCACTGCAGCTTGCACTACGACTGACACAGCTAGCAACAACCATCCAACAATATATCTAAACATAGGCTTATGTATTTATAATTATAATTCTCTAACTTTACAATCTATCCAAGACTCAATTAATTTATATCACATAGAGTAAAGTTCTTCATCCTAAAAAAGAATAAGCACCTCTGTAAATCTAACCTCACAGAGGTGCTAACATCAAAGTTCTAATTAGTTATATCAACCTTTATAATAAATATTATTTTATAGGCGATACAGATAGTTTTTTCAACCCCTTCATTTCGTCTGAATTTGTAACCTCAAATAGACTTACAGCATACCCACCTGCTTCTACCGTATTTATTTTTAGTTTGTTCTTAGAGTTTACAAGTCCTTTTACAATCTGATATGATTGAGGATTTAACTTATAATCAGTATCTTTAGTATCAGCATATATGGTAGCTATATAATTCTTCCCTTTTTCCAAAAAATCAAGTGAAATAACTGATTGATGATTAGCATTACCTGTAGCACTACCAATAAACCAATTATTCGTTCCCTTTTCTTTTCGAGCCACAGTTACATATTTCCCTGGTTCTGCTTCAAGATAAATACTATTATCCCAATCAACCGGTACATCTTTTATAAATTGAAAAGCATCCATAAAAACGCTCATAATTTTCTGGAAGATCTGCAGCCATCTGAAGAGGGCTATACATCGTTACATACAATGCTAATTGATTTGCCAATGTAGCATTTACGTGTGAGCTATTATTTGGATTTAATTTGGAAATATTCATTTCAAAAATACCTGGTGTATAATCCATCGGCCTCCTTGAAGTCTCGTAAAAGGCAAGACTGTCGTATGAAATGTTTTACTGCCACCAAAAGCCTGATACTCCGTTCCACGTGCAGATTCATTTCCAATCAGATTAGGATATGTACGACAAAGTCCTGTAGGACGAACTGCTTCGTGAGCATTCACCATTATTTTATGTTTAGCAGCCTCTACAACACAATACAAATAATGATTATTCATCCACTGCCCATAATGGTGTTCACCATAAGGCAAGATATTTCCCACATACCCACTTTTTACGGCTGTATAGCCATATTTATTCATTAACTGATAAGCCTGTTCAAGATGTCTCTCATAATTACGAGATGAACCAGATGTTTCATGATGCATCATCAATCTTATTCCTTTATCATGTGCGTATCTATTCAACTGTTCAATATCAAAATCAGGATAAGGAGTCACAAAATCAAAAACATAATCTTTTTGATTTCCAAACCAATCTTCCCAACCAACATTCCATCCTTCTACCAACAACTGATCGAATCCATGTTTCGCAGCGAAATCAATATACTTCTTCACATTTCTTGTATTAGCAGGATGATTACCATTAGATTTTACTTTCCGATAATCCGTTTCTCCAAGCTTCACGGACGGAATATCATTAGTATAGCTCCATGGCTTCCCTCCAGCAATCATCTCCACATACCCATATCATTTACAGCTAATCCAAGAGTATCCTACAACTTTACATTGCATCCATTCAAATTCAAAA
>ENA-OQBJ01001220-OQBJ01001220.1-human-gut-metagenome-genome-assembly--contig:-NODE-1220-length-10555-cov-3.834868_pt1 | contig 10555 bp, 17 predicted proteins | sample MGYA00242743_ERZ504545 | MGnify/ENA primary metagenome ERZ504545 (study PRJEB26092, sample SAMD00036252) | human gut metagenome | host: Homo sapiens | study: EMG produced TPA metagenomics assembly of...
CAGCGTGCTATACTCCCTGCCGTCCTTTCGTGGCAGATAAGCTGGTGATGATAGGTAAATATTGGAACACTTACCTAATAGCTTGCCAATGCTATATTTATTATATCGCCTATACGGGCGCACCATCGTAATAAGCCTTCCCCTGCTTATAAATCTTTACAGTCTCCTGAAAATTGCTCCACATGTTCTGTGCAGTTGTGGAAGTCTGTACGATTTCATTGGCCGAGTTCACGATACTCTGTGCGAGGTTCGTGGGGTCTATCACCGTCCATTGCGCCTTGCTTGTCACTGAAAGGGATGACAATGCCATAAACAAAATTATCGTTCTCTTCTTCATGCCCTATCTCCTTTCTTTAGTCAGTAAATACCGGCTGTCGTCGTCACGGGCAAACAGACCGTAACTGCCGAACAGCAACACCTCGCTGCCTGAAAAATACCCGATGCATCCGGCATCCCTGTTCCCGTGCAGGAAAAGGTCGTCACCACCGCGCAGCGGGATATTGATTTCAACGTAGGCCCTTTCTCCGGCGAACAGCGTGGCCTTGTATCCCTTGAAGCCGTCCGTCACCCGGTTGGATTTACGGATGGTCAGCGTCGAGCCGCCTTCCCTGTTCATTCAGTGCCCGCAGATGCGGTCATGTTCCAGTTCCTTTCTCATCTCCCCAATCAGGTTCAGCAGGTCCAGATTGGTCAGGGTGGCGTCTCCGAGCGCTTCCCTGCATTGGCTTAATAAATCTTTCTTACTCATTGTGTTTTATGGATTAAAGGATTGTTTGTTTTCCTGCCGCTTGTTTTCGGCAAGCTGTCTGATAGCCAGCTCGATGTTTCCATCCAGCTTTTCCGTAAGCCTGGTAAGTTCCAGTTTTTCAGTCTCTTCTGTGGTGTAGCAAAGGTACTCTTCAGCCGAAACTTCTGTCGCATATACCGCACTTTGTGTACCGCCAAGCCCTATCCAGACCTCTTTATAAAGCCGGTTGGCCGCATTGGCAAGATTGATGGAAAGTATCTGTGAGCGTTCCTTGTCCGTCAGGCCGAGCAGGTTCTGTATCTGGTCGAACTTGTTCTGGTACTTTCGTTGGTCAAGCAGTATCTTGCAGTCCGAATTGTTGATGATTGTCTCCTTTACAACCGGGCTCGATATGATGTCGTCCACTTCCTGCGTCACCACAACCGCTTCGCCGAAAAATTTTCTGACCGTCTTAAGTAGGCTAAGCACCCGGCGCCTTGTCATATTTCTATGGCAGGTTTCCAAATGCTCGCCTCCGAACCGGACTTACACCTCTCAGCGTATCCGGCTCTCCACTAATTTCAGTCTATCTTTCCGTCATGTATCTTCTTATGACAACTCCTGCACACTGCAATCGTCTTGCGTTTGCGGGCAATCATGTGTCGTTCCCAGCTTTCCTTTCCCTGCAAGTTCTTTAGCTTCCTTACATGGTGCATAACAAGGTCGTCTGTCGTTCCACATAGTTCACACTCACGGGCTTTCAGCCTTTCAACAAGACTTGTCCGTCCCGCAGTATAAATTGTTCGTGGCATAGTGTCACATTCCGATTTATAGGTGGGTTTCTTTCGTTTGAAGCCACCATCGTAAAAGAATCTTTCCTTTACACCTGTTTTAGTCATGTGTTTTATGATAAACCTACCGTTCTTACGATATTTTTTGTTTACCTCACGTGTACGGCATTTATATTTGCCTGCAAACGTTTTGTACATGCTGTATTCCATGATGTACTTGAAATTATTCAAGGCATGGGCGCAGTTGTTGGCTATGGAGTAATAGTTATAGAAACCCACGATTTCTCGATTATAACTATCAAGGATTTCAAGGTCGTCATTGAATATCAGTCCCGATTTGCATTTCGGTTTCCATATTTCCTTTCCGTTACGGTTTGTCAGTTCTAAGACTCCCAAATTGAAAAGTTTTTTACGGACAATTTCCATACTGACATTTAAGCAGACCCTTTTACCATAGGTTCTTCTTAATCTACCCCGTTTATCCCTTTTTTGGTCGTTGGACTTTCTTACATTGATTTCATATCCGAGAAATTTGGCTGGTCTTTCCGTGTGAGTGACAAGTGTCTTTTCATCGGACAGCTCCAATGCCAGTTTATCAGCAAGGAAGTTTTTAATATCTTCCTTTATCTGTTGTGCATCTTGCTTGCTTCCGATAATTCCCACAAGAAAATCATCTGCATATCTTGCATATTTCATTCTTCTGTAATCGGCGTCCATTTCTTCGCCGTTGGGATATTTAGCCCGTCCTTTTTCTATTGCTTTCAGTTCAAGGATTAGCTTTGTCCTTTGCCTTTCATCTTTTACGGATTTCAATTTTCGCACAATACGTTTTCTTGCATTGCCAAAGTCCATACTTTCTCTACTGAATCTTCGTTTCTTCCCTTTGTCGAATTTGGCTATGTATTCCTTTATATACTTATCCAGCTTGTCAAGGTATATATTAGCCAATATCGGGCTGATGATACCCCCTTGCGGTGTGCCACTGTAAGTATTGTGGAATTGCCATTCCTCGATATATCCAGCTTTCAAAAACTTGCGTATCAGTCGGATGAATCGTTCATCCGCAATGCGCTCCGAGAGAATGTTTATCAATACATCATGGTTTATATTGTCAAAGAAGCCTTTTATATCTCCCTCTACAAACCATTTTGCACCGCTAAACTCCTTTTGGATATGAGTTAATGCAGTATGGCAGCTTCGATTGGGACGAAACCCATGCGAGGTATATTCAAAACTTCCCTCGTATATGGCTTCCAATACCATTCTTACCACTTCCTGTATCAACTTGTCATTGAAAGTCGGCACGCCAAGAGGTCTTTTCTTACCGTTTTTCTTCGGTATGTACACTCTCTTTGACGGTTGGGGTTGATACGTTTCGTCTTTTAACATATCAATTAACTTTTCAATTCGTTTCAGGCTCATGCTGTCAATGGTCTGACCGTCCGAACCTTTAGTCATGTTACCTTCTTTAGCGTAAATACGCTGATAGGCAACATAGAACATTTCCTCATTGAACAAAATTCTGTAAAGACGTTCAAACTTATAGCTTGCATCCTTACTGTGTTCTGATAGACTGTTTAATACTCTTTCTGGACTTCTCATAATGTCTCTCACATTTTCCGTTAATTGTATTAATAATTAGCTGCTTCCCTTCGCCATGTACAAGGCGTTACCTTGCTCAAACTACTATGGAAGCTCCGTTACCACTCCGAATTTTCATAGGTCGAACCTAATAGCCTTTCGGCACTTCGGGATAGGTAATCCCCGTTTATCACATCGTAACTGTTGGCATGATAGATTGTCGGATACGACTTCCGTCCTTTACTCGCTTACTGCGGTTGTGTCGTGATAAGTTCTTGCTACATTCATACCTATTCACTGAAGTAGTATCACGATATGGCGGTTGATAGTTACCTTACGCCATAGCCTCAAGGGGGACCACTCAGACTATCGTTCAATCAATTCGGACTTTATCCTCATATCTATCTTTTCATCTCGCCATTCAGTCGCAGTTTGGTAACTAACTGACTTATGACTTTTCCGACATGCTACACTCCCTGCTCGGTTAAGTTTTCCCGAAACAGATAAGTCGCTGATGATAGGTTATTTTTCAAAGAACACGTTCCTAATCTCCTGCCAAAGAGATATTTACGATGCAACCTTTACGGGCGCACACAAATATTTAATATAAGAGGCCATACCTTCCTTGGCGATTGCCTTTCATGCTTCCTCAATCAGTATCATCTTGCGGATGCCCTGCAAGCGTCTCATTTTATTAATGAAAGTCTCCATGATAATGATAGTCACCACCGGAAAAAGGACGGGATTATCCTTCACGACATCCAGTTCGAATACGATGAACCGCTTGTTCAGTAAATCCAGTTCCTTGTCCGAGTTCAGCAGATACCCGTATTCGCCGTTCTTGTAATAGGGTTCCAGCACGTTCAGAAAACCGTCCACGTCAAAGTCCTTCTCGCGCACGTTCTTGTCCGCCAGCACCTTGCGGTAGTCTTTCCTTACAAAGTCATAGAACGAGTTGAAGTTCGGCTTTATCTTCCGGTTCTTCTTTATCTTCTCGATATACAGCTGACTGCGTTCGAGAGCGCCACCTCTTCCGAGCGCCGGGGCGGTTCGTCCTCCCTTTTCCATAAGGTCAGAATCAGCGTCTTGATGCTGTCCCGCTTCTCGATGTCATACCGGTAATCCTCGGTGAAGAACGGATTGAAGGAAATCGGGTCATTTTCCTGGTAAGTGAAATAAACTCCGTCATCCCCGTTCGTCTTCCGGCGGATCAGGTCGCACAGCCCCTTGTATGAATTTCCGGTATCCACCAGCAGGATGTGCGTGCCCTGTTCCCAATACTGCCTCACCATATGGTTGGTGAAAAAGCTCTTTCCGCTGCCGACGGCCGAGGATGAACTTGTTCCGGTTGGTCACCACCCCTTTTTTCATGGGCAGGTCGGATATGTCGAGGAAGACGGGCTTTCCCGTCAGCCGGTCCACCATGCGCAGCCCGAAGGGGGAGAGCGAGTTCCGGTAGCAGGTTTCTGCCGTAAAGAAGCATAGTGCCTGTTCGGTGAACGTGTAGAAGCTCTCTTCCGAAGGGAAGTCCGCCTCGTTTCCCGGTATGCCCGCCCAGTAAAGGACCGGCAGGTCGATGGTATTATGGCGGGGGGTGCATTCCATCAGCGCCAGTGCGCTGCCCACGTCGTTCTTCACCCGCCGCAGCTCATCCCCGCTTTCGGCCCAAGCAATCACGTTGCAATGGCAGCGGACGGATTGCAGTCCGTTGGTATGTGCCACGTTCAGGTATTCGTCCAGCCATTCCTTGTTTATCTGGTTACTCCGGCTGTAGCGTGAAAGCGACTGCATGTTCTTCGCCGTCTTCTCGAAACGGGCGAGGTTCTCGCTGCTGTCGTCTATGAATATCCACTGGTTGTAGATATGGTCGCAGGGCAGCATGATACCCACGGGCGAGGCATAGCTCAGGCGGCAGTCCGAGCGGTCCGTGGAAAGACGCTCATAGCGTCCGTCGGTCCGTACCCTGCCCGGCAGGTCGTCGAGGTCGGAAAGGGTATGCAGCAGAGCCGTTTGTCGCCGATACGCATCCCGTCCGGGTTCAGCTGCATGTCCTGCAACATGACGCTTCCGTCCGAAGACAGGGTCAGGTACCTCTCGATGATGCCCGGGCCGTCTTCCGTTCCCGTTATCTCTTCCGTGGACAGCCGCTCCAGCCTGGCAAGGCCGCTGTCATTCACGATACTCTCGAACTGTCCCACCGACTCCATGAAACGCTCCATCGTCTCCCTGTCCTGTATCTCCTTCGGCACCAGAAATTTCCGGCACAGCGTGTTCCAGTTGCTCTGCTGCCGGGAGCGTTCCCTGGTGGTCTTGGTGAGAAACAGGTAGCAGGTGTGGTTGAGATAGGGCCGTTCGTTGAAGTGGCGTTCAAAACTGCGGGAGAGGAAGCCCGGACCGTCTTTTCCGATGTCGGGCCTGTATTTCTCCGTGATGAAAATATCCTGCTTGTGGATGATTGAATAGTTCGGCAATACCTTGATTGCCTTGGCTCATGTGGCGTGCATCGCCTCATATTCCGCGGATGATACCGAAAACACTTCCGGCAGTGTCACCCGGAAAGCCACCGTGATGTCGGCGTCCTTGCTGACGATGCAGCCGTGCTCCACCGCCATGACGGGGAATTTGCTTTCCAGTGTGGATGTTGTCAATGTACTTCTCATGATTTACGATTGTTGTTTTTTAATCAGACGTGTGATACGTTTGCGTGAGAGGATTCTCCTGGGATGCTGCCGGGCGGCAAGGAGCTTCATCAGTCCGTGGCTGCCGAAACGCCGGTTCAGCGAAAAGGTCAGCCAGACCACTGCCGTGGCAGCCGATACCCCGAAGCCGATACACGTCCATTGCCCGATGCCCGCCGTGTACATGATGACGAACACCACGAACACGGCAAGCAGCCCGAAAGCAAAAATAAAAAGGTACTGGGCACGGAGCCCTTTGAACTCCACCTCACGGCCCACGCCTTTGTTTATCTCAAAGTCAGACATAAGCTGTTGTCTTTTATCTGTTCTTAGAGGAAGAATGACCTCAGGATAGTGGCGGCCACTATCAGGAAAATGCAGGCTCCGAACCATGAGCTGGCGGTTTTCGAGGTGTCGGGGTCACCCGAACTGAATTTCTGGTAAACCTTGACGCCGCCTATCAGGCCGATAATGGCACCCACCGCGTACACCAGTTTCGTGCCCGGGTCAAAATATCCCGTCACCAACTGCGTGGCTTCCGTGATGCCCGCCTGTCCGTTTCCTTGTGCCATTGCCGCACCCGCTGCCGCCAGTACGGCCAGCATCATAATCAATCTTTTCTGTTTCATTGAATTACGAGATTTTTAAGTGAATAAAAATCCACGGGCTGCCCCCTTTCACTATCCCCATAAGGCAGCCGTGGCCGTTTATGGTTTAATAGTTCAGGGGGTAAGTGCCGGCAGGTAATCAGCCGGAGTCATAATATGCCATTTGCATTGTTACATGATTTGGTGGTGAAACTTCATTGTTAATTCTCTCTTGAAAGCGGGATGCGAATCATCCCGAATCGTAATAGCCGTTTGTTCCCATTGTCTTTAACTGTCTTTATCGGTTTATTTCAGATATTCCCCACACTTGAATCCTTGCGGGGTGCGTAGTTTTCAAAAGAGGTGGACTTGAACAGCCACATCCGGTTCGCCCACCGGGCAAGGTCACGCTCGTACCTCGTAGGTGTCCGTTCATTTCCATAATCCGGAAAGGGATGACAAAGGGGGTAATTCCCAGTTCCCTGAGTACATTTAACCGGAACAGGTCCTGCTCAATGGTCGAATTGAATCCTATCAGTACGTAACAGGTTATCTTGTAGGGCTTCACGTGCTTTACCATCTCTTTCAGGCGGTCCCTCAGGTCAAGCTGCGGCAGGTCCCATGCGATATGGATGTTCTGCTTCATCCTGAGCCTGTTCAGGTGCCAGGCCTGTTCCTCGTCCATAATCCTCACGTCCACGCCGTGCAGCTTCACGGGTTGCCCCTCTTTCATCAGATAATCCACTGCCGACCTTCATTGCGGGTTGGCAAAGAAATTGTTGTCCAGCACCTCAATCCATTTCCCTTTCGGGTTCAGTTCCACCGGTTCCACGGTCTGAATGTATCCTTCTTTCTCACGGACGAGGCAGAAAGGACACTTGCGGATGCAGCCTCTTGAAAAGAACTGGAGCGAAAAAGGGTATTCGGGGTAAATGGAATAGTCCATCATCCGGCTGTTCTCCACAGCTTCGGGAAGCCTGCCGGCTATGTCATACCCGGTGCCGCCCCTTACCACTTCCCCCACATCCAGCAGGTCATAGTCATAATCAGGCGTGAAGGTGAATACCTTGCTTGCCAATACCTTGTCATACCGCTGTCGCGGTGCCGCCCATTCCACCCGGTGCCCTTTTGCCTTGTAACAGGCCGAAAGACGCATCAGTGCGAAATTGGGGAAGTTATGCCCGTCCACATCTACCAGTCCTATGTTCATACAAATAAAATTTAATGGTGAATAGTTCCTGTTGTCTTACCGGGTGAATGCCGCAAGCGGTCTGTCATCCCGAATCGTAATGGCCTTTTGTCATTGCCGCTGTCGTTTTATGGATAAGTTAATGGAATGATTGTCTCTCCGGGAGTCGGTACGTTTCCCCCATAAGGGGAAGCCGCCGTTTGTCAACTTGAATCGAAATACGTCATAAACATGGATGATACGTTTTGTTGTTGGTATTCCTGCCGGTTCTCTCTTTTTACAGTGATACGGGCATCAACCCGTATCGAAATAGCCTCTTGCCATTGTTACCTCCTTTTTTAATCGGTTAGTCACTGTCCGGAGCAGCCCCGCCCATTTGCTCGGCTTCATCCAGAAATTTGCTGATACGGCTGTCGCTGCCATTGATACTTTCCAGTATCGAGCGTTCAATCTGCGTATCCCTGATATGGTGGATCGCCCTTAAAAGGGACAATCGTCTGTCTGTCGGAATCTCCCTGCCGTTGCAGAGGTCGATGATTAAATCAAGCTCTTCCGGCCCTATGCCGGTTGCCCCGTCCGAATAATCTTCGCGGACACAGTTCAGATCTTCCAGTTCCTCGTTCAACTCGTCGGTATCCACTCCGTCACCGTTTCCTCTCTGTCCGTCATCGCCTTCATGTCCGCCGGAACTCCCGTCCGGGGAAGCCCGCCACTCTTCCACACGCTTGTCCCGGAACAGATCCGGGATGCGCTCCGGCGGCACTTGTGCAACCTTTGGCGGTGCCGTGTCCCCGTTTCTGCCAGCAAAAGTAGAGGCATTTTCCTTACCTGCAATAGCCCCGGAACCGGTGGCGTTCATTGGCGGCTGCTGGCGTGTCCCATAGCTTTTCGTGATGACAAGGCTGTCCGTTTCCGACTGTTTTTCCACCGTTTTTTCACTGCTTCTCTCCGCAGTCTTTTCTGTGGGCCTCATCTCCGCCTTGACAGGTGGAAGCTCTTTCTCCTGCCTTTTCACGACTGCCGGAATCTCTTTCCTGCCCGTTTTCCCTTTCGCCTGTCCACATCCTTTCTTCCGTTCCTCTTTCACCGGATCGAACCAGCCTGCCGCACCCCGCAGGCTTTCGCCATGCGGCGGCGTGCCTTCCCGAAACATATCTCGCCAAGCTGTCCCCTGAACAGGAACTTGTCCATGAACAGATAGGCGAACAGCAGCCAGAACAGAACCGCTCCGGCTTCATAACATAATCGCATATCCATAGCTTAAAAAATTTTGTTGTAACTCTTCTGGCAGTATGCCTTCACCTCATCCGAATGTTTCTCGAAATGTTCCCGCAATACATTGTCAATGTAATTGCCCACCGTCAACTGCCGTTTACCGGCAATGCCGACGATGACCGATATTTTCCGGTGCAGTTCCTTGTCTATATAGACACCCTGCCTGCCTTCGCATTTGTAAGGGGTGAGGAATCTCCTCATAAATTCGGCCTGTGCGGCTTTCAACGTTTTGGATGCGGCCTTTTCCGGCATCTCTTCCACTTCAGATCCCGTCTTTGCCTTTTCAGCCGTTTCCCTGTCCGTATCCTCTTTGGGGGGAATGGACGGTGTTACCTTTTCCGGCGGGCTACCCGCCATCAGGCTGCGCAGGTAGCTTCATCCACCGGATTCTGTCCACTCGTTTTCTTTGCCATGACTATACAATTTGATTATCCGCATGATTTCATCCATAAGCGCATCAAAGCCGCACTCCTTCGTAAAGCCCGCATCCGGTGCAAACAGGGTGCTCCGGTAAACCGGGCCGCCCGTAGTGGAGAGGTCTTTGGTGAAGTTACTGCGCACGGGGACACGGGTTTGGAGACAGTCCAGTCCCAGGAGGGAGAAACCTTGCTGGTAAATGTCATATAAGACGGTACGTTCCCTCCGGTCCACCATATTCCAGAACATGCACAAGGCTTTCAGATTGGAGATGCCGGTCTTTATCAGGCGGCCATTGACAGTCGTGGCAAAGTTCAGCGTACTTTCCAGCACAAGGCGGTCCGCTTTATCGGTACGAACAGATAATCGAGCGCACTGATTGTGGCAATCACCCCGTCACTGCCCATTGTTCCGGGCAGGTCGAACAGCACCACATCATAATGCACGTCCGCCTTTTCCTCAAACGCCCTTCAGTCCGTCATGCAATCCGCCGGGGTACTGCCGATAACAGGGTAAGCCTTCTTCTTCAACCGCCCGGCCTGTTCCACCAGAAGATTCTGATAGACGGGTGTGGTCTTTACCACTTCCATATCCCGTTTTTTCTGTTTGATGATTGAATGCTGCGGATAGTCACAATCCACTATCGCCACATTCAGACCTTTCACATAATGCAGTCACGACGCCGCATAAATCGCAAAGGTTGATTTACCCACGCCGCCCTTCTGGGAGGCGAACGAAACGAACACGGTTTTCTTTCTCTTTTCCATTGTTACTAATTTAAGTGAATAAATTGATTTATAGACAGCCGGATGAACAGCCGTCTGTCTTTGGGGCTATCTGTCCGGTTACTCATTCTGTTATCTGTTCATCCGGTTAGCTATATAGTTATTTAATTATGCGGCTACTTGGCTATCCGGCTATCTACTTATATGGCTGCTCTATTACATGGCTATTTAATTATGTAGCTATTCAGCTATCTGTCTATTCGGCTATGTAGCTATATGGCTATGTACATATTCGGATAACTATTCACATATCCGATTGCATAGCCATTTATCCGAATAGCTGTTTATCCGTCTATACATTTATATATATGTATAGCTATATATCCGGATAAATGCCTGTTTGAATATCTGCCTGATTGCATATCTGTTTATCCGTTCAAATAGCTATCCGGCTACAAATAAACCTCAAAAAGAGCATCCATGAAGTACCCCCGGCTCCAAAGTCATTCATTGGCGGGTGTTGGCGTGATACGCCATGATGCACGGACAGAAAAAACTATCTACTTTGTCGCCGGGAGAGCGGAG
>ENA-OQBJ01001221-OQBJ01001221.1-human-gut-metagenome-genome-assembly--contig:-NODE-1221-length-10553-cov-1.532131_pt1 | contig 10553 bp, 9 predicted proteins | sample MGYA00242743_ERZ504545 | MGnify/ENA primary metagenome ERZ504545 (study PRJEB26092, sample SAMD00036252) | human gut metagenome | host: Homo sapiens | study: EMG produced TPA metagenomics assembly of...
TCCAAAATACCTTGTGTTGCTGAATAAGCCAATCCACCAACTCGAGCAGATAAAACAACTCCTAAATCAATACCTTTATAAGTAAAGTGGTTAGTCCATCCCAAATTGAAATCTGCATCCAAATCTCCAACTTTAGTCGGCGTAGAAGAAGATGTCATTGAAAGATTTCCATTCTGGTCTACTTTAATGTTACCATTGTTGTCACGAGTTAACTGATTGTATACATAAATATCAGTCATTGAACCACCTTCTGTCAAAATAACGCGGGGAGCAACATTTTCTTTTCCTAACCAACCAACAGGCATATTATCCATTTGAATTTCTTCTCCTGTTACAGGATTTATACTACCACTAGCCAAACGTACAACTTTATTACGGTTCAATGTGAATGTTGCATTTGAAGACCATCCAAATCCAGCCCATTCATCCTGGAAGCCAAGAGCCAATTCCAGACCTTGGTTTTGTACGTTACCAGCTTGTACAATCGCTTTATTATAACCAGAAGAAGAAGGTATATCAACCTTAAATGTTTGATTTAAAGTATTTGACCGATAATAAGTTGCATCTAAATTGAAACGGTTTTCCCAAAACTTCAAATTAAGACCGATTTCCCAAGACTTAGTCTTTTCTGGTTTCATATTATCCATCGGGTATACAGTCGGATTTTCCCAGTTGTGAGTTTGAGCATTATATTCATAACCAGGATTTGTCAGATAACGATCAAATGATGAAGCTACAACTGTATATGAACCACGAACCTTTGCATAAGTAATAACCTCTGGCAGTTCAAACATCTCAGACAATACAGCAGACAAACCAACTGATGGATAGAAGAAAGAAGCCTGATCAGAGAAAGCTAATTTAGAATCCCAGTCATTACGCCCTGTTAATGTTAAATACAACTGATTTCTCCAGCTTAACTCAGCACTGGCAAATACACTCTGAATTTCATCTTTGTATCCTTGAGGATCCGGTTTGTAGTTAGCAGAGAAGTTAATGTTATTAATTTGGAAGAAATTCGGAATAATCAAGTCACCGGCAAGGAACAATTCATCCATCGAAGTATGATAGATAGATGCACCAAAGTTTGCATTCAGTCTAAACTCACCAAAAGTTTTATCAATATTACCTAAAACATCAGCATACAGCGAACGTTCCTGGCGCATTGCATCTTCCAAACCACCATTCACACCACAGAAAGTAGTAAGAGTAGAAGCCGATTTTTCATTACGGTTACGATAATCTGAGTTATCCAAATTTACACGTCCTGTAATATTGAACCAATCGGTAACTTTCCATTTTAAAGAAGCACTCAACATATAACGTTTCTTTTCAGAAGTACGCAAAATTTTATTTTGAATCCAATACGGATTTTGTAAAGACATACCACCATCACCATATGGCCAATATTGCCTCATATATCCATAATCTGTATCATAACGTTCATACAAACGGATTTCATCGAAGTTATCACCACGAGGGAATAAATACAGAGCTGGCAATGGGTTGTAATACTGTCCCTGTGACACCATATTCTTATTATTCTGAATAATGTATTGAGCACCGATGTCCAAAGTCAAACGATCATTCAAGAAGTTTGTTGTATTACGAGCCGTAAAGTTATAACGGTTATAACTATTATTAGGAAGGATACCATCTGAATTTGTTGTAGATGCAGACAAATAAGTCTGGTTCTTTGAATTACCTGTAGATAAAGCAATTGAGTTAATGATGTTTGTTCCTACATTGAAGAAATCCGAAGGATCATATCTGTTAGCTGTAGCAGCTCCCCAGCTAAACAAACCAGAACTTGTACCATAACGATTTTGCATTTCAGGCATGATATATGCCTTAGAGAAAGTTGTACTGTTTGATACTGTAATATTAGTTTTTTCAGTCTGACCTTTCTTTGTAGTAATCAATACAACACCATTTGCAGCAGCAGAACCATACAAGGCAGCAGCAGAAGGACCAGTCATCATACTAACACTGGCAATATCATCCGGGTTCAAATCGGCAACAGCATCAGAGCCACCCATATCACCGTACTGACCTTCACCACCACTCGAACCTGTATTAAAGATAGGCACACCATCTATTACATACAAGGCATTGTTATCCTTTGTCAAAGATTTCATACCACGCATAACGACACGAGCAGCACCACCGGCACCAGTTGCACCGCTACTGATTTGTACACCAGCAACTTACCAGCCAAAGAATTCATAAAGTTCGCATCTTTTACAGCAGTCAAAGCATCACCTTTCACTTCCTGCACATTATAACTCAAAGCTTTCTGTGAACGCTTGATACCTAAGGCAGTTACGACAACCTCATCCAAGACTTCTGTGTCTTCCTTCATTACAATCTGTCCTAACTGAGGACGAACTGTCATTGTCTGAGTCTTATAGCCGATATAAGAAATCTCAAGAGTTGCTCCTTCATTCACAGACAAGGTAAAATTACCATCAATATCGGTAATAGTACGTTTGTTGTTCCAACTTCAAGGATACTTACGCCAATCAAGGGCTCACCCTTTGCGTCAACTACCTGACCTGTTGTGGTAACCTTTGCCACTGAACTCGATGACAACGATTCATTTGATACTGAACTGCTACTTGATGAAGCATACAATGCTGCATTATGACCGGAAGCAATCAGCAAGAACAAGAGTAATTTTGATAATTTACTTCGTTTCATAGATTAAGATTTAATTTGTTATTAAAAAAGGTATCCTATTTTTAAAGTAGATGCAAATATAATTATTTACATTATCGATAGTACAAAAACAAAATAATTATATATACATTTTATAATAATTAAATATCTTAAAAATGTTAAGAACAATTTAAGATATTTAATTACCTATCATTCACAATGATTTCATCGACAAACTGTATACCATCTTTATATAAAGAATCAGCCATTGCCTGATATCTGATATATCGTGCATCAGCTTCACCTTCCCAACTGAATTTTTTAAATGACACTGAATCATCTTTTTGAACCTGATGATCAATAGCAGTCAGTTGAGTATAATCTTTACCATTAACAGAAGATGATATGACAACTTTTGATGGCATGTATACATAAGGTCCCCAAATCTGCATGAAATCAGCAGAGACAGAATGAATCTTTGTAACCTTCTCCAAGTCAATCACTACATCCATCCGATGATTATTTGCAAATCCCAGCCAACGTTTATCATTATAATTCCATCCTCCACGCAGACCATCAGTCAATGTTTTTTCTCCATTTGCCGGATAATTAGGCCAATACGGAATATTAGAAGTCACTTTTTACCCAAAGCCAAATGTTCTACCGGCTGGCTATATTCTTTTCTATTACCTATTTCCTTAGCATAATCAAAAGTATTATATCCTTTCTCTTTTAAGTACCGGTATTATCTTTAATATTCTTTCGTGGAAAGAATCCCAAGATTTTTTTTCAGGTGCAGTCCATGCTACTTCCGACAAAGCAATGGCACGCGGATAAAGCATATATTCCATATGCTCATCAGTTGGAATATATTCTGCCCACAAATTTGCTTGGACTCCCAATATAAAATCTTGTTTGTCTGCACTAATAGAATCAGGAACAGGATTATAAGAATATACTTTTCCAACGGCAGATAACCGCCAATAGCCTCAGGCTGAGAATATGGTGCATCCTGATAACTGTCGAAATAACAATATTCTCCAGGAGTCATAATTGCATGATGGCCAGATAATACGGCATCAATTCCGCCTTGTTCACCACGCCATGACATAACAGTTGCATTAGGAGCTAATCCACCCTGAAGTATTTCATCCCATCCCAGCAAACTGTGTCCATGTTCGTTCAGGAAACGCTCCATGCGATGAATCAGATAACTCTGCAATTCATCAACATCCTTCAACCCTTCTTCTTTCATACGCTTCTGACATAACGGACAGCTTTTCCATGCAGCTTTCGAAGCTTCATCACCTCCAATATGAATATATTCGGAAGGGAACAACTCCATTACTTCTGTCAGCACATTTTCAAGAAATTCAAATGTCTTTTCATTGCCGACACAAAAATCAGACTGCTTTCCCGGTTCATGGGTACACGATAACTCCGGATATGCAGTAAGCACCTCTTCTGAATGAGAAGGCATTTCTATCTCTGGAATGATAGTGACACAATGTAACCGTGCATACTCTACCATCTCACGGATATCATCTTTTGTATAATAACCTCCTTGTGCTTCCGGATCTGTTTCTTCACAATATCCTCTATCACCATTCCACCACTCTTTCCAAGTCTTTCCTTTACGCCATGCAGCCAACTGAGTTAAACGAGGATATTTATCAATAGCAATTCTCCATCCTGCTGCATCAGTAAGATGCAGATGCAATCTGTTAAATTTATAATGAGATAACAGATCTATCTGCTTCTTTACAAATTCTTTCGAACGGAAATGACGCGAAACATCAAGCATAATTCCTCGATAGGGAAAACGAGGTTCATCTACTATATCAACAAACTGCACACGTCCTTTACCCTGCTCCGCCAACTGGATTAAACTCTGTACACCATAGAACAAACCTGCATCAGACAAAGCTTTTATAGAAACTCCATCTTCGCCAACATGTACAGAATAACCTTCGGGAGAAGAAATACCCTCAATAACATCTACCAGTTCCAGACGAATAGAATTTGTCTTTGTATTATCCGCTTCGTACGATACTGGTAAGTTAGTCTCAGTAAATGCCGTTTTAACTATAGCCCAATCATCTTCATTTCCCTCAAAAGAAACACGAGTGTCCTTGTTCCATTCGAACGCACCGTTACCAAAAGAACATGAAAGCGGTAAAGGTGTTATAGCTACTTCATCTTTCTTTGTACAGCTGCCAGCCAGCAACAGCACCAGACTCAAAAGAGCCAACAGTGATTTTTTCATATAATCATTAATTTAAAATTATTTCGTCTACCAATAAAAATGGAGCCTTACCTGCATCCCAGTGCCAATCAGGCATACTCTTTTCACTGATTACCTTTATTTTAACATATGTAGCCTTACAAGGATCAAATGAAAGCTCATGTTCTATAATTCCATCTGAGTCAGACTCCTGCATTTGCTTATACTCTTGAGAAGCAACTTCTTTATAATTCTTATTGTCGGAGGATACGGAAACAGAAAAACCTCTGGCATCGAAAAGCCATGCATCTTTTCTGACATATACATGAATTGAAGCCGAGCTCAATATAGTTTCAGCCTGCATATTTATGACAGCCTCCAAATCATTACCTGCTACAGCCAGCCATGCTCCTGTATCGAAACTGTGATTACCATTCTTCCGTCGACCAAAACGACCGGTCCGTCAGGGCTAAAACGGGATTCATTGGACTGCAACAGCACAACAGGTTTCAAGGTAGCCTTATTGAAACGAATGGTATCAACAGATATTTTACTTGTACGGTCCGGATGAACTGCCATTGTTTTTAATACAACAGACTGGTCTATCGTAAAAGGTTTTGTATATTTCAATGATTTTTCTGTTGGATCCTGACCATCAAGTGTATAATAAATAGGATCATCGGCCATCGTACTTAACTGTACATTCAATACATGATTTACCGTATCAGCTTTCATGTCAACATTTACATCGTACACATGTGTAGCATAATTCCAGCCATAACAATCGTATACAGCAACCAGATGAGGAACTCTCCGCAGAAAATCTTTATAATCTTTTTTAGAAGGATCAGTCCACTGAACTTCCGCAGCTGCTCCCAGACGAGGAAGAACCATATATTGAACCTGAGAGAATACAGGAATATATTCTGTCCATAAATTAGCCTGTACACCTTTTATATATTGCTGCTCTTCTTCCGTCAGTTCCTTAGGCATCGGTTCATAATTATAAGTCTTTTCAATGGGCAGATATCCACCGATAGCCAAAGCTCATCTTCCACTTTCTTAGACTGATAATAATCGAAATACAAATACGTATTGGGAGTCATTATCACATCGTGATGCTGATGAGCAGCTTCAATGCCTCCACTTTCACCAATCCACGACATCAATGTAGCATCAGGCACCAAACCTCCTTCCAGTATCTCTGTCCAACCAATGATACGTTTTCCTTTCTCTTTCAGATATTTTGCAGCTTCCTGAATCATATAACTCTGCAAACGTTGTTCCTTTGTATGTTTGGCATCCGATTTCAATCCCAGACTCTTGATTCGCTCCTGACACTTCGGACACTTTTCCCAACGTACTTTCGGACACTCATCTCCGCCAATATGAATATATTCAGACGGGAATATATCAGCAACTTCAGACAACACGTCTTTTACAAACTGCAATGTAAAATCATTTCCTACACATAAAACATCCTGAGATACCCCCCCATATCGTTCTTACTTCATAAGGTCCTCCGGTACAGCCCAATTCTGGATAAGCTGTCAGTGCAGCCTGCATATGTCCCGGCAAATCAACTTCAGGAATGATAGTAATATGACGCTTGGCTGCATAATCAATTACATCACGCAATTCATCCTGAGTATAATATCCACCATAAGGTTTCCCATCGTATATACCACTATACCAACGACCGACTACCGTTTCTTTACGCTCTGAAGCAACAGACATCAGTTTGGGATATTTCTTTATTTCAATACGCCAACCCTGATCATCAGTCAAATGCCAGTGGAAACGGTTAATATTATGCAGCGCGAGCATATCAATAAAAGTCTTGACTTCATCTACCGTATAGAAATGACGAGCCACATCCAGCATCGCACCACGATAAGCAAACCGAGGCTTATCATAAATCTCTACTGCAGATAAATTCACGTTTATATCCTGAGCCACAGGTAAAGATTTTCTTAAAGTCTGGATGCCATAAAAGACACCAGCTTCGGAAGCTCCGGAAATGCAAACTCTTTTATCATTAACAATCAATTTATATGCTTCTGCGTTATCGTCACTCAGATCAAGAGTCAGGCAAATCGCTCCATCTACCGGCATACCAGCATGGGAAGTCAGCTTTACTCCTGTCTGTCTTCTACATAATCAACCAAGAACTCTGCATTATCCTGCATCTTCCGATTGTTTTCAGGATATATAACAGCAACTCCGTCTTTCAACAAAAAAGAAGCATCACCTTTACAATTTACATCTAGGGGCTTGGGAATGATTTCATAATCAGAATTCAACGTTCTTTTTTCGGAGCATGCATAAAAACAAGTAGAAAACAATATACACAGCACGCCCATCAAATTAAATGAAATCCTTTTCATACAGCAAGTAAAGATTTAAGTATAACAAAATGGCAATTCCATCTATTTTTGCAATTACCTTATGCAAAGGTATAAATTTAAATAACAATAGCAAGAATATTAATTAAATATTTTAATAACAAACTAATCCTTATTTCTGTATTTAAATAATTATAACATATATAATTGACATCATCAATATATCAATAAAAGAAGCTCAATAGAAATTGCTGATAGAAATAAAAAACATATACAAAAAAAGTTTATTCCTATTCTAGTATTTTAAGGACTATTTGCTGTTTAATCAGCCAATAAGATAAAATCAGTAAATACAGATTCAAAAGCCAAAACCAGAAACAGAACTCAACAAAATAACCATCGGCTTATGCAGCATATATAATAAGGAGTATAAAAATTACCCATTCCTTCTTTTCTTCCACAACTGCCAGCTATTGATTATGTTCTGCCATACCACATAACTCCCAGGAGCTATCGCCGATGCCGGATTCAAATAAGTGTATGCCATCCATATTGCAAGTACCGTATTTTTTTGTCCTAATGCCTGACCACCACTGATACGGTTGTCGTGTCGGCCACCAATATACTTCCGAGCCAGAACTGCAAACACACACACAACAAGAGCCCAGAAAGCAATCAGAAGTTCTTCACCCACAGAAATGTTTCCTTCAACAACCGAACGGGTAGTCTGTCCCATTACAATAATCAGAGCTAAGGCCCACAAATAAAAAGCCATATCTTTCAATCCTACAAGAAAACGGTGAACAGAAGGAAAGAAACGGCGCAAAAGGACAGCTGTAAAAAATGGGAACAACAGCAATGGAAAGACCTTTCCTAATATACGCAAAAAAGATTCTCCAAAAGCAATATCAGTTGGTTCTACCAAAGGAAAGACCAATGGAACCATGATAGCCGCAAGCAAATTTGACAACAATGTATAAGTAGTAAGCGCAGCAGCACTTCCTCCCAGCTTTCCAGTAATAACAGCTGCTGCTGTAGCAGTAGGACAAATCAAACATACCATAGCTCCTTGCAATGCAGCACGCCAATATTCATCCAGCGGCAAAAAAAGCAACAGACATGCTACTAGCAAACAAGACAGGAACTGGACAAGCAACAACCATCCCTGCCAGCATTGCGGAACAAGTTCTTTTACCTCAACCTTACAGAAAGTCAGTAACAATTGGGCAAAAATAAGAAATGGTGTAAGCCATGCTATCAGAATTTTCACAACCGGCCGAGTCGGAGTCAGAAAATCGAATGTCGCAAAACAAAAATAACCTATAACTCCTGCAAGCATTGCAAGAGGAAGTGTCCAATTCTTTATAAACTGTAACATAATCACTCTGTTTATTCAACCGACAAAAGTACGCAAAACCATCAAAACATATTGTAATTTTAATTGTTTTTATAGGCGTTATCTACTGAAAACTAATTCTTGTCAATGTAAATAGAAACAGAGTGCAAAAAAAATATTAACTTTGCAACGAATGAACTATATGAAAAAGAATATATTCCACATACTATATATTATTTGTTTTCTGCTGATTTTCGGACAATCAGAAAATGGACAGGCTGCTGCACAGAAGCAATTTACTGTAGTTATCGATGCAGGACATGGAGGAAACGATCCCGGTGCCATAGGAAAACGCGGACGTGAAAAGAATATCAACCTGAATGTCGCATTAAAATTAGGACAGTTCATCGAAAACAACTGTAATGATACACGCGTCGTATATACTCGTAAAAAGGATACATTTGTTCCACTGCACAGACGAGCAGAAATAGCCAATAACGCAAAGCTGATTTATTTATTTCAATACACACCAATTCTCTTGCATCACGAAATAGCAAAGTCAGTGGTACAGAGACCTATACACTAGGTCTTCACCGTACACAAGAAAATCTGGAAGTTGCCAAGAAAGAAAATTCTGTAATCTTAATAGAGGACGACTACAAGCAACGTTATGCAGGATTTAACCCAAATTCGGCTGAAAGCTACATCATATTCGAGTTTCTTCAGGATAAATACTTGTCGCAGAGTGTAAACTTTGCTTCAATGATACAAAAACAGTTCCGCCAAAGTGCGCGCCGTATAGATAAGGGAGTGCATCAGGCTGGCTTTCTGGTACTACGTGAAACATCAATGCCTAGCGTGCTGATAGAACTGGGATATATCACCAATCCTAACGAAGAAGCGTATCTGTTATCAGAACAAGGTTCCTCTGCTTTGGCCAAAAGCATTTATCAGGCTTTTTTAAATTATAAACAGCATAGCCGAAAAAGTGCAACTGCAGTTTCTCCAGTCAGTGAACCGGAAGAAGATATAGAAACTCCAGAATCAGAACCACAGCAAACAAACATAGAAAGTATGCAAAGTCCTTCTCCTGTTGCATCCAAGCCTTCTGAAAAGAACACTACAGCTACTTCAAAGAAAACAGAAACAGATAACAAGCCGGTATTCAAAATTCAGATACTTACTTCAGACAGAATACTTCCTGCACAAAGCAGATTATTCAAAGGACTGTCGCCTGTAAGCCGTTATAAGGAAAACGGAATCTACAAGTATACTTATGGAGAAAGTACGGATTACAACCGCATACTCCGCTTAAAACGAAGTAAGGTAGACGGCAAGTTTAAGGATGCTTTCATTATAGCCTTCAAGAACGGAGAAAAAATGAATATCAATCAAGCTATCAGAGAATTCAAGAAAAACAGATAACAATAGAATCCAGACAAATATGAAAAAAGAAGTAAAAATAGGTTTAGCAGGAATTGCCGCGTTACTTATACTTTTCTGTGGCATCAATTACCTGAAAGGTATTAATATGTTTAAGCCGGAAAGCTATTATCATGTAGAGTTTACCGATATTAACGGACTTGCTCAATCCAGCCCCGTATTCGCTAATGGATTTAAAGTTGGTATCGTACGTGATATAGAATATAATTACCAAAAGCCAGGACATGTTGTTGTGGGTATCGAAATGGATCAGGAAATGAAGATTCCTACAGGAAGTAAAGCTGAGCTTATAACAGAAATGCTGGGAACTGTAAAAATGAATCTCATCCTGAATCACGAAAATACCACATTTTATAATGAGGGAGACACATTACCAGGTACAGCTAATACAGGACTGTTAGGAGCAGCAGAAAAAGATCTGCTTCCCAAAATGGAACAAATGCTTCCTAAACTGGATTCCATTCTGGGTTCATTAAATAAATTATTGGCAGATCCTGCATTGAGCAAAACATTGCATAATGCAGAACAGCTGACAGCTTCTTTAAAT
>ENA-OQBJ01001222-OQBJ01001222.1-human-gut-metagenome-genome-assembly--contig:-NODE-1222-length-10551-cov-3.480718_pt1 | contig 10551 bp, 9 predicted proteins | sample MGYA00242743_ERZ504545 | MGnify/ENA primary metagenome ERZ504545 (study PRJEB26092, sample SAMD00036252) | human gut metagenome | host: Homo sapiens | study: EMG produced TPA metagenomics assembly of...
CTAATAAATTGGAGTCTCGCAATTCTGGGTGAAATTCTTCTTGTTTCTTTAATATCTGATTTAATTCGTCTTTATAATACTTGCGTTCAATGGTGCGAATCAATTTTCCCCGAATCTTTTGGCTAGGAGTTTGTAATAGTGTATCATAGATGTTATGCGCCTACTGTTTTATGAGATGTGTCAAGATCTTTTTGAGTTTTTGTTTTAATAAGCTCCCACTGTTCTTCCCATTTCTTGTCGGTAGGAATTTTGAAACGACGGCTTAACTCTCCATTTTCATCATATTTGTCATTCCCGTTTTTATCAAGGTCTATGATTGCAATAATATCTTTTTTCTGACCTTTCCAGTCAGGCATGTTTTTACTGAAAAATTTTCCTTTCTCTCCGTTTTCAAGTGTTATTGTGAATATTTTTAATCCTTTATAAATTTGCCCAGTGTCAGTAATATCTGTTACAATCTGGCTGTCAAAAATATTGCCGTGTTTTAGAAGACGCTTTTTTCTGTTTCCTCTTCGCGTAGCTGGTAGTATCCTCTTTTCTGGTTGAAATTTAATAAAATCCAGGCTAATTCTTTCTTTTCAATTTTTTGTGTCAAAGCTTTTTTGCGCAAATAAAACAAAGTCCAGTCGTATGGAACCTTTTTTACTTGGTTGTTGTTTTGTAAAAAGTCATTGAGCATCTCTTGGAACGAGCTTTGAAAGATAAAGTAAGAAGGTTCATGCGTATTTGTTGTCCAAGCGAGCTTGGGCTCGGAATTGGCTATAAACTTTCCATACCTGTCTAATTGGCTGGCATAATGCTTTGGAAGAAATCCTAATAATTGTAGGATGCGATGCAATCTTTCTCTTCTGAGCTTCTTGCGCTCATATAATCGGCGTACCCCACGAAATTGTGTACGGTTGGCGGTTTGTGAAACAGTGTTTCCTTTATTGAAATCTCCTAATTGGGCGGCATCCATTGGAATTATTCTACTTCCTGCAGTATTGATTCCTATGAGTTGTTCTTTTTGAGTGTTTTCTTCTTTTATGGCATTGATAACTGCCCATCCTATACTATTGGTACCTAAGTCTAAACCTAAAATATGTTTCATAGTTGTATTTTTCAATTTTCTCAAAACTACTAATTTTTTATGAAAAAAAACTTGTCTTTTGTGTTGTTTCTTTTTATTTTTGTAAAACTAAAATGAAGCAAATCACAATAAGGATTATTCCGTTGTGAAAACATTTAGGCGCTTGCCCATCGTCCTTTATCGGTGGGCTTTTTTATTGTTTTATGTTTTCTATAAATAAAAGATCCCCTCCAGAACTCATTCATTACAAATAGTTCCGGAGGGGATTAATTTTATCTATATCTTTAAGTGGTACGGATTATTTGTATTCGTCCCAGCTCTTGATAGCGATGTCGTCAATGCTCATAGAGCAGAAGGCATTGATGAATGCGCTTGCCAGACGGGCATTGGTTACCAGAGGAATGTTCAGGTCGACTGCGGCACGGCGAATCTTGTATCCGTTTTCCAACTCGGTAGGAGTGAGGTCACGCGGAATGTTTACCACCATGTCGATTTCTTTCTTGTGTAGCATTTCCAGTGCCTGAGGCTGACCTTCTTCGCTTGGCCAGTATACGCGGGTGTTTTCCACTCCGTTTTCTGCCAGGAACTTAGAAGAACCGCCGGTAGCGAAGATGTTGTAACCTTTGGCCTTGAGGGCGCGTGCTGCCTGAAGCAAATCTACTTTCTGTTTCAGTGTACCGGTAGACATCAGGACGTTCTTTTCCGGAATGCGGTAGCCTACAGACAGCATGGCTTTCAGTACGGCACATGAAGTATCGTCGCCGATACAGCCAACTTCACCTGTAGAAGCCATGTCTACACCCAGCACAGGGTCGGCCTTCTGCAAGCGGTTGAACGAGAACTGGCTGGCTTGATACCTACGTAGTCGAGGTCGAAGAGGTTCTTTTCAGGCTTTTCTACCGGCAGACCTAACATAACTTTTGTGGCCAGTTCGATGAAGTTAATCTTCAGAACCTTGCTGACGAACGGGAATGAACGGCTGGCACGCAGGTTACATTCAATTACCTTGATGTCGTTTTCACGAGCCAGGAACTGGATGTTGAACGGGCCAGAGATGTTCAGTTCTTTCGCAATCTGACGAGAGATGCGCTTGATGCGGCGTACGGTTTCTACGTACAGTTTCTGCGGCGGGAACTGGATGGTAGCATCGCCAGAGTGTACGCCGGCAAACTCGATGTGTTCAGAGATGGCGTAAGCTACGATTTCACCATTCTGTGCCACGGCATCCATTTCTACTTCCTTGGCGTGTTCGATGAACTGGCTTACTACTACCGGATGCTTCTTCGATACGTTAGCGGCCAGCTGCAGGAAGCGTTCCAGCTCTTCCTGGTTAGAACATACGTTCATGGCTGCACCAGAAAGCACGTATGACGGACGAACCAATACAGGGAATCCTACCTTTTCGATAAATGCGTTGATGTCTTCCATTGAAGTCAGTGCGCTCCATTCAGGCTGGTCTACGCCGATACGGTCGAGCATAGCCGAGAACTTGTCGCGGTCTTCAGCGTTGTCGATGCTCTTGGCAGAAGTTCCCAGGATGTTTACCTTCTGTGCATCCAGGCGCAATGCCAGGTTGTTCGGAATCTGACCACCGGTAGATACGATGACTCCGTGCGGATTTTCCAGGTCGAGGATATCCATCACACGTTCGAAAGTCAGTTCGTCGAAGTACAGACGGTCGCACATATCGTAGTCGGTCGATACGGTTTCAGGGTTGTAGTTGATCATTACTGAGCGGTAGCCTTCCTTGCGGATGGTGTTCAGTGCCTGTACGCCGCACCAGTCGAACTCTACGGATGAACCGATACGGTAAGCACCTGAACCCAGTACGACGATACTCTTGTGGTCGCCCAGATAATGTACATCGTTAGCCACGCCGCTGTAAGTCAGGTACAGGTAGTTGGTCTGTGCCGGATATTCGGCTGCCAGCGTGTCAATCTGTTTTACTACCGGCACGATGCCTACGCTCTTACGGTGGTTACGGATTTCCAGGATACCGTCTTCCATATCGCCTTCGTAGCCGATGGCACGTGCACCTGGAAGTCAGAGAATCCCTGACGTTTTGCCTTGTAGAGCAGCTCGTTCGGAAGCTGTGAAAGCTGTGTATGGTTGTTGCCCCACTCGTGGAGTTCCTTAGAAGTCTGCATGATGTTCATCAGCTTGTCGAGGAACCACTTGTCAATCTTGGTGAGGTCGTGAATCTGGTCTACTGTGTAGCCTGCACGCATAGCCTTTGAGATGACGAAGATACGTTTGTCAGTCGGTTCGCGCAGTGCTTTGTCGATGTCTTCGATAACCAGCTCCTTGTTTTCTACGAAACCGTGCATGCCCTGACCAATCATACGAAGACCTTTCTGGATGGCTTCTTCGAAGGTACGTCCGATGGCCATGACTTCACCTACCGATTTCATGCTGGAACCCAGTTCGCGGTCTACGCCGTGGAACTTACCCAAGTCCCAGCGAGGAATCTTACATACGCAGTAGTCCAATGCCGGTTCGAAGAAGGCAGAAGTTGTTTTAGTTACTGAGTTCTTCAGGTCGAACAGTCCGTAACCCAATCCCAGCTTAGCTGCAACGAAAGCCAAAGGATAACCTGTAGCCTTAGATGCCAGTGCAGAAGAACGGCTCAGACGGGCATTTACCTCGATTACGCGGTAGTCTTCTGATTCAGGGTCGAACGCGTACTGTACGTTACATTCACCCACGATACCGATGTGGCGGATGATACGGATGGCCAGTTCACGCAGTTTGTGGTATTCGCTGTTGGTCAGTGTCTGTGACGGAGCGATGACGATAGACTCACCGGTGTGGATACCCAGCGGGTCGAAGTTTTCCATGTTGCAGACCGTGATACAGTTGTCGAAACGGTCGCGTACTACTTCGTATTCCACTTCCTTCCAGCCTTTCAGACTCTTTTCTACCAGCACCTGCGGAGAGAAAGAGAACGCTTTTTCGGCCAGCACGTTCAGTTCTTCTTCGTTGTCGCAAAAACCTGAACCCAGACCTCCCAGTGCGTAGGCTGCACGGATGATGACCGGATAACCCAGTTCCTTCGCTGCACGGCGGGCATCTTCAATGTTTTCTACTGCCTCACTCTTGATGGTCTTCACGTTGATTTCGTCCAGCTTCTGTACGAAGAGCTCACGGTCTTCCGTATCCATGATGGCCTGTACCGGAGTACCCAGTACGCGGGTATTGTATTTCTCGAACACGCCGGCTTTGTAGAGAGCCACACCGCAGTTCAAGGCAGTCTGTCCACCGAATGACAGCAGCACGCCGTCGGGACGTTCCTTGTCGATGACCTTTTCTACGAAATACGGAGTAACAGGCAGGAAGTAGATTTTGTCTGCCACACCTTCCGAAGTCTGCACGGTGGCGATGTTCGGGTTAATCAGGATGGTTTCGATACCTTCTTCCTTCAGTGCTTTCAGTGCCTGCGAACCAGAGTAGTCGAATTCACCTGCTTCACCGATTTTCAGGGCTCCTGAACCTAACAGCAATACTTTCTTTATGTTTTCTTTCATTGTCTTCTTTGTTTTTTAGTGGATTACAGCAACTTTACAAACTCATCGAACAGGAATTCCGTGTCGGTAGGACCGCTGGCAGCTTCCGGGTGGAACTGAGCCGAGAACCAGGGGTTCTTCTTGTGGCGGATACCTTCGTTCGAACCGTCGTTCATGTTGATGAAGAGCGGTTCCCAGTCGGCTCCCAGTGTGTTGTTGTCTACGGCATAACCGTGGTTCTGCGAGGTGATGAAACACTTTTCCGTGCCTACCATGCGTACCGGCTGGTTATGGCTGCGGTGACCGTATTTCAGTTTGTAGATTTTAGCACCTCCTGCCTTTGAAAGCAGCTGGTTACCCATACAGATACCGAAGATAGGAAGTTTTTCGTTCTGCATGGCCTTGCGGATGTTCTGCACGGCTGCATCGCAGGTGTCAGGGTCGCCCGGACCGTTGGAGATGAACAGACCGTCGAACTGCAGAGAGTTGAAGTCGTAGTTCCAAGGCACGCGGATGATTTCCACGTCGCGCTTGAGCAGGCAACGGATAATGTTTGATTTCACGCCGCAGTCTACCAGTACTACTTTTTTCTTGCCTTCGCCTTCGTTGTAGCGAATCACTTCCTTGCAAGAAACCTTGTCTACGTAGTTCACACCTGCATAGGTAGCTTCGGGAATGTTGTCCGGCTCATCGTCGAACACGATTTTTCCCATCATCACTCCATGCTCGCGCAATACCTTTGTCAGTTCGCGTGTGTCGATGCCTGTGATGCCCGGAATCTGTTCGCGTTTCAGCCAGTCGCCCAGACTTTCCACAGCATTCCAGTGAGAGTATTTTTCACTGTAATCGCTTACGATAATCGCTTCGGCATGGATTTTTTCGCTCTCCATGAAAGTAGGCAGTCCGTTTGCTTCGAACGTGAAGGGAGGCACACCATAGTTACCTACCAGCGGGTAAGTCAGTGTCATCAACTGACCGGCATACGAAGGGTCGGTCAAGCTTTCGGGGTATCCGGTCATTGCCGTGTTGAAAACTACTTCACCGGCTACCGGTTTCTCATAGCCGAACGACTTGCCATGAAAGCGGCTCCCGTCGTCGAGGATCAATGTTACATTTCTCATTACCTTGTTACTAATAATCTTTATATCTTGTATTTTTTTTCTATTCTACTCTCGTATATACGAAAAAACGCCCGGACTTGCCGAAAAGCAGTTCCGGGTGTTTGATAAAATAGGAAATCTTAAATATTCAGGAAATAAGTGACATAAAAGAAAAAAGAATAGCTTCCGGCATTTGTCCATTCCGCCGGAACTCCGAATGTGCGCTTATTCTTTTTACTATGTGTTATACAGTAATACATCAAACTCTTTTGTCACGTCATAATTCGGAGTGCAAAGATAATGTTTTCTGTTCAAATGAAAGGATGTTTGCCAAAAGTTTTTACAAAAATATTTCATTTTCCTCTTTTTATTTCTTTTCTCCGCTGTTTCGGGCGGCTCTTTCGCGCATGATGCTGTCCGACCATTCCTGCAGGCGCTTGTACTCTTCTTCGGTGAGCCGCATGAACGAGCCGTGCTGCGGATGTTTCACGCCCTCCATGGTGACGGGGGAGTGGAAGTTGGCGAGTTTTTCATCAGCCTGGCAGATGCGGTATCTTTTGGGCTTGGAGGAGTATTCGATGTAGGCCACGCGCCAGGTGGAATCGCCCACCAGCTGGAAGGCAGAGCAGCCTCACACTTCTTGTTGCCTTCAAACTTCACATAGTCATTCTCATCCTTTATCTTGTATGGGCCGGTCAGTTTCGTGGCTGTGGCGGCAAAGATGCCGGGTGTACCTCCTTCTTTCTTGATGAGCATGTGGTAGAGTCCGTCGGCCGGCACATAGTTGATGTCGGCATCGATGGTAGCATATCCCCAGTCCACCAGCAGGCGGGGCTTGGTAAGACGTGTAAAGGTGGCGTCGGCATAGGAATAGAACACGCGGTCGTACTGGTCTTCTGCCGGATTAAGCAGTGAATAGTATATCATGTATCCGCCCTTCGTGCCATCGGCCCATACGTACGAAGGGTCCCAGAAAATCTGCGGTGCCCATACGCGCTTGATGGTGCTGTAGTCCTTATAAACATCGGGCGACTGAGGGTCACAGAAGATGTCCGGTCCCTGGCGGAAGTCGAAGGTGGTAGAAGTCCAGTGAATCAGGTCGTCACTTTTCAGCAGGTTGATGCCGTAGTTGAACACGAGCGGCTCTTGGCGTTGCTCATGTCGGTAGTCACCATCAGGTAGCCCTTTCCGTCGGACGTACGGCAGATAAAGGCATCGCGTGCTCCTCCCTCTATTTTTGACATTTCTTCTACATTGTATACGGGATCGCCATCAATCAGGTCGTGAAAGTGTACGCCGTCACGGCTCAGGGCGTAGGCCGTCCATTCCCCTCGTCCGCTCATGTGGCAGTACAAGTATCCGTAGTCTCCCTTTTGCAAGTTTTGTGCTCCGGCTCCCAGTGAAGCCAGTGCCAGCAGTGAAATCATCAGTTTCTTTTTCATGGTAGTGTAATGTTTCATTTTGCGGGTAAAAGTAGGAAATCGGCAGGAGGCAGACAAGGGACTATTGTACAAATTACACGTAATAATGTGTCAAATGCCCCTGTGATGTAGCGGAAACAGGTTGTACGGGCCGGAAAAATTTAGTTTTTCGGAAAAAAATCTCTTTTTTATTTGGCAGGTTTCAAGAAAAGAGTAATTTTGCAACCGTTTTCAACGAAACACGTTGCCGAAATAACTCAGTTGGTAGAGTAACTCATTCGTAATGAGTAAGTCGCGGGTTCGAGTCCCGCTTTCGGCTCCGACTATAGCCTAGACATCCAGCATTTTATAGCTTGATTTCTAGGCTTTTTTGTTTATTAATCATCAAAAAAGAAAATATGGGTTTTTTTGATATTTTCAAAAGAAAAGAGCTCGATTTGATACAAACTCTTCAGAAGGATTTGGAATGTGAAAGACAAAAGTCATGTGAATTTGAGAAGAAATGTGAAAGTTTGTCTAGATTTAGTGAGATAGCGGATTTGGACAAAGAAAAAAATAATATATTGGCTCAAATAGCGTGTGAAAAGGCTTCGTTTCAAGAAGAAAAGAAGAACTTAATATTGCAAATAGAGAATCTTAAAATTGAATCAGATGGGCTTACAGAAAGTATTAAAGAAAAGCGTAATCAGATAGTAGAACTTGATGAGAGTATCCTTCTTCAAGACTTTGGAATGTATTCTCCTATATATGATTTTGCGACTTCTGATGAGTATAAAGATAGATTGGATGCTATTAGAACAGAACAGAAGAATATGATATTAAATAAAACGGCGGCGACTTGTTCTCGAGTTTGGACTGTAGATGGTAGCACAGTACAAGGTCGAGTTATGACGAATCAAAATATAAAGCAGATTCTAAGGTGCTTTAATGATGAATGTGATATGTTGATAAGTAAGGTAAAATTCAACAATGTTACTGCATATACGGATAAAATAATAAAGTCATTTGATGCTTTGAATCGTATGAATTCAAAAAATGCTGTCTCTTTATCTACCACATACCTTAACCTTAAAATTGAAGAACTTCAACTTGCATACGAGTACGCTGTCAAAAAGCAGCAGGAAAAAGATGAACAAAGGCGCATAAGAGAACAGATGCGAGAGGAAGCTAAACTTCAAAAAGAACTTGAAGAAGCACGAAAGGATATAGAAAAAGAACAGAAGCACTATTCAAATGCATTATCTAAAATAAATGAACAACTTGAAAAATGTGATGATGTGGAGAAAGATGTTCTTCTGGAAAAGAAAGCCGAAATTGAAAGTCATCTTTCTTCATTGGATAAAGCAATGGAAGACATTGACTATAGACAGGCTAACAAAAGAGCCGGCTATGTATATATCATCTCAAATATTGGTTCATTTGGTGAGAATGTCTATAAGATAGGTATGACAAGAAGACTTGATCCGATGGAAAGAGTTGATGAGCTTGGTGATGCATCTGTACCGTTCAAATTTGATGTGCATGCTCTTATCTTTTCTGATGATGCTCCAGCTCTTGAAACAGCACTTCACCATGCTTTTGAAACAAAAAGGTTAACATGATCAATGGAAGAAGGGAGTTCTTTAATGTTACTCTGGATGAAATTGAAGAAGTGGTAAAAGCAAACTATGATAAAACAGTTGAGTTTGTAAAGGTTCCTGAAGCTGAGCAATACAGAGAAACTCAGAAGATACTCGATCAAATAAATAGACTGCAGTCATGAAATAGTAATTTTTATTTGAAAAATAAGCCATAAAAAACTCCCTTGCGTTTGTTTGAAAACGCAAGGGAGTTTCATTTGAAACGCAAGTGCATTCGAAGTAAAAGGCACTTGCGTTTTATTGTAAACGTCAAAGCGTTTTGGAGTAATCGCAAAGACGTTTTGAAAAAGGCTTTCATGGAGCCTGAAAAGCTACAGTTTCTGGTCTGAAATAAGTCGGGCGATGCGTGTCTTGCTCTGCGCGCCTTTGGTGAGCAGGTACACATGCTTGTAGGCATCGCGGTTCAGTTCGGTAGGCGAACCGTTGATGAGGATGATGTTCCGGTCGTTGGCAAACTTCAGGATACCGTTCACGTTGTTCGGATGGAGCTTACCGATTTCGTCCATCATACAGTGCAGCTTGAAGTCCTTGAACTTGCGCGAAGCCCCTTCCTTGAACACGTTCAGCAACATGATGTTGATCATGGCTTTCACCAGGATGTCCGTACCTTCCGAACCCACGTTCGACAGCTTCTCTACGAAGCCCGTGTCGTTGTTGTTCTCGATGATGCGGAAACGCAGCTCGAACGAGTCGTACAGGCGGATGCTGTCGTAGCGGTAGGCGTGAATCTCCTTGATGAAGTCGCGGAGCAGGGCGATGGCCTCCTGCTTTACCAGCTGCTCGTTTTCCGACGAGAAGAGGTTGGTGCCCGGTGTGAGGTCATAGGCATGCTCGTTGTAGTACTTCTGGATGGCACGCAGACAGTTTACCACACGGTTGCTGCTTTCTTCCACCTTCATTTCGATGCACTGGATAACGCCCACGAAGTTGCACGTCTGGAATCCCTTGTTCACCTGACCGATGAGGTCCTGAATATCGTCTTCCGAAGCCGTGAGCATTGAGGTATCCATGCTGATGCGCTTGAAGATGTCGGAGTGCTCGTTGTTGATGCGGCGGACGAATTCGCTGATTTTGTTCTCTTCCACGAAGTCGTGCAGTTCCTCGGCAAAGCGGATGTACTCCCAGTCCTCGGTAAACTTGGTCTTGAACTTGAAGGTATTCTCCTCGTCGAAGTGGCCGGTAAAGAGATTCACCTCCTTGCGCAGACGGTTTTGCAGCGTCATGTACTGGCTGTCCGTGCGGCCCAGTTCGTCAATCAGTTCCAGGCAGGTGCGCGGCGTGTGGATTTCCAGCGTGACGGGGTTCTCGGGATTGAAAATATCCCGATGCGGCTTGTACCAGTCGTAGGCCGAAATCTTGCTGTACGCCTCCAGGTTGGCCTGAAGCTGTGTCACTTCCTTCTCTGCCTGCTGCAGTTCCTTGTTCAGGGCATCAATCTGCTCCTGCAAACCCGAGGTTTCCCGGCGCAGGTTGTCCTTTTCCTGGCTGAGCTGGCGTTTCTGCTCCTCCTGTTCACGCTTCCATTCCGGAATGTGGTCGATGAGGTCGCGCTTGTCCTTCTGGTACTCGATGAGCAGGGTGGCGTGCTCCTTGATGAACTGCAGTTCCCGGTCGATATCGCGCAACTGACTGCTAATCTGTTGCAGACGTTCGGTGTCGGCCCCCTGCGAGTGCAGTTCCTGCTTCATCTGGCGCTCGTATTCGGCTTTCTCCGTGGCGATGCGCTGCTGTTCTTCCTTATCCTCCAGGCGGATGCTGCCGGCCTGTGTATCCTTCTCGTGCGCGATGTCCTGCTGCACTCGGTTCCATTCCTGCTTC
>ENA-OQBJ01001223-OQBJ01001223.1-human-gut-metagenome-genome-assembly--contig:-NODE-1223-length-10549-cov-9.803876_pt1 | contig 10549 bp, 13 predicted proteins | sample MGYA00242743_ERZ504545 | MGnify/ENA primary metagenome ERZ504545 (study PRJEB26092, sample SAMD00036252) | human gut metagenome | host: Homo sapiens | study: EMG produced TPA metagenomics assembly of...
CTCTGAAGGCCAAGGCAGGAACTATTCCACCGCAACATATTTTGGGGAAGAGGATACAAGCTGGGCATACAATGGATGTCGTTGTGTTGCGCTTACCGGGAGGTTGCTATGTGGGCATACGAGACGACGTTCTATCAGATTTATCCGCTGGGCTTTTGTGGAGCTCCGCGCGAGAATGCCGCGCCCGTTGCCGAGGATGAGCTCGCCCAGGCCGCCGATGCCACAGCTAGCCCCGATGCCCCCATCATGAAGATCGCCCAATGGGCCGACTACCTGCAGAAACTCGGCGTTGGCGCCGTGCTCATCAACCCGCCGCTCGAGTCTGATAGCCATGGCTACGATACGCGCAGCCTGCGCCATATCGACCGTCGCCTGGGTGGGGATGCCGACTTTGCCGCCGTATGCGAGACGCTGCACGCCCATGGCATCCGTGTGTGCTTGATGCCGTCTTCAACCATGTCGGTCGCGGTTTTTGGGCCTTCCGCGACGTGCAGGAGCGCAAGTGGGACTCGCCCTACAAGGATTGGTTCCACATTAGCTTTGACGGCGACTCCTGCTATGGCGATGGCTTTTGGTACGAGGCTGGGAAGGCCATTTTGAGCTTGTGAAGCTCAACCTGCAAAATCCCGCTGTGTCGATTACCTGCTCGAGTCTGTGCGCCGTTGGGCCGACGTCTTTGGCGTCGACGGTCTGCGCCTGGACGTTGCTATATGCTCGACCGCGACTTTATGCGCCGCCTGCACGCCTTTGCCCGTGAGCTCAAGCCCGACTTTGTGCTGATCGGCGAGACGCTCCACGGCGACTACAACCAGATCGTCAACGACGAGATGCTCGACTCCTGCACCAACTACGAGTGCTACAAGGGCCTGTACTCCAGCTTTAACTCGGTCAATATGTTCGAGATCGCGCACTCGCTGCACCGTCAGTTTGGCGGTGACCCGTGGTGCATTTATCGCGGCAAGCATCTGCTGTCGTTTGTCGACAACCACGACGTGCCGCGCCTGGCAAGTATCCTCACCGACAAGTCGTGCCTGCGTCCCGCCTATGGCATGCTCTTTGGCATGCCGGGCATCCCGTGCGTCTACTATGGCAGCGAGTGGGGAATTGCCGGTGAAAAGGGTGGCCCCGATGGCGACTGGGCGCTGCGACCTGCGCTCGATGAGCCTGCGCCCAACGAGCTGACGGCGTTTATCACGCAGCTTGCGCACCTTCGCTCGGCCGACGACGCGGCGGCCCGTGCTCTCAACTACGGTGCCTATCGCAACGTGGTGATCCAGAACAAGCAGCTGCTGTTCGAGCGCGCCTGTGACGGCGCGACGGTGCTCGTGGCGGTGAACGCCGTGGGCGAGCCTTACACCTTTGGAGCCGGCGAGCTCAACGGCTCCTTCGTCGACCTGCTTGCCGACGGCGCGCCCACAGTCGAGCTAACGGGTGCCCTTGAGCTTGCACCCTACGAGGTGCGCTATCTGTTGAGAGCCTAGCCCATGCCTGTGTCTGACGAGGGCTATCAACATATTGAGCATGGGTTTGAGCCCGTGTTCGACCAGCACTCGCGCGTTTTGGTGCTCGGATCGTTTCCCTCGGTGCTTTCGCGCGCCAACGCCTTTTATTACGGCAACCCTCAGAATCGCTTTTGGCGTGTGATGGCCGCGTGCCTCGGTGTGCCCGTGCCGCCCAACGAGGGAGACTCTTTGGCGAGCGGCGAGCCCGCGACGCTCGACGCCTCGGTTGCTGCCAAGCGGGCTATGCTGCTCAACGGCGGTGTGGCCTGTGGGACGTGATCGAGAGCTGTGACATCAAGGGCTCAAGCGACGCGAGCATCAAAAACGTCGTTCCGGCGCATGTCGAGCGCATTGCCGGCGCAGCTCCCATTGAGCAGGTGATATGCAACGGTGGTACAGCTGGCCGGCTCTACAAGCGCTATCTACAAGAACGCACCGGGCTGCCCGCCATCGTCCTGCCCTCGACAAGTCCCGCCAATGCCGCCTGGCGTCTGGAGCGTCTTGTTGAGCATTGGCACGAAGCCGTTGACTGGGGCGCCCTGTAATTTAGATATCTGATTGAGCATGGGCGCCGAGGCGTTTGATGATAGCGCGCCAGATTAGCGCGGGCACAGCAGGCCTAGCGCGCACCATACCGTCGGTATCGACGCTACCGGCATTGCCACCGCCCAGCAGCTGCGCATGCTCAATGGAGCAGCCTATGCGCACGGCGCCCACAAGCTTATCCATCGCTTCCGAAAATGGTCGGCGCAAGAGGCCCATACGTGGGGAATGGCGAAGCGCCGCGATGCCGCTGCCGGCGCAGATGGCAACGCCGCCACACCACAATTGGTCATGGCGCTCACATGCCTTGTGCAGGCGAACGGCGGTCCCACGCGCCTGCTCAGTGCCCTCTTGTGCGGCTCGAATCGCGGCATAGACGCGCGTTCCCGTACCGCCAAAGCGCTCAAGCGCCTGCTCGATAGCTGTCAACGTCTCATCGTCAGCCACATCTTCAATGGCCAGCACGATGCCATCGGCAACGCTGCCGGCGTCATTTGCCTTCAAGTCGACTGGGCGGGGGAGTACAGTGCCGGAAAGCTGTGCATAGGCGGCGATGGCATCCTGCAGGTCCCAGAGCAAAAACTCAAGATCGGCGCTCTCGGAAATACTGACAAACGCGATGTTATGCAGTGTTTTTGGTACATCGCCGCGTGCGGCCGTCTCCATGCCGCCTCCTTTCCGGTTCATTTCCGTTTAGGTTACACCGTCCGGCGGCGCCTCGCCGCGCTATCCTAGTGCAACCCTTACGAAAGGAACGCCATGCGTCTGTCCATGAATACCTCGCTTGCCACGCTTAAGCCCTCCGGCATCCGTCGGATTAACGCGCTCGCCGCCCAGCATCCGGGGTGCATTGCGCTTGCGCTTGGCGAGCCCGATTTTCCCACGCCCGATGTGATTAGCGCCGAGGTGACCGCCGCACTGGACCGCGGTGACACGCACTATCCGCCCAACAACGGTCGCCCCGCCCTGCGTGAGGCGTTATCTGCCTACATGGGGGACGCGGGCCTTACGTTTTCGGCCGACGAGGTCATCCTGACCGACGGCGCGACCGAGGCCCTGTCGGCTACGTTTATGGCCATGCTCAACCCCGGCGACGAGGTCATTATCCCCACGCCGGCCTTTGGCCTGTACGAGAGCATCGTCGTAGCCAATCACGCCAAAGCGGTCTTTTTGGATACGGAGCCTGCGCAATTTCAGATTGACGAGGATGCGCTTCGCGCCTGTGTGACCCCGGCGACCAAGGCCGTCGTTATCTGCTCGCCCAACAATCCCACGGGCTGCATTCTCAACGCGGCATCGCTCGACGTCGTGGCGCGCGTGGCAGAGCAGGCGGGCATATACGTACTGCGACGACGTATACAACCGCTTGGTCTACGCGGACGGCTACGAGCGCTTTGCCCAGCGCCATCCGGAGCTGCGCGACCAGACGGTGGTCATCGAGAGCTTCTCCAAGCCCTGGGCCATGACCGGCTGGCGCTTGGGCTGGCTCGCAGCGGCAGCTCCCGTCATCGCCGAGATCGCAAAGGCCCACCAATACCTAGTATCGAGCGCCGTCTCCTTCGAAATGGACGCCGCAGCCCGAGCCCTGACCGTCGACCCAACCCCCATGCTCAAAGTCTACCGAGCCCGCCGCGAACGCGTACTCGCAGCCTTAGACGCCATGGGCCTCGACGTAGTGGAACCGGCAGGCGCCTTCTACGCCTTCCCCAGCATCAAACAATTTGGTCTAACAAGCGAAGACTTCTGCATCAAAGCCATCAAAGAGGCCAACGTGGCCCTAGTTCCCGGAAACTGCTTCGGAACCGAAGGCCACATCCGCCTCAGCTACTGCGTTTCCGACCATGATCTAGACGAAGGCTCCATCGTCTGTCCACCTTCGTTTCAACCTTGTAGCCATCAGGGATGCAACGCATCAGCCCACCGACCCAAGCATTATGAGTGGGGGCGTCAGCCAACGAAAACCCGGGCTGCCCAAAGTCAACGCAGGCCGCGCCGCCAAAGGCCAGGCGCAAGGTTTTCGTAGATTCCGCACGAGCCGAAGAGCACTTAATGTGCTCTTCGTGCGAGCCAGGACTTGACCGAGCGAAAACCTTGCGCCTGGCCTTTGGCGGCACGGCCGGATGGTGGAATTGTGTGCAGCCCGGTTTTCCGTTGACCGACGCCGGGGTCCCCGCCATAATACTTTCGGTTCACGCACGAATCCGCTGCCAGAGACAGCCGGTGCAAACGGGCATCGCCCGCGAGCTTAATGGGACATCCCGCCAGCCGAGGTGGTCGAGTAGATATGTCTTCTCGCCCCCGTCGCTCATGCAGCGCGGGGGCTTTCTTTTTGGACATGCCCCCGTCACGTCCTTGTGGCGGACCGTGCCCGGAAAGAATTCGAGGAGGTGTAATTTATGCCCCAGCAGTACAAAATCGACAAGGTTGCAGAGATCGAGTCCCGTATCGCCGAGAACGCTGGTCTGTTTGTCGTCAACTACAACGGTCTGACGGTTAAGCAGGCTCAGGAGCTGCGTCATCAGCTTCGCGAGTGCGGCGCCGAGATGAAGGTCTACAAGAACAACCTGGTCAAGATCGCTCTCAAGAACCAGGAGCAGCCCGAGCTCGACGAGATCCTCGCCGGCCCCGTCGCTTATGTGTTCTACGAGTCCGAGCCGGTCGAGGCCGCTAAGGCCCTTAAGGACTTCTCTGCTAAGTCCAAGGGCGTCCTTGAGATCAAGGGCGGTATCTCCGACGGCAAGGCCGTTTCCGCTGATGATGTTAAGGCTATCGCCGAGCTGCCCACCAAGGATCAGCTTCTCGGCCAGATCGCCGGTCTCATCTCCGGTTCCGCTCGCGACATCGCTGTCTGCGTCAACGGCGTTTCCTCTGGTCTCGCTCGTTCGATCCAGCAGGTCTCCGAGCAGAAGGCAGCCTAGTCGCTGTTTTCACCCGCGGCGGCAACGCCGCACCCCTGGCGCATTCGCGCCGTGTTTTAACTGATCTCCGTGCATCCGCACGGAAACCGAAAGGACTTAGAAATGGCTAAGCTTACCACCGATGAGATCATCGATGCTCTTAAGGAAATGACCCTTCTCGAGGCTTCCGAGCTCGTCAAGGCTATCGAGGACACCTTCGGCGTTTCCGCCGCTGCTCCTGCTGCTGTTGTCGCCGCTCCCGCTGCTGGCGCTGCTGAGGCCGAGGAGAAGACCGAGTTTGACGTCGTGCTCGAGGGCTTCGGCGACAACAAGATCCAGGTCATCAAGGCCGTCCGTGAGCTCACCAACCTTGGCCTGAAGGAGGCCAAGGAGGTCGTCGAGGGCGCTCCCAAGGCTGTTCTCGAGGGTGCCAAGAAGGAGGACGCCGAGGCTGCCAAGGAGAAGCTCGAGGCTGCTGGCGCTGCTGTCACCCTCAAGTAATCAGGCTTTCTCGCCAGATTTCTTTGCAGACGGGGTTCGCATTGCGAGCCCCGTCTTTTTTGTTATGACCCCTCATTCCCATTGCTCGGCACGCAGAACACCGTTGTCTTCGCCGTGCCAATCTCGTTACCGCTGGGGCGTAAAATTGCACCATTCGAGCAATAATTTGCGTTGACCTGCTGAAGAATGGTGCTTGCCTGCATTAACGTTAATTAACGGCGGTAAGATAAACCGGTATCGCAATTTGGTCTGCGGCCGCCGTGCCGCACGCACAGGGCGCATTCTGCGCCTGCGAAAGGATCCTTGAATAACATGAAGGCAATCATCCCCGCCGCCGGTCTTGGCACGCGTTTTCTGCCTGGCACCAAGTGCACGCCCAAAGAGATGCTGCCGGTGCTCGACAAGCCGGTCATTCAGTATGTCGTTGAGGAGGCACTCGACCCCGAGGAGGTCGACGATGCCATCATCGTTACCTCTCCCGGTAAGCCCGAGCTGCTGAGCTACTTCCAGCCCGACCGTTCGCTCGAGAACCTGCTGCGCGAGCGCGGCAAGGATGCTTATGCCGACGCCGTCGCCCATGCGGGTGGTATGCCGGTCGACTTCCGTTATCAGTACGAGCCCAAGGGCCTTGGTCACGCCATTCGCTCTGCTGCCGACGCTGTGGCAGGGGAGAACTTCCTGGTTCTTCTGGGCGACTACGTTGTGCCCAACCGCGACATCTGCGACAAGATGCTCGCCGTCTCCAAGGAGCACGGTGGCGCTTCGGTTATCGCCGTTGCCGCGTGTGCTCCCGAGGAAGTCAGCCGTTATGGCGTCATCGCCGGCGATCGCGTGGGTTCCCTCGAGGCTTCGAGAATGCTGCCGACGACGAGCCTGGTGCCGTTTGGCGCATCGGCGGTTTGGTCGAGAAGCCCGCGCCCGAGGCGGCTCCGTCTAACCTGTACATCGTCGGTCGCTACCTGCTGAGCCCGCTGGTCATGGACCTGCTGGCCGATCAGCAGGCTGGTAAGGGCGGCGAGATCCAGCTTACCGACGCCATGGCCCGCTCGCTCGACCGCGAGGCCATGTACGCCGTCGTCATCGATCCGCTTTCGGGCTACGACACCGGCACCCCGTCTGGCTGGATGGCCACCAACGCCCTCATGGCCGCAAGCGATCCTCGCTTTGCCGGCGCCTTCTGGGACGCCATCGACGAGCGCGGCGGTTTGATGCGCAAATAAGCCTTCGGGCATCGACATTTACGGGTGCGGACTTCGGTCTGCACCCGTTTTTTATGCGAGCTACAGCTTGGCTCCGGAAAGTGCGGCCCACAATTTAGCCGAATTCTGGGACGCGTTTTCCGGTTGGAGCCCCTAGCGGAAACTACGACCCGGAATATCGGCTCAGAACGGGATGCGGTTTCCCAAACAGGGCTCAACCGGAAACTGCGACCCAGTTTGGGGCCTCAAAACGGGACGCAGCTTCCGCCTGATCTGCCATGAGCAACTTGGTGCTCGTCCACGACAGTTTCGTTCGCTGGTCTTCCAAGTAAAAGGGCCGTCCCGTGAGAGGCGGCCCGATTTGGCTGTGGGTTTGCTTGTCAGATGCTATTCGACCGGATGGCCGCACTTGGGGCAGAACTTGGCTTCTGGTACGAGTGGGGTGCCGCAGTGGCGGCAGAATTTCGGTGCGGAAACAGGGGCCTGTGGTTGGGGAATGCCGCCGGCCGATGCAGTGGAAACAATCTCCGGTTGGGCTTTTTTCTTACGCAAGCCGTGTTTTTGCTTCTTGGCCTTGGGGGCCTTGTCTGAAGCGTCACCCTTGACGCCGGAACGCTTCTTGCGACGGCGCACGCAAACGATTAGTGTGCCGCCGATAACCAGTACAAGAACAATGCCACCACCAATCACAATCGGCAGGTTGTTCTTGGCAAAGAAAATAGCATCGCCGATTATGCTATGCGGGATATTCGACTTGTAAATATCGATATGCAGTTTGTCGGAATCGTCTCTGCCCTGGTAAGCAGCGAGTATTTTTTTGGTCTCCATCTATGAACTGAAGTTCTCTTACATTTTCGGTTTTAATTGGCAGCTTAGTTTTCTGCCCGGTGCTTGTCTCTGCGAGGTATGCAGAAATGGACGTTTTGCTATCTTCGGCATCTGCTTCGGAGTCCGAATTAGATTCTGAATTTGAGGCGACTCTTTTTTCGAGACTGACAAGCGTCATGTCACCATGCTCGGAAAAGTCCCAGAAACCGTAATGAGAGTCGTCTGTATCCTTAAATGCGGGACTGACCGTTCCGATTTCCTCGCCACGGTCATTCAACATTGCGTAGTGAATGGAATCCCAATCTGCCTCATTATTTTTTCGGCTAATCTTGGCGGCAAACAGGAAGTTGTCATAAGGGATCACGAAGTTAAACAACTGGCCATTAGCGAGGAATTCAACATTTCCATCGTAGTCGAATTTCGCCAGTGTATCGCAAGTGTAACCGCCGACATATACAGTGCCTGACCCTGCTTTTCTTACCATGATTTTGCCGCCCGTAACGGGAATTGTTTGAGTCTTCGTCGAGCCACTCGACGTATCTATAGTCGTCAGCTTGGACGATCCGTTATCGCCTAAAGAGGTTACATAAAGCCGCTTTCCATCGTTCGACAGTAGGCAGCCCTTGCCGTTTTTGCCGCATTTATATGATTCGATCATCTTGTTGGCTTCAAGATCGTAAACGTCAATCCGCTTTAAATCAAAATGCTCATTTTTGTATGCAATGGCGGCAACTTTGCCGTTCGTTGAAAGCTCAACATATGTTTCTGCATATTTTTTAAGTTCGATGGGGTGGGTACTCGTCTTCTGGTCATCAACCGAATAGATGGTGAGGTTGTTGCCGTCAAGCCAAGTGACACATCCCGCTTGCATATGTACGGATTCAAGACTGGCTTTCGGTATCTTGATGTCCTTGGTCGATCCATTCGAGAGATCGAGAACGGAATAGCCGACGGTGGAATAGTCATCATCCTCATCGTCGTTGCGCTGATAGGCACGTAAGATTGCATAGTCCTCGTCGTCCGTAAGAGCCTCGATGGTCGTGTTCTTAAAGGTGTACGACTTCTCCAGCTCCGGTGTCGGTAGGCCGTCAGCTAATGCCGCGGGGGGGGCAGCCAGCGGGGTCAGCGCCGCTACGATGCCGATTGCGACCGCGGCGATCCTCCCGCCTTTTCGGATGCTCTTAAACATGGCAATCCTTTCGTTGGGTTATAAGTAACTATCCAGTATCTTCATGCCGGATTCGAAGAATCTGTTGCGCAACATTGCCAAACGGGTGCAACAAGGCGGCAGCCCCTTTGCCATAGCCTGCCGGAAACTTCGACCCACAATTTGGTCGAATTCTGGGATGCGCTTTCCGGTTGGGGCCTCTAGCGGAAACTACGACCCGGAATATCGGCTCAGAACGGGACACGCTTTCCCGAACAGCTCAATCGGAAACTGCGACCCAGTTTGGGGCCTCAAAACGGGATGCAGTTACCGTCCGATTAACCCTCACCGCCATTCCGCCATTCAACTGTCCGTATCAGCGGTCTCGTTCACAGAAAATATATGAACAGGTGTTCGATATATACGTATCTACCTGCACCTTTTCTGTCGAAAAACTTTGCTACTCCAAAAACTCAATCGCGTCAAGGCTTTTCTTGCCCAACGGTCGGTACCTGATAAACTATTAGGTTGCGATAACTGGCGAAGCTATGCCTCGCCAACCCACCGAGCATTTCCGTGAAGGAGGAAAAACCTGGTGACCTACGCATACACTGCCACTGAGCGCAAGCGCGTCAGCTTCGGGAAAATCCCGGAGGCCATGGAGCTCCCCAACCTTATCTCTGTTCAAAGGGAATCCTTTGAGCGTTTTAAGGATGAGGGCCTTCGTGAGGCGTTCAAGGAATCCAGCCCCATCCAGAGTCAGAACCATGTTCTCGAGGTTACCTTCGGCGAGCATCAGTTCGGCGACCCCGCGCACACCGTCGAGGAGTGCCGCGAGAAGGATATGACCTATCAGGCTCCGCTTCTGACCGACGTCCGTCTCACCAACAAGGAGACCGGCGAGATCAAGGAACAGCTCGTCTTTATGGGCGACTTCCCCATGATGACTGATCAGGCACCTTCATCATCAACGGTACCGAGCGTATCGTCGTCTCGCAGCTCGTCCGCTCCCCGGGCGTGTACTACAGCTCCGAGATGGATTCGGGCAAGCAGATCTACAAGGCCAGATCATCCCGTCCCGCGGTGCCTGGCTCGAGTTTGAGGTCGACAAGCGCGACCAGCTCATGGTCTCCATCGACCGTAAGCGCAAGCAGAGCGCCACGATGTTCCTGCGCGCCCTTGGCATCGCCGTCACCAACGACGACATCATCGAGCTGCTCGGCAACTCCGATGTGATCAAGCGCACCCTGGAGCGCGACACCGCCCTCACCCGCGAGGACGCCCTCATCGAGATCTACCGTCGCCTGCGCCCGGGCGAGCCTCCCACCGTGGATGCTTCCCGCAGCCTGCTCGAGGGCCTGCTCTTCAACCCGCAGCGCTACGATCTGGCACGCGTCGGTCGCTACAAGGTCAACAAGAAGCTCAACCTCACCACCGAGGAAGAGGTCACGGTGCTCACCGACGAGGATATCGTCGCGACGCTGCGCTACCTCCTGTCCCTCGCTGCCGGCGAGCAGGGTTTCAAGGTCGATGACATCGACCACTTCGGCAACCGCCGCATCCGTACCGTCGGCGAGCTCGTCGCCAACCAGTTCCGTATCGGCATGAGCCGTATGGAGCGCGTCGTCCGTGAGCGCATGAGCTCCCAGGACATCGACGAGATCACCCCGCAGTCGCTCATTAACATCCGCCCGATCGTGGCCTCCATCAAGGAGTTCTTCGGTTCCTCGCAGCTCTCGCAGTTCATGGACCAGGCGAACCCCCTGACCGGTCTGACCCACAAGCGCCGTCTGTCCGCACTCGGCCCTGGCGGTCTTGCCGGCCACAAGTCGGGCTCCAGCCGCCGCACCAACGTGCCGACGGCGTCCGCGACGTTCACAACTCGCACTACAGCCGCATGTGCCCGATCGAGACCCCCGAAGGCCCCAACAT
>ENA-OQBJ01001224-OQBJ01001224.1-human-gut-metagenome-genome-assembly--contig:-NODE-1224-length-10549-cov-5.925638_pt1 | contig 10549 bp, 18 predicted proteins | sample MGYA00242743_ERZ504545 | MGnify/ENA primary metagenome ERZ504545 (study PRJEB26092, sample SAMD00036252) | human gut metagenome | host: Homo sapiens | study: EMG produced TPA metagenomics assembly of...
ACTTAGCCTCGATCGCGGCGGGCGCCAGGCAGTCGGGGGGTGGGGTATTCTGCCTTACTCTGTGCCATGGCAATCACTACTTTCTTACGATGTGGGACAAACGCTCTTGGTTCATTTGCCCCGCGAGGTCGGACGGTATAAAAATAAAGCGAGCCAAATTAGCATATTGGCCTGCGATTATATAGCTTGGAGCGGGCGACGGGAAGTCCAAGGATTTGCTTCGCAAATCCTTGTTTCGCTGCGGGCCTTCGGCTTGCGTGCTGCGCTGGAAATGCTCACGCATTTTCTCAGCTCCGCACCTGACGGGTTCGATTCCCGTCGCCCGGCGCGTAAACGAAAACAGCTCTGATTCCCAAAGGAAACCAAAGCCGTTAAAACAATTCTTATGGAGCGGGCGACGGGAATCGAACCCGCGTCATCAGCTTGGAAGCTGGGGTTCTACCATTGAACTACGCCCGCAAGATATGGTCGGGACGACAGGATTTGAACCTGCGACATCCTGCTCCCAAAGCAGGCGCGCTACCAAACTGCGCCACGTCCCGAAGGTGTTGAGCAGCTAAGGCATAAACCTTGCGTGTCCCAAAGCGAAGGAAATTATAGGGGAGACTTCCCGCCTGTGCAAGCGGCGATATTCTAGCTCCTCGAATGTGCGACAAACCGGCTGTGGAGCAGGCCTATCACAAACGCCACCACGCGACCGGCGCCCACGCGGCACCAATATCCGCCAGCGGCAGCGCATCGAACGGTAGCCACGCGCCAGCAAAGAACGCGTCGCGGACCGAGGTGATCACGCTCTGCACCGCGACGACGCCGCCGACCCAGACCCATACCTGCGGATGCGCGTCGCAAAAACCGTGCACCAGGCCCATAAGCACAAGCACAATGGCAACGGGATACAAGGCATTGAGCATGGGCACCGAGAACATAAGAATCACGTCGAGGCCCACGTTGGAGAGCACGCACGAAAACGCTGCGAACACAAAGGCGAGAACCGCAAAGGGGCGGCGCATGGCCTCCTCAGAGGCCTCCGCTCCCCCTTCGACCACATACGTCTCGCAGAAGTAACGCGAGCAGCAGCTGATGAGCCGATGCACACGTTCATGCAGGCGAGGAAAAAGATCGCAAAGACCACGACCGTGCCGGCAAGCCCAAAATGCATGGAGGCCGAACGGGCGAGGATGGCGGCGCCGTTGGTAGCGTCGGGCATCACGGTGCCGAGCTGCATACCGGCAAGGCCCAAGCCGCAGTAGATGATGGCCATGAGTACGCCGGCGATCACACCGGAACGCGAAATCTCGAAGGCCACGCGCTTGTCATCGGTAACACTCAACTCGTGGATGGTCTCGGCGATGATGATGCCAAAGGCGAGCGACGCGAGCAGGTCCATGGTCTGATAGCCAGTCAGAAAGCCCTGCACGGCAGCGCCAGCATCGTAGGGGGCCTGCGGCGCGGCAGCGGGACCCAGCGGCGAGATCACGGCAGCACCAACGACCAGCACGATGAGCGCAATGAGCGCGGGGCCCGTAATGCGGCCGAGCACGCGTGTGATGACGCCCGGGCGCAGCGTGAGCGCAAACGCGACGACAAAGAAGCCGACGGCAAACACCAGGCGCGCCGTGCCGAGCGAGACGCCCTCGGGCAACAGCGGCACCAGCATCTCGAAGGCCGTGGAGCTCGTGCGCGGAATGGCCAGGCACGGGCCGATAGCCAGATACACCGCCGCGACAAAGAACTCGCCGAACTTGGGATGCACACGGCCGGCAAGCTCGCGCGCGTTCCGGCAAGTGCCACGGCGATAAAGCCCATGACGGGCAGGCCGATGGCGGCAATGAGAAAGCCGAGCATGGCGACCGGCGTGGCAGAACCTGCCTGCAGCGCCAGCAGCGGCGGAATAATAAGGTTGCCGGCGCCAAAGAGCATCGAGAACAGGGCGATACCGACGGTAACGACATGGTCGGAGCGCAGGCCGCGCGGCGCGGATGAGGCCATGGGACCACCTTTCGGTCGAAACAAAAACGGGACGGGCAAAAGGCCCATCCCGCAAGTATATACGCTTTAGCAAGCTAAATCGCGCAAAGCTTCAATCGCGGCGTCAACTTCCTCGTCCGTGTTGAAATACCCAAACGAGAAGCGAACGACACCCTGGCGCTCGGTCCCCAACGCGCGGTGCATGAGCGGAGCGCAGTGGGCGCCGGGGCGCGTCGCAATCCCCCACCCTTGCATGAGCGCGTCCGAAATCTCGGCCGAATCGATATCGCCCACGTTGAGTGAAACGATCGCCGAGCGCACGGGCTGGTCAAAGGCACCGTAGAGCTTGATCTCCGGGATTTCGCGCACGCCAGCGAGAAAGCGATCCGCCAGTGCTCGCTCATGCGCCGCAATCGCCTCGACCCCACCTTGGGCCTCGATAAAGTCGAGGCCGACAGAAAGGCCGGCGACACCGTGGCCGTTGAGCGTGCCCGCCTCCAGGCGCGTGGGCCACTCAAGCGGCTGCAGCGGATCAAAGCTGTGCACGCCCGTACCGCCCATGGCCCAGGGGGCCACGTCAATGCCCTCCGCCACGGCCAGGCCGCCGGTCCCCTGCGGACCCATGAGCCTTGTGGCCGGTAAAGCACACCACGTCGAGCCCCATGGCCTGCATATCAATATGCGCCGTGCCGGCAGACTGCGAGGCATCGACGATCACGAGCGCACCGGCCGCATGGGCCATGGCGGCCACGCGCGCAATGTCGACCGCGTTGCCGGTCACATTGGAGCGTGCGCCACCACCACGGCACGTGTGCCCGGCGTCACCAGCCGCTCAAGCTCTTCGTAGTCGAGCGCACCGTTCGCGTCGCAGCCCGCATGCTCAACGGTCACGCCCTGCTCTGCCGCCAGGCGGTTGAGCGGACGCAACACGGAGTTGTGCTCGAGCACCGTCGTGACCACGCGGTCGCCGCGGCGCACCACGCCATTGATGGCGGTGTTGAGCGCCGCGGTGGAGTTGGACGTAAAGCACACATGATCAGCCGCGGGCAGCCCAGCAAGCGCGCGAGCTTGGCACGGCAACCGTGAATCGTACGAGCGGCATCGAGGGCACCCGACGTGGCGCCGCGCCCGGCATTGCCGAGCGAGCACATCGCCTGCGTCACGGCATCGATGACCGTCTGCGGCTTGTGCATGGTCGTCGCCGCGTTATCCAGGTAGATCATCGCACGACCTCCCACATATCAATCACGGTATAGCCCTCGGTGGGAACGCCCGCCGCGGCGAGTTCGCCGCGCAGCAGCTCCTCATCGGCAGGCAACGCTTTCCACGCCAGACCACAGCCGGCAGCGACCTCCCCGGGCACGGGAATCGTTCGCCCGGGAAGGCCACGCTCAACGCACAGGGACTCGCAGCCCATGGCGGCCGCCGTGGTGGGAAACGTGATGACAAGCGCCGGGCGCTTCTCCCTCATGGCAACTCCAACCAATACGCTACGGGCGCACGACGCGCACGGCCTGCTCCATCTTCTCCACGATCACATACATGTTCGTGACCTCGCCCACGGCAAGCTGGTCCTTAATGCCATAGTGGTCGAGGCAGGTGCCACAGGTGAGGATCTCAACGCCCAGCTCGGCCAGGCCCTTCAGGTCGTCGAGTACCGGCGAGCCCTCGACGGTGAGCTTGGCTCCGCCGTTGTAGAACAGCATGGTCGCGGGCAGCTCCTCCTGCTGCGTCACGGCAAAGATGAAGGCCTTCATGAGCTTGTGGCCCAGCTCGTCGTCGCCGCGGCCCATGCAGTCGGTGTAGACGGAAATGACGAGCTCGCCCTTGCCGGTGCTGGCACCACAGAAGGCAGCGCATCCTGCTCGGGATCGGCCACGGCAATGGCACCAGAGGTCGCCACGGTCACGTGCCACTCAGCGTCAGAAACCTTCTCGACCGAGGCCGTGCAGCCCTTCTCCTGCGCCATCTTGGAGATGTTCTTGACGGCGGTCTCGTTATCGACCGAGGTCACCACGGCACCCTCGCCGTCAAACTGTTTGAGCGCCTTAAGCTCTTGACGACGGGCAGCGGGCAGGCATCGCCCATGGCATTGACTTCAATTTTGGTAGACATAGCTACATCCTTTCAAAAGGGACCGCCCAGAACAGCAGGCGGTCGCATAAACGGTTTCCTTAATGCACAACGCGAACAGCAGGACCGCCCGGCACCGGCTCGCACGCGCGACCGATTGTGGCGGCAACGCGCCCCTCGGCATGCAAACGACGCGCAAGCTCATCCACATCCGCCACGGGCGCCGCGATAAGCAGGCCACCAGACGTCTGCGGATCGTACAGCGCGTCGAGCATGCCCGGCTCCAGGTCCTCGTCGGCAGCCACACGCGGGCCAAAAAAGTCCTGGTTGCGGTAGGAGCCCGCGGGAATAATGCCCAGACGCGCCATGTCGAGCACCTGGTCAAAGAGCGGCACCGCCCCCGACACAAGCTCAATCTGCACGCCCGAGCCCTCGGCCATCTCGCACGCGTGCCCGATCAGCCAAAGCCCGTGACATCGGTGCAGCCGTGAAGCTCGAGGCCCTCGGCCAGACGAATCGGGGCCTCGTTGAGGGTGCGCATCGAGTCGAACATGGCTGCGGCCTCGTCCTGCTCGATGAGCTCGCCCTTAATGGCCGTGGTGATGATGCCAGAGCCGATCGCCTTGGTCAGCAGCAGGACATCGCCAGCGCGCGCGCCGCTGTTGGCGAGCATGCGGTCGAGCGCGACAAAGCCGCTCACAGACAAGCCGTACTTGGGCTCGTCGTCGTTGATGGTATGACCGCCCGCGATAGAGCAGCCCGCCTCGACGCACTTGTCGGCGCCGCCCGCCAGAATCTGCCGGCAACCTCAACACCCAGGCAACTGGGTATGCAGAGCAGGTTCATGGCATGGCTCGGCCGCCGCCCATGGCGTAGATGTCCGACAGCGAGTTTGCCGCGGCAATCTGGCCGAACAGAAACGGGTCGTCGACCATCGGCGGGAAGAAGTCGATGGACTGCACGAGACCCAGGTTATCGCCAACGCGGAAGACGCTCGCATCGTCGGAGGTATCGAACCCCACGAGTAGGTTGTCGTTATGCACATTGGGCAAGTCGCCCAGGACCTGGGCGAGGGCTCCAGGAGCCAACTTAGCGGCTCAACCGCTCGCGGCCGTCATAGACGTGAGCTTAATCTGATCGTCAGGCATCGATACCTCCTCTCATCGGTCAATCATTTTCTCTCAGTATACGCATGAATGCGAGCCCAAGGCGGATGCATTAATTGAGCGCCTGTGCGCGAATCGCCGCGCCGATGGCACCGGCAAAGCGAGCCTGGGGCGAGGTTGTCACCGGCGACCCCAGTAGCTCGCCCAAACGCTCCACCACGAAGGCGTTCTCGCACAAGCCACCGGTCAGGTAGTACGGGGCGCCCGCGGCCTGCCCGGCCATGGTCGCCACGCGCGAGACCACGCTGTCGATCACGCCACGTGCGATGTTCTCGCGCGGCTCACCGCGACCGATCAGGCTGATAACCTCACTTTCGGCAAACACCGTGCACATGCTGCTGATCTTGGTGGGCTCGCCGGAACGCGCCAGGTCGGCCATCTGCTGCTGGGAAATGCTAGGCGGTCGGCCATGATCTCCAAAAAGCGCCCCGTGCCGGCGGCGCACTTGTCGTTCATGGCAAACTTGGCCACGCGGCCGCCTTTAAGCTGGATGACCTTGGTGTCCTGGCCCCCCACGTCAATCACCGTGCCGTGATCGCCAAACAGACGCACGGCACCGGTGCCGTGGCAGGTAATCTCGGTCACGACCTTGTGCGCATAGGGCACGGCAACACGGCCGTAGCCAGTCGCGATCACGCGCACGTCGTCGGCAGCCACGCCATAGCCAGCCGCTGCCAGTGCCTCGCGCAGCCGCTCGGAAGCATCGACCGAGGAAAACCCGGTTGGCTGCACGCACGTCCACGCCACCGAACCCTCACCATCGACCACAGCAGCCTTAGCCGCCGTAGACCCGATATCGACCCCGATCCCTATCATGGCTCTCTCCTAATCCAAACATCAAAGACAGCGGCGCGTTCAGGCGCCTTAGCTCTAGGTTTCTCAGGTGCCGGAGGTTGCCCGAAAGAGGAGCGCGGCGTACTTTGGTACGCAAGCGACGGTTTGAGGGGCAAGATCCGGTGCCTGAGGAAGCTAGAGGGTTTCGATGAAGGCGGCGATGCGGGTCTCGATCTGGCCCATGTCACCGTTGCTGTAGTCGGTCTCGATCTTCATATACGGAATGCCCGCACCCTCGACAGCTTCCTGCATGCGCGCACTCTCCACGTTAAAGGTGTGGCAGGCCTGTAGCACGCTCTCTACCACGCCATCGACATGATACTTCTCGCACATGGCAAGCGTGTTCCCCATGCGGCTGTCGTTGGGCGTCATGACCGAGCAGTTGATATCCAGGTAGCGGTCGGCGATGGCGCGCAGGATATCGGGAGCATCGGGGTCGATCATCATGCCGCCGTGCGCTCACCCGAGCAGTCGTCCATGCACACGACCACGCCGCCATTGGACTCGATAGTACGGCCTATCTTGTTGATCACGCCGCCCACCGGGCAGCCGGTGATCAGAATGCGCTTGGCATCCGCCGCAACCGGGCGCTCGCCCGCGTCGTAGGCCTCGCGCAGCTTGGCAACCTTTTGCTCCAGCTGATCCGTATAGGCCTCGATATCAAAGCTGAACGTACCGGCAAACATGGTGCTCATCAGTCGACGCCGCTCATGGCCGCCGGCTGGTTAGCCTGCAGCGCAAACATCTCGAGCTGGGCCGCACGCAAACGGTTGCGACGACGGACGGCGGCGCGCAGGTCATCGTCGGTAATCGTGATGCCGTAGAAGTTCTCGAGCTCCTCCTTGAGTAGGCGGCACTCCTCGTACCAGCTTTCACGCTCGTAGGCGCGATCGCGACCCTGCGGCAGGTGCAGAATGTGCGTGCGCTTGAGCTCCCCCAGCAGCTCGTACATCTTCTTCTTGCCGTCGCAGGTGGTCTCGCCGATGATCATGTCGCTAAAGTACGTAAACGGGCACTTTTGCGAGTAGCAAAGCCGTAGGTCGACTTGATGAGCGGGCAGAGGTTCGCGGGCAGTACCTTCTCGGCCTCGGGGATCACCTCATCGGACGTACCGCACAGAGCGACACTTGCGGCCCCCGCGGCATCGATAATCTCGAGCGGCGTATAGCTGCACAAAAAGCCGACCAGGCGATTACCCGCCTGCTTGTAATCCTTAACGCGAATAAACGCCGCCTTGCGTTGTTCGTTAAACTCCTCAAACGTGCTGGGCAACGGCTGCTCAATATTTTCCGACATATAACTCCTAAACCTTTTAACCAACCAAGGAAGCGGCTTTCCCAGGTGCCCGAGGTTGCCGTGAAAGAGACGCGCCGCGTACTTTCGCACGCAAGCGACGGTTTGAACGGCAAGATCGGGTGCCTGGGAAAGCCGCCGGGACGGATAGCCCTAAATGGTTTCCAAGAAGGCCTCGATCCTGGTTTGCAGTTGGCCTGCATCCTCGCCGGCGTAGTCGGTCGTGATGTGCATAAATGGAATGCCTGCCTCCTCGGCGGCCTTCTCCACGGCAAACGGCTCCATCTCGTAGAGCGTGCAGAACTGCAGGGCCACGTCGACGATGCCGTCGGCGTGCAGGTCCTTGGCCATCTGGACAATGTCCTTCATACGCTGGTCGTTGGGCGTAAAGACGGCGCAGTTGATCTTAAAGTAGCGCTCGGCGATGGCATCGAGCATCTCGTCAACCGTCTCACCGGACTCGTCAACCAGGTCCTTGTAATAGCGCGAACCCGTGCAGGACTCCTCGCCTACCACAACGCCGCCGGCCTTCTCGATGAGGTTGAACAGCTTCCAGTTGGGCACGGCCATGGGCGTGCCGGTGTACAGGATGCGCTTGGTCCCCTTGGGCGCCACGCCCTCGCCGGCCTCGACACGCTGCTCGCACTCAGCCGCCATATCGTTGATGGCTCCGGTCAGACGCGGCGTGTCGTCCATAAAGGCGGCCTGAACGGTCAGCAGGCTGTCGAGACCGCTAATGGGCGCTGGGTCGGCAGCGCGCGTGGCAGCGAGGCGCTGCAGGGCACGGCGCTTCTCATTGACGGCGTGGATGGCGGCTTTCAGACGCTCAGGCGTAATCGTGACGCCGCACTCTTCCTCGATCTTGGCGGCGAGCTTCTTGACCTCGGCCTTCCAGGTCACAAGCGTCGACTCGTCGTGTACGTTGGGAATATCCATGACGTACATGTTCTTTTGCGTGGCAAAGAACTCGTAGGCTTTCTTCTTGCCGTCGCAGGTGTTCTCGCCTACCACCAAGTCACTCGACTCAATGTAGGGGCAGACCTCGCCCAGCTTAAAGCCGGCAAAGCTCTTGATAAGCGGACAAGTGTTGCGCGGCAAGTGCTCCTCGACCTTGTCCGTTGCCCAATCGGCACCCGAGCACAGACCAACGGGAATGCCGTCACAGGCAAGCACGATCTCCTCGGGCACGTACACGCAGAACGAGCCCACGATTTTGGTGGCCTCGCCAGCCTCCTTCTTGTCGAGCATCTCCTTAATGCGGCCGCTATGGATGTTGGTGGCCACAAAGTCCAAGTAGGACGTGGACTTGGGGCGGTTGTTCTGCGACAGGAACATGTCCCCGTACATCTGGCCCACGGCGCCCAGCAGCATATCGTGGTCGGCAAGATTCATGCCGAGGCTCTCCCACATCGGATGAAAATCGAATTCTTCAGCCATAACGGTTCCCCTCTCGAACCAAAAACGGATAACAGCGGTATCGATGCACGACGGACGGCGATTGCCCGGCCGTGCTCAAACCCGGAATTTTAGGGAACCTGCTTTGCGGTCGATGATTTAGTTGTGCGTCGTCTCTCCCGGAGCCGTGAACATACCTGCTCATATGCGACTCCGAGCCATATGCTGGGCGCGCGCGGCAACGCGGCGAATGTATGTCGTCTGCGGCATGTGCGCACCCTCCTTAACCAGTCGAGGTCAACTATATCAACGGTCATCGCCCCTGCGAACACCGTTGACATTCGTACGACAGCCTCGTGTGCCGTCGTTTAATAAATAATTATCTTGTTTGATAAGAGTTTGTCATCCTTCATTCGGCGAACGGCAAACAGATAAGCCGCCGAGGCATATATATCCCCGACGGCATTATCTGGCGCTATCGACAAACCAAATGGATCCTGCTGGCATCAAAATGCATGCGCAAAGTCTCCCCCGCCTGCGGCAACTCCTCTACAGGCACACTCACCTTGTTGACCTTCCACTGCAGGCGCGTCGGCGCATCGACACGTGGCACGTCCAACAGCACCAAGCGCTCAAAACGCGAATCGCTCACGCGAGCCACATGCAGGTCGTAGCTGTTACGACCCCGCTCTGCGCGGTTGTCCATATGGAAGTAGCTCGCACGAATACCGAGGTACGCCACGTTATCGGGAACCTCACGGCCCACGTTGAAGGTCATGCCCCAGTCGAGGGCCTCAACTTCCTCGTCGCCGATCTTACGCGCGCGGCTCGTATTCTTGCAGCCCGTCAGGCGCAGCGCAGCCAAGGTTTGCGGCCGGCGGACCACGTCCTCGACGGAGCCGATCTCCTCCACATGTCCGTTATGCATCACGCAAATGCGCTCGCACAGGCGGCACGCTTCGTCGATGTCGTGGCTCACGTAGAGCACGGTGCGGTTGCAGACATCGAACAGGTCGAGCATGTTCTGCTCGAGGGCGCTCTTAAGATAGGAATCGAGTGCGCTCATGGGCTCGTCGAACATAAAAATGCCCGGGTGTGCTGCCACCATGCGAGCAAGCGACACACGCTGCTGCTGGCCGCCCGAGAGACGCGCGGGATAGCGGTCGGCAAAATCGGCCAGTCCAAAGATACCCAGGTAGCGCTCGGCAAGTTGCCTGCGCGTCGCGGCGTCGCCTGCACCCTCAACGCCGGCGCACACGTTATCGACCACCGTCATATTAGGGAACAGCTGATAGTTTTGAAACATCAGGGCGCACTTGCGCTCCTGGGGCGACAGATTGATGCCCGCCACCGAGTCAAAGAAGGTTACGCCGTTGACGACGATCTTGCCCTCGTCGGGCGTCTCCACGCCGGCAATACAGCGCAAGGTGCAGCTCTTGCCGCATCCGGAGGCGCCGAGCAGCGCCACACGCTCCTCGCCGGCATCGAGCTGCATGTCGAGCATAAACCCGGGATAGCGCTTTTTGATATCCAGGACAAGCGACATGGTCTATCGACCTCCCTTCGAGACGGCGTCATCGCGCATGAGCTCGGCCAGCGCCTCGCGATCGATACGCAGCGCATCGCCGCCCACTGGGTCGAGCGAATCGATCTGGCTACCAGCTGCTTGGCCTGTTTGCGCTCCGCACGGGAAAGGCCCCGCTCGCGATACTTTTGAGAATGCGCCGTGTACATGTTGATGAATAGGATGACCAGGAGCTGAACGCTATTACGACCACGACCCAAAAGACGAGCCACCGACGTACTTGCCGCCCATCACT
>ENA-OQBJ01001225-OQBJ01001225.1-human-gut-metagenome-genome-assembly--contig:-NODE-1225-length-10549-cov-1.827864_pt1 | contig 10549 bp, 15 predicted proteins | sample MGYA00242743_ERZ504545 | MGnify/ENA primary metagenome ERZ504545 (study PRJEB26092, sample SAMD00036252) | human gut metagenome | host: Homo sapiens | study: EMG produced TPA metagenomics assembly of...
CCGCCGCCACGTAAGCGTGGAAGCCCGTCTCGCCCGCGCGCCTGGCCGGCACGAACGCGAGATCGTTGATGCGCGCAAAGCCGGCATCATGCGGGTTGGCCGAGATCGATACCTTGAACTTGCGCGGCAGGTTCGAGAAATCCCGATTGCCGAGGAAGAACCGGTAGGTTTCCTCGACGAGCTGCGTCGTGTCGAGGAGTTCCTCCGGATCCACCCCCATCAGCGGATTGCGAGAATGGTGCGCGGCACATCGCCACAGGCCTCGACGGAACTCAGACCTGCCGCCGCGAGAGCCTGCCTTATGGCCACGGCATCGTGCAGGGTGATATTGTGGATCTGCACGGCCTGGCGGATCGTGATCTGCACCTCATCCTTGCCATACGCATGAGCAAGGTCAGCCAGCACTTCGGCCTGTGCAGACGACAGTGTCCCCGACGGCAATTTGACGCGCACGAGGAAATGCCCGTCGCGCGGCCGCTGTGCGTAGATACCAGCCCACTTCAAGCGTTCCACATCACCGGGATCCAGCTCAGAAAAGTCTTTTTCCGCCAGCTGCTCGAGTTCCGTCAGGATAGCGAGGCCATCCTTCTCCTTTTTCCATTGTTCGTTGCGATTCTTGGCATTTGCTGTCATCTCTATCTCTCCTGTTCTTCCTGCTGTCATTTTATCACTTGTTCAAGATATAGCCTGATGCCCATAAGGCCTTCCCTCCGGATGGACATGAAAAAGGAGGTCCCGGCGCACCAAAAGCGCACAGGAACCTCCATTCTTTGGTCAGTTCGCTATGAATACCATTACGATACCATATGGAACGGGTTCTGTCAATCTTATTATTCCTATAATCTTACTATGGATTCGAATTCCCTGCCTCTGCCTGCTGCAGCTAGGCCGTCAGCGGCGTCCGAACGCAAAGAGCTTGACAAACAGGAAGGTGATGGGTACGCCGAGTACCGCTGCTATGAGGAAGCTCACGAGCGACGGCAGGCCGAGCCAGTTATAGAAGACCAGCACGATGATGTTCTGGATGAGGTAATTCGGGACATACGACAGGAAAAACTTGATATAGCGCGCCAGCGTCAGATGCGTCGGGAACACGAGCCGGCCATTCAGGATATACGCGTTGATATTGCTCAAGAGATACCCGACATTGAACGCGAGGTTCGCATTGCCGCAAAAAGGCGTCAAGAGTTCCGCGAGGAAACTGCAAAGGAAGGTATTGATGCAGCCGACGACGAGGAAAAGCACGAATTCACGCGACAGGAAGTGGCGCTTGAGCGTCTCAAGATCAAAATGCATGACCGTCCTCAACTCCTTTGCCTGCCGTTGCCGTCTTCCTGCTCCTGCGAGGCCGCCCGAGCCGACACAGCTTGGGGAAACCCTGCTGGTGCAGCCTGCCCGCAGTCCGCGGGCTTGCCGCGCTCCAGGAGATAGAGCGGACGGTGCTTGGCTCCTCATACGTGCGGCCGAGGTACTCGCCGATGATCCCGAGGATCATGAGCTGCAGGCCGCCGAAAAACGCGATGCAGGCGATGATGGTCGGCCAGCCCGCCACGGTATCCTCCCGGACAAACGTCTCGAAGAGTACATGCAGGAAGAGGATGAGGCTCACCATCATGCTGAAGAAGCCGATGTAGAGACCGATGCGCAGCGGGAACGTCGAACACGTGAAGACTCCGTCAACAGCCAGGCGCCACATCTTGCGCGGCGAGAACTTCGAGACGCCGGCATAGCGCGGCGGGGCCGTGAAATGGACCTGCTTCTGGCGAAAGCCCATAGAACCCACAAGGCCGCGGATGAAACGCGCGTGTTCGCGATAACGGCGGAACGCCACGACGACCTTATGGTCCATCAGGCGGAAATCGGAGCCGCCCGGCTGCACGGGAACCTCGGAAATGATGTTGAGGAATCGGTAATAGCCTGCCGATGTCATGCGCTTGAGCCACGAGGCATCTTCCGTCGCCTCGCGGATGGTCTGCACGACCTCATACCCCTCCTCCCAGTCCCGCAGGAGCGTCGGATCATCTCAGGCGGATGCTGCATATCCCCGTCCATCGTGATGACAACATCGCCGTCGGCATGGTCGAGCCCGCAGGTCAGGGCCAGCTGATGGCCGGAATTGCGCGCGAGCAGCATGGGCTGGACACGGCAGTCCTCCTGCTCCAGCTCGTGCAGGATGGCACGGCTCTTGTCCACCGAGCCATCATCGACGAAGATGAGTTCCCAGGCATACTGCGGCAGCTTCGCCAGCTCGTGACAGACGGCTGCATAGAAATGACGCAGATTCGCTTCTTCATTATAGACCGGTACGACGATGGAAAGACGATGCTTCCGCGCGCCGGACACCGGATCGGATGTAATGGCTGACATGTTGATTGGCTTCCTTTCCTCAAGCCCTGCGCGTTTCCTGCGCGCCAAGGCCTGTCTTACTCTGCAGACGGCAGGACCACCCGGATGATGAGCGTATCCCGTTCCTCGTAGACCGTCGAGAACTCCGCCTGCGGCAGCTGTTCCTTGAGATACGCCTCACGCGGCGCTTCACAGATGACGAAGAATGGAGTCTTGACCGGCAGATTCTCATAGGCCAGGAACGGCATGACATTCTTGGCATTCCAGCTGAGTCCCGCAGGCTTCACGCGCTCCATGTCGCGCGATGGATGAGTTCCGGGATATTGCCGCCGTAATAAAATACCGTAGAAGTCCTGTATCGTATGCGTTCTACATTATAATCGCCGCAGTTAACGACCAGCGCATCATCAGGATTAAGATTCCTTAACGATTCTGCCGCAGCCCGCCCCGACTGCTGCGCACAGAGCGGCACGGCCACGGCAAAGGTCAGGACGAGATAGAGGCACCAGCAGCTGCCGCCAGGCGCTTGACGAGCCGCGTGCGTTCCTTGAGGAGCCGCGCCGCCAGGATGGCCATCGGCAAAAAGGCCGGCAGCGTATACGTCACGTACTTCGTCGCCATGCACTGGAAGAAAGAGATGGATGAGTACGGCCCATGTCAAAAGGAATACCGCATGCTCGCTCCAGCGCCTCGCATAAAGACTGCGCCAGGTCTTCTTGAGCCGCCACAGCACGAGGAACGACCAGGGGCAGAATCCCAAGAGGAAGATGACGATGTAATAGAACCAGACATCGTCGCGCGCATGCTCCGAGACCGTCGCGCGCAGGAAATTCTGCACGCCGAAGAAATTCGTGATGAAGTCCATGCCGTGCAGGCGATACATCGCATAATACCAGCTGCCGCCCACCACGAGGAATACGGCCAGGCCAGGCAGCCAGCCGAGGTGCAGGAGTTCGCGGGGCTTCCTGCGCAGGCAAAGGAAAACGAGCAGGATGAAGCCCGGCAGCAGGAAGCCGATGGGCCTTTCGTGAGGACGGTGAGCCCTGAAAAGAAGAAAGCGGCAAGATACCATTGGCGATTGCCGCTCCGATAGCCCAGATAAAAGGCAATGAGGACGGAATTGAAGAAAAAGATGAAGTCATGTCGGTGATGACCGCTTTCGACAGATAGAAGAACGCCGTCGTCGTCGCGAAAATCAGCGCCGCGGCAAAGGCCGTCCCCTTATCGTAGAGCTTTTTCGCGAAGTACCAGACCTGCAGGACATCGAGTACGGAAACGAGTGCCGGGAAAAAACGCGCGGCGAACTCATTGACGCCGAACAGCTGGAACCCGGCCAAAAGTTCCCAATAAAAGAAAATCGGCTTGTCGTACCAGAAATTGCCGTAGATGCGCGGCGAGATGAAATCTCCCGCGGCCAGCATTTCCTTGGCAGTCAGCGCATAGTTCGATTCCACTGGATCCGTGATAGCCAGCAGGTGATTGCCGGCAAACACCATGAGGATGACCCCCAGGAGAGCCAGCGCCTGCGATGATGTTTCATATCTTCCTCTCCCATCCCTTTGCCCGCCCGTTCACAAAAAAACACGGCCCCCAATACCTGGACACAGCCACGCACCGGTTGCCGAGCCAGCCACAGCAGCCGGTTCACGGGATGCCATGGCATGAATTGCAAGCAAAATCTAATCTTTATACTTTCCTTAGTATACTGGCCTGTCCTCCGTCTGTCAATTCGCGATACAAGGCAATGTTTTACGCCGCCCGTGCCGTGTGATACAATAAAAGAAAAATCATTCCAATCAGCCCAAAGGGGGTATTCTCATGAATTCGCAATCATCGGCGCAGGTGGTACCGGCGGCGTCCTGGGCGGGTATCTCGCGCATGCGGGCAACGATGTGACCTTCCTCGCCCGCGGCAGGCACCTCCAGGCCATGCAGGAAAACGGCCTGCTCATCCGCACGAATCACCGCGGCGACATCCGCATCCCCAAAGTCAAGGCCTGCACCATGGACGAATACCTGCAGGCGAAGGAAACACCGGATGTACTCTTTGTCTGCGTCAAATACTACAGCCTGCCCGATGCCATCGAGTTCGCCAGGCATGCTGCCGGCAAGGAGACACTCATCATCCCGATCCTCAATGTCTTCGGTTCCGGTGCCGTCATGCAAGAGAAGCTGCCCGGCCTCACGGCACTCGATGGCTGCATCTACGTCTTCGCCAAGATCGCTGAGCCCGGCGTCATCGCACAGCCACAGTCCATCCTGCGCGTCTTCTATGGCTTCCGCCCGGGACAGTCGCAGGAACTTCGGGAAAGGCTCGGGAGCTTGAGGCCATCCTGCGCGCGGCTGACATCCATGCACATTTCACCGACCAGATCCAGCGCGATGCCCTGACCAAATTCAGTTTCGTCTCACCGATGGGCTCAGCCGGACTTTACTACGGCGCCAAGAGCGATGAATTCCAGCATCCCGGCAAGGTCCGCGAGACTTTCATCGGCCTCATCCAGGAAGTCCAGGCACTTGGCGAAGCCATGGGCATCACCTTTGACCGCGATCTTGTCGCCAACGGCCTGAAGCTCATGGACGCCTTTGCGCCGGGCCTCACGACCTCCATGCAGCGCGATGTCGAGAAAGGCGGCCCGTCGGAATTTACGGGCCTTGTCGACCGCATCGTCGCACTCGGCCAGGAATATCACGTCGCAACACCCCTGTATGCCAAGATCAGCGCCTGGGGGCATGAAAAAGGACTGGCAAGATAACCAGCCAGTCCCTGCATTTGCATAAAAAGGATTCATCTGGAAGCTGAAGTTCCCTCTCAGGCACGCGGCCCGTACCATTGCGGGCGGCGCAGCTTGAGCCAGGGAACTTTTTCCTGCCTGCGGGAATGGTGCTGTCTACCGCGGGCTGTATCTGCCGTATGCCGTCACAATGCCCGCGTACTCCTCGACGGCAGCCATATCCTGCTGCCAGGCTTCGTCATGCTGCTCAGCTGCCGCAAGCTCGCGGGCCGCTTCCTCCAGCAGGCGCTGCGTTCCCGGCAGATCGATCTGCCGGACAATCATCGTCTCTGCCTGGCGCAACCGGAAATGCGCTCGCTCCGCCGGTTCATAGGCATCAAAGACCGCCATCACCGCAATGGCCGAAGCTTCCGCATAATTGCCATCATGCATGCAGCGGGCAAAGAGCAGCTCACTCGTAGAGAGCGGCGTCTGATGTGCCCGGTTGTTGCGGATTGCCGCTTTCGTATGTTCATACTGGATATCCCCGATAACTGGCATCGTCCGGTAATGCCGATCGATGCGCTGCGCCAGATGCTCATAGGCCCGGCGTGCAGCAATCCCATCCTGCACCTGCGCGGCCCGGCTGGCAGATGGCTGCGCCGCCGCCAGGACCGGCATACTCCCCCAGCACAGCATGCCGGCTATCATCCAGCCCAGCAAGAATCGCTTCATGATCGTCACGAAATGAACGCCTCTCTTCCCCCAATCATTCTCTCTCTTTTTCAATATAGCAGAAAACAGGAACAAAATCCACCAGCCGACCTGTCGCAAGAATGCAGAAAAATCCCGGCTCCCTGCGTGCGCCATGAAGCCAGGAGCTAGATATCTGCTTCTGCACCACAGGCTCGCCGCAGGGACAAGGCCGGGAGTTTTTTATGAGGAAGCCCGCAGGCTCTGGAGCTTGAACACCAGCGCGCCGAGGATCCCCGAAAGGATTGAAGCCGAAAGGATGCTGATTTTTGCCAGATCCAGCATGGCACCGCTGTCGCAAAAGCCAGGGAAGCGATGAAGATGGACATCGTGAAGCCGATGCCGCCGAGCATGCCCGTCGCAGCAGCCTGCCCCGTGGAAGCATTGCCCGGCACCGGCACCTTGAACAGTCGGCTGAAACACCAGACCGTACCGAAGATGCCGAGCGGCTTGCCGAGACACAGGCCTGCCAGGATGCCGAGGAAAAGCGGCGACCAGGGGTCAAACGTACTCAGCGAAAGCGTGACGCCGGCATTGCCGAGGGCAAAGATAGGCATGATGCCGTAAGCCGACCAGGTTCCAGGCGATGTTCCCAGGCATGCAGCATCGAGCGATCCGGATCTTCATGTGCGGGGATGGCAAGGCCCAGGAGTACGCCGGCAATGGTCGGATGCACGCCGGCCTGCAGGAACGCATACCAGGCAACGAGTCCCAGAGCCAGATAGGCCAGGAAGAAACGCACGCGGAGCCTGCTGAACAAGAACGCCACCGCAATGGCTGCCAGGCCGATGAAAAGAGCGGCAAAGGCAATCTCACTGCTGTAGAAGAGCGCGATGACGACGATGGCGCCGAGGTCATCAACGATGGCCAGTGCCGTCAGGAAGACCACCAGCCCCAACGGTGCCTGGCGCGCCGTCAGCGTCATGATGCCGAGCGCGAAAGCGATGTCCGTGGCCATCGGGATGCCCCAGCCGCCCGCCGTCGGCGTGCCAAAAATTAATGAGTGCATAGAGGATGGCGGGCACGATCATGCCGCCGAGTGCTGCACCAACAGGCAGCATCATGCAGAACGCGTCTTGAGTTCGCATAGAGGAATTCCCGCTTGATTTCGAGGCCGATGACGAAGAAGAACACGGCCATGAGTCCGTCGTTGATCCAGTGTAGAAGTCCCAGTTCGAGACTGAACGCACCGACCCCCAGCCGGATGGCATATGCAGGACGTGGTGGTAGCGCCGGCCAGCGGCGAATTCGCCAGGAGCAGGGCCACAACCGCACCGAGCAACAAGATGGCGCCGCTTTTCGCTTCCCAGCGCCAGAACCAGAGGAATGGCGTTGCGAGCGAGCGGATCGTTTCTTTCATATCAACATCATCTCCTTATAAAAATACATTCTTTTTTATATTATACAAAATAAATCTGGGATTTAAAAGGAAAAACAGAAAGGCTGCCGCCGCAATCCATGATTTGCAGCAAGCAGCCTCCAGAAGCAGGGGAAAATCGGTCATTTTGTGCTGTGACGCAGCAGTTTCAGCGGCAGCAGCAGGATGAAATTGAAGACGAGGATGGTCAGGATCAGCAGGGCACCGATGCCGTCGGCAATCATATCGCGGTCCGGCACAAGACCCGTACTCATGAGGTACCAGAGATGTACGGCCAGGGTCTCGCCGCCTGCCATGACATCCGTATCGAACATATGGCGCGATACCGTCGTGCCGGCCGTGAAAATCAGGATGGCCGTCTCGCCGAGGGCTCGTCCGGCCGTCAACGTGATGCCTGTGATGATGCCAGGCAGGGCATTCGGCAGCACGACACGGCAGATGGTCTGCAGCTTCGTGGCACCCAGGGCCAGGCTGGCTTCCTCATACGATTTCGGCACCGTGCGGATGGCTTCCTCTGTCACACGCACGAGCATCGGCAGATTCAGCAGCACCAGGGTCAGCGAACCGCCGAGGATAGAGAAGCCCATGTTCATCATGTTGACGAAGATGATCATGCCGAATAAGCCCAAGACGATGGATGGCACCGTCGCCAGGCTCTCGACCGACAAGCGGATGCATTTCGTCAGCTTGTTCTCACGTGCGTATTCTGCCAGGTAAATGCCGGCCCCGAGCGCGATCGGGATAGAAATGCCCATCGAGATGAGCAGCATGTAGAAGGAATTGAACAGCTGGGCACCGACACCGCCGCCCGCCATGATATCGCTGGACTTGCCCAGCACGAACTGCGGCGAGAGTACCGGCAGCCCCTTGTAGAGGATGTAACCGAGAAAAACAGCCAGCAGGCCCAGGATAAAGAAGCCCGCGAGCCAGAGTCCGGCTACGGCCAGCTTGTTTTGTGTCCTTGTATCCATAGCGTTAAACCCTCCTCTGGCCAAAACGGCGAATCAAGAGAATCATGCCCAGTGAGATCAGGAGCAGGACAAAGGCCATGAGGAACAGCGCATTGCCCCAGACTGAGCCGAAAGGCGTATTGCCCATCTCGACGACGATATTGCTTGTCAGCGTAGCCGTCGGCGTGAAGAGCGATGTGATGATCTGCGGCGTATTGCCGATGAGCATCTGCACGGCCATCGTCTCACCCACAGCGCGCGCCATCGCGAGTACGACAGCCGTCAGGATGCCGGGCGCAGCAGCCGCACGACGACATGGATCATCGTCTGCCACCAGGTTGCGCCAAGTGCCAGGCTGGCTTCCTCCAAAGGGCGCGGCACGGCATTGAGTGCATCCGTGCTGATGGACAGGATGGTCGGCAGGATCATGATGGCCAGCACCAACGAAGCCGCGAGTACGCCAAAGCCCGTCGTCGTGCCGAAAGTGCTGCGCAGGAACGGCACGAGGACCATCAAACCGATGTAGCCGTAGACAACGGACGGGATAGCAACGTAAAGATCGGTTGCCGGGCGCATGATGTTCTTGAGCCAGACCGGTGCGACCTTCGCGAGGAAAATCGCACCAAAGAGTCCGAGCGGCGCGCCGATGACGACTGCGAGCAGCGTCGTCGCCAGCGAACCGATGATGAAGGACAAGGCGCCGAATTTCCCGAGCGTCGGATCCCAATGCGCGCTGAAGAAGAATTCCAGCGGACTGACCTCAGCAAAGGTCATGAGGCCCTGCCGCCCGACAAAAAAGATGATCGAAAAGATGATGATCGTCATGAGGAAAGCCGACGCGATAAAGAGATATCGTCCGCACTTGTCGTAAAAGATCCTGCGCTCATGACCGCCGCCGGACTGTTTCCCGTCCATGCGGCTTACTGTTACTGCCCGTTCCATAATTTCCTCCCACTTCCTGTAGAGTCCCGCCGACAGATATCCGGAGCCCGGCAGCCGATAACGCAAGAATGGCCAGGGGGCCATGCCGTAAGTTTTCTGCCTGCTCACGATGGACTGCCCACTGACCACTGCTCACGTTTTGCCTGTCCTGCTGTGCCCCGCAAGGCCTGCTGGCAGGAACAAGCTTATTTCTTCATCTTGCTGACCGGGATGAAGCCGAGCTTCTCGACCTGGCTGTTCTGGAACTCATCGCTGAGGATGTAATCGATGAAAGCCTTGACAGCACCCGTCGGCTCACCCTTTGTGTACATATGGCCGTAGCATAGATCGGATACTTGCCATCGATGATGTTCTGCGGAGAATACTCGACCCCGTCGAACTTCAGGATCTTGACGGAATCATCGGCATACGGGGCATCGACATAGCCGATGGACCCCGGCGTGCTGGCAATCGCAGCGCGCACAGCACCGTTGGAATCCTGGATGACGGCATCATCCGTGAAAGCGGCGCCCTTGAGAACAACATCGCTGATCGTAGCACGCGACCCTGAAGACTTGGCACGATGGATCAGCGTGATCTTCTGGTCGGCACCGCCGACTTCCTTCCAGTTCGTGATCTTGCCCGTCAGGATATCGATGGCCTGCTGTTTCGTGAGATTGTCGACTTTATTGTCCTTTTCGACGATGAAGACGAACGGCTCCACGACAACCTTGTGGTCGACGAGCCCCTTGTCCTTGTACTCATCCGGCAGGTTGACGTCGGAGTTGCCGATCTGCACCGCACCTTCCGCGACCTGGTTCATGCCCGTGAAAGAACCGCCGCCAGCAACATTGACCGTGACTTTCTCATATTTTTCCTGGAAAGCTTCCTGCGCCGGTTTCAGGAGCGGCAGCAGTGCCGTCGAACCCGAAGCAGAAATCTTGCCGGAGATTTCCTGTGCAGCGCCGCTGCCCGAGCTTGCAGCCTGCTGGCTGCCGCCGCCGCAGCCCGTGAGCAGTACAGCCGTACTGGCGACTACTGCGCCAAGGGAAAGAAGTTTCTTCATCTTGTTGAACATATCCATTTCCTCCCAAATCATTCCTTGATTGAGTGACTTCCGGGAACCCGCTGGTTCCCTTCCTCGTTCTCCTATATCGTAGCAAAGATTGGCAGGCGATTTGTTGCAGATATGTAAATTCTATGTAAATATGAATTACCCAAAGCGGGGCAAGAGGAATGCCTTGCCGCATCGGCTCAATGAAGCAAAAAAAGCAAACGCCTCCCGGCCTGGAAGGCATTTGCTTTCGCTTCTTTTCTTCTCTTCTTATTCATTATTCACTACAGCCGGATTCCCGTTGGCTGCAGCTTCCCGCTGATGGTCAAGCTCCTCAAGTTCTGCGACTTCCCGATTGCGTTCGTCATCCGGCTGTTCTCGTCACGAGCATGGCGTCGCCAAACGAGAAAAGCGGTACTTCATCTCGACAGCCG
>ENA-OQBJ01001226-OQBJ01001226.1-human-gut-metagenome-genome-assembly--contig:-NODE-1226-length-10543-cov-3.920507_pt1 | contig 10543 bp, 10 predicted proteins | sample MGYA00242743_ERZ504545 | MGnify/ENA primary metagenome ERZ504545 (study PRJEB26092, sample SAMD00036252) | human gut metagenome | host: Homo sapiens | study: EMG produced TPA metagenomics assembly of...
TGTTTTGAAATTCAAATCGCTGATGGTGGCCTTATATAGATTTTATGTTGAATGAAATATTACGTGCATTGAAGGTGCATTAGTCTGATGACACAGAATTAGCGGTTTAAATGTCGGTATAACATAATTTTTTTTACCTTTGCTAACTAACCCACAAAAAACCAAGAATTATGGACATACAAACAATACTATCAAACCTGAAGATTGACCAGTTGAACGCCATGCAGGAGGCTTCCATCGATGCGTGGAAGGAGGGCAGCGATTTGATTCTGCTCTCGCCTACGGGTTCCGGAAAGACGCTGGCCTACCTGCTGCCGCTGGTGAGCTCGCTGAAAAAGGGAGTGGAAGGTGTGCAGGCCGTGGTACTGGTACCTTCGCGCGAGCTGGCTTTGCAGATTGAGCAGGTGTTCAAGGCCATGGCGACCGGCTTTCCGGTGATGAGCTGTTACGGCGGACGTCCGGCCATGGAGGAACACCGCACCATGAAGGGCATTTCGCCGGCGGTGATTATCGGTACGCCGGGACGTATGAACGACCACTTGAACAAGCAGAATTTCGAGGCGGGCACCGTGCGTACGCTGGTCATCGACGAGTTCGACAAGTGTCTGGAGTTCGGCTTTCAGGATGAGATGGCCGAGGTCATCGGAAAGTTGCCGGCATTGCGTCGCCGCTTTCTGTTGTCGGCTACCGATGCGGAGGAGATTCCGCGCTTTACGGGCATGAACCGCACGCTGAAACTGGATTTCCTGAATCCGGAGGAAACGGTGTCGCAGCGCTTGTCGGTGTATCGGGTCACTTCGCCGGTGAAGGACAAGCTGGAAACGCTCTACAAGCTGCTGTGTACGCTGGGCAACGAATCGACGCTGGTGTTCTGCAATCATCGCGAGAGTGTGGACCGGGTAGGGAAGTACCTGCACTCCATGAAGGTGTATTGCGAGACGTTCCACGGCGGAATGGAGCAGGACGACCGTGAACGGGCGCTGTATAAGTTCCGTAACGGAAGCTGCCACATCTTTATCTCGACCGACCTGGCAGCCCGCGGACTGGATATTCCGGACATCCGTCACGTGGTGCATTATCACTTGCCGGTGGCCGAGGACGGGTTCATTCACCGCAACGGACGTACGGCGCGCTGGGAGGCCGAGGGAAATGCCTTTCTGATTCTGCACGATGAGGAGCGTATCCCCGACTATGTGCCCCGTCCGCTGGAAGAGTTTGAACTGCCGGAGCCGACGCCGCAGCCAGCCTTGCCGGAGTTTGTTACCTTATATATAGGGAAGGGCAAGAAAGACAAAATCAACAAGATTGACATCGTGGGCTTTTTGTCGAAGAAAGGTGGACTGGGCCGGGACGATGTGGGACGTGTGGACGTGAAAGACCACTATGCGTTTGCGGCAATTTCTCGGAAAAAGGCAAAACAAACGTTAAAACTCATGCAAAATGAAAAGATAAAGGGGGTAAAAACTTTGATAGAACTGGCAAAATAATAACTTTGTGTCATGACAGCCTTCCGGCGGTGAAGGCTGTCTCGCATTTTGCTATGACTCGTGAGCATCCCCATGCCATAGTTAACTATTCTCGTGTCAATATGTCACTAAAATGGCGTTTGTGTATGTAATTTGAAAGATAGAATTCAATAAGGCTGTAAAATTATCACGAAAACTTTTGGAAGTCTAAAAATAATCACTAAATTCGCAAGTGTTAGCTAAAATGATTGTTTAACCAAAACAAACTTCCAATGAAGAAACATAATTTTAATGCGGGACCGTCTATTTTGCCTCGCGAAGTGATAGAAAAGACAGCTCAGGCTATTCTTGATTATAATGGTTCAGGACTTTCGTTGATGGAAATCAGTCACCGCGCTAAAGACTTCCAGCCGGTGGTAGATGAAGCAGTGGCACTGTTCAAGGAACTGCTGAACATTCCGGAAGGATACTCGGTATTGTTCCTGGGTGGAGGTGCAAGCATGGAGTTCTGTATGGTTCCCTATAATTTCCTGGAAAAGAAGGCGGCTTACCTGAATACGGGTACTTGGGCCAAGAAAGCGCTGAAAGAAGCGAAAGCATTCGGCGAAACAGTAGAGGTGGCTTCTTCTGAAAAAGAAGGCTACACTTATATTCCGAAAGATTATGAAGTGCCGGCCGACGTGGATTATTTCCATATCACGACCAACAATACCATCTACGGTACGGAATTGCATGCCGACCTGGATGTCAATGTGCCGATGGTGGCCGATATGTCTTCGGACATTTTCTCTCGTCTGGTAGACGTTTCCAAATATATCTGTATTTACGGAGGTGCACAGAAGAACCTGGCTCCTGCAGGTGTGACTTTCGTTATCGTGAAGAACGATGCGCTGGGTAAGGTTTCCCGTCACATCCCGACCATGCTGAATTATCAGACACACGTGGACAAGGGTTCTATGTTCAATACTCCGCCGGTAGTGCCTATTTATGCGGCTCTCCAGACTTTGCGCTGGATCAAGGCACAGGGTGGTGTGGAAGAAATGCAGCGCCGTGCCAAACAGCGTGCCGACATGCTGTATGCCGAAATTGACCGCAACAAGCTGTTCCGTGGCACCGTAACGGCCAAGGAAGACCGTTCGTACATGAACATCTGTTTCGTCATGGCCGATGAATACAAGGACCTGGAAGCCGACTTCCTGAAGTTCGCTACCGAAAAAGGTATGGTGGGCATCAAGGGTCACCGTTCTGTGGGTGGTTTCCGTGCTTCTTGCTACAATGCCATGCCGGTAGAAAGTGTGCAGGCACTGATTGACTGCATGCAGGAATTTGAGAAAATGCATTAATTGTTGTTATACCCGAAGATAAGGGCGTGGAATTTCGATAACACGTCCTTGTTTTCTTTTTAAAATCAAGTATTATGAAAGTATTGGTTGCGACAGAGAAACCGTTTGCTAAAGTAGCTATCGACGGTATTCGGAAAGAGATAGAGCTGCGGGCTATGAACTGGCTTTGCTGGAGAAATATACAGAAAAACAGCAGTTGCTCGATGCAGTGAAGGATGCGAATGCAGTGATTATCCGAAGTGATATCATTGACAAGGAAGTGCTGGATGCGGCAAAGGAACTGAAAATCGTGGTACGTGCCGGTGCGGGATATGACAATGTGGACCTGGAGGCAGCTACGGCTCACGGGGTTTGCGTGATGAATACACCGGGACAGAATTCGAATGCGGTGGCCGAACTGGCTTTCGGTATGATGATCATGGCGGTTCGTAATTTCTACGACGGTAAATCGGGTACGGAACTGATGGGTAAGAAACTGGGTATCCATGCATACGGTAACGTAGGGCGCAATGTGGCTCGTATTGCAAAGGGCATCGGTATGGACATTTATGCCTACGATGCATATTGTCCGAAGGAAGCCATGGTGGCCGACGGTGTGAAACCGGTAGGTTCTGCAGAAGAACTGTATGCTACTTGCAACGTGGTGTCATTGCACATTCCGGCTACTGCCGAAACCAAGAACTCCATTGATTATGATTTGGTGAACCGTATGCCGAAAAACGGTTTGCTGGTGAATACTGCCCGTAAGGAAGTGATTAATGAAGTGGATTTGCTTCGCCTGATGAGTGACCGTCCGGACTTGAAGTATGTGACCGACATCATGCCGGCTCATCACGATGAGTTTGCCGATCATTTCCCGGGACGTTATTTCTCTACTCCGAAGAAGATGGGTGCACAGACGGCTGAGGCAAATATCAATGCCGGTATTGCTGCGGCCCGTCAGATTGTGGGCTTCCTGAAAGATGGTTGTGAGAAATTCCGTGTAAACAAGAAATAACTTCTGATTCCCCCAAGCATTATGGCAATAGTTAAACCTTTCAAGGGTGTTCGTCCGCCGCAGGACTTGGTGGAGCAGGTGGCTTCCCGCCCTTACGACGTGTTAAACTCGGCTGAGGCCCGCGAAGAGGCGAAAGGCAACGAGAAATCTTTGTATCACATCATCAAGCCGGAGATTGACTTTCCGGAGGGTACGGATGAGCACGATCCGCGTGTGTACGACAAGGCGGTAGCAAACTTCCGGATGTTCCAGGAAAAGGGCTGGCTGGTGCAGGTCGACAAACCGTGTTACTATATTTATGCCCAGACCATGAACGGCAAGACGCAGTATGGACTGGTGGTAGGAGCTTACGTGCCCGACTACATGAACGGGGTGATCAAGAAACATGAGCTGACGCGCCGTGACAAGGAGGAGGACCGCATGAAGCATGTACGGGTGAACAATGCGAACATCGAACCGGTGTTCTTTGCTTATCCGGAAAATAAGACGCTGGATGCCGTAGTGGCGAAATATACGGCTCAGAAGCCGGTGTACGACTTTGTGGCACCGGATGACGGCTTCGGCCATCAGTTCTGGGTGATTGACGACGACAAGGACATTGAGGCAGTGACAGAGGCGTTCAAGGAAATGCCTTCGCTTTACATTGCCGACGGTCATCACCGCAGTGCGGCAGCGGCACTGGTGGGTGCTGAAAAGGCGGCTCAGAATCCGAACCATCGGGGCGATGAGGAATACAACTACTTCATGGCGGTGTGTTTCCCGGCCGAGCAACTCACAATCATCGACTACAACCGGGTGGTGAAGGATTTGAACGGACTGACTCCGCAGGCGTTCCTGGAAGCGCTGAAGAAGAACTTCGTAGTGGAAGAAAAGGATGCGGACATCTACAAGCCGGCAGCCTTGCACAACTTCTCGCTTTACCTGGAGGGCAAATGGTACAGTCTGACAGCCAAACCGGGCACTTATGACGATAACGACCCGATTGGGGTGTTGGATGTCACGATTTCTTCCAACCTGATTCTGGACGAGATTCTCGGCATCAAGGACCTGCGTTCGGACAAGCGTATCGATTTCGTGGGCGGTATCCGCGGACTGGGTGAACTGAAGAAACGGGTGGACAGCGGCGAAATGAAGATGGCGCTGGCACTCTATCCGGTTTCCATGAAGCAGCTGATGGACATTGCCGATACGGGCAACATCATGCCGCCGAAAACCACGTGGTTTGAACCGAACTGCGTTCGGGACTGGTGATTCACAAACTGGAATAAGATTTTTCTTCTGAACGATACAGGGCCTTCTCAAAGTTACATTTGGGAGGGCCTTTTTTTTGTGGGAATATACTTGCGGAACAGATAGAGGGAAAACTATCTGAAAAAGAAAACGCACTTGCGTTTAATGTAAAACGTAAGTGCGTTTTGTCTAAAACTCTTCGGCGTTTGAGTTGGAACGCAAGTGCGTTTGGTTCGAAACATAAGTGCGTTTTCCGGTAGAATATCTTATTTCGGCAAGGTCACGGGGAAGAGGTCGTTCGGGCGGTGTTCGCGCAGAATTACCTGCTTCATCTGGTTCACGAGATCCGGATGCTGGGCAGCCACGTCGTGGTCCTCATGGATGTCTTCTGCCAGGTTGTAGAGGTGAGGAACACCCTTCTTTACCACCATCTTCCAGTCGCCCATGCGGAGACCAATCTGGTCGGTTTCGTGGAACTCCCAGTAGAGGAAGTCGTGTGCCTTCTGAGCTTTGTCATTTCCCAACAGGGTAGGAGCGAAAGAGATGCCGTCGAAGCAGTCACCTTCCAGTTTCTTGTTCAGGTATTTCTTGGGGAAACGCTTGTCGCCCACCAGTTCGCAGAAGGTCGGCATGATGTCGTAGAAGGCCAGCTGATGGTCGTTCACCTCACCGGCTTTCACCTTTCCCGGCCAGCGTACGATGAACGGGATGCGGATACCTCCTTCGTAGCACTGGCGTTTCAGGCCGCGCAACTTGCCGTCGCGTCCGAAGAATGTCGGGTCGGCACCGCCTTCTTCGTGAGGACCGTTGTCACTGCTGAAAATGACGATGGTATTCTCGTCGAGCCCTTTTTCTTTCAGCTTGGCCAGGATTTCGCCCACGTAGGCATCCAGTCGGCTGATCATACCGGCAAACTGGGCATGTGTGTGCACGCTCTCGTTGTAGCGGGAACCGGCTTGTCCGCCCCAGGTCTTGTCTTCAAAGAACTGTTTCTTATATTTCTTCAGGATGGAGTCGTTGGGCTGTACCAGTTCGGCATGCGGCAGGGTGTACGTCAGAAAGCCGTAGAAAGGCTGTTTGCCGTCCTGCTTGTCGAGCCATTCCAGTGCCTTCTGGTGAATCAGGTCGGCCGAATACTGCGTACGCTTGAAATAGTCTTCGCCGCTCATCGGGTAGCGGATGTTGTCTTCCAGAATCACACGGCTGACGGCCGTATCACCTGCGGCACGGCTGTAGGAGTTCAGGAAGTTCGGGTAGTAGAGGTGCGCCTGAAACTGGCACATGTAGCCGAAGTATTCGTCCACGCCCCGCTTGTCGGGAGTAGAGGTCGAACCCTCGTAGCCGCCCGCCCATTTGCCGAACATGCCGGTGGTATAGCCGTTTTTCTTCATGATTTCCGGCAGGATGATGTGCTGCGGGTCATACGGCTCCTGTCCGGTCACAGCATATTCCTTGTTCTGTCCGTACCACACCTCGCCCAGCCAGTATTCCTTGTTGCCTCTCACGTGTCCGTGTCCGCTGTGCTGTCCGGTCATGATGGTGGCACGCGACGGGGCACTGACGGGGCTTCCGGCGTATGCCTGCGTAAATCGCATGCCCTCCTGTGCCATCTGGTCGATGCAAGGTGTCTGGATGAAAGGCTGACCGTAGCATCCCAGGTCGCCGTATCCCATGTCGTCGCAGAGAATGAACAAAATATTGGGTTTTTCAGAATCGGGGGTTGCAGCTTGTGCATGAGGTGCAGCCACGGCAACCAGTCCCATACAGTAGGTTAGTTTTTGTAATTTTTTCATGCCATTAGTTTCTTAAGGGATTAATGCAGGAGCAAAGATACGCTTTCCGGTTTTAAAAATGCGAGAAAAATCATTAAATTTGCCACCTGAAAGAATAAAAAACGATGCAAGAAGATACCTATAAGACCATTCAGGAAAGCGCGGAAGCCATCTATACCGAGAAGCGCAGCAAGTTCATTGCCATTGCGCTGCCGGTGCGTACGCTCTCCGAAGTGAAGTCCCTTCTGGAAGAGTACCAGAAGAAATATTACGATGCCCGCCACGTGTGTTATGCCTATATGCTGGGTGCGGAACGGAAGGATTTCCGGGCCAACGACAACGGAGAGCCTTCGGGCACGGCCGGAAAGCCCATCCTCGGACAGATTAACTCACGCGAACTGACCGATGTGCTGGTCATCGTGGTGCGTTATTTCGGCGGCATCAAGCTGGGGACGAGCGGTCTGATTGTGGCCTACCGCATGGCGGCTTCGCTGGCATTGGATGAAGCCCCGGTCATCGAGAAGACGGTGGACGAAGACGTGGCCGTGGCGTTCGAATATCCTTTCATGAACGACATCATGCGCATCGTCAAGGAAGAGTCGCCCGAGATACTGGAACAGTCGTACGACATGGACTGCCTGATGCGTCTGCGCATCCGCAAGTCGATGATGGGAAAGTTGCGTGCGCGACTGGAAAAAGTGGAGACGGCCCGTATCCTGGACGAGTAATTGGAGGAAGTGCCGGAAGTCGTGCTTTCTTTGCAGAAAGTCGCTGATTTTTTGCATTTTCCTGCGGTTTTTTAGCAAAAATTATTATCTTTGTTCCAACCTTATAACTCTTCATTATGAAACGACTGACAGGCTTAATATGCTTCTTGTGTCTCCTTTGCGGTTGCCGGGAGGAAGCAGGCCGTGAGGTGGAACAACCGATGTCGCAACCCATCGTGTCGGAGACGGCATCTCCCGACAGCATGGAGGTGGAAGATATTCTGCCGTTTGAGCGTAAACCGCTGACCGCTGCCGACATCATCTTGGCGAAGGGACTTCTTTTTGACAAATATACCTTGAAGGATGAGTATCCGTATAAGGATACCGTCCGTTCATTCAAATGGGATGCCATACGCAAATGCCTGGCCTTTATCGAGAATCTTCAGTACGATGCCAACCGCTGGGCGATATTCCAGAATTACAAGAATGTGAACCGTGAAGCTCCGCTGGTGCGGAAATACACGCAGAATGTGTACCGGCGCATTGCCGATACGCTGGGAGTGGAACGCTATCAGTCGGTGCCGCTGTATCTTCCTTCGGATACGCTGGTGCCCGAACGCTACGGACGCGACGGGGCGCTGGTGTCTTTCCTGGGCGAGACGGGCAGCTTCTATCGTGTGTCACCGGTCTCCATTGAGGGAGAATGGTGGGTGCCGCGCCGCTATGTCAAACTTTTGTCCGACAGCACGCAGTTTAACCATGTGGTAGTGGTGGACCGGGGTGACCAGAACATTGCCACGCTGGAACGTCTGGAAGAAGGTACCTGGGCCATCCGCAGCATGAATCCGGCCACTACGGGCATGCACCGTCCGCCGTACGCGCAGGAAACCCCGCTCGGCATGTTTGTGGTGCAGCAGAAAAAGTCGCGCATGGTGTTCCTGAAAGACGGCTCTGCAGCCACCGGAGGCTATGCACCGTATGCCAGCCGCTTCACCAACGGAGCCTATATTCACGGGGTGCCGGTCAACGTGCCTCGCACGGCGATGATTGAATACAGCTGGTCGTTGGGCACCACGCCCCGTTCGCACATGTGTGTGCGCAATGCCACCTCGCATGCCAAGTTTGTGTACGACTGGGCACCGACAGAACGGTCACTGGTGATTGTAATCGAGTGATTTCTATAAAATTAACTCTCTTTACGGAAGAAGAAGGGCGGAAAATCCGTAACTTTGCGGCCGAATATTTTTCAGGTCGTAAAAAGTCATGCAAAATCATATCATCAAATTTTTTCTTTCTGCCATGTTCCTGTCTTTCCCCTGTGCGTATTTCACGGCGGAAGGAGAGTCTGTTCCTGCTGAATCCCCCGCAGCAGCGGTCAAGGCGGCCGATGAGGTCGTGTCGCTCTACCATTCCATGCAGCTGGAGGGGGTGGTCAACTGGCGGGCCTTCAAGCAGGCGGTGACGGGATATAACCGCATCAAGAACCGCAAACGCGATGTACTGACCCTGATTGACTTTTCCAAGCCTTCCACGGAAAAGCGCCTGTACGTGTTCGACATGAAGCACCGCCGGATGCTGTATTCCTCGGTAGTGTCGCACGGAAAGAACAGCGGTGGAAACTATGCTACCTCTTTTTCCAACGAATACGGCTCCTACAAGAGCTCACTGGGTTTTTACCTGACGGCTTCCACCTATCAGGGACGAAACGGCTATTCGCTCATTCTCGACGGGCTGGAGAAAGGGATTAACGACCGGGCCCGCGAACGTGCCATTGTGGTGCACGGGGCCGCCTATGCAGACCCCTCCGTGGCCAGTCGTGGCGGACGGTTGGGACGGAGTTTCGGATGTCCGGCACTGCCTACTTCCGTGTCGCGCCCCATTATAGATGCGATAAAAGGGGGCAGCGTCATGTATATCTATGCCGAAACCCCCTCTTACTTAGCTCAAAGTTTTATTCTCGATACATCGGATGATGTCATCGTAAATCAATGATTTCTGCTTCGGGATACTTGCTTTTGTCGAAACGGAACACCGCGTCGGGCAGATTCACTCCCGTGCGGTATGATGAAATCTGAAACTCTTGTTTCTCTCCGTTCTGCAACTGGATGGCAATGTACACGGGCGAGCTGTTTTCCTTCACGTTCAGTGTGATGCTTTTAATGTCCTGCGAGGTTTTCGGGGTCAGGATAACTTCATGTCCCCGCTTTCCCTGACGGGTCTTTTCGCCCACGTAGCGGTAGTTGAAGCCCTTTTTGTAGGCCGTCAGCAATGCATACGGGTTGACGCTCTGTATTTCCTCCGGGGTGGGGGATGACACGTTCACCTCTTCATTCTGCTCCACGTAGCTCCACTGTGTCTTTCCGTCGAACCAGGTCTTGATGCCTCCGCTCTCCAGACAGAACTTGTTGCCTTTCAGCAACAGCTTTCCTTGTTGTGTACCTCCAAAAGTCAGACTGATGCCACCGGCTTTCCGGTAGCTGTCCGCCATCTTGCTTAATATGCTTTCAGCTTTTGCATCCTGTTGGGCCACAGCCTGACACAAGGCGACTCCCATCAGCAGGACGAGAAGAAAAATCTTTTTCATACCTGTCACAATCGTTTTTAGGGGTTAGAGAGCAGCCCGGTTAATCCTTCAGGCTGCTCATTCTCATTTGTAAATCGTTTTCATCCAGACAAAGCACGTCGCGCGCCTTGCTACCGTTGGCCGGACCTACGATACCCGCCTTTTCCAACTGGTCCATGATGCGTCCTGCACGGTTGTAGCCGATGGAGAATTTACGCTGAATCAGCGAAGTGGAACCTGCTGGTGGTAGATGACCAGACGAGCCGCTTCTTCAAAGAGCGGGTCCAGACGGTTCATGTCCACGTCGGCTGCACTGCTGGGTTCTGCATTCTCATCACGTATTCCGGCAGCATGAAGCCGTAGGATAACCCTGCTGCTTGCCGATGAATTCCGCGATGCGTCCACTTCCGGCGTATCGACAAACGCACACTGCACGCGCACGGGGTCGTTTCCTTGCAGGTACAG
>ENA-OQBJ01001227-OQBJ01001227.1-human-gut-metagenome-genome-assembly--contig:-NODE-1227-length-10539-cov-1.889935_pt1 | contig 10539 bp, 8 predicted proteins | sample MGYA00242743_ERZ504545 | MGnify/ENA primary metagenome ERZ504545 (study PRJEB26092, sample SAMD00036252) | human gut metagenome | host: Homo sapiens | study: EMG produced TPA metagenomics assembly of...
ATCTTCCCTTCCTTGAGGGAGCACGGGTGCAGAGAGAAATTTCTTCAGGGCGTCTGTATTCCCATTCTTGATTATCTGATACAATTCCAGTTCAAAATAGTAGGTGTTATGAACATTTCCTTCTTCCTTATCTTCTACCATTTGATCCGTCTGTTGGTTAAAGCGCTCCAGTGTGAGCTTGTCATTTTCCAGAAAGAGCCGTTCTGCGGAGACAGTCTTGTGGTTGAAGCACTGATGGAGAAATACCAGATAATTGGCAAACTGTGCCTGACCAAGCAGGGGGATTGCATAGAGCAATTCTGCGTACTGTTCCCTGTTTTCTAAAGAGACTCCACTCTCTCTGGAGGAATAGCGAATTAGTTCTTCGGTGACAGGAACGTTGAATACCGGGCCGAGAATCAGATTATAGTCGGTATTCTCGATTAAAAGGCGTCCGTAGCCGATATCCGGAGAATCACTGCAAAAGGTCGGATTATGATCGCTCATGGGAAAGAGATCCTCACGGTAGTATGCAGGAGATGTGCCGGTGATATCATTAAAAGAAGTATAGACTGCATATTTGCCTTTCAGTAATGTGACCGGGATTTTGTCGCCGCATAAAAATTCTTACACATAGATAGATAATCTGTTTCCATAGGCCATTCTCTCCTTAAACTAAAATTATATATTCTATTTTACAATAATTAAATGAATATTACAATATTTATAAATTGCCATGTGATAGTCTGACATCAGAAAGGTTGCTGTGCAAGAAAAATGATAAGGTAGCAGGAGCCGGAAGAGATAGGAGGAAGATCAGAATGAAACAACGAATCAGGATACACAAGCAGAACCGAATACGGGAGTCCTCAATTACTCTCATCTGCTGGATGCGCCTGCGGGAAAACATGGGTTTGTCGAAGCGAAAAAGGGGCATCTTTATTTTGAAGATGGTACGAGAGCGCGGTTTTTAGGATTCAATGTGGCGGGCGCGTTCCAATACGCCGGATCATGAGACGGCGGACAGAATGGCAGAACGGTTCGCAGCATGGGAGTAAACATCATCCGTCTCCATGCGGCGGACGCCCCAGTGGGAGAGAAGCCGGGAAGCTGGAGCAGCTGCAGGGAAGCGCCTCTTCTGGACTATGCATCCGGTACCAGCAGGAAATTCAACCCGGATGGGTTGGAACGGTTCGATTACTTTGCGGCGAAACTGAAAGAGAAGGGCATCTATCTCCATATAGACCTGATTGTAGCGAGAAAGTTTGAAGAGGGAGACGGCATGGAGTATCCGGCGGCGCACCCTCCTGTATCAAACGGTACTGTCTGTACAACCAGCGGATGATTGAACTCCAGAAAGAGTATGCAAAGGAGCCGCTCTGCCATGTGAATCCCTATACGGGACTGGCGCTTATCGATGATCCGGCGGTAGTGACAATCCAAATCAACAACGAGGACACTGCTATCAAGGGGAATATGGGTGGCGATGCAGGGGAAGAGATGAAACCCTACCGGGCAGAAGTACAGGAGCGCTTTAACGACTTCCTGCTGATGAAGTACCACACACGGGAGCATCTGAAAGAAGCGTGGACAAAGGACGGTTGCTGCGCGCTGGGGGAGGAAGAAGATCCGGCCCGGGGAACCGTCCGGGGGATTGAAGGCAGTTTCTATCAGCCGGTCAGCGACCCAGAAGGAGAGTGGGATGCACCGGAAGGACCGGCAAGATATGCCGACTTTATGGAGTTCGGCATCTATATGAACCGGAAGTTCTATCAGGATATGAAAGACTATATCCATTTCCTCGGGGCAAAAGTTCCTGTCGTTACCAGCAATTTAATTGCCGGGGCAGCGGATGTGTATGGGCATACAGACGGCGACTTGATGGAGAATAACAGCTATTTTAATCATCCTCTCCTTCCAGTAGAGAATAATACATACCTGGTGGCCGGCCCATGGAATATGTCTCTACGAATCCTCTGACTATGCAGACCGGCGTGGGATCGGCGGCAACGACCCTTTTAAGTCTGGGATCACTGGCGATTGTGAAAGGAAAACCTTTTATGCTCAGCGAGTGGAACGAGTATGGTGAGCATCCTTTCCATTCCACGGCGTTTGTGCAGATGGCAGCATATGCCTGCTTAAACGACTGGGACGGACTGATTCTTTATAATCACCATACCTCCGAGAACTGGGATGACCAGCCGGCAGATGAGATATTGAATGTATTCGATGTATATAACGATCCGGCGGTAATCTGCCAGTGGGGATTCATGGCGTCTGTCTTTTTGAAAGGGCTTGTCTCCGTAGCAAAACACTGCGTAGATGTTATATACACACAGAATGACCTGAAAACACTGCCCCTTTTCCATGCAATGCCGACCACCTTTTTCCCATATATTACGTCTATGCGCAATGTATTTCTGGATGGAGGAGACAGTTATCAGGGTAATGCGGACATAGCGGTAAATGCCGGATTTTTAAACGGCGCTGATCTCTCAGATGCGGAACATGGCGTGTACTATGCATGGTCTGAATACAGGGATGCGTTCCGGCGTTATAAAGAGGAAAACCGCCTGGCAAATGCTGCGAAAGACACGAAAGAAATTCAACCGGGAGTGCATCTTGGAGAAAAAGCACTTGTGTTCGACCGGATCAGAGAGACATCGGGCAACGGAGATTACCGGACGTTTGCCGAAATCATGGACAGTGCGATGAAAGAGTGGGGTATTCTGCCGGAAGATACCGGCTATGTGGAAGGAAGGCTGATTTCAGACACAAAAGAAATCGTTTTTGACCCAGATCACGCACGCTTCTCTATCCACACACCTTACTGCGGCTATTTCAGCGGCGCGCCGGAAGAAGAGATTTCCCTTTCTGACAAGATCTGTGTGGAGGTGGAAAACGAAAGGATTACACTGGCTCTGATCGCAAAAGATGAAATTAAGATGGATGGCGCGTCAGAATATATTTTGACGGCAATGGGGACAACCGGTATGGACGAGACAACATTTGGCAAAGGACCGGAGCTGATGGGGATTCCGTTTGCCGCTGTGGAGTTCAAAGGCAAACTGTACGCAGAGACACTGGAAGGCTGCATCCGTGTGAAAGCGGAGAATGCGAAACTGGAGGTGTTAAATCCGATCGGGGAAGTAATTGCCGAAATGAATGGAGAAAAAACAGGAGATGAAATACGATTTGCAATGGACGGTTCTGTTCCGGGCATCCAGTACAGACTTGTGGTCGGTGAATAAGCATAGTTCCCAAGGGAGTACTTTGAGATTACAAAATAAGAAAACAGGAGATTGAAAGAAAGATGAATTATGAGTCAAAGAAAAGTGCAGAAAATGGTCTGTATGAGTTTACGCCGGACGGGAACGGCTGCCAGATCTATCATGCGGAAACACCGCGTTATTGGTATAATTACCTGTGGAATGAAGAACGCTACTGCGCTCAGATATCGCAGGTAGGACACGGGCGCAGTTATTATCTGAGCGAAAAAGCAGATATGTGTATGATCAACCGGATGATGCCAGATATGTATATTTAAGAGATGATGCAGACGGAACATGCTGGAATATCGGGAAGGGGCCGCTTAACACAGAGGTGGAAGACTACTGCTGTACACATAGTATCGGGCACACGCAGATTTGTTCAAAGAAAAATGGAATTGAGGGATCCTGGAGGATTTTCGTGCCGAAGAAAGGGTTTCATGAGGTATGGACACTGAAACTTCGCAATACAGCAGAGCAGGAGAAAAGGTTAAGCATGTTCTCTGCGGTCAGTTTTTATCTGGAAGGCTTCTCTTATCCCAGATACTACGAAATGTACCGATGCATGAAGACAGAATTCAAACGGGAACTGAACGGAATCTACTGTGATTCCGCCCATCCCTTCGCGCCCCATGAACTGTATCATGGGTTTCTGGCCTCATCCGAGCCGGTTTATGCATGGGACGGTGACCTGACAAAGTTCTGCGGGTCTACAAGCACGCTGACATTACCGGATGCTTCCGCCTGCGCCCTGTTCCAAAGACCGGATATTGTCGTGCAGGGAAAAGACTGTACAAATTCGGAAGCCTCGCTGTTCATTCTTGGCGGGGTGTTGCAGCATAAGATCACGCTGATGCCGGGAGAGGAGAAAGAGATTCAGGTGGTATTCGGGATCAGTCTTCCTGTGAAGAGGCATGCAGTGCAGTAAAGCGGTATGCAGATGCAGAATCCACAGAACGGGAGTTGCAGAGGCGGAGGCGTATAACTATGAGAAGATTAGCTCTTTGTCTGTGAAAACACCAGACCAGAAGATTAATCATATGATGAACAACTGGGTAAAAAAGCAGGCAGATTTCTGTATCGTAGGAAAGAAAGGTGTCCGTGACAACCTGCAGATTTCTGTAGCGCTGTTGAATTACCGTCAGGAGAAAGCAAAAGAAGAAATCCTGGAATGTCTGCGCCATCAGTTTCAGGACGGGCACGGAGTGCTTACATGGTATCCTTATGATGACACACGCTACTCAGACCAGCCATTCTGGATCATCTGGGCGGTATGCGAGCTGATTAAGGAGACGGGGGATCTGTCAATTCTTGATACGGAGATTGAATGGCAGGACGGCGGAAAAGCATCCGTTCTGGAACATGTAAAGGCTGCGGTTAATCGCTTAATTCTTGATAAAGGGGAGCATGGTTTGGTGAAGATTTATTTCGCCGACTGGAATGACGCCTTAAATATCACGGATGATCAGGAGGCGGAGTCTGTGATGCTGTCCCACCAGTTCTGTCTGGCTCTGAGAGAATTAAAGAGAATGATGGAGTATGCGGGCGATACAGCGTATGCCGGATTTATCGAGAAGGAATATGAACAGCTTAAGGAAGATATCAACCGCTATGCATGGGATGGGAAATGGTATGCGAGAGCCTTAAGCAGCAAGGGAAACGTAGGAACGCAGGACAGCGCCGGAAGCAAAATCTATTTGAACGCACAAACATGGGCTGTGCTGGCAGGAGTCGCGGATGGAGACAGGCTTTCTCAGGTGCTGGAGGCTGTTGATAGTATGGAGCAGGATTTCGGCTTTCCATTAAATCTGCCGCCGTACCCGGAGTATGATGCCCATGTGGGAAGGATGTCCGGTATGCTGCCGGGACTTTTTGAGAACGGTGGAGTGTACTGTCATGCTACCGGCTTTAAGATCCTCATGGACTGCTGTACGGGCAGGGGAGAAAAGGCACTGAAAACGCTGAAAAAGATTATGCCTGACAGCGAAGAGAACCCGTCGGCGAAGTCCGGGGCAGAACCTTATGTATTTACCAACTGCTATTCCACGAACCCGGGATATTACGGAAAATCCTATCAGTCATGGACAACAGGAACTTCCGCATGGTGCATGATGGGGCTGTATGAAGGTATTCTGGGTGTAAAACGGGATTATGAAGGGCTTAGGATCAGTCCCTGCTTTCCGGAAGAATGGGAAGAGGCAGAAGTGAGAGATACTTCAGAGGTGCGGATTATCATATTATCATCCGCAATCCCGAACATATTAAGAATGGAAAAGCCGAGGTTTATGCTGACGGTCAATCTGCGATTCCGGGCTGATACCAGACTATCAGGATGCTAAGCAGCATAGGATAGACGTTTTAATAAAACGAGGATGAAATTTACAATTTTGTAAATTATTTTACAATAATCATCTATAGAAAAACAGTATAGTAAACCTATCATCAATGACACAGGAGGAGAGGAAAGATGGCAAAAGACAAAAACGCACCCCGTTACGACAAGCAGGGCGCAAGGCGCGTAATGCGCAAAAGAGATTATTTGGCAGATTTCGGCGGACAGCTCGCATTAGGGCTGATGGCGAATCTGGTCGGACAGCTCAATTATTTCTACACGGACAAGGTAGGACTGGCTGTCGGAAGTGTTGGTATTGTATTGGCAATCTCAAAGGTGATTGATGCATTCACGGATGTGATTGCGGGGAATTTTATCGATCATTCAAAAGGAGGCGACCATAAGTATTTCAGATGGATCCTGCCGCAGATTATTCCGGCAGCCCTGATTATGGTTCTGATGTTTACCGTACCGATTCAGGCAGGACAGATTCCGGGCGTAATCTACGCGCTGATTACGAATCTGGTATTATCCGCAGGTCTTTATACCTTTATTGCGACCCCGTTTGCGGCAGTTATGACTGTACGAAGCAGAAGCTTGAGCGAGAGAGGAAGTATCGGGCTGTTCCGTGCGGTTGCCAATTATGGCGCTGGAATGCTGATCTCCATTCTCACGATCCCGGTGACAAATATGCTGGGCGGCACACAGTCCGCATGGATCAAATACGGTGTGGTACTTGGTGTACTGGTATTTGTTCTGTTTGCAATCTGCTGCCATAACGGCCGCAAAGCCAAATTTGCATGTGATTACGAAGAAGAAGAAACCGAGGGAGTTGCTGAAGAAGAGGAAGAGCCGGTTCCTTCAAAGAAGCAATGACAATGCTTCTGAAGAATAAATACTGGGTGATCATCCTGCTCTTTAACTTGACCACAAGTGTTACGAGCGGTATCGCGGCATCTGGCAGTATATACTACTGTAAATGGATTTTCGGAAATGATAATCTGGTCGGAATAATCGGAGCAGCAGGTATGTTGGCTACCGTAGTGGGATTCATCTTATCCAAGCCGATTATTGCCGGACTTGGAATCAAGAGGACAATCTCCATCGGGCTCTTAGGAGCGGCGATACTCGCAGGCATTCGCTGCTTTATACCGACGAACTTTACAGTTTGTGTGGTGACCGGTCTGTTAGGCAGCTTTGTACAGATTCCGATGATGAGTCTGTATGGCGTGCTGACATCCATGACCATTGATTACAATGAGTGGAAATATGATAAGAAGCTGGTGGCAATGTCGGGCGGAGCAATCGGCTTTGGCAGTAAGGTTGGAAATGGCCTTGGTGCAGCAGTACTGTCGGCGTTCCTGGCAATCGGTGCATATGATGCCACGCTGGAAGTCGCAAGTACATCCATGAGATATTCCATCTATGGAGTCTCAAATTATCTTCCGGTTGTGATCAACCTTGTGATGTTTGTAATCTTCCTGAAATTCGATCTGGAAGAAAAGCTGCCGAAGATGCGCGAAGAGATTGCTGCGCGCAGAGCAGGAAAGACCATTGAAAAATAAGAAACAGATATTATCAAGAAGCAGGCAAAGCTGAAAGAAACATTGTAATTATGAGAGCCGGCGCTTCCGTCGGAATCGGAGCGCGGCTTGAGTTATAGGCGGAAAATAGTAATAGGGACAGGGCAGGAAAATGTCCTGGAATTGACCGTGGGCAACGGCTGGTATAAAGGGATTCTCAGCTTTGACTGTAAGCCGGATCGGTATGGAGATCGGACTGCCGTATGGGCAGAGCTCCATGTGCGTTATAAAGACGGGACGGAAGAGGTGATTGCGACTGATGAGAGTTGGAGCGTTCGAACCGGACAGATCCGTTACAGCGAGATCTATATGGGAGAGACGATTGATACAAATGCCCCTGATATCAGAGAGGGAAAGGTATCTGCGGTGCCAGAAGCCGTATTTCGTCCAACTGCATTGACGCCGCAGCTAAATGAGCCGGTGCGGGTGGATGAGCGCTTGAAAGCAAAGAGGGTTTTCACGGATCCAAAAGGGAATATACTTGTAGATTTCGGTCAGAATCTTACAGGTCTTGTAGAAATCAGAATCCGGGGAGAAAAAGGACAGAAAATCACTGTCCGCCATGCGGAAACCCTGGATCAGGACGGTGTATTTTATCCGGACACTCTGCGGACGGCAAAATCCGAGGACACCTATATCCTAAACGGAGAAGAACAGGTTCTGATGCCCCACTTTACATTTCATGGTTTCCGGTATGCTGCCGTGGAGGGAATAGAGAATCCACGACCTGAGATGTTTACAGCCTGCGTAATGCATTCGGACATGAGAAAGACCGGAGAGTTCCGATGTTCCAATGAAAAAGTGAACCAGCTTCAGAGCAATATTTCCTGGAGTCTGCGTGACAATTTCTTTGATATCCCCTCCGACTGTCCTCAAAGGGATGAGCGGCTTGGATGGATGGGAGATGCGCAGGTATTCTCGTGGACAGCAGCGTTCAACCGGGAGACGGCTCTGTTTTTTACAAAATGGATGAGGGATATATCGGCGGCATCTTCACTGGAACGGGGAGTGCCTCATATAGTACCGGACATACAGGGAACTTACAGTTCCGCGGCGTGGAGCGACGCGGCAGTGATCATACCGTGGGTAGTCTACCAGACGTATGGAGACACACGTATTTTAGAACAATCATGGAAATGTATGCACGAGTGGGTGGACTATATTCACAATCACGTAAATGAAAACGGGCTGTGGATGACCAATTACCAGTATGGTGACTGGCTGGCGCTGGATCGTGAAATGGGAGATAAAAGCGTGGGAGCTACAGATGTTTACTTTGTGGCAAATGCTTACTATATATACGTCACAGAGCTTGTGGCAAAGACGGCTCATGTGCTGGGAAAATATGGAGAGGCGGCATATTATGAAGTGCTCCGTGAAAAGACGTTGGACTCTTTTAGGAAAGAATATTACACCGCAAGAGCCGGATCGTCAGCGAGACTCAGACTGCATGCGCGCTGTCTCTCTATTTTAACCTGGCATATGAAAAGGATAGGGAAAATATTGTACAAATGCTGGTGAGCAATATAGAAGATCATCAGAATCATTTGACCACAGGATTTGTAGGGACGCCGTATTTATGTCATGTCTTGTCTGAGAAAAAGCGCATGATACGGCCGGACTCCTGTTTATGAGAGAGGATCTGCCATCATGGCTGTATGCTGTGAATAAGGGCGCGACGACGCTTTGGGAGAGGTGGGATCGGGAACATATGTGTATGAATATGACACAAACACAAGTTTAAAAGAGCTGAAATTCACTCTGGACAGTACACTGGGAGAGATTCTGGACGAACCTCTTGGCATGAAGATGATGGAAGAGATGCTGCCGGAGCTTGTACACAATCCAATGATCGAGTATGCAAGGCGAATGACTCTGGCTGAAGGAATCAGCTCTGCCCCAGAGGTAAAAGCGGTTTATGAAGCCGTACTAAAAGAATTGAATGCGCAAATGTAAAAGGAGAAGAAAGTAAATGGCACAGCAGAAGGTAAAATATACAGACACCGAGAGAACCCCGGCTGAACGGGCACGGGCACTTCTCGAAGAAATGACTTTAGACGAGAAGATGGCGCAGCTTGGCTGCATTTTCCCCTTTGGCGACAGCTATGATGATATGGAACAGCAGGCTTTGGAGATGCCTTACGGGATTGGACAGGTGAGTACTCTGGAAATGCGCAGGATACGCACGCTGGAAGAGGCCGCCGGATGGCAGAGGAAGATGCAGGAGACTGTGATGAGACAAAGCCTCATCATATCCCGGCAATCTTTCATATGGAGGGACTGTGCGGAGCATTTATTCAGGAAGGAACCAGTTTTCCCTCCGGAATCGCCAGAGGCTCAGGATGGGATCCGGAGCTGGAAGAGAAGATAGCCAAAGTGGTGGCAAAACAGGAAGCAGCCTGCGGCATCACTCACATTCTGGCTCCGGTGCTGGATATTTCAAGGGATTCCCGCATGGGAAGACAGGGAGAGACCTACGGGGAAGACCCGGCCCTGGCGGCAGCTCTGGGAACGGCATATACGAAAGGAATCCAGACAACAGAGGCAGGCGGCAGAAGACCGGAAAGTGTGGCCAAGCATTTTCTCGGATTTCACAATTCACAGGGCGGTATCCACGGGACAAACAGCGATACGCGTCCCGCCTCATGGAAGAAATATACGGCAAGCTTTCCAGTCTGCGATTTCTGAATCCGGGCTGAAAGGAGTGATGCCTGTTATAATTCTATCGATGGCGAGCGGCTTCCGTTTCACACAGGCTGCTCACGGAACTTCTCAGAGAAAAGATGGGGTTTGACGGTCTGTGTGTCAGCGACTACGGCGGCATTAACAATGCCCACGAGGTCCAGCGGATCGGGGAGACTATCGGAGAAACAGGGCTTCTTGCCATGGAAGCAGGGATGGACATAGAGATGCCGAAAGCGACCGGATATGGAGAAGAACTCAAAGAAATGTTCCGAAGCGGGCAGGCGGATACAGAACTGTTGGACCGGACCGTTCTGCGGGTGTTGGAAGCCAAGTTCCGCATGGGTCTGTTTGAGCATCCGTTCGCCATGGATGGTGAGTCCTGTCAAAAGATTTTTGAAAAGAAAGAGGGGGCGGAGTTATCTCTCCAGTCAGCAAGAGAGTCCATGGTACTCCTGAAAAACAACGGGATACTTCCTTTGTCAGGTAAGATCAAGAAGCTTGCCCTGATCGGGCCTCATGCAGACTGTGCCCGAAAGTTCTTCGGCGGATATACCCATCTGTGCATGATGGAGTCGGTCTACGCTGTCGCAAGCTCCATCGCAGGGGTAGAGGGCAGCCGGAGTCCGGCAGATCAGCGGAGCAATGCTGCCAAATGGTGAGCCGGTGAATTATGTCCCAGGTACAAATATCC
>ENA-OQBJ01001228-OQBJ01001228.1-human-gut-metagenome-genome-assembly--contig:-NODE-1228-length-10527-cov-2.804135_pt1 | contig 10527 bp, 15 predicted proteins | sample MGYA00242743_ERZ504545 | MGnify/ENA primary metagenome ERZ504545 (study PRJEB26092, sample SAMD00036252) | human gut metagenome | host: Homo sapiens | study: EMG produced TPA metagenomics assembly of...
CCTGCACGGCACCGGACCAAGAACGCCCGGTCAGACCTACTAAAGGGCTTTCGAGGGAAGACCTATTCACTGTCGTCCACGAAACGCTTCATGACCGATACGGCCCGCTACGCCGACATCGTCCTGCCGGCGACGACGTCCCTTGAACACGATGACGCTTAATTATTCGTATGGCAACTATACGATTCAGTGCGGCTATGCCTCATCGATCCCATCGGCGAAAGCGGTCCAACTGGCGTGTGGCCTGCGACCTGGCCAAGCTCTCGGCATTACCGATCCCTTTTACGATCAGTCGGAACGGGATCTCGTCGATAAGCTCGTCGATTCAACGGTCAAATGGCCGCTGCCCGTCGATCAGGACTGTCTGCGGTCGGGACGCCCCACGGCCCTTCCCCTGCCGGAGGACTATCAGACTTCCTTTGCGACGCCGTCAGGAAGATTGAAATCCGAAACGATGCGCTTACGCCGGCCCTTCCCGACTATATGCCCCTTGATCCCGATGAGGGGAAACTGGCCTTCGTCAACGGTGCGATATGCGCATCCTCGACTCGTCCTTTAATGAACGGGATGAACTGACGGCCAGCCATACCATGGACCTCTTCGTTCATCCCATGATGCCGACTTTTACGGTCTTTCTGACGGCGACAGCGTGACCCTTGCCAATAAAAGGGGACAGGCCGACTTTACCGTACGCGTTACTGACCGCACCGTACCGGGCCAGGTCGTCAGCGAAGGCGTGTGGTGGCGTGAACGGGTCAAAGGCGGCGGGGCCTCGGTCAATGTCCTGACCAGCCAGCGTTTGACCGATGAAGGGCGGGGCAGTACCTTTTATGACGTCCGCGTCAATCTGACAAGTAAAAATACTTGACAGAGTACACCGATTCCGGTATACTATCAAAGTACGCTGTTTGAAAGGCGGTGAAGCCATGCTTGAAGACGTAGTACGCATGGGACGGCTCCTCGATTTGTATGGGCCGTTATTGACGGAAAAGCAACAGACCTGTATGGCATTGTATTTCGATATGGACCTGTCCTTGAGTGAAGTCGGAGAAGAACTGCGGATTTCCCGCCAAGGCGCTTACGACATGCTCAAGCGTGCTTCCCAGCTGCTGGAAAGCTATGAACAGCGGCTTCGTTTGCTGGCCCGTTTCGATTCAATCCAGAACACAATTGATGAAGTCCAGGATTTGCTCGACCATCAGGGATACAGTGATATTGAAAGAGCAAAACAACTTTTACAGGAACTTTATTTATAAAAGGAGGCCTCCTCATGCCATTTGAAAGTCTGTCCGAACGATTCCAGGCGGCCTTTAAAAAGCTTCGCGGCAAAGGGAAGCTTTCTGAAGAGGATGTCAGTGAAGCGCTGAAAGAGATGCGCCGCGCTCTACTCGAAGCGGACGTCAACTTTGCCGTCACCAAAGACTTTATCAAGAAAGTCAAAGAAAAAGCCGTCGGTGAAGAAGTCTTCGGCAGCTTGAATGCGTCGCAGACGGTCATCAAAATCGTCCGCGATGAATTGACGGAACTCCTCGGCGGGACCCAGAGCCGCATTACCATTGCACCGAAACCGCCGACCATCATCATGCTGGTCGGTCTCCAAGGGGCTGGTAAGACGACGACGCAGCCAAGCTCGCCAAAAAGTTGAAGTCTCAAGCAAGAGCCCGCTCATGGTAGCAGCCGACGTCTATCGCCCGGCAGCTATCACTCAGTTGCAGGTCCTCGGCCAAGAACTGGATATGCCCGTTTACACCGAAGACGGCAGTAAAGATCCAGTAGCCATCGCCCAGCACGCCATTCCCTATGCGACCAGCCATTTGCGCGACGTCGTCATCATCGATACGGCCGGGCGGCTTCATATTAACGAAACCTTGATGGATGAATTGATTCATATTAAAGAAAACGTTCATCCTCATGAAATCCTTTTGGTCGTCGACGCCATGACCGGTCAGGATGCCGTTACGGCAGCTCGGCCTCGATAAAGCCCTCGGAATCGACGGCATGATCATGACCAAGCTCGACGGCGATGCTCGCGGCGGGGCCGCTTGTCTATCAAGGCCGTCACGGGCAAACCCATCAAATTCATCGGTGTCAGTGAAAAGCTCGACGGCATCGAAGAATTTCATCCCAATCGCTACGCGTCGCGTATCCTCGATTTAGGCGACGTCGAAACGATCATCGAAAAAGCCCAGGCTGCTTTTGACGAAGAGTCTATGGAAAACATGAAGAAGACCATGAAAAGCGGGTCTTTCACCTTCGATGATTTCCTCTCCCAGCTTCAGATGATTAAGAAGATGGGCAACATGAGTAGTATCTTGGGCCTCATTCCCGGCATCGGGAAGTATAAGAAAGAACTCGACAAGGTCGACATGGACGGCAAAGAATTCAAGCGAATCGAAGCCATCATCACATCCATGACGGCTCAGGAACGGTCGAGTGCCAACCCGAAAATGCTGATTAAGGACAGCCGCAAGCGCCGCATCGCCAAGGGCAGCGGTACTCGTGTCCAAGACGTCAATCGCCTCATCAAGCAGTTCACCGAAATGCAGAAGATGATGAAACAGGCGAAGAAAGCACAAAAGAGTAAACGACGGGGTTTTATGCCGCGTCTGCCTTTTTAAATCGATTTCCCGACCTATCGTGGAAATAAGATATTCTGACAAGGAGGTGATTTTCAATGATTAAAATTCGTTTGGCCCGTTTAGGTGCTAAAAAGAATCCGATCTACCGCGTCGTCGTCGCTGATTCCCGCAATGCTCGTAACAACGGCCGTCCGGTTGCTACCCTCGGCATGTACGATCCGTCCAAAGACATGGATACTCGTCTGACCGTCGATGCAGAAGCTGCTGTAGCTTGGCTCGGTAAAGGCGCACAGCCGACAGATACGATCCGTTCTATCTTCAAGAAAGCTGGCATCATGGCCCAGTTTGAAGCATCCAAAAAGTAAGTGAGGCTGGATACTATGGAAGAATTGATTGCGTGTATCGCCCGGTCTCTGGTAAAGAATCCGATGGGGTTACAGTTACCAAGATTCAAAAAAAAAAGGCCTCGAAGTCTATCAGCTTCATGTCGCACCCGAAGATATGGGCAAAGTCATTGGCAAGCAAGGTAAAATTGCGAAAGCATTGCGCCTTGTTGTCAAGGCTGCGGCAGTGAAGGCGAATAAGAAAGTATCAGTGGATATCGTATAGGAGGTACCATGGATCAGATTACATTGCGCATTCCCGTTGTCGTTAAGGCAAAAGTTACGCAGACCCTTAAAGACCGTATCCTCAAGAATGCCGATCAGGCCCTGAGTGATATCGATCGGGAAATGCAGAACCTGGAATTCCAGGCTAAACGCATGATGACCGAACAGGCCAAAATCGATGCCCAGGGACTTATTTCCCTGCGCGCGCAAGTAGAAGAACAGAAACAGCGTCTCGCCTCGGCTCGGGCAAAAGCTCAGCACGACCGCGAAGAAGCAGAACACCTTACAATCGATTCCGAAATCAGACAAGGTACACTCGAACAGACTGTCGTTGTCAATGTCGGCGATGATTTGGAAAAATTGATGGGAACTGAAATCTTGCTTGAAGACGGCAAGATCATTTCTATCCGCCAATAGAATACGATGGCTGACTTAGATTTTTTTACAATCGGTCAAATCGTTGCCCCGCACGGCGTGCGGGGTGATGTTCGTATTTATCCCGATACGGACTTTCCGAACCGATTCCTCAAGATGAAATACGGTTATATTGACGGCAAAAAATATGAAGTCCAATCCGCTCGTCTTCATAAGCGGGTCGTCCTCATGAAATTTGTCGGCGTCGATGATCGTAATGCCGCTGAAAAGCTCTTGAAAAAAGACCTTCAGGTACCGCGGGAAGACTTGGTACCCCTTAAAAAAGGGCAGCATTACATTTACGATCTCATCGGCTCTGTCGTATACGATCTTGAAGAACATGAACTGGGAAAACTTACAGACGTCCTGCGCACGGGCAGCAACGATGTCTACGTCGTCACTGCTGATGACGGAACGGAAACCCTTTTTGCGGCCATTCCCGACGTCGTCAAATCCGTCGATGCCGAAGCGAAGCGAATCGTCGTCGATCCGCCGGAGTGGGTGGACGAATGAGAATCGACATTATCTCACTCTTTCCGGAGCTGATCGAAGCCTTTTTTCAGCACAGCATCATCGGCAGAGCCCGGGCAGCCGGTCTGTTGGATCTGGATGTGACCAATCCTCGTAACTTCACGTATGACCGTCATCACATGGTCGACGATACCATCTACGGTGGCGGCTGCGGCATGCTCATGAAGGCGGCTCCGCTCTATGCAGCCGTCGAAGCCGTGCGGCGGCAGGTTCCGCGGCGGCGCATCATTTTCATGGGTCCTGCCGGAAAGCCTTTGATCAGGCGAAAGCACGCGAGCTGGCGACATACGACCAGCTTATTTTGCTATGTGGCCATTATGAAGGCGTCGACTACCGCGTCGAAGAGGACCTGGCCGATGAAACCATTTCCGTCGGCGACTACATCCTGACCGGCGGAGAACTGCCGGCCATGACCGTCACTGACGCCGTAGCCCGCATGATACCGGGCGTCCTCGGCGCCGCATCGGGAGCTGCTGACGATTCTTTTTACTCGTCGCTCCTCGAATGCCCGCAGTATACGAAGCCGGCCGTCTTTCGCGGCATGGCTGTGCCGGAAGTCCTGCGAAACGGCGATCACGCCAAGATTGAAAAATGGCGCCGCCAGTCGTCCCTTTCAAGGACCTTGGACCTTCGGCCGGACCTTCTCGAACACTGCGAGTTGTCACCGAAAGATGTGGAAATACTGAACAAACTAAAGGGAGACAAGCGATGAAAAAATCTCCTTTATATGTAGGATTGGTTCATTATCCCATATACGATAAGAACTTTAACGTCATTACGACGGCCATTACCAACTACGACCTGCATGATATTTCGCGGTCGGCCAAGACCTATGGCATAAAAAAATATTTCATCATCCACCATGTACCAGGACAATTGGACATGGTCCGCAAAATCATGGGCTTTTGGGAAAGTGATACGGGCCGGAACTATAACGGCTATCGCACCCAGGCCTTTGATATCGTCGATATCCGCCTTCCATCGAAGCGGCTGTCGATGCCGTGACGGAAGTTGAAGCAAAAAGCCTTATATCGTCACGACCGATGCGCGGACCTATTCCAATACCATTTCCTATAAGGCCTTGCGCCAAAAGCGGGAAGAAGAGGACACGCCGATTCTCCTGCTCTTCGGTACGGGTTATGGGATGACGAAAGAAACGATGGAAAAATTTGATTTCATCCTGGAGCCAATTTACGGAGCTGGGGAATATAACCACTTATCCGTCCGCTCGGCAGCAGCGATCATCTTAGACCGCCTGGCCGGCGAGGCTTGGTGGACATAAAGGGAGGCATTTGAATGTCTGGACATTCTAAATGGGCAAATATTAAACGTAAAAAAGGGAAAAACGACGCCATCCGCGGCAAAATTACGACCAAAATCGGCCGTGAAATCACCATTGCCGTCCGCATGGGCGGTCCTGACCCGGTCGGCAACATGCGTCTGAAGCTGGCCCTCCAAAAAGCAAAAGAAAACAACATCCCGAAAGATAACATCAAGCGGGCTATCCAAAAAGGTGCTGGCGCTACGGAAGGCCAGAACTACGAAGAAATCGTATACGAAGCTACGGCCCGGCAGGCGTTGCCGTTACGGTCAACGTCCTTACGGATAACCGCAACCGCGCCGCTGCTGACGTTCGCCATGAATTTTCCAAATCCGGCGGCAACCTCGGTGCTACGGGCTGCGTAAGCTGGATGTTCCATAACACGGGCCTCTTCGTCGTCGCCCGCGATCAGGCTGACGAAGACAAAATCATGGAAGTTGCTATTGAAGCCGGTGCTGACGACGTAAAAGTCTCCGATGAAGACTACGAAATCATCACCGCTCCGGAAGCCTTCGATGCCGTTGAAAAAGCCTTGGCTGACAACAACATCGAAGCCGATCATGCATCGATTACCATGATTCCGGAAAACACGATCAAATTGACCGGTGAAGATGCTGAAAAAATGGAACGCTTCATCGACGCCCTCGATGAAATCGACGACGTCCAGGACGTTTACCATAACGCAGAACTTCCGGAAGACGAAGAATAAAAATCAAAACAGCGCATTGCCTCATTCTCAGGAATCTGGCAGGCGCTGTTTTTTGCGTCTATGAAGTTTTTGTAATGGCTAATACAATTCGAAACTTCGTTTTCGAGACGGTATGTCCGTGATTTCCAATCATATTCGCCCCGATTAGAATCGCGAATCGCCATTGGCCTATTGTCCCGGAAACACGGTGTACTTCTTATTATGAAGACTTCAAGGTCTCCCAATAGTAAAAACTGCGCTTTTTATAATTTCAATTTCACGAGATTGTAAAAATGGCCATTTTTACTATTTCATTTTTGGGAAATCGTAAAAAACGTACAATTTATAGTGCTGCTATAATATAAATTGCTCTTGTGAACCCCTGATCTCAAGACTCTTTTTATAAAGGCTGAAAAGGTTTAAGTAGTCTGAATTGATTCATAAATATCAACTCACCTTGAGCAGGATTTTACGACCGGCTGTCGAAATTGTGATGTATATGGAATCATGGAGACGGGCCTATTTTTTTGCGAAAGAGGTGGATGATGGTGTTTCGGAAAATTGTCTTGTTATTGATGATGCTGGCCTTTTATAGTCTGAGTGTTTTCGCTGGGAATATGGTCGAAGTGGACCGGGCCGTGCTGAACATTCCCAAGACGGCCAAGTTATCGACGCACGTTGATTTTTATGAAGGTAAGGAGCGAGTGCGCTTTGCCGGCGGCCGAGTATACGGCGATAAATCCGTTCATTTTATGTGCGTCAATAAGAAGGGATCCACGTTGTGGTCCATGGATACTCCGCTGGGATCTCCCGATGCCTATCGAGCCTTTACCATCGTACAGTATAAGGATGAAGAGACGGGACGTTATTTTTATGGAATCCTGTGCTGGAACTCGATGGACACCCGCTATCGAAGCTACTTGCTGGGCCTTAACAAAGACCAGACTAAGATGAATGAATATATCAACAGCGATAATTTCAGAGAGAACCGCGAATTAAGCCTGCAGTCGGGCCTCTTTGAAAAGACGGCGCCCTCTATGTGTGGTTCATCGATTGGGCCGTAAAGTCAGAGGTTCCGCCGGTCTATTATAAGTTAACGTGGTCGGAAGCCAATCAATGGGTGGGCTATGACTACCTTGGAACGCAGAAGCCGTAAAGCGGCACTGGTATTTGATTTATGTGAAGTGCTTACCTGGGGTTCTAGTATGTTGATAAGGCGATCAGTTAATTGATTATAATAACTTTTCTATATAATAAATTGTATTATGGAGGCGAAGGGCCGTGAAAAGAGATTTATGCAATATTTGTGGAGTATCGGGATATGAATCAGAAGTAGCTAAGAGAATATATGAAATTTTAAAAAATACAAAGCATGATGATTTGAAAATTGATGTGGTTGGAAATGTAATTCTATTAAAAAAAAGGAAAAATAGGACAGAAAAAAAGTAATGATATCTGCTCATATGGATGAAGTTGGATTTCAAGTTATAAATAAAATATCCGATTATATGTATAAAATAAAACCTTTGGGAAATATAAAAACATGGAATGCATTTCAACAAAGAGTTGAATCAAATAATTCTTTCGGAGTAATAAGAGCGTTTGATGAGGCAAATCTACGAGCGAATAATTATGAAAATATATATTTGGAAATTTTAAATGGAAATGGTGTTGAAACGGGAGATATATTCGGCTTTGAAAAAAACTTTAAAGAAACAGATACTGATTATTTCGGAAAAGCTCTGGATAATAGACTGGCATGCTCTTTGTTAATAGAAATAATTAAAGAGAATATATCTACATCTGCCGACATATATTATGTTTTTACAACGCAAGAGGAAATTGGTATGAGAGGGATTAGAGTTGCGAAATCAACGATAGCACCAGACTATTTCATAAATATTGATGTGTCGGCAGTCGGAAATATGAATAGTATACAAATGTCAAAGGGAGTTGGTATAAAGATATCTGATAGTATGTGTGTTTCATCTATAGAGTTAGTTAAACTATTAAAAGAAATCGCCATTGATAGTAACATTATTTTTCAGATGGAAGTGAGTGATTGTGGGACTAGTGAACTTATCATCACTAATGAATTGGACTACGGAATGGAGGAAGTTGGGATTTCTATTCCATGTAAATATTTGCATTCTGCCAACTCTGTGGTGAAGAAGGATGACTTGATGGAATGTGAAAAGCTGATTCATAAAATGGTAAAGAAGTTCTAAAAAAATATATCTCTACAATGATCAATAAAAGCGAATTTTCAGGTAGGGAATATGCAAAGAGATTGACGAAGTCTTGACTGTATACAATGTGTTGGTTATAATTAAATTGTATAATACAATGTTATGGAGGTGAGTATGTATGAAGAAAGTTACCGTTTCTTGGAAAGTTAAAAAGGTAAAGAATTCCGCAAGAATTAATACGATGTATTGCTTCAAGTCTTGCGAAAGAAACCAAAATTAATTTGGCCGTAAGTTTTGATGAGGGTGTGGTATTCTATATCACACCCTTTTTTACTATGGAGGTAAGTGATTATTAAATAAAGAGCCTCCCTTTGTATAAGTGTTCTTTCATCATCTAAGAATAATAATTGAAATATTATTCACTATTATTTAATATAATATATGATTGAACTTTCATATATTAAAATAAGATAAATGAATCAGGATTGTCGAGTGCAAGCCTGGTTGTCCGGAAACTTTTATTTTATATGATTCTGATTGAAGTATCTGTTGAACCCCGAGTTAATTTTTAGACAGGTTTAAAGACCGAAAAATAGTATATCAGGGATTTTTGAAATATTCGAAATATTCGAAATCCCTACGCGTTATACAAATACTCGGCGAAGTTATGCAAGTATTGAAATGGGTTTTGAGGAATACGCATAAAAAGAGTTGCCATAGCATTAAATACAATCAATGAGACGAGAAACTTAGCAAGTTTCTATACTTATCACTATTTAAGGAGAAATTAGAAATGACTATTGAAAATGAGGAAATATATGATGATGAAGTAGTAGAGAGAGAAATTGATTTGAGTAAAACATATTCATTACCCCGTGAAATTTGTATTGTTGAATATAAAAATGTTTATTTGGCCATATATACAAAAGGGGTATTATGGATTGTACTGCAAAATGATGAAGAATTAACAATATTCAATCTTATTAGAAATGGCGTGAATTTAGAAAATCTCTTTGAAAACTATTCAGAAGAAGCTGTCCTTAATGTAGTTATGCAAATAGAGGCAAAAAAGTTTGATTCTCCTCGGATCAATGAATTTGATGAAAAAACAGTGTATATTTATTTGACAAATAACTGCAACCAACGCTGCAGACATTGTTATATGTATGCGGGTGATATAAAAGTAGAAGAGGTTAACTTCGAAAAATGGATTCCTGTATTAAATACATTGGCTGAAGCCGGATGTGAAGGCGTTACTTTTACTGGTGGTGAAGTGACTGTATATAAAGGTTTTGGCAAATTGGTAGAATATGCACATAATATAGGATTGGCGGTAACTGTTTTAAGTAATGGCATATTATGGAATGAAAAAATGGTTGAATCTCTTTCTCCGTTTATTGATGAAATACAGATAAGCATAGATGGGTATGATGCGAAATCATATTATTCTGTTAGAAAATATGATGGCTTTGATAAAGCTATGAATTGCATTGAGTTATTTTCAAATACTGGTACGAAAGTATCTATGGCAGTAACACCTTTATTTGAAAATTTAGATTTATTTATTGATAAATTTGAGCCATTCGCTAAAGATTTTTTAAATACGCATCCTAATGTTTTTATCAAGTTGAATCATGAACTTATCATGGGACGTGAGGTAAAAACAACAGATGAAGAAAATAGAGAATATAGAACAAAACTTAAAAAATTAGTTGAAAGATTGTACCCAGAATATTATACTGAAACGTTCGTATTGAATTATGAAAATAAAGCTTTAAGACGAAATTGCGGATTTGGTGGTATTAGCATCGCTGCCAATGGTGATATTTATTGGTGTAATCGAATTCATGAATTAAATAGCACGATGAATGTATTTAAGTGCGATATGAATACTATTTTTGAAAAGAGCAAATGGGTAAAAGAAAATACCTCTGTTGATAATACTGCTGGTTGCATGAATTGTGCAGTGAAGTATATTTGTGGTGGAGAGTGTCGCATGAAATATGAAGGCATTCAGAATGTAGAAAATCATTTGGGACTGTGGGACTGCAAATGTGGTGGAAAAGAGCATTTGTATGAAAAAATGATTCGTAGTAATGAATACTTTTTTGAAGGATAGGGAGTGTGAAATTACAGATGTCGGATTCTTGTTTTAAATATCAATTTAAGATGAAAAGTAAAAAAAAGAATAGATTGA
>ENA-OQBJ01001230-OQBJ01001230.1-human-gut-metagenome-genome-assembly--contig:-NODE-1230-length-10520-cov-2.235928_pt1 | contig 10520 bp, 12 predicted proteins | sample MGYA00242743_ERZ504545 | MGnify/ENA primary metagenome ERZ504545 (study PRJEB26092, sample SAMD00036252) | human gut metagenome | host: Homo sapiens | study: EMG produced TPA metagenomics assembly of...
CTCCTAAAATATTCAGGAATGATTTACGAGAATGCTTTTGGGAAAATACCTTTGTCAATGTTCTTGATAGCGTTATGTACATCTTCTTTAGATGCACGATACGCGCGCTGCATGTATCGTTGATTGCTCATGAGTATTAGTAAGTTTGTTTGTTTCAATTGAATGTTGCAAATTTAGTGATTATTCCTTTTATTACCATGCGTTTCGGGATAAAATCAGTACACCGTCACTCCGGAAGGGGTAATTGTGCCGTCAGGAGCTAACAGGCTGAATCGGAAAAAGCCTTTTCCGTTTTCAGAGGAATGTCTTTCTCCGGCTGGATTGTACGGAGAATCTCCATGCCTGTGGCGTCACTCACAATGAGCATATATCCGCTTGGGATAGCTGGAAAACTTCCGTAATAAATCACAGGCTTGTCTTTAGTCGGTACGTTTAAAGCCAGTGGGATGCTTTCATATCCAAAACGGTTTACGCTGTAACCGCCCAATAGACACCTCCCTTTGTAGACAAATCCGGCACAAAAGTGTATTGACAACTGTCCGTACGCGTAATAATCAGGTTTTGAGCTTTCTCTGTATTTACCGGATAAGTTGCGGATGCATAAATCCGGTAATAAACTCCTCCCGGCAAAGATGGGGATGCCTTCCAACTCATTTCGATATTGTTTCCTTTTAATACTAAAGAAGGAGAAGTCGGCTGAGAAGGAAGATTGCCTTTTGTCCATCGCATGGGAGGCACTACTGCCGGGTAGGTGTAAAAATGGCTCGTCAGTTCATCCAGTATTCCTTTGGTATTCTCCAGCATGAATTTGTTACGGAAATACGCCTGTCCATTCAATCCTATTCTTCGGGAGAAGTAAATCTGGCGTATGATTTCATCTACTTTCCAGTTCTGCTCTTTAGGGTGAAGAAAATAGATTCCCAGTCCGGGTACGACCCAACGTTCATTCTTGTTTTCTTTCCAGTCGAGTGCAAAAGGGTAGAAGTGATTTCCCTGGAAATACATCATGGGGAAAAGCGCATCCTGAACACCATCATTCAGCCACTTTTGCGCATCCTGATATACTGTGCTGTATGCGTTCCATCCAAAGGATGAATAACGCCGTGTGTCGTTGAATTTCCCGATGGGGGAACTGCTGACTTTTACCCACGGCTTCAGTTGTTTTACTTCCGCGTAAATTCGTGCGACAATGCGGGTAATGTTATCCCGTCTCCATTGCTTGAGCTCCTGCTTTTTTCCATATTTCCGATAGGTTTCTTTGTCCGGGAACTTTTCGCCCTGCTCCGGATAGCGGATATAATCCAAATGGATGCCGTCAATGTCATAGCGACTTGTGATTTCCTTGGCTATCCGGATCAGGTAATCGGCTGTTCCTGGATTTCCGGGGTCAAGGTACCAGCTCCCATTGAACTGCTTGCAGAGTGCCGGTTGTTTTTTTACTACACAGTTCTTTCCCAACAACGTTACTTGGCGCTTGTTTCCGATAGGAATACACACCAGCCATGCATGAAGTTCCAGTCCTCGTTTGTGACATTCTTCTATTGCAAATTGCAGTGGGTCATATCCGGGGTTCTTGCCGGTATGTCCTGTAAGACTTTCTGCAAAGGTCTCAATTGCAGAAGGGTAGATAACGTCTCCCCGAAGACGGGTTTGAAAAAGTACAGTATTGAAATTAGCTGCCTTTAAGGCATCAAGTTGCCGGATCAGCTCATTTTTCTGTGCTTCAATTCCCTTGGCCGAATTCGCTTTCCGTGTAGGCCAGTCCATTCCTCCAAGAGTGGTCAGCCAGATGGCGCGTATTTCCTCTTTAGGCTGAGCTTGTAAGGAAAGCAAGCTGCTTATAAATAGAAGACCGATTAATAGTATGCGCATATCTTTTAAATGTTTGTGCAAATATACATATAAATTACGGATATGTAGAGAAAGAAGATAATAAGCCGGAAGAAGAGGTGAAAGAATGAGGGCTTTGGAGTAAATTTTTCTTGAAAATAGTAATGGTTTGTTTCTTTTTATTACTTTTGTGCGATAATAAAAGATAAATTGATAGATATGATAACGTTTACTCTCGCATTGGTATTATTGGTGGTGGGATATTGGGTTTATGGAAAGTACGTCAATTCCTTGTTTGCTCCTGATTCCACACGTAAAACGCCGGCTTTGACAATGGCCGACGGGGTGGATTTTATTCCCCTTCCCACATGGAAAATTTTTATGATTCAGTTTTTGAACATAGCCGGACTCGGACCTATTTTCGGAGCGATAATGGGGGCGCAGTTTGGTACGGCTTCTTATTTGTGGATTGTGTTCGGTACGATTTTCGCCGGAGCCGTACACGATTTTTTGTCCGGAGCTTTATCGTTGCGTAACAATGGAGAAAGCCTTCCGGAAATTATCGGTCGCTATTTAGGAAGCCGGACTAAAAAAGTGGCCTGTGTGTTTACCGTCTTGCTGATGATTCTGGTTGGTGCGGTCTTTGTTTCAGGACCTGCAGAGCTGCTGGCCGGTATGACTCCTTCTGCGCTGGATGTGTATTTCTGGATGGTCGTGATTTTTTTGTATTACATTTTGGCGACTATGCTTCCTATTGATAAAATCATCGGACGCATTTATCCTTTATTTGCCTTTGCCTTGCTGTTTATGGCTGTAGGCATCCTTGTTATGCTGTATGTCAAAAGTCCGGCCTTGCCTGAAATGTGGGAGGGATTTGGTACGAAGTACGAGAAGAACCCGATTTTCCCAATGATGTTTATCTCCATTGCATGTGGAGCTATCAGCGGTTTTCATGCTACCCAGTCGCCTTTGATGGCGCGTTGCATTACAAATGAAAAGCACTGCCGTCCGATTTTCTATGGAGCGATGGTAACGGAAGGAATTGTGGCACTTATCTGGGCTGCAGCGGCAACTTATTTCTTTCAGGAGAACGGTATTGTGGATAAAGTGACTGGAGTAGCTTATTCTGGGGCTAAGGTTGCTACGGATATATCAAAAGACTGGTTAGGTGCATTCGGTGGAATTTTGGCCATATTGGGAATTGTGGCGGCTCCTATTACGAGTGGTGATACCGCCTTGCGTTCGGCACGTCTGATTGTGGCAGACTTTTTTCATGTAGAACAGCGCTCTATCGCTAAGCGTCTTTTCATTTGTATCCCCATATTCTTGGTTACTATCTTGTTGTTGGTGTATAGCTTTGGAGATGCGGAAGGATTCAAGATTATCTGGCGATATTTTGCCTGGTGTAATCAGACCTTGTCAGTCTTTACCTTATGGGCCATTACGGTCTGGCTGGTTTGTGCACGAAAAAACTATTGGGTAACCTTGATACCGGCTCTGTTTATGACTTGTGTTTGTGCCACATATATTCTCATTGCTCCCGAAGGGCTGGCCTTGTCGGCCGAAGTGGCTTATCCTGTCGGATTGTGTTGTGCATTGGTGGCTGCGGTCTGGTTTGTATGCTGGTTCCGCCGGATACGTTCCTTATAAAGAATTGTTTGGCTGTTCTATAGATTATGTATAATTTTGCGGGCAGTAAAGATAAAAGTAATTTCCAATGAAAAAAAGATGCTTTTTAATGTGGGTCATGATGGCCGCTTCGGCAGGAGTAATGGCTCAGAAAGAAGGTTTTGGTTATAAATTTTATGGACAGGTGCGGACCGACTTATTCTATAATAGCCGTTCCAACTCAGAAACTGTCGACGGACTTTTTTACATGTATCCTAAGGATGTAGCTCCTGATGCGGACGGCAAGGATTTGAATGCTAAACCAGATGGTAACTTCTATACATTATATACCAGATTGGGAGTGGATGTGACCGGACCTACCTGGGGAAAGGCAAAGACTTCGGCAAAAGTGGAAGTCGATTTCCGTGGTTCGGGTACCACTTATTCTTTGTTCCGTATTCGTCACGTGTATTTCAACCTTGATTGGGGAAAGTCGGCTCTGCTGGTTGGACAAACATGGCATCCTTTGTATGGAGATGTAGCTCCTGAAATTTTGAACTTGAACATGGGAGCACCTTATCAGCCTTTTAGTCGTGCACCGCAGGTTCGTTACCGGTTTACGAACAAAAATTTCAAGCTGACAGCCGCTGCTATATGGCAGTCACAATATTTGTCGGTAGGACCTTCTTCAAACGAGGCTGGAGCCGTTACTACGACTAAAAGCCAGAGCTTTATGAAGAACGGTTGCTTGCCTGAGTTTTATTTGGGTATGGATTACAATCGTCCCGGATTGCTTGCTGGGGCTGGTGTGCATGTGTCTTCCATGTCTCCCCGCACGCAGTCGGTATTAAATAAGCATATTTATAAGGTAAGCGAACGGGTGACAGGAGTTTCAGCTGAGGCACATGTAAAATATGTGCACCGCCGTTTCTTGCTGGCAGCCAAGAGCGTGTTAGGGTCAAACCTGACGCAAACCAGTACAATTGGCGGGTACGGTATTACGTCTACCGACTCTCGCACGGGTGAACAGGAGTATACTCCTTTGCGTGTATCGCATACATGGGTAAATATGATGTATGGAAGTAAGTTCCGTGGAGGAATTTTTGCCGGATATCTCAAAAACTTGGGAGCATCGAAAAATGTGACCGGAGCATTGGGTACAGGGACAAATATTGATCAGTTGAATACCTTGGGAGCCGAACTGACTTATAACCGTCCGAACTGGAAGTTAGGAGCGGAATATACTTGGACCGGAGCATGGTATGGCGATTATACTGATAAGGCCAGAGTTACTGATACTCATTTGGTAAAAAATAACCGTATTGTTCTTACAGCTTTGTTCCAGTTCTAATCTGGATTAAGTTATAATGGAATAGCGAGAAGATGGCAATGTGGCGCCACTTCTCGCTATTTTATTATTCCGCTTTTTGTTTATATAGTTTGTCTAAATCAATGCTGGGTGTTTCTTTGTGAAGTAAGATAGTAGCGGATACCTCGTTAGCCTGAAAATTTTCCACATTTGATAACCGATTGATAAACTGACGTACCGTATCTACTTTTACATTCTCAACAAATACATTACGGATTGGTAATCGGGCATCTCCTTTTAGTTCATAAATGGCATCAGCGACTGGCAATGGATATTCTTTACATGTATCCCGTCTATTCGTGTGATACGTGTTTCATAAGTTGGAACCAAGTCTTTCCATTGCTATAATACGTCGGTATCTACTTCAAATGTACGAAGCATATCTCCAGCTTCGATGTCTTCCAAGTAAATATTTTCGATGAATCCCCCGCGACGATGGTTTGTTTTTAAGAAAAACAAGCGATGTACATTCTGTGGGGCTTTACAGCGGGTCATGTAGATGTTGCGTACTCCTCCGGAAATTTCACTTCCGATTCCGAGCAGGGTATGTCCATTGAGGATGTCACAATCTCGGACGACGATATTTTCGCTAGGTGTGTTAAGCCGCCATGCGTCCTGGTTACGGCCGGCTTTGATGACTACTGCATCATCTCCCTGGTCGAACTTACAGTTCTCAATCAGAAAATTCCGGCTCATTTCCAAATCGATTCCGTCATTGTTGTGTCCATGTGCCTGCACATCGAGATGACGTACTACACCGCTGTTACACAAATAGAGGTGGATGGTCCAAAAAGGACTTTGGCGGATGTGAAAATCTTCTAATAATATATTTTTGCAGCGGTTAAAATGAATGAGGTGTGGTCGGAGATGATTTTCTCCTTTTACCATTTGACGCTGTTTTACAGGTACATCTGTTGACCCCATGGAATATAATTGTCTTAATGCGTTTAAATGGCTTCCGGACGTTTAAACCATGTACGCCAGGTATCCATGACCGGGGCCAGTGTCCCTTTCCGGAAATACCTACATTTTCGCATTCAAATGCATAGATAAGTGGGGAGTAGTTGTAACATTCCAGTCCTTCCCAGGAAGTCATTACGGCTGGAAGGTAATCATTGGGATTGTCGGAGAACCTGACCACAGCTCCTTCTTCCAGAAAAAGATTGACATGGCTTTTGAGATGAATAGGTCCGGTGAACCATTCTCCAGCAGGAACTACCACTCGTCCGCCTCCGGCACGGTTACATGTTTCAATTGCTTTGGCAAATGCCTGGGTGTTTAGATGATTGTTCCCTTTTCTCGCTCCATATTTTGTAATGGGGAACTCTTTATTGGGGAATGTGCATAAGTATACGGAGTCCATGGGGAAAGGAGCTTCCACATGTACAGGTTGTACGTGCACCTTTTGTGCTGAGGTTGTATACGCCATCAGGCTTGCTACAAAAATAGAAAGTAATGTTCTGCTTCTCATGGTAATATATTAATTAGGATATCTTTGGTAGCAAAGAAACTTATTCTTTTTGAAATAAATCAGGTGTGAATGTCCTTATAAATGTATTTTTGTACGATATTCTATGATTCCGTACGTTTGTCTGCATTCTGTTTGGTAATAAGCCTCTAATTTTGCCTTTACAATAACCTAAGATGAAAATGTATGAAAACAAAGCGATTCCTGAATATTAGTCTTGCCAGCCTGTTTTTGGTAAATATGGCTTATGCACAAGATTACCAGTTGATTTTAGTGAGAAGAAAAAAGTAGAGAAGGGGGTGATTCAAATCTCTTCAGATTCCATATATCCTTGTGAGGGTGGTTACGGGTATGATTTTTTACCTGCACCAGCGAAGAAAAGTAACGAGCCTTTTTTCTTTTCAGTAGACGTTCCTGATGGAAACTATTTGGTAACAGTAACTTTAGGCAATGCCGGAAAGCAGGATCTACCACGGTGCGTGCGGAGTCCAGACGTTTGTTCCTGGAGAATATACCAACTCGGAAGGGAGAGTTTCTGACCTATCGTTTTACTGTAAATAAGCGTAATACAGTAATAGCAGATGGCGAAAAAGTACAGATTAAGGAACGGGAAAAGAATAAATTGAACTGGGATGATAAGTTGACATTTGAGTTTAATGGAGATGCTCCCTGTTTGGCTAGTCTGAAAATTGAGCCGATAAATGATGTGGTGACCGTTTTTTTAGCAGGTAACTCTACTGTAGTAGACCAGGATAATGAGCCATGGGCTAGCTGGGGACAGATGATTCCGCGCTTTTTTGATGAACATGTATGTTTTGCAAACTATGCGGAAAGTGGTGAACGTGCCGATACCTTTATTAAAGCTGGTCGTTTGAAGAAAGCTTTAACTCAGATGAAAAAGGGGATATATGTTTATTGAGTTTGGACATAATGACCAGAAGTTAAAAGGGCCTGGCAAGGGAGCCTATTATTCATTTGCCAGCAATTTGAAATATTTTGTAGATGTAGTACGTGCAAAAGGGGGAATTCCGGTTTTTGTGACTCCTACCCAACGTCGTTCATTTGATAATTCTGGTAAAATACAGGAAACACACGAAGACTATCCTAGTGCAATGCGTTGGGTTGCTCAGCGTGAGGGAGTGCTGGTGATAGAATTGCATGACATGACCCGTGTGTTTTATGAAGCTATGGGGGTAGAACCTTCTAAAAAAGCTTTTGTACATTATCCGGCAGGAACTTATCCGAACCAAACGAAGGATCTGGCTGATAATACCCATTTCAATCCTTATGGAGCTTATGAAATTGCTAAATGTGTGATTGAAGGTATTAAGCAGTTGAATCTTCCCTGGGTTAAATATTTGAGAGATGATTATCATCCGTTTAATCCGGCAGCACCTGATCGGGTAGATACGTTTAAGTGGAATGACAGTCCTTTCACAGAGGTTGAAAAACCTGATGGAAACTGATTTTTGTAAGTTGGTTGAATATTATAAGTTTTAATAGGTATACTAACAATATTTAGGGTAGAGAGAAAAAGGGCGAACCGGTATGCATCCGGCTCGCTCTTATGCTTTTAACAGACATGTTTCTGTACAAAAGCACATGATTGTGTACGATATTCCATGTAGGTATAATCTCTTTGTGCTATCTTTGGCAAGTTAAAAAAAACATTTAGATATTGTATATGAAAAAACACATAATGTGGGGAGTCTGGTTGCTGGGGGCAACCTGCTTTTCTTTTTCTGCTTATGCGCAAAATAAGGTGAAAGCGCCAATGGAAGATGTTAACCAGGTCGTAGATTTGACTCTGGATAGTTTGAATAAGGCTAAAACGGCTCGTCCGGTTGCGGGGTCTACCCGTAAAGGGGATAATCCTGTACTTTTCTTGGTAGGAAATTCAACGATGCGCACCGGAACGTTAGGCAATGGAAATAACGGACAGTGGGGATGGGGATATTTCTTCCATGAATATTTTGATGAAAGTAAGATTACAGTTGAAAACCATGCGTTGGGTGGAACCAGTAGCCGTACATTTTATACTCATTTGTGGAAAGATGTCCTGAAAGGAGTAAAAAAAAGGTGACTGGGTTATTATCGAATTGGGACATAACGATAACGGACCGTATGATAGCGGCCGGGCACGTGCGTCTATTCCTGGCATTGGTAAAGACAGTCTCGAAGTAACAATTAAGGAGACAGGAGTTAAGGAAACAGTGTATACTTATGGCGAATATATGCGTCGTTATATTCGTGAAGTCAAGGCCAAAGGAGCTCATCCAATTCTTTTTTCTCTTACTCCGCGCAATGCTTGGGAGGATAAGGACAGTACCATAATAACTCGTGTAAATAAGACTTTTGGTTTGTGGGCCAAGCAAGTGGCTAAAAAAGAACATGTACCTTTTATTGACCTTAATGAGATAACAGCTCGTAAATTTGAGACTTTTGGCAAGGAAAAGGTAAAATATATGTTCTACTTGGATCGCATTCATACCAGTGTGTTTGGAGCACGGGTAAATGCTGAATCTGCCGCCGAAGGAATTCGTGAATATAAAAAACTGGAACTGGCTCGTTACCTGAAACCGGTCGAAAAAGATACAGTTACAGGATCAACCCGAAAGAAAGGTTGTCCGGTGTTATTTACTGTAGGTGACAGTACGGTACGTAACCAGGACAAAGACGAGAATGGTCAGTGGGGATGGGGAAGCGTGATTGCCGAACTGTTTGACTTAAATAGAATTTCTGTAGAAAATTGTGCGAAAGCGGGTCGTAGTGCGCGTACTTATTTGGAGGAAGGTCGCTGGGATAAAGTTTATAATGCCTTGCAACCTGGCGATTTTGTATTGATTCAGTTTGGACATAACGATGCTGGAGCTATTAATACCGGAAAGGCGCGTGCCGAACTTCCGGGAGCTGGAGAAGAAAGTAAAGTCTTTCTAATGGAAGCCACTAAAACTTATGATGTCGTGTATACATTTGGCTGGTATTTGCGTAAATTTATCCGCGATGTTCAAGAAAAAGGAGCTATCCTATTGTGCTGAGTCATACGCCACGTAATATGTGGGATAATAATGAGATACAGCGTAATACTACGTCTTTTGGAAAATGGACACGGGAAGCTGCTGAAGCTACAGGTGCGTATTTTATTGATTTGAATAAGTTGTCAGCAGATAAATTGCAGCAGATAGGTTATGAACAAGGCCTGAAGTATGTAGCTCCTTATTTCTGTAAAGACCATACACATACATCATTGAAAGGAGCGCACTTGAATGCGCAAAGCATTGCAGAAGGTTTGAAAGAAACAGATTGCACATTGAAAAACTACTTAAAATAAATGGAGGTACTATGAAACGTGAAGCTTTTAAAATGTTCCTGAAACCAGGATTTGAAAAAGAGTATGAAAAACGTCATGCAGCTATCTGGCCGGAATTGAAACAGATGTTGTCTGAAAATGGGGTGTATGATTATTCTATTTATTGGGATAAAGATACCAATATCTTGTTTGCTTGCCAGAAAACGAAAGGTGAAGAATCTTCACAGGATATGGGAAATAACCCGATTGTGCAGAAATGGTGGGATTATATGGCCGACATTATGGAAGTAAATCCTGACAATTCTCCGGTTACCATTCCTTTGCCAGAGGTTTTCCACATGGATTAAGCAGGTAATTCAATACAAAGAATGAAAAAAGTGCATGGCTTTTTTAGTGATGCACTTTTTTTTATATTTTTGCAAATAATTTATACAAAATAAGGCGGAATGAACAGGTTATTCTTCTTCGTATTCTTTTTAATAGTATCGTGTGTAGAAGGTATTAAGGCTTCGGTGGATGTACGTTCCACTCGTTTTACAACTACATCTGGACTAGGGGAACAATTCGGTCAGATATATGTATCAGGACAGTAAGGGATTTATCTGGATGGGTACCCTTAATGGCCTTAGTCGTTTTGATGGAACTTCTTTTGTTACATTCCGTCCTCGAAAAGGAAATAAACCCTCCTTGCCGGATCATCGTGTACAGGAAATTGTAGAGGATCAAAATTGTTTCTTATGGATAAAAACAACTGGCGAGCTGGTAGGATGCTACGATTTGAAAAAAGACTGTTTTGTAGATTTTACGGGGAGTGGTGAATATTTACGTCATTATTGGAATGTCTATTTTGTCAATAAAAATGAAGCTTGGGTAACGGGAGAAAGAGAAGGATGTCGGTTAATACGTTATCAGAAGGACCGTACTTTTACCTCAAT
>ENA-OQBJ01001231-OQBJ01001231.1-human-gut-metagenome-genome-assembly--contig:-NODE-1231-length-10519-cov-1.499711_pt1 | contig 10519 bp, 16 predicted proteins | sample MGYA00242743_ERZ504545 | MGnify/ENA primary metagenome ERZ504545 (study PRJEB26092, sample SAMD00036252) | human gut metagenome | host: Homo sapiens | study: EMG produced TPA metagenomics assembly of...
CTCTGTCTGAAACATGTTTGAGACATCGATGCCTTGTGCTGATGAATCCGTGCTCGTACTGCCAGATGATGTTTCGTTGCTGTTATTTGTCTTGCTGCATCCGGAAAGAACCAGTGCTCCAGTCAGTAAAAATGCTAATACTACCTTTCTTTTCATATGCATCCCTCCTATAGTTCACCAATAATTGTCTCCTGTTTTGATACGGAAATCTCAAGGTTTCCATTTCTGCACCGAAGTGCGTCAATCAATGCCTTTTCTTCCTCCGCATTTTTTAATGTAATATTATATGTAAGCTTAAACAAACTTCCCATGTTGGTTGTCTTTACCTGCACCACCTCATACGTTTTTGTATATTGTTTTAAGATTTTGTCAAATACACCTGTGTAGTCCAAATTTTCCAGAATTGTAATATGTAATGTCTTATATAATGCAGCTTTTTTCCCTGCTCCAAAATCCACCTTATTATATAGTAAGGTCACTCCTCCTAAAATCACTGCAACGAGAAATGCATATCCAAGATATCCCATTCCTGCTACCAGACCGGTTCCCATTGCAAGGAAAATAGCTCCAATCTCTTTTGCGGATCCCGGTACCGACCGGAAACGAACCAGACTGAATGCCCCTGCCACCGCAACTCCGGCTCCGACATTTCCATTTACCATCATGCTGACAACACAGACAATCGCCGGCAGTACCGCAAGTGTTGCAACAAAACTCTTTGTATATCGTGTCACATACATATAGGCTCCTGCCAAAATTAATCCAATCACCAGCGCACATCCTACACAAAGCAGAAAATCCGGCACCGCAATCACCGTTGTCATATCCGTATCAAAAATCCCCTGAAACATATTATTAAGCATATTGAACTCCTCTCTGTACTTTTTCATCCATCATCTGCTGATATGCAGTTCCGTATTTCGAAAAAGATGTTTTTAAATAATGTATTTTTTTGTAAGTGTCTCGCTCATCCAAAGTGGTATCCCACCCGATGTCTTGATCTCCATCAGTGTCTGATTCTCTCCTAATATCGGTGTGCCATATATCTTACTTCCAAGTGAAATATCTTCCTCCCGATAAAGGATATTTTCATCAAATATCACTCGAAAATCGCTTCCATCCAGCGCATAGTACGCTTCTCTTTCATAGGTAAGAAATACGGTCGGATGAAGCGTTTCATAATAATCCCAGAAATATGCAATCTCCTCCCCGATCTGTGAATGAATCGGAAGTGGTTTTCCGTGTTCAAAGCACTTCATCACCTGTGCCTCCGGCAATACCAATCTTCGTTTGTAGACAACCGATTTATATTTCTTCTTTAATTCTACAAACACCGGATCGTCCGGTCCTGCCGGCTGATAGCTGCGGACACGTAATTTTTCTTTATAAACCGGTTTTTCCAAAGAATGACGAATCAGCCGGTATGTGTCTGTATCGAAATAAATATTTCAGATAGTTGTTCGCCCATAATCATCCAGCTTCATATGTTCTGCCATACTTTTCAACACATTTTGCTTTTCCTGCCGTGTCAGCAGATATTTTAATTCATAACGTTTAAAAGTCGCTTGATAAGCCATAATCATTACTCCTCTCTCATTTCGTTAAACATACTATACGCAACGAACCTTAAACAAACTTAAAAATATTTAACTTCTTTTTTTAAATACTTTTACAGACAAAAAAAGAGCCTGTCTGCATTTTTGCAAACAAACTCTCGTTTTATGAAATCGGAAATATAACTGTGATCAACAAGGATTTTTCATCTTCCGTTGTCGCTGTAATCTTCCCTCTATGTGCTTCCACTGTAGCGGCTGCAATGGAAAGTCCCAGTCCATATCCTCCTGTCTCGGAATTTCTTGACCTGTCTGTTCGATAGATCGATCAAACAAATGCTCCATATGCTCTTTGGAAATCTGTTCTGTCGTGTTAAATACAGACAAACGAATCCGTTTTTTCTGCTTTTCCAATGTCACACATATACGTCCATTCTCCTTTGCGTATTTCACTGCATTGTCCAAAAGAATGGTGATCAGGCGTCGGATAGCTTCTCATCTCCTTTCATTGCAATCATTGGTGTGATATTACTCTCCAATACCTTATTTTGTGTCTTTGCCAGCGCCTGAAATGTCCCGACAGTCTCTTCCGCTACATCCGACAACGGAAAATCCACCATCAATTCTTTCGTCCGCTCCTCTTCCATTCTAGATAACAAAATCAGGTTATTTGTAAGGTCTGCAAGGCGCCTTGTCTGGCTTTGGATATCACTCAACCACTCATTTTCTCCAAAATCCATCTCCAATACTTCCGCATCCGCATCTATGATCGTGAGCGGTGTCTTCAACTCGTGTCCGGCATCTGTGATAAAACGTTTCTGCTTTTCATAGTTTTCCGAAAACGGCTTTACAATCCGTGCCGACAGAAATATCATCAGGATAAGTACTGCCAAAAGACCGGCGGTGGAGACCACGACTGCTGTGACAATAAAATTCTGAAACGTAGAAAGATTTCTGCTGCAATCCAGAAAAATCACTCTCACTTCGGAATCGGAATTCACTACAACATATCGATACCCCTCCAAAAATCCTCGTTCTTTTCCACTCTTTAAGACTTGTTTCGCATACTCTACCGCATCAGAAGTATCAATTCTGGCAATCTTTCCTGTATCTGTTGTGAGCACTTCCCCTTCACTGTCAAGCAGTACCGAAAAATATCTGGATTCATATGGAAGCTCAGATGACATTCTGCCCTCTTTCTTTTTTTCACTTGGCTTCTCAGGCGGTGGAACATCCGGAAATTTTCCGTTATTTTCTTCTAAAATCTCCAACGTCTGATCTGTCTCCGCAACAATTCTATTGTAGTTCAACGCTCCCGCAATTCCTTCTATAATCAGCAATACTGCCAACAATGACATCATAGATGCAATGATCAATTTCATACGCAGTTTCTTTATCATTTGACTTCCTCCAAAGAATACCCCACATTTCTTGTTGCCTTAATCTGAATATTGGCATGCAGCGCAGTCAGTTTCTTTCTTAGATAAGAAATATAGACCCATACTACATTCACCTCCGCTTCACTGTCATATCCCCAGATTTTCTCCATAAACCGTTCTGCGGAAATCAAGTGACTCGGATTGCTCATCATCAATTCCAGCATTTGAAACTCTTTATTTGCCAGCCGAAAGCTTCCCGCCGGTGTGGAAAGCTCAAAAGTCGCTCGGTCTAACGTGCCATTTCCAATCTGAAGCTTGGAATCTGCCTGTGCTGTCTGGGTTCTTGTCATCGCCCGTATCCGCGCAAGCAATTCTTTTGAATGAAAAGGTTTCGCCAGGTAATCATTTGCTCCGGCATCCAGCCCCGCCACCTTATCATCAACCTCTGACTTTGCCGTCAACAGTAAGACAGGAATCAGATTTCCACGATTTCGAATCGTCTTTAATACCGTAATGCCATCTACTTTCGGCATCATAATATCCAAAATCACACCATCGTAATTGTCTGCATCCAGATATTCCAAAGCCTCCTCACCGTCATAGACCGCATCTACGGAATAATTATTTCTTTCTAAAATTGCTGTAAGTGCCTTTGATAATGGTTTTTCATCCTCTGCAAGCAATAAAACGCATCACTCATTCCTCCTCTTTTGTTTCATGATAGCAAGAATATAATATGTCAACCTTAAATGAAGTTTAAAGATGTTCATTTTCCAAATCAATACCGAACTACAAAATGTCAATATGCTCTCCATTCAGCGCCTTGTTCATACTTCTGACCGCACAGAATTTCCCGCACATCGAACAGCTCTCCTCGATTTCCGGCTTTCTCTCATCGCGAATGCGCTTTGCCGTCTCGGGATCAATGGCACACTCCCACTGTTTCTCCCAATCGAATGTTCTTCTTGCATCTGCCATCTGATCGTCCAGATCTCTTGCATGCGGGATATGCTTTGCAATGTCCGCCGCATGAGCTGCGATCTTGGAGGCTATGATCCCCTGTTTGACATCTTCCACATTAGGAAGAGCCAAATGTTCAGCCGGCGTGACATAACAAAGGAACGCCGCCCCCGCTGATGCAGCAATCGCGCCACCGATCGCTGAAGTGATATGATCATATCCAGGCGCGATATCCGTCACAAGCGGTCCCAGTACATAAAACGGCGCCCCCATACAGATTGTCTGCTGCAGCTTCATGTTCGCCTCAATCTGATCAAGCGGCATATGTCCCGGTCCTTCTACCATCACCTGAACGTCTTTTTCCCACGCACGTTTCGTCAACTCTCCCAGACGAACCAGCTCCTCGATCTGGCAAACATCACTCGCATCTGCAAGGCATCCCGGACGACAAGCATCTCCAAGCGAGATTGTCACATCATACTCCCTGCAGATCTCCAGAATTTCATCATAATATTCGTAAAATGGATTTTCTTCTCCGGTCATACTCATCCATGCAAACACAAGAGGACCTCCACGCGAAACAATATTCATTTTCCTTTTATGCTTTTTGATCTGCTCAATCGTCTTTCTTGTAATTCCGCAATGAAGTGTCACAAAATCCACACCGTCCTGCGCATGAAGCCGGATGACATCAATAAAATCTTTTGCGCTCAATGTTGAAAGATCTCTCTGGTAGTGAATGACACTGTCATAAACCGGAACCGTTCCAATCATCGCCGGACATTCACTTGTAAGTTTTCTTCTAAATGGCTGTGTGTCTCCGTGAGAAGACAGATCCATGATCGCCTCAGCTCCCATATTAACCGCCGCCATCACTTTTTCCATCTCTACGTCATAATCCTTGCAGTCTTTTGACACGCCAAGATTGACATTGATCTTTGTGCGAAGCGCAGAACCTACTCCGTTTGGGTCAAGACAAGTATGTCGTTTATTGGCACAGATTGCCACCTGTCCTTTTGCAACGAGATTCACGTATTTCCTCCTCTGTCCGAAACTCCTTTTCCGCAACAATTTCCATCTTCTTTTGTGATAATTCCTTTTCTTGCTGCTTCCATCTGTGTATGGTACATCTTAATTTTCCTCCTTCACAAATTTTCCTTGTAAATCAAATCCATGGTTCATCGGACCACTTCCTTTTCCCAGATCAAGCATCGCCTCCAATGCGCCGGAAATATATTCCTTTGCCCTCTGTATCGCTGTCTCCAGCGAAAATCCTTTCGCAAGATTGGATGCAATCGCACTGGATAGCGTACAGCCCGTTCCGTGTGTATTCGGATTCTCAATCCGCTTTCCCTCAAACCACCGAACAGCTCCTTCCCTATAGAAAAGATCGCTTGCATCATTTAAATTATGTCCGCCCTTCAGCAATACCGAGCAGAGATATCTGTCACCGATTTTTTTAGCTGCCACAATCATATCTTCCCGAGTTGTAATCTTCATATCCGCTAAAATCTCTGCCTCCGGAATATTGGGTGTAACAAGTGTCGCTAACGGTAGCAATTCACACTCCAACGTATGAACCGCATCATTTTTTAACAACTTAGAACCGCTCGTCGCAACCATAACCGGATCCACAACGATATTGTCTGCCCCATATTTTTCAGGCAGCCTGCAATCGTACTGATTAGTTCACTGCTTGCAACCATGCCGATCTTCACCGCATCCGGTCGAATATCTTCAAATACCGCCTGAATCTGCTTTTCCAAAACTCTGGCGGCACTTCCATGATTCCTGTCACTTTGGTTGTATTCTGAGCAGTCAATGCAGTTACCGCACTCATCCCAAATACACCGTTCATGATCATCGTCTTCAAATCCGCCTGAATACCGGCTCCTCCACTGGAATCACTTCCTGCAATTGTCAATGCTGTTTTCATTCTCTCTTCACCTCACACGATTCTTTCTATTTGTTTTAATAGTCCCCGACACTCCTGCTCAATATCTTCCGCTGCAAAAACTGCCGACACGAGCGCCACTCCTGCGATGCCGCTGCCTGCAAGCGCTTCTATATTCTGTTTTCCGATGCCGCCGATTGCGACAACCGGAATGTTCACACTCTCACAGATCTCCTTCAATATCGCATGGGAAATTTCTTTTGCATCGGTCTTGGTACTCGTTTGAAATACGGCTCCCACGCCGAGATAATCTGCTCCGGCGCGCTCTGCCTGCACCGCCTGTTCCACCGTCCTTGCTGACACTCCAAGAATCATTTGGTCCAAGTATCTCCCGTGCTCTCCCCGCTTCCATATCTTTTTGTCCCAAATGCACTCCTGCTGCTTTGCATTGTTTCGCAATCTCTACATGATCATTGATAATCAGCGGAACCTGATAGGTCTCACACAGCTTTTGCATCTCCATCGCCTCCCGCAAAAATGCTTCCTCATCAAGGTTTTTCTCCCGCAGCTGTATGCAGGTTGCACCTCCGCAAATTGCCGCCTCCACCTGCTCGATCAAGGACTTTTTCTTTGTCCACGTACGGTCTGTTACCGCATATAATCGCATCATCTCCGGTCTACATCTCATTACTTTTCTCTCCATCTTCATTTACTTTTTCTACTCGAGCCAAGCGCTCAAGCTTCTTTCCATCCAACCGATAAACTGCATCAATCAGGTAATTACGATAAGATGCATTTCCATCCAGATCACTCATACGTTCATACGCCAGCTCTCCACAAACTCCAATCGCACTGACCGCCGCTGTCACCGCCTCCAGTGTATGCTTCGGATTCGCAGCCACATACGCCGCAGCCAGCGCTGAGAGCTGGCATCCTACTCCGGTGACTGTTTGCATCAATTGAATGTCCGTTTTGAATCCAATATGCTTTTCTTCCATCCGATACAATGTCGTTCTTTCCCGTTGCCGCCACAACCGCACCACTTTTTTTCTGCAAATGCAGTTACCATTTTTACGTTCTGATACAGATTCTTCTCCCCCATCAGATCTGCAGGCTCTGCGTCTACCCCTCTTGTGCCACACACTCCACACATCAACGTCCGAATCTCTGAGAGATTTCCACGAATGACAGTAAATCTGACTTCTTTTAACAGCTCGGATACTGCTTCTCTTCGAAATGCCGATGCGCCGACTCCAACCGGATCTAAGACAACCGGAATATGAAGTGCATTTGCCCGCTTTCCGGCTTTTTTCATTGCCTCTATCTTCTGTCTGTTCGGCATCCCCATATTCAAGACAAGCCCATCACACATTGCCGTGATCTCTTCCACTTCCTCGATTGCTTCTGCCATAATCGGAGAGGCTCCGCAGGCGAGCAGAATGTTCGCACAGTCATTGATCGACACCCGGTTTGTCATATTATGTATCAAAGGTGCATGTTTTCTCACCTGATCTGACATTAATTCTAACATGTTTCCATTCTCCCTATTTTTTAGCTGCCATACGGAGCACTCCTGCTTTTTTCAGCATCTCGATCAGAATGCCCGCCAATATTGCTCCCCCTGCTGTAGATACAAAAAACGGAAGTACATATGCATAAAATGCAACTTCGCCTGCTGACACACCCATGACAAGAACTGCCAACGGATATGCACAGAGTCCTCCAAGGATCGCTGTTCCAAATACCTCTCCAAGCAGCGTCAATAATAAATTCTTACTCTTCCAGTACACAACTCCACAGAGCAGTGCTCCAAACATGCTTCCCGGAAATGCCAAAATACTTCCAAGCGCTAATAAGTTACGAATCAAACTTGCGCAAAATGCAAACTCCGACTCCGTATCCAGGTCCTAACAATACCGCACAGAGCACATTTACCATATGCTGTACCGGGGCGCATTTGCTCCCAAATACCGGAACGGACAGTGTGCTTCCGACCACTGCCACGGCACATAAAATTCCTGCCATACATAATTTTTTCGTTCTGTTCTCTTTTCATCTTCTCTACTTCCTTTCTGCCACAAAAAAACGGAGATACCTAATACGATATCTCCGAAAAAATCAGCAATTATGATTTCCTACGGCGGCATTATCCGCATCAGGTTAAAGGGTCGAAGTTGATTACTTCCTCTCAGCCTGCCAATACAAGCTCCCCTATGTTTTTGTTTTTCTTAGTTTAACACTCTCGATTTCGATTGTCAATGACTCTTGACAGGTACGCCCAAAGGTGTATAATATGATTATAGAAGAACAACCGTTCAAAGTGGTTGGCCTCTAAATGAGAATTAAAATTCCACCCTAGTCCGCCAAGACTTTTTATAGGGTGGTTTTTTATGCACTAATTACTTATCAAGTAAATAAAAGTCAATAGTGATAGTATGAACATACCAAATTGCATCAAATCTTTGAAATCAAAATGTTTGTTGTCCATTAGCATCACCTCCCGTATGTAAATGAGAGGTCAGCCTACCCTGTTCACGATTGTTCTGTAAATTATCTTATCATATTTTTATCCGCGTATCAATTAAAATTCCACCCTATTTCCCTCTCACCAGCTCCTGCTCTATCGTCTTTCCTGTCTCTAAAATCACCTGTTTCAACTCTTCCAACAGACCCGCATCTTTCGCTTCCAGTTTCTTCCTTGTCTCATGTTCCAGCACAATGCCTGCACCGTCTTTCAAAGCTCCCTCAAAAGCGGTTCGATCCATTTTATAAGGCTTCAACTCTGGGAATACATTCTTTTTGATGAACTGAAAAAATACTGATTCCGCCGTAATCCATATCTCCCCAGTGTAAAAACTCGCAGTCTGCGTCAGCAAGCTCCGGGATTTTCTTTAAAAATCTCACTTCTTTTGGCGTGAAATACCCATGACAATAAATGTACAACGTTTCTTCTGAGAAAATCATACTCTCGTAATTTGCCTTATTTTCAATTGTCATAATCCGTTTGCATCCGGAAAGGTCTGTCACGCTGGCGTGTTCCATCGTCTGAGAATTAATCACTGTTCCATAAGTGTTTTCGTCTGTATCCACAACATTACCATTATCCAACCTATATTCAAGACAGCCTTTCCACTCCAGTGTCTGCGCATAGGAGTGGATATTATGTGCTGCCAGAAGCGTCTCTGCGTCTATTTCCTCCTCGTAGTACGGAGAACAATTTTTCAAAATCGTAACAATGCTGTTCTTATATTCATTCTGAAATGTCTTCGAATTGTGGAACACTCTGGCGCTGAACACACGCTCCCAAATAAATTCCTGTTGTGCTGCCACTGCGTTCAGACACAAAAACAATTTCTCATCTTCTGCTTCTGAGACTTTTTTGCCAAGTGTAAGCCTGCTCAAAAGCGTATCATAATAGTTTTCCACCCACTCACACTCGCTGACCTTATTTTTCCACATTTGTACCCGTGTTATCAACTCCGCTTGGTGTTCCCGAACATCTTTCACACCAAGCTTTCTGCAAAGCAATGGAATTGCGGCAACCTCATAATCAATCTGTGAGATGTCACTTCCTAAATTACACCACCGAAATTGAATCATCCCGCTTTTGCCAAGTGCTCATCCTGTTCAAGCACTCTTGCCTGACGGATAAGGTTTTGCATCCCACCGACCGCATCAATCAGTTTTTGGTCTACTTTCGGATGTTTCTTCCCTGCAAGTTTTCCTGCACGATATGCTTCGGTATCATTCTGTTCGATGAGCCACTGTGACAGCGTCACTGTTTTCTTCTTCATCTGCTTCTCCCTCTATCATCCGCAAATATGCCCCTTTGTCAATATGAATCATCGAAATCCGATTGTTGACTCTTCGGAATGCGTACACGCAGTCCACGTTCTGTACAAGTGACTGCAGTCTCTCATCCGGCACACACACGACAAGCTGGAGTCCCAGTTTGCGCGCATATGCAAGGCATACTTCGCTTCGCTCCTTATCCATCTTGGAAAATGCTTCATCCAAAAGTACAAGACGTATTTTGGTGTCACGGTTTGTCTGTTGATGATAGAGCATAGCAAATCCCGCCAGCAGCGCCACATATTTCCGGATTCTGTCCTTCTCCTCCGGAATCACGCCCCGCCATATCATCCACGTAATTCTTTTTTATATTTCCGTCCTGATCCTCGGTCTGCTCGTACATGCTGAATTTCAAATACGTGCGGTAATCCGCATATTTTTCCATATCTCGTTTATGTCTTTCTCTCGCAGAAGGCTCGTCCTCCTTCGGCGGCATGAATTTGTCAGTCAGGCGCTTAATCTGCGCCTCGTATTTTTGATAAAAGGCATCCTCACCAAAACTTAACTGTCCTTCCATGTCTCGGTCGATCACTTTCATGTTCAGTTCCTCCGCCGTCAGCATCTCATAAAACTGTCGGTTTTCATCGTCAGTCGGCAAAATGTCAATCTGATAAATACTGTCGGAAAAACGGATTTCAGAAAGCATCGCATTGATCTCTCGGCGGTGTCGTTTCGCTTCTTTAATCTCACTGTTGATTGTCGCAATCACATTTTCCCGCAGCATCTGATAGATAAGCTGATACTGTTTGTCAAACTCCGCCTTATACTTCGGCTCAAAATTCTGCTTACAGTTTTCCAACAACTCATCATAGGCGGTATTATCTTTCTCGAACGGACTGAAATCATACGATGGAAATGCTTTATTGAATTGCTCTCTCGCA
>ENA-OQBJ01001232-OQBJ01001232.1-human-gut-metagenome-genome-assembly--contig:-NODE-1232-length-10515-cov-4.260589_pt1 | contig 10515 bp, 14 predicted proteins | sample MGYA00242743_ERZ504545 | MGnify/ENA primary metagenome ERZ504545 (study PRJEB26092, sample SAMD00036252) | human gut metagenome | host: Homo sapiens | study: EMG produced TPA metagenomics assembly of...
TATCCCATTCGAAAGAAGTAAACCCCCTTGAAGACGACGAGGTAGATAGGGCAGAGGTGGAAGTGCAGCAATGCATGGAGCTGACTGTTACTAATCGGGTGAGGGCTTGACCAAGAATCGCAGGAAGAATGAATCTCAAGGAAATGTCAACATGTATGTAGTTTTGAAGATACAATGAGAAACCAGCTAACAGTTAGCTGGTTTTTTGATATAGTAAAAATTATAAAAAATATTCCGAGTTTATAGATCCCCTTGTTGTTACGTTAATCGCAAAATTATTTAAGATTAATTTAGCGGTTAAAATAACAACAAGGGGATATTGTAATCGAAATTATTTATAAAATAATTCGATAATCTTTAATCCTACCTCTACAGCGATATTCATTCCTTCAACAGTGATGTGTTCATAAGGTCCATGATAAGCATGTCCTCCTGTTCCGAGATTCGGGCATGGGAGTCCCATAAAGCTTAACTGGGCACCGTCTGTGCCTCCGCGGATCGGGGTGATAAGCGGCGGGATATTGCATTCTTTGCATGCTGCAGTTGCACGCTCGATTAGTTCCATGCAGGTGTCGATGATTTCTTTCATATTTCGGTACTGTTCTGTGATGGTAAGTGAGACAGTTCCTTTTCCCCATTTTTCATTTAAAATTTTAGTGATGTGTTCCATAGTTTTCTTACGGACATCAAAAGTAGTTGCATTGTGGTCACGAATGATATATTCGAGAGCAGCGTGTGAGACGTCTCCCTTTATGGAATAGAGATGGAAAAATCCTTCATAGTCTTCCGTATCTCTTGGTGTGTCAGCGGAAGGGAGCATGGAATTGAACTCCATGGCAACAAGTGCTGCGTTGACCATTGTTATTTTTAGAAGAACCCGGGTGTACGTTTACACCGGTAAATTCTACTACTGCTCTGGCAGCATTAAAGTTTTCATACTGGATTTCACCTTCTGTATCACCATCAAGTGTATAAGCAAAATCCGCTCCGAATTTTTTTACATTAAAATGGGCTGGTCCCATTCCTATTTCTTCGTCAGGGGTAAATGCAATGCAGAGAGGACCATGCGGAATAGTATTGTCATTGAGGTGTTCAATTATTGTCATAATCTCGGCAATTCCGGCTTTGTCATCTGCACCGAGGATGGTGGTTCCATCGGAAGTAATGAGAGTTCTGCCTTTTAATGTGGAGAGATGAGGGAACATTTTCGGGGAGAGAACTCTGCCGCTGGTTCCAAGTGCAAGGTCTTTGCCGTCATAATTCGGAGTGATAACCGGAGTAACCGGATGATCGCAGAAATCAGAGACGGTATCCATATGAGCGATAAAGCCAGTTTTTGGCGGGATTCATATCCTCTGGTTGCTGGAATATGTCCATAGACATAGCAATGTTCATCTACATCGGCATCTTTCACACCCAGTTCTTTTAATTCCTGAACTAGCAGTCTGGCAAGGTCAAACTGATACTGTGTGGATGGGGAAGTACCGGTTTCTTCACTGCTTGGAGTGAATACTTTTACATAAGATAATAGGCGTTCGTATGCTTTCATGAATTAATCCTCCTGGTATTGGGCTGAGATAGATATTTATCTTAGCATTGTATAGTAAGTATAACATGTTATGGAGTTTACGTAAAAATATTTCTTGTCAGTAGTCAGTAGCTCTGTTTCTCAAAAGAGAGCAGGGATCATCTCTAAAAATTATTCTGAAATATTTCAAAAAAAATGTCGAGGTAAAAAAAGAATCTAAGTGATAGAAATGAATACAGGTATTATATATATTTATAGCTTATACTTCGTATTACAAAAATAAAATGAAGTATTTAAGTGTTTGTAAATTTCAAAATGAAGTGAAATAAAATGTAAAAACGTCAAATCAACCAAAAAATTGGATGTAATCAACAAAAAACACACGCCAAAACGTGGAAATATACAAAAATATTTATAGATATTTACTTCACTGAAACAGAATGCTATATTCTAATCAACAAAAAACTTCAAAGTGAAATTAAATAAATGAAGTAGAAATGGAGTGCACGCCATATGAATGATTTATTTGTTCGCATCAGATTTTTGTTACCGTCGTTACCAAGAGCAGAGAAAGCAATCGCATCTGCATTACTTGAAAACCCGGAAGCAATTACACATTTAACGCTTGCAGAGATTGCAAGAGAATCAGGAAGCAGTGAAGCATCAATTATCAGATTCTGTAAAAGAATGGGATATGATGGATATTCTTCTATGAAGGAGGATTTCATCAGAGCTTTGGCAGAAGGAATGGAAATTCATTCAGAAGATATTAAAGTATCAGACGATATGAAGACGATTCTGAAAAAGGTTTATCAGAGTAATGTACAGATGTTGAGTGATACATTAGTTTTGGCAGATGACGAAAATTATGAAAAAGCATTGGATGCTCTTCTTAAAGCCAGAGAGATACATTTCTTCGGTGTTGGAGATGCCTTTGCAGTATGTCAGCTGGCATACATGAAATTTGGAAGATTGGGGATTCCGTGTTCCGTACATAGTGACGTAATGCTGCAGATGATGACTGCAGGCAATCTTACAAGTGAAGACGTTGCGTTAGCTGTCTCTTATGAGGTAGATCCAGAAATGTAGTAGAGGCAATGAAAATCGCAAAAGAGCGAGGTGCAGTTACAATTAGTATTACAAAAATGAATAAATCTCCTCTTCTCAGATATACAGATATCAGTTTATTTACGGCAGTAAATGACCTGACAGTGGGAAGAGATAAAGTAACCAGAAGAGTTTCAGATCAGTTTATACTGGATGCACTTTATCTGGGATATACGACGAAAATAAACAAAGGTTATAAAAAACAACTTCAGAAAATTCAGACAGTAATTGACTGTAATAAAATATAAACGAGGTGATCAATAATGTGCATTATAGCACCGTCCTTACTGGAAGCAGACTATAAATGCCTGGGAGAACAATTAAAAACAATGGAAAAATCCGGAGCTGAATATGTTCATATAGATGTAATGGATGGAAGCTTTGTACCGAATCTGGCATGTGGAATGAAAATGATTCATGGATTGAAAGGTGTAGCTGATCTGGTATTTGATGTTCATCTGATGGTAAATGAACCTGTTCGATTTGTAAAAAGAATGCAGGAGGCTGGAGCTGATGTAATATCTGTTCATTATGAGGCCTGCAGCAATGTAGCAGAAACTTTAAAAGAAATAAAGCAATGTGGAATTCGTGCAGGAATTGTTCTGAATCCGGAAACCTCGGCAGAAGTTCTTACAGAAGAAATCTGGAAGCTTGCAGATGTGATACAGGTTATGACCGTTCATCCGGGAAGAGATGGCCAGCACTTTATTGAAGATACACTTGACAAAATAAAAGATATCAGAAGACGGTCAACAGATACCGGAGAGTGGAAAGATATAGAAGTTGATGGAAGTATCAACTGTGGGAATATAGGAAAAGTAATAAAGGCCGGAGCAAATATCATTGTTTCAGGAAAGGCATTATTTAATGGAAATCTTGCAGAGAACATTGCCAATATGAAGCAACAGGCAGCCATGGAGGAATAAGATGAAATACGTAATTGGAGTGGATCTGGGAACCAGTGCGACAAAGACGATTCTGGTAGATCAGAATGGAAAAATCGTAGCCGAAGCGTCTGTCAAATATCCAATGTATCAGCCTGAAAACGGATGGGCAGAACAGGATCCATCAGACTGGTCAGAAGCAGCGATTTCAACAATTAAAAGTGTAGTTGAAAAAGGTCAGGTTAATGGAAAAGATGTGCGGGGAATTGGAATTTCTGGTCAGATGCATGGACTTGTGATGTTGAATGAGGAGAATCAGGTTATAAGAAGATCCATTATCTGGTGTGACCAGAGAGCTACGAAGCAGGTAGCGGAAATGCTGGAACTGCCAATGGAAAAATGGATGAAGATCACAGCGAATCCGCCAATGGCAGGATGGACGGCAGCAAAGATCCTCTGGATAAGAGAAAATGAGCCGGAGCTTTTTGCAAAGTGCAGACACATTATGCTTCCAAAAGATTATGTCCGCTTTATTCTTACTGGTAAGTATGCGACAGATGCATCAGATGCCAGTGGAATGCAGATGCTGGATGTAAAAAACAGATGTTGGTCGCAGGAAATTCTTGATTTTCTGAAAGTAGACAGAGAACTTCTTGGAGATGTGTATGAATCACCGGAAGTTGTTGGAAACCTTTTACCGAAAATTGCAGAGAAGTGTGGATTATCAACAGAAACAGTTGTGGTTGCCGGAGGAAGTGATAATGCCTGTGCAGCAATTGGAACAGGTATTGTAAGAGAGGGGCAGGCTTTTACAACAATAGGTACTTCAAGCATTGTATATACTCATCTGAAAAAATATCAGGAAATTCCTGAAGGTGCACTTCATTTGTGTTGCTGTGCAGTGCCTGGGTGTTGGCATACAATGGGAGGTCCTCAGTCGGCAGGTCTTTCGATTGAATGGATGAAAAATAATTTCTGTCAGGATTTGATTCAGAAAGCAGAAGAGGAAAATGTATCATTTTATGACAAGATAAATGAACTTACAAAAGATATTCCGATAGGAAGCGAAAGATTGATTTACCTTCCATTCCTGATGGGCGAAAGAACACCTCATATTGATCCCAAATACAGAGGTGCATTTATCGGACTGAATATCATACATGGACAGGCACATATGCTTAGGGCAATTATGGAAGGTGTTGTTTATTCCCTTGCAGACTGTAATGAAATCTTGAAGAAACTGGGAACAGAGGTTGTATCCATGCGTGCATGCGGAGGTGGAAGCAGAAGTCCTGTATGGAGAAAGATTATGGCAGATCTTTATAAATGCGATGTACATACATTGAAGCAGGAAGAGGGACCGGCATACGGTGCAGCAATTCTGGCCGGAGTTGGAACTGGAATTTATTCTTCGATACAGGAAGCATGCGATGCTTTTATTGAAGAAGATGGAATTACTGAATGCGATTTGAAAGAAGCAGAGGAATACGAGAAGTTCCATAAAATTTATGACAGATTTTATGAGGACATAAAAGAGAATCTACACGCTCTCTACGAGCTTTAGAGAAAAACTATATAAATTATTTAAAATCAGGAGGACTTTACAATGAAAAGAAGACTGGTAACAAAACTTATGATGGCAGCAGGCGTAGCAGCAATGGCAGTAACAACAATTCCGGCAAGTGTTTTTGCAGCTGAAGATGGTGGACAGACTTATGGAGTTACATATTGGTGTGAATCGGATTTCTTTAAAACAGTTGCAGATTCCATCACAGAAGAAGCAGAAGCTGATGGAAATAAAACAGTTGTAGTAGATGCTCAGCAGGACAGCGCAAAACAGATTCAGATTATTGAAGACTTTATTGCACAGGGTGTTTCAGCAGTATTTTTAAATCCAGTTGACAAAGATGCAATTGAACCTGCACTGCAGAAATTAGACGAAGCAGGGATTCCAGTAGTAAACTTTGATACTTCTGTATCTAATCTTGATCTGGTTGGTTCTTATGTTGCAACTGATAATTATCAGGCTGGTGTACTTTGTGCAAAAGCAATGATTGAAGATTTCCCGGATGGTGGAGAAATTGCAGTTCTTGATTATCCTGCAAACAATGCCTGCAACGATCGTGAACAGGGATTTCTAGATACAATTGAAGGAAAAGGATTTGATGTTGTGGCAACATTTGATGCAGAGGGAACTGTAGAAAAAGGACAGACAATCACAAGTGATATCATCCAGGCTAACCCAGATATAAAGGCAATCTTCTCCATTAATGACCAGGCTGGTATGGGGGCATATGCAGCACTTACGACAGCTGGAAAAGAAGTACATGTTTACGGTGTTGATGGTGCTCCAGAAGCTAAGAAAGTAATTGCTAAAGACAACAGCATTTATCGTATGACAGCAGCTCAGTCCCCGATTACAATTGGTAAAGAGTGCTATAAGGCAGCTAAAACTCTTATCGCAGGGGAAAAACCGGAAGAATTCGAAGTAGATGTACCTGCATTTGCAATTGATTCTTCAAATATTGATGAATATTTAGACGCTGACTGGCAGTAAATCTGAGCGGGTGCAGCGTAGGCTGCACCCATTTTGCCCCATATAGAAAAAGGTGGGAAATGTTTGTTATTTAGAGGAGAAAATTTATGGCACATTTATTGGAAATGAAAAATATCTGTAAGTCTTTTTCCGGAGTTTCTGTGCTGAAGAACAATCACTTGGAATTGGAAGCAGGTGAGGTTCATGCTCTCTTAGGTGAAAATGGTGCCGGAAAATCTACATTGATTAAAATTCTCGGTGGAGTTTATACAAAAGACAGCGGACAGATTCTGGTTGATGGACAAGAAGTAGAAATTACAGGTGTTGAGAGCGCAAAAGAGCACGGAATTCGTATTATACATCAGGAACTGATGTTGATTCCAGATATGACAATTTCAGAAAATATTTTTATTGGACAGGAACCAAAAACAAAAGCAGGTACTGTCGATAAAAAAGAAAATGAATGAAATGGCGCAGGGATTTTTGGATTCTATGCACCTTGATCTGAAATCAACTCAATTTATCCGAGATTTAAATATTGCACAGCAGCAGATGGTAGAAATTATTCGCGCTATTTCCTTTGGCGCAAAAATAATCGTTATGGATGAACCGACTTCATCTTTGACAGAAAATGAAGTAGATGCTCTTTTTGAGGCAATCAAAGCTTTAAAAGCAAAGAATGTTGGAATTATTTATATTAGTCATCGAATGGCTGAATTGGATGCAATCACTGATCGTATCACAGTTATGCGAGATGGTGAATATATCGATACAGTAGTGACAAAAGAGACCACACATGATGATCTGGTGGCGCTCATGGTTGGAAGAAAACTTGGAGATTTGTATCAGAAACATGAAAACTATTCAGATGATATTATTCTCAAGGTAGAAAAACTTGCTTCTGGAAAAGAAGTAAAAAATGTTGATTTTGAACTGAGAAGAGGAGAGGTTCTTGGGTTCTCAGGACTGGTTGGATCCGGACGAAGTGAAACAATGGAATGTATTTTTGGACTTCGTCATAAGGATAGCGGACATATCTATATTGAAAATAAAGAAGTTGATATTAAAAATGTAAAAACTGCAATAAATGCAGGAATCGGACTTGTTCCGGAAGACAGAAAGCAGTCAGGAATTTATCCGATCCAGGGAATACGTTTTAATGCAACGATTGAAATATTGGACAAATTTTTGAAAAAAGGCCGATATAACAGGAAGAAAGAAATTGAACTTGCCAGAAAATATGTTGATGAAGTTATGCAGACAAAATATTCCTCTATAGAGCAGGAAATCGGAAAGCTTTCAGGAGGTAATCAGCAGAAAGTTATTATCAGCAGATGCTTCTGGTCACAGAAAAAATTCTTATTCTGGACGAGCCGACAAGAGGCATTGATGTAAAAACAAAATCAGATATTTATCATCTGATTGATGATCTGACAGCAACAGGTTTATCAATTATTTTCATATCTTCGGAGATGCCGGAGCTGATCAACATGTGCGATCGTATTGTGGTAATGAATCAGGGACACACCACAGGAATATTGAACAGAAATGAATTTAATCAGGAAAAAATTATGGCGTTTGCGACAAAGGAAATAGGGTGACGATTATGGAAAATAAAAACTGGAAAAATTTATCTGTAATACAGACAATTAAATCTAATATGGGTATTCTTGCGGGACTGGTTATTCTTTGCGTTGTATTAAGTTTTACAACCAGCAGTTTTGCAACAGTTACAAACCTATTTAATGTAGTCAGACAGATTACAATCAATTTGTTTCTGGCATGTGGAATGACTTTCGTAATTCTGCTTGCAGGAATTGATCTTTCTGTAGGATCAGTAATTGCGGTTTCAGGATGTATCAGTGCAGGACTCATTTCATGGAATGGACTTCCTGTTTATGTTGGTATCCTTGGAGGAATCCTTGCTGGAGTTGTAATTGGTCTTATTAACGGTTACATTGTTTCTTCTACAAATATTCCGGCATTTATCGTTACTCTTGCAATGATGAATATCGGTCGTGGTATTGCCCGTGTTTATACAAAGGCTCAGACAATTTCTGTTCTTGATGACAGCTATTACTTTTTGGGGAATGGTACTATCTTTGGAATTCCGATTCAGTTATATTGTATTGTTGCAGTAATTGCAGTTTTCTTCTTTTATCCTTAATAAACAAAATTAGGCCGTCATATTTATGCAGTTGGTGGTAATAAACAGGCTGCTGAATATTCTGGTATTAATGTAAAAAAGGTTACATTTTTCGTATTTGTATATAGTGCGTTACTTGCATCTTTAGCAGGAATCCTTACAGTAGGACGTACTTTTACTGCAATGATGACACTGGGAGACGGAGCTGAAATGGATGCGATTTCTGCAGTTGTTCTTGGTGGAACAAGTATGAACGGAGGTCGTGGTACCATCGCAGGAACTGTTATCGGTGCAATTGTAATCGGTGTTCTGAAAAATGGTATGAACCTTCTTGGTATTGACTCTTCCTGGCAGTATATTGTACAGGGTATTGTAATTCTGATTGCAGTTTATATTGACTGGTTTAAACAGACCGGATTCAAATTTTTCCAGAAAAATAAAAGCCTGAATAAAAAAGGCAATGGAAAAGGAGATGATAGAAATGGAAAATTCAATTATACTGGAGGAAATTCTTGAAGAATTGACAGAAAATGCAAAACATATTTCTTCTTCTTCACTTGAAAAGTTTGCTAATGAGATTATTAAAGCTAGGCATATTTTTGTAGCAGGAGCTGGACGTTCTGGGTTTGTAGCAAGAGGGTTTGCAAATCGCCTGATGCATTTGGGGTTGGAAGTATTCTTTGTGGGAGAACCGACAACACCGGCAATTGAAAAAAAAGATCTTCTTATTATCAGTTCAGGTTCAGGAGAAACTGACAGTTTGATTGTTATGGCAAATAAAGCAAAAAAAGCAGGAGCATCTGTTGTGACAGTAACAATTCATCCGGAAGCTTCCATTGGCAAGGTATGTGAAAGCTGTATCGTAATTCCGGGTGCAACTCCAAAGAGTAACCTGGAAGATACAAGTGAATCTGCTCAGCCTATGGGAAATGCGTTTGAACAGATGAGTTGGATCGTTTATGATGCAGTTATTATGATTCTTATGAAGAAACTTGGAAAAACAGAAGAAGAAATGTTTAAGAATCATGCAAATTTAGAGTAGGTGGCATATATGGAGAAAAAGATTAAATTTGGCTGTGTGGCATGGGGACTTCCTGGTGGTGGATATTTTGGACCACAGATTGCAAAGGAAGCTGGACTGGATGGAATTCAACTTGAACTTGGAAGTTATGAATGGGGTTATCCGTTAGCTCAGAAACAGGTTCAGGAAGCGTATCTTGAAGAGGGAAACAGGTTAGGAATCGAATATCCGTCTATTGTTCTTAATGATGTGATGGATCATGAATTTATCCATGGAAAAGATACAGAGAATGGAAAGATCGCGTATGACCAGATGGAACTGGCAGTTCAGGTAGCGGCAGAAATGGGAATATCCAAGATCATGGTTCCAAACTTCCTTGGAAATCTGATCACAGAAGAATCTCATGTAGAAGCAACAAAGGATGCACTGAGATTTATTTGCGAAAAAGCAGAAAAGAAAGATATTACTGTTATGACAGAAAATGCGCTGGATTATAAAGAACAGATTCAGCTTCTGAAAGAAATTAATATGCCGAATCTGACAATACACTTTGATACACAGAATTTCAAATTTAATTTTAACATGGATCAGTGCGAACAGTTGGAGGGGCTTTATCCATATATGGATAGTCAGCTTCATGTAAAAGATGGTATCAATGAACCAGGCGGCTGCCTGCTGGGAGAGGGAAACACAGATTTCTTCCCTCAGATGGAAATCCTGAAAAAACATGGCTATGAAGGATGGATCATCATTGAGAATTATTATAACCTGCTTCCGTTGAGAAAATTTAATGAGCAGAATCAGATGCAAATTATAAATAAGGATTTGGAAACGCTGAGGACTATATGGGGCGTTTGAGAAAAATATTTCTTGCATTTTGTAAATAGTTATGATATGATGCTGCTCAAAGAAAAGGGAGTAGCGGCCATCGTTATGAAGAACTGGACTTGTTTTTCCTATAAATGGTACATAAATGCGTCAGAACGGCAGATTAAGAATGCCCGCATTATGATATAATCGGCAAGACTTTTGTTTTAGACATTAAGAGAAGAGCTCATGTTATGTCTGAAATGAAAGTCTTTTTCTTTTCTTCAGAAATTTTTAGAAGCAAAAAATTTAATTATGCCAAATGGTGAAACGGAGGAGAAAAGTGAACGAAAGAGTAAATCCATTTAAAAAATTACAGAAGCCGGGAAAACATGTGAAACGTATTGTAATAGGAGCAGCAGGTTGGTGATTATTGCAGGGCTTGCAGGAGATGCTACCTATCAGATCCAGGAGCAGGAACAGGCA
>ENA-OQBJ01001233-OQBJ01001233.1-human-gut-metagenome-genome-assembly--contig:-NODE-1233-length-10515-cov-3.694070_pt1 | contig 10515 bp, 10 predicted proteins | sample MGYA00242743_ERZ504545 | MGnify/ENA primary metagenome ERZ504545 (study PRJEB26092, sample SAMD00036252) | human gut metagenome | host: Homo sapiens | study: EMG produced TPA metagenomics assembly of...
ATTGTGTAAAGATGAGCAGAAGTCTGAAATCTTTTGCTCATCTTTTGAGAGTACTAGTTGTTCTTTGCCATTTTTTATTTTCTCCTTTGCCTTTGAATAAAAGAAAAGGACACTCATCTTCCAGAAGTTCTGAAAACAAGCGTCCTTTCGGTTTTTCTCTATGCTATTGAATAAAAAATGTTAATTCTGTCCGAATGTATTTCCTCATACCAGATGCAATACTACTGACACTTCGATGCCATTCATAATCTGCTTTTTCTTGCCCTGTTTGCCTGTTGGTGTGAAACTCATATGCCTCGCAAAGTGCCTGAAATTAAGGACTTCTACGAATTCACCCGATGTAAACAACACACGACTTCCACATGCACCGTATGCGGAAACTGATCCACAGGCGTCACATCCTTAAGCTCATACCCATTCGCTCTTAAGAACTTCACATCCCGCGCAAGTGTCGCACTGTCGCAGCTTACATACACAACTTCTCCGGCTGCATATCCACGATCGTCTGAAGCAGGGATTCCTCACAGCCTTTTCTCGGCGGATCGACCACGATCACATCTGCGTGTGCGGTCTCTCCGTTATGTGTCTTTTCATATTCTTTGTAATACTCCGGCAGGACTTCTTCTGCCTTACCTACATAGAATTCCGCATTCGTAATGTCATTGATCCTTGCATTATTCTTCGCATCGTCAATGGCCTGCGGTACGATCTCCACGCCATATACCTGCTTTGCTTTCTTTGCAAGGAACAGGGAAATCGTTCCGATTCCACAGTACAGGTCCCACACCGCCTCATTGCCGGTCAGGCCTGCATAGTCTAATGCCAGTCCGTATAATTTCTCTGTCTGGACCGGATTCACCTGGTAGAATGACAGCGGAGATATCTGGTACTTGATCTCACCGATATAGTCTGTGATGAACTCCTGTCCCCACAGAAGGCGGATCGTATCGCCCATGATCACATTCGTCTTCGCTGTGTTCGTACTGAGAGTGATGCTTGTCATACCCGAAATCTGACGTAGCCGTCCGACCAGATCATGACAGTGCGGAATCGTCTTTCCATTGATGACCAGACATACCATGATTTCATCTGTCTTGAATCCGTAACGGAGCAGTACATGGCGTACCAGCCTTTATGCTTCACTTCATCGTATGCCGGAATTTTGAATTCTTCCATGAAGTCCAGAATACAGTTCAGGATCTCTTCGTTGACTTCCACACCAAGTGCGCAGTCTGTATTCTCGATAATGCTGTGTGTTCTTCCGGCATAGAACCCGGCGATCACTCTGCCGTCTTTATCTGTTCCGATCGGGAACTGCGCCTTATTCCGGTAGCGGAACGGCTGCATTCCTTTTCCGTCCATGCCGACAGCCGGATGCATGATCTGATCCAGAAGTTCTGTCGGAACTTCTCCGATTCGCTCCAGATTGCCGCGTACCTTTGCTTCTTTAAATGCAAGCTGTGCCGGATACTTCATCTCCTGGATCTGACAGCCGCCGCATTTTCTTGCCATCGGACAGACCGGCTCTTCCACACGGTCTTTTGATGGAGTCAGGACATTCATCAGGCGGGCATAGCGTAATTCTTCTTGGCTTTCATTACTTTCGCCTCTACAACATCCCCGATGATGGCATCTTTGATAAACAACGTGTATCCATCCACCTTGCCGATGCCTTCTCCTCCGACTCCGATATCTTCTATTTTTACCTTTACTATTTCATTCTTTCTGCATCATTAGATAACTGTCTTTCTGATATTTGATTCAAACAGGCGGTTATATCCCAGCCAGTCATTTCCTTTTTTATCTTTGAATAACTCTGTCAGTGTCTGCATCTTGGCATCTGCATTGTCTGCAAGATTCAGTGCCATCGCCTCGGCAAGTGCCGGTTTCTTCGGTGAACCGTATTCCAGTTCTCCGTGATGTGCAACGATACAGTGTTTTAATTCATTCGCAAGTTTCTCCGGGAAGTCCGGGATATTGCGGACTGCATCTCCGATCATCTCCACACCGATTACAATATGTCCCAGAAGCTGTCCTTCATCTGTGTAATCATTTTCCGGGAAGGAAGATAATTCCTTCGTCTTTCCGATATCGTGGCAGATCGCTGCTGTGAAAAGCAGGTCCTTATTCAGGATCGGATATGCTCCCACCATATAGTCACAGAACTTTACAACACTTAATGTATGTTCCAGAAGTCCTCCGGCGAATCCATGATGAACCGTCTTCGCAGCGGAATGTCCCTTGAAATTACGGATAAATGTCTCGTCTTTTACAAAATAATACTCCAGCACCTGTCTCAGATACTGGTTCTCTACTTTCTTAATATATCCAAGCAGTTCCTCATACATGCCATCTGTACTCTTCTCCGTTGTCGGCATATAATCGGCGGCGATATATTCACCCTCCTGTGCTTTACGGATCTGCTTAATGTTAAGCTGCAGATTGTTATTATAACTGATGATTTCACCATATACTTCAATAAAATCCATCTCATCATAATCTGCGATTCCGCCGGAATTCGGATCCCATACTTTCCCGTCAAGTGTCCCGGTCTTATCCTGAAGGATCAGATTATCATATGGTCTTCCGTTTCTGGTCTCCGCAGAACGCTTTCCTTTGCACAAATATACATTTCTGATTGTTTCTCCTTCGTGAAGGGTGTTGATATATCTCATCTTATTTCCTCTTTCTATATTCTATATTAATATTATTCTATATTTTACAACGATCGAAACATCTCCCCGGAAGCATCCGGCAAGCCTACTCCTTGCTTCCGACTGTCACGTCAAATGAAATATCCACATAACCGCCGGATCCCTGTCTCTGTCCTTTGAGTCTTATCTTGCTGTCGCTTTTCTGGTCACGCATCACACTCTGATAGACCGCCAGCGACGATATCTTCTTGCCTGCAGCCTCTGTGATTATATCCCCGCTCTGGATTCCTGCTGCCATTGCCGGAGAATCCGGCTCTACTGTCTGGACGTATACTCCATTTGGAATTCCCTGAGCTTCGATTTCTGCCGTCACATCCAGTCCACGAATACCGACATACGGCACCGCCTGTCCGTTAGACAACAATTCAATCTCTGATTTTAAGCCCGAAATTCCATACCCGGTTACCAGCCTTTTACTGCTATTATCAGAAATACTCTGATCAATAATTCCGACTACTTCTCCCGACAAATTAACGATCACACCTGTTCCGTCTTCTGCCGCACCAATATCAGTGCAAAGGAGCTGATAACTTCCGTCATCTGCATCCAGTTCATTTCTGCTGTTCGCAATCGTTCCAAATCCGACCGCTCCTGCATAGCCAAATGGCTTTCCAAGCACTGCCACGGCGTCCCCTTTCTGTACAGAATTGGAACTGCCAAGTTTGGCGGTACTGATCTGCGTCCATGTTGACTGTTCAATGCTGCTTCCCGACACAGCATAGATCGCAAATCCGAGACTTTCATCTTTCTTCTTCACAGATGCCTGTTCTGTATTGCCATCCGAGAATCTAATATGGATCTCTTTTGCATCTTTTAATATAGAAGTCTTTCCGTATACCAGAAGCTCCTGCCCATTATCAGCGATGATCAGTCCGGACACACTGTTTTTATTATCGTAAGACTCGTCTGTCCAGTCCTGCTCTCCGGATACACCTATGATCTCTACCACGGATTTTCCGGCCTCTGTGGCTACGTCGTTCATTGCTTTCTGAAGTTCTCTGTAATTGTCAATATCCAGCGTCTGTTCCGTATTGTTACTGGTATCCGCTTTTTTTTCTTCTGTATTATCTTCTTCTTTCTCTTTCGGTATCACTACCTCTTGTGAATCTCCGGGAAACTTCTTATCAAGCCATGGTTTGAGCGCAGAAAAACTAATGCAGGCACACACACCGAATACCACTCCAAGCCCCGCCATACGAAGCAGGTCTTTACGGCACTTTTTTCCACGGCTGTTCTCGTCTTTGATCGTCTCCTGCATAAATGAATATTCTGATTTTTCTGTTTTTTTCCCAGGTTCTCCCTGCTTATTTTCCAGAGGTTTCTGCTCATCCATCAGCTTTTTCGTCTCCTTTGCAATCCTTTTTATAGTATACCGTATGGAATGGGAATGTTCAATATTTATCCTTTTCTTTATCGTCCAAATAAGGTAGAATAGGTACTGACTACAGCTACTGTATGAACAGTAACTAGAATAAGTTCAGGTGAGAAACATGAATAAAAAAACATTAACTAAATTAGAATATCATAAAATTATTGACATCTTAATAGAACAGGCAACTTCTTTTGGCGGCAAGGAACGCTGCAAGAGATTAAAACCGATGACATCCATCACGGATATCGAAGCCGCACAAGAACAGACTGCCGCCGCATTTACCCGTATCATTAAGAAGGGACGTCCTTCTTTCGGAAGCTGTAATCCGGTCGGGGAATCCTTAAAGCGTCTGGAAGTCGGTGCCGCGCTCGGAAGCGGAGAGCTTTTGCGTATCTGTAAGCTTCTGGAAAATGCAGGGCAGATCAAAGCTTACGGCCGTCACGAGACTGTGGACGATGCAGAAGACTGTCTGGATGCTTTCTTCCAGCAGATCGAGCCACTGACACTGGTAAGCACTGAGATCCGCCGATGCATTATTGACGAAGATGAGATCAGTGATGATGCCAGCAGTACATTAAAGCAGATCCGCCGTTCCATGAACCAGATCAATGATAAAGTACATTCTACATTATCTTCTCTGGTCAACGGTTCGCTCCGTACCTATCTGCAGGATGCGATCATCACCATGCGCGGGGACCGCTACTGTATCCCGGTCAAAGCCGAATACAGAAGCCAGGTATCTGGTCTGATCCATGACCAGTCTGCCACAGGTTCTACCCTGTTCATCGAACCGATGTCTGTTGTAAAACTGAATAATGATTTAAAAGAGCTTTACGGCAAAGAGCAGGAAGAGATCCAGGTGATCCTTGCACGCTTAAGCGCCGATGTTGCAGAATATATCGACTCCATCCGCACCGACTACAAAGTCATGACGGAGCTGGATTTCATATTTGCAAGAGGAAATCTCGCAATCAACATGAACGCAAGCAAGCCAATCTTCAATACAGAAGGCCGGATCCATATCCGTGAGGGCCGCCATCCGCTGTTAGATAAGAAGAAAGTCGTTCCGATCACCGTCACACTCGGTGATACCTTCGACCTTCTGATCGTAACCGGACCGAACACCGGCGGTAAAACCGTTTCGTTAAAGACGGTCGGATTATTTACCCTGATGGGTCAGGCAGGACTTCATATCCCTGCGCTGGACCGTTCGGAACTGGCAATTTTTGAAAATGTATATGCCGATATCGGAGATGAGCAGAGTATCGAGCAGAGCCTCAGTACCTTCTCTTCTCATATGACGAATATCGTTTCGTTCTTAAAGCATGTAGACGAACATTCTCTGGTACTGTTCGATGAGTTGAATGCAGGAACCGACCCTACCGAAGGTGCTGCTCTTGCGATCGCCATCTTAAGCTATCTGCACCAGAGAGGCATCCGTACCATGGCAACGACACACTACAGCGAACTGAAAGTCTTCGCACTTTCCACACCGGGCGTTGAAAATGCCTGTTGTGAATTCGATGTAGAGACGCTCAGTCCGACTTACCGCCTTCTGATCGGTATTCCGGGAAAGAGTAATGCATTTGCCATCGCAGGAAAACTCGGACTTCCGGATTATATCATCGAAGATGCCAAGACACATCTGACCGAACAGGATGAATCCTTCGAAGACCTGTTAACCGATCTGGAGACAAGTAAACGTACCATCGGAAAGAGCAGGAAGAGATCGAACACTACAAACGTGAACTGGCACGTCTCGAAGAAGAGACCCGTCAGAAACGTGATAAATTAGAAGAACAGCGTGACCGTATCATCCGCGAGGCCAATGAAAAGGCTCATGAGATCCTGGCCGATGCCAAGGAAACAGCCGATGAGACCATGCGTAATTTCCACAAATTCGGCAAAGCCAATATCTCCGTTGCCGAGATGGAAAAGGAACGTGAGCGTCTCCGCAAGAAGATGAACGCGACACAGAATTCCATGAAGACAGATACCAAGAAACCAAAAAAGGCTTACAAACCAAGTGATTTCAAACTTGGAGAATCTGTCAAGGTACTGAGTATGAACCTGACCGGATCTGTCACTTCACTTCCGGATTCCAAGGGAAATGTCACCGTACAGATGGGAATCTTACGTTCCACAGTTAATATTTCCGATCTGGAGATCATTGATGAAGCGCCGGCATATTCATTTGCCAAAAGAACCCGTCAGACCGGTAAAGGCAAAGTCAAGATGGGCAAATCTCTTGCGATCAGTCCTGAGATCAACCTTCTTGGTAAAACAGTCGATGAAGCGATCGCCGAGCTGGATAAATATCTGGACGACGCCTCGCTTGCACACCTCAGTTCTGTAAGAATCGTTCACGGTAAAGGAACCGGAGCTTTAAGAGCCGGTATCCATAAATATCTGAAACGGCAGAAACATGTCAAATCATTCCGCCTTGGCGCATTTGGCGAAGGTGACGCCGGCGTAACGATCGCTGAGCTGAAATAAAAGTTAAAATAAGGGATAGTATAAGGGGAAACTTTAAAGTGAATCAGTATAGATAAATGCATCTATATACGGGAGGAGTATACATCTATGAACAAACAGAAAATACTGATCGTCGATGACGATGAAAATATCGCTGAACTGGTCTCATTATATCTGACAAAAGAATGCTTTGACACTATGATGGTCCACGATGGCGAACGGGCACTGGTTGCCTTTGACACTTACAAACCGAACCTGATTCTTTTAGATCTCATGCTGCCTGGTATCGACGGATATCAGGTCTGTCGCGAGATCCGTACGAGATCTAACACTCCGATTATCATGCTGTCCGCCAAGGGTGAAGTATTCGACAAGGTACTTGGCCTGGAGCTCGGTGCAGATGATTACATTATGAAACCATTTGATGCCAAAGAGCTGGTTGCACGTGTAAAAGCAGTCTTACGCCGCTATCAGGTCGGCTCCAAACCGGAGACTCCTCAGGCAGATAAGGGAAAATGTGTCGAATACCCGGGAATTGAGATCAACCTTACCAATTACTCCGTCATTGTTGACGGCCATACGGTCGAGATGCCGCCAAAGGAACTGGAACTTCTCTATTTCCTCGCATCCTCTCCGAACCAGGTATTCACAAGAGAGCAGTTACTGGATCAGATCTGGGGCTATGAATATATCGGCGATACCCGTACCGTCGATGTGCACATCAAACGTCTCCGCGAGAAGATCAAGGATCACAATGGCTGGAGTCTCAGCACTGTATGGGGAATCGGTTATAAATTTGAAGTAAAATAACAGCAGGTTAATATCATGAAAAGTACATTATATTTAAAATTTATATTTATCTATATTGTGTTCGGATTCTTAAGCCTTTTTACAGCCGCAACACTGACAGAGAACCTGGTCAGTACGCCGATTTTTAACCGCGTAAGTAACAGTATGTACCGGGAAGCTACGATGGTTGCCAACGACTATCTTCCCGGTTATTTTTCCGGCGGATTAACAGAATCTGACGCACAGATGATCTTATCCGGAATAGAGACACAGCTTGACGCTGCAGTCTGGTTCGTTTCAAAAGATGGAAAAGTAATCCTTTCTGCACAGTCCGGGAACTACCCGTCCGCGCCTGATTCCATTAAAGATTTCGACCCGGCGGAATCCGGAAGCGATCGTTCACAGACTGGTGATTATCACGGATATTTTGACAATGATGTGATCACTGTCACTGTACCGGTAACTTACGGGTATTCTCCAAAAGGATATCTGATGATCCACCAGTATACCTCTGTTGTGGATACCATGACAGACACACTGATGCGTGGTGTATATATTACATTCATCGTAATCTTCCTGCTTTCGTTCATTATCCTGCTGGCGTTCCATTTCCTTGTGTACCGTCCGCTTCATAAGATTACCGAAGCAGCAACCCAATATGCTTCCGGTAACCTGGAATATGAGATTCCTGTCACAACTGAAGATGAGATGGGTTATCTGTCCGCATCACTGAACTACATGTCCTCTCAGCTTAGGGATATGGAAGATTATCAGAAGAAATTTGTGGCAAATGTGTCTCATGATTTTCGTTCTCCACTTACCTCCATCAAAGGTTATGTGGAAGCCATGACAGACGGAACCATCCCACCAGAATTACATGAAAAATACCTGAAGATCATCTTATTCGAAACAGAACGCCTGACAGATCTGACACAGGATCTTCTGACGTTAAATGAATTTGACACCAATCACCTGCTTCTCAACCGGGAAGTATTCGATATTCACGAGATGATCAAGCATGTAGCGGCATCTTTCGAAGGTGTCTGCACACAGAAGAAGATTTCCATCGAATTGGTCTTCGCAACAAAACACCTGAACGTCAACGCTGACAAACGAAAAATCCAGCAAGTCTTATACAACCTGCTGGACAATGCGATTAAATTCAGTGATCCGAATTCCATCGTCACGATTGAGACGACAGACCGCGGAGAAAAAGTATATACCTCTGTAAAAGATAACGGTATGGGTATTCCAAGATCAGCGCTTGGGAAAATCTGGGAACGCTTTTACAAGAGTGACCTCTCCCGTGGAAAAGATAAGAAAGGTACCGGACTTGGACTTGCGATCGTGAAAGAAGCAATTCAGGCACATGGGGAGAATATTACCGTGGTGAGTACGGAAGGAGTCGGAACCGAATTCTCCTTTTCACTTCCGAAGGTTGCTGGTTAATTTATCATTGTGACCTCTCAGTCCATGAGAAAGAGTTGGAACTTCTTAAGTAAAAAAATCGGCCGTTAGCCGGTTAAAATCATTTGTCTGAGCGATCAGCGAGTTATGATTTTTGACCGGCTGCTTTTAGGCCGATTTTTTGCTTTAGATGTTCCCCATGATTGAATCCGCACAGCAATCCCTTCTATACTTTTATTCAGGACCGGGGTAAGCCGCCATGATACATTAAATTTTCCTACTTACTATACAGAATCTTCTGCACCTCATCCGTCTTCAGATTCTTTTTCGTCACCCATGTATATCCCGTATTAACCACAGCCTCATTTCCCATATTCAGAGAAGCCCTTGCTGCAGCCACAACGGTTGCATATCCCATGCCAAATGGGTTCTGTACGATCAGTCCGTTAACTTTACCGTCTTTCAGATCCTGAATCTCATCATCGTTGGCATCGAAGCCGATGACTTTCACTTTTTTCTCCATTTTATTTCTTTCCAGACCATCGACTGCAAGTTTTACGGAATCCCCGTTTGCAGCAAAGCAGCCTGTAATATTTGGATGTTTTGCAAGGATATAATCAACTACCTGATCTTCAGTGATACTGTCTGCTGTTACAACATCTTCTCCTGTGAGCTGTCCCTCCGGAAGTTCACTGTCTTTTGGTCGGTAGGTTCCGGCATTGATCTCATCGGATACTGTCTTCTGCATATTGCTCAGTTCATCCATGTGGTATACATTGACCACTGAAATATTCGGATGATTTGCTTTCAATTCTTCTGTTACAGCTTTTTCTCTCTGAAGAGCTGCCTGTGATTTGGAATCCTGAATGAACAGCACCGCTTCTCCGCTGTCGCCCATCTCTTCCGCAAGTCTCTGTGCCGCTTCCTTTCCTGCAGCTACATTGTCTGTGGATACATCTGCAGCCACACCCTGATAATCTGATCCGGAATCAAAAGTTACGATCGGAATCTCACTGTCTGTTGCAAGATCGAATTGCACCTGGCATGCCTGCAGGTCTACGATCGAAATGCCCACTGCGACCGGATATCTGTCCAGTTCTTCATCCAGAAGATTTACCTGGTCATCGACATTATCTGCTGTATCCGGTGCATTAAATGCTACTTTCACCTTATCTTTTCCTGTATACCCAAGATTTGTATTAATATCTTCCGCAGCCTGCGCTACACCTTTTTTTCACTTCATCCAGTACTGTGCTCCGTTCGCTTTTCCGATAATGGAAATATAATCGCCTTTTTTCAGCTTTAATCCGTCCGTATTATTATATGCCGCCGGAGTGATCAGATCTAATTTCCCCTGATATGCGTTTTCTTCTGTCTTAGTTGTATTCTTTTCTGACTCAATCTTTTTCTCTTCATCGGTTGCTTTTGATGTCTGCTGACATCCACATACAAGCAGTGCTGTACCAGCAGCATGGCAATGATTCTGTTTTTCTTCATTTTCCTCTCTCCTATATCTGGTATCATTCTACTTATACTTAATACTTCTAACTTTTGATTATATTTTTTTTCTTATATTTTTTTTCAGCACCATATACTATACACCAAAACAGTGAAAAAATTGTTGAAATTTTTTCTTAATTTTTCCTCTATGACTTTTTATATTTCTGTAGAAATTACCTTTTTTCCCCTTTATTGTGATAGCTTTTTTCTAACATAAGTTAGCTATAACTAAACTTTTATGTATTTCTAAAAAACAAT
>ENA-OQBJ01001234-OQBJ01001234.1-human-gut-metagenome-genome-assembly--contig:-NODE-1234-length-10507-cov-9.384104_pt1 | contig 10507 bp, 7 predicted proteins | sample MGYA00242743_ERZ504545 | MGnify/ENA primary metagenome ERZ504545 (study PRJEB26092, sample SAMD00036252) | human gut metagenome | host: Homo sapiens | study: EMG produced TPA metagenomics assembly of...
TGCCGGTGGGCAGGTGGGGCGACGTGTTCGGCAGCAACGTCACGGCCTCGGCGGTGGCCGACAGGCTTTGCCACCATTGCGCGATGATCAAGATAACGGGACGGTCGTACCGCCTGAAGGACGTATCAATCGGCGGTGAGGACGGGAAGGAGGAGGGGGCCTAGACGCCGAAAGCGGCGCATCCGCGTTGGCGCGATTGGCGAAAATACGTTGGTGAAAATGGTGAAAAATATATTGACGCTAACACCGTGTCGCTGACGCCCGTCATGACGCAGATCTGCTCGCGGGAGAGGCCGCGCCTATGGACCTGCTTGCCGCGGTGGCGAGCCTTCCTCGGCAGGGTGAAGGAGCCCTTTGAATGGTTGCCCTTGAAGGACTCGGGGAAGTACGTCTCGTCGAGCTCGCAGGCCTGCCCCTGCCCCACATGGAACGTGGGCGAGTATTCCTTCAGGCACTCAATGAGCCTGTGGCGCATGGTCCAGGCGGTCTTGAGGCAGACACCGCAGCGGCCGGCGCACTCGCGGAGAGGGAGCATGAGGGCGAAGCACTCGGCGTAGGCCATCCAGGTCTCGCGGGGCAACTTGCTCGCGCCGAGGATCCGGTCGGTGGAGCCGGAGAACGTCCTGCCGCAGTCGCGGCAGAGGTAGCGCTGCTCGCCGTTCCTGGACTTGCCCTTCTTGACGATAGCGACCGAGCCGCAACGGGGGCAGCGCCCTACCTCATAGCCATCTCCCGCCGCATCGTCGAACATGGCGGCGCGGACGACGTCCCCGACCAACTCGACGGCTTTACGGCGCTCGGTCCTGCTGAGCTTCGCCAGGCTCTTCTTGAGGGTGATGACCAGGTCGTCTGCATCCATGGGCGCTCCTTCGACGTTAATTGAAGGGTACCGCCTCGCGGTGACATCGTTTTTATGTCAACCTTGGTCTAACAGAGCCAATAACAAAGCAATCCGGCTTTATTTGTACAGGCTCCTAATCCGAGGGTCCTTTGCTGCTTTTGAAACAAGCAATCTAATCACCCTTTTATTTCTCCTATTTGGGGAACCTTTCGCATAGTCCCACTATATGGATACTGAATCAGTGAATCCTGAATGCAGAACGATAATTGTAGTATTGCCAATTGATTTTAGTGGCGGAGGAGACAATGGACCTAACGAATCTACCTGAGTACATCTCAGCGATTGTGGCAATCATCGCATTGTTCATTTCTTGTTACCAAGCTCGACTCAGCAATAAACAGTCTCTATTCAATCGACGTTTAAATATTTGGATAACCGTCGATAAACTCATGAGTGTTTACGCAAAAAACGCGAAGAACTTGAAACATGATGACGAACCGCAAATGGCTATCGACCTGCTATTTGCTTTGCTAACTAACACCACGTACTTGCAATCAATTTCAACCTCAATAAATCATGTGTTAGATGCCGACCCTCAACTTAATTTGCATTTAAAGCTTGATGAAATGAAATCGCTCGCCATGGAGGCAAGATTTTGCTTCAAAGGAAAGAGCGGAGACGCAATCGCCGATTTCATAGAGGCTTATCAATCCCTTTTGTTTTCAATGTATCAGTATCAGATTCTATTGAATAAGATGTCGCAGAGTGCAAAGGAATATCAATGGACGCTTGAACAGGCTTCTGAAAAGTTACATGAGCCCGATCAACGGAAAGATCTCTTTGAAAAAGAAAGCGCTCTTGCCGCTTCATACAAGACTCTATGTCAGCAAAACAAGCGGGGTGCAATTCAGCGGCAAATACAACTAGCAGGCCCTATATGGCGCTATGCTAAATTGGTTACTTAAGACGATCGATGCCACGCCAAACCTCAATACCATTAGCCCAATGAGCAAAAAATCATAAGCTCTAAAGTAACGCAAGGCCCGCCAGCTTTCATTGCTGCGAGTTTGAGAACGTTACCAATTAGAATAGAACCTAGTGCTGGAATAAGACTCGAAAGCTGACTCAGGTGAACTTTAAGGACGAATACATAAATAGCCAGATGTTCAGCTGGAGACATCATCCACTGCGGTACGTGGCAAGGGAGGATGAGCTCGCCTACAGTAGTCTTTATGACTACGTAGAACAATTGGCGGATTCCGTTAGTGGTTTAGTTTCTACGCCATCTTTCAACCAGTTTTTACTTGAATCCTGTCAGCTCTTGGCTAACTCGCTAGATCTAATTCATCAAGGTTACTTCGACGCTGCTTTTTATTCAGTTAGACTAGCTGGAGAGGTCATCCTTATCGGAACGTTGTTTTCGAATCTAGAAGAATCTGAGCGCAAGACTAAATATGAGAAATGGGTCTCGCTCGACAGGTTCCCCTCATTTAGCGAACTGTCCAAAATGCTGCGTTCAAAAGATATTGAATATCGAGACCTTCTTGAACAAATGCCCGAAATTGATGGGCTGATCAGCAAGCTCAATAAGAGGGCGAACAAGTATATTCACAAACAAGGCCACGAATCCTTTTATACCAAGCCTTACGAGGTGGTTCCCGAAAGCGCGAAGCATATTCGAGAGGATTTCACCGATTATTTCACGACTGCTGTAAAGGTCTGTGCAATTTTTCGACTTGCCATCGATCCTTTCCCCATATTACTGAGCGACCCCGAATGCGAATTCAGATTCCCTGATTGTATGACACTCGAATTCGGTCAGAGCTTTATTGATAATTGTTTGGGAAACGAGTTTGTTAAGCACTACATTGAGACGGATTATTACCGCAATTGGGTGAATGCGACTAAGTCAACATTTCCTCAGTTGAAGGAGGCAACATATAATGTTTCAAACGTGCACTATATTGATTTGTCTAACATCGAAGACATTCTTGATGAGCTAGATAAGTTAACGTTATATGAGGCAACTGCTGTTTTATTCACTGCACTATTCTCAGAGAAAGTAATTGCCATTCATATAACCGGCATGCTTGACGCATTTAGTAATTCGGCTAGACCGTCGGGCGGTCTGTACCTTTCAGATATGAGTGATTACGCGGGGCAACTTGGCGGAGTCAACGTTCCGCTCGCGGAGATCTGTCATCTCGCTAGTCTTGATACATCGCATGAGTATTCTCCCGTTAGCTCATTCATTACTTCGTTTTCTATTGCGTCAGATTTTGTTTGCGTTGAGACCGATAAGCTTCTTGATGACAAAGAAGTTGAGCTAGGCCGAAAAGCGGCAGAAGAGCCTGATTGGCTTTGGAGCCGGATCAAAACAGGCCAATGTGCTATGTCCGAATTAAAGGAAACGGCATTGTTCAAGTGGATTAAACAAAACGTGTAAATAGTTCGTTGTCGCGTCTACGACGGCAAAAGGAGCGGCCAGGGGCGCGTGCCGCCTGACAACGACCGGCTTCGACAACTTCCTCGCGAGCTCCATCCAGGGCGTCATGGAGCGCGTGAAGGCCAAGGACTGCCAGTACCGTTCCTCTGATGTACGGCATGAGGCTCGTGTTGCTCGTTTGTACAGGGGCGGCAGAGCGACTGCATGACGTCGAGTTGCGCCGTCTGAGGCCATCACAATGGTTATCGAGATGTCTGACAGGAATTCGCCACGGAGAAACGGAAAGGCTTTCCGATCCTGATCAAGCAGGTTCGGAACTACCGTCATTGGAACTATTCTGACTCAGCATCACAGACAGTTTCATGCTTCTTTGCGATCAATTTCTTTGCGAGTTCGAAGACGCTTTCGTCGTAATATGGCCAATCTACGAAGTTTTCGAGGTACCCGCGGCCCGTTTTGGCCGACAGCTCATCGTTTATCTTGAGTGTAATCGCGACGAGCAAGGTCAGCATGCGATAGTAATCGGATCGAATGTTCGCCGCATCAGGGTCGGCGATTGGTGAATGCGCATGGTCGTATCTGTTCCTGAGACCTTGTGAGTTGGGGAAAGAGGCATCGTTAAACATGTAGTCGAGATATGCAGTCTCGTCGGGTGCGAACAGCTTGCAGCTGTATGACAGCATTTCGTCTGAGACAAGGCCATCGATGAGCGCTAAATCACCGTCTCCACATCCCCCAAGCGCAATTGCACCATTATCCAAACGCCTCAGGCAAATTGATCGAGGGGTTGGGGAGAGAGCGCCTGTTTCTTCGCACGCACTTACCAGTTGTCGGTCAACTAATTGCTGAAGCACCTCGGCATAAACAGCATCAAAATCGCCGAAGGTAACCATGGCATTTGAAATCAAATCGAAGAAGCAACGAACATGGTCGTTATGGCCTCTTCTGTATGTCAGCATGCACTGGTCCGAGAACAGATAGAATCCCCATCTGTTAAAGCAGGCTCCGTCGATTGCGTACTTTTTCTCAGAGAGCGCGTTGAGGGTTCCAAAAGTTTTAAAGCTTTCATAGGGGAAATATTCTCCGTCGATTTTTCCAATCCTCGAATATATTGAATAGGACTTAACGGCGCGCTCGATCTCTGGCCCTATCGACTTGCATTTGTCGAGCCACGAAGCTCCGCTTGACGGCAGCGCCAAGCTGAAATCACTGATTGAGTACTCCTCTGCAAAGTAAACGTTGTACGTCCATTCGAGTGCATCTTCGAGCCTTGTACCGCGGCTTTCGAGGAAATTTGCGTATGCGACAACTTCGACATTGGCTAGTGATTCCCGCACCTTGGAGATCGTATTCATTCGGTATTCCCCCAGCACGTGGGAACCCAGCATCGCAAGCAGACCTCTCTCCTCGTGGGAGTGAGCAGGTGCGGCCATGAGACCGCTTTGGTCTACTACGTCCAGTAGATATCTGCAATTGTTCATGATGCTTGCATTATCGGTGTATTTGGCGAGCCACGTTTCGCTAAAACTGTAGGTCAAGGTTAGGCCTTCGAACTTTACGCCCTTGCAAGCAATCTGTTCAGGGTCGATCAGCACCCCGGCTCCGTACTCAAATCCAGTACCTTGCCGGAATAGCTCATCCATGGCTTTATCGTGGGCCCGCTTTGCGCGCACTTTGACGTCCGGCGACGGAGAGAACCTGCATTTTGTTGCGCCGGAAGGCCAATTGAAAAGGGCCTCCATGCAATTCGGGTTGGCGCGCTGGTCGTCGAGGTAGTCGGTCATTATCGAATCGAAGTCGCCTTGGGAAAGGCATTTAGGGAGGTAGATTACGTTCTGGCTCCTTGATTCCGTCGCGTACTCGTGGATGATCAGCTCCGCGGAATAATACGGATTGTCGATCAGTGATTTTCCTAGCTCTGTATCAAATAATTTGACGAGTTTGTCGTTCTCCAAGATAGAAGCTAAACATTCGACATGTCACGAGAGAAGTTCGTCATTTTCCTCGCCGGAGATCAGCGTCTCTGCGCCGCAGGCGTGCACCAAGCCCCAGAACTGAGTGGCGTACTGCATCTCGAGTTCCTCGTAAATACCAAGGATTCCCGAAGACGCGAGCGTCTCCCTCGTATACTTGCAGGCGTTCGCGAAGAGCGCAGCGACGGCTCTTGCGACGTCGCCGACTTCAGCTTCCTTGAACAGTTCGGGGACCGTTTCAAAAGTGAGCTTAAGCTGATGAGCCTCTATCGCGTCATTAATCGTCGCGATTTGAATGTGAGGACCCTCCTTCAGGATATGAAGACAACGGTCCATGAAAGCTCCTACAGCCCAGTCATTGCGGCCATAGGAAACAATCCTAGTATGGTTGAAGTCTCGCAACGCTAGCCTTTCTCGCGTAATGCTGACTGCATAAGAATACTGCTGGTTCGGCCTCGTCGGTGGTCAACGAAGGCGCCAAGTGGAGTCCTTGATGTAAAGAGGATAGACCTTGAGGCTTCTGCCGCACACCACTCCTTCCCTTATGATGTCAGACTCGGTGAGTACGCGTTGCTGGCCATAGCGAGCTCTGCCGATAAGGTTGCTACAATCAAAGGCCCCGAGGTGCACGTCAGCGTACACCTTTAGAAGTCCAACTCCGATAACTTCCGCGCGTGCTCCATCCAGGGCGTCATAAAGTGCGTGAAGGCCAAAGACGTGCCCGTGGTGGTCTACGAGCCCACGCTGGACGCGCCGGAGTTCTTCGGCTCCGAGGTGACCAACGACCTGGAGGCCTTCTAGGCCGGCTGCGACGAGATCGCCGCCAACCGCTGGAGCGACGAGCTCGCGAACGTGGCGGACAAGGAGTACACGAGGAATCTTTTTAAGAGGGTCTAGGGGAGAGTAGCTGGTCGCTTGAGACGGGCGCGTATCGCCTCCCGTTTATATAACTGTGTTGAGGATGAGGGCCTATCGGCTAACGCCGATAGGCCTCATCACTTTTAAGGCAAATAAATTGTCGCTCAATTGTCTAAGCCAATTGCACGCTCCGCTATTTGACTTCTAGCTGGTACCATTGAATTCAATTAAGTGACTGCCATTGTGTGTGTCAGTTACATCGGCAATAACACTTTATGGCATGAAATTACAGCCCACGCATTGAGAAACGACGGCTCTTCATCGGAAGGTTTGATTCAACTTGAGCATTTCAGACAAATCTCAGCTTTCGTCCGACGATAATGCATGCAAGCTGAAACCAATGACTCCAAAGTACGATGAGAGTCAGCATAGACGATACGTTGATTGTCTTAGAAACGCTCTTTATGAGCAGAATTGTAAGAGTGTGGCTCTTTCTGGATCTTACGGAAGCGGCAAAAGTAGCATTCTGGAACAATTTGTTAAAGAGGCTAAGGAAGATGGCCACTCTGTCGCTAAAGTCAGTTTGGCAACTTTTAATGTTGATCCATATCGGCAAGGGGATTGTGCGGATTCTTCGATAACAGCATTGCTTGAGCGTGAGATTTTAGGCCAGCTTCTTTATCAAGGAGATCCTGCTAAAGCGCCTAAGTCTTCCTTTAATCAAATTCATAACGCATCGTTGTGGTGCAAGGTTAAATCGCGATGCCCGTCTCTCTAATTATCTTTATCGCCCTTATATGTGCTTTGATATTTCATCTTTCAAAAACTGTCACATTTGCGTCGTGTCTTACGTTCATAGCTGACACTGGCAAAGAACGACTCCAAATGCTTATGACACTTGCTGTCTTCTTATTAGCTGCTGCCTACTCAGCTATTTCGCTTATATGTGGATACGTCCTCTGGGTTTTTGATAAGGCGCGCATTAAGTCAATTTCCGCTTCGGGAATTACTTTATCCATTGCCGCAGACGAAGACTGCGCCTCATATTTCAATAAATACAGAGATGAGCTGATTTACCTGTTTGAAGTGAACAACTTCGACACGGTGATTTTCGAAGACATTGATCGGTTCGATGATCTTGCTATTTTCGAAGAGCTTCGAAAGCTGAACGATCTTTTGAATATGGCGCCCGGCGTTGTTGGCAAAGAAGGCAATAAAGTTGTTAGCTTTGTATATGCCGTAAAAGACAGCATATTCGCTTTAGACAGGGAGTTGGACCAAGACTCTAGAGAAGTTCTTGGTTCGGGACGTGTGAAATTCTTTGACATGATAATTTCTGTTGTCCCATTCATTTCGAAGTTTAATGCCAACGAGATGGCCGCCAAGGTCTTTGAGTCGGAACTAGGGCAAGCTAAGTCCACAAAAGAAGGTCATCGTTTTTCCGATCTGCTTTTGCTTGCGGCTCCCTATATTGCGGATATGCGGTTGATTATTAGCATTCGCAATGACTACCTGATCATGGTTCAGGAGATGGGTTCCCCGTCTTTCGATAAGCCATCTTCTTTGGGGTTAACCTGCACTGGAATATTGGCAATTGCATCTATAAGAATTTGTATCCTCTGGAATACGAAGACCTTCGTATTCACAAGGGAAAGCTAAATGAGCTGTATGACATCCATCAAAGTGGCATTAATCGCTTGCTTTCCCAGCTTTCAGCTGCAAAAAAATTACTACAACGCTACAAAGACTCTAATGAGGTAACGGATGATGTAGCAGAAGCGCTTGGAGGTGAGCTTAAAGAAGCGCTTGATAAACACGTTAGTTCAAATTCGCACCTTACGATAGGCTCAGATTACTTCTATACCAATCGGAATAATTCAAATAACATTTTTGAACCAGAATTTTGGAATCGTTTCCTCATGTTTAGCCCTGCCGACTGCCTCTATATTGGTCAAAGCCATTCAGCAAGCGGTGCAGGAGTGATGCTATCTAAAACCGAGTTTCTCAACTTGATAAATGTCGATATACCTAACGTTGGAATTAGAGATGTCCTGAACAAGGGGCTTAACAATCTTACGATCATCGATTTTGATCTAGAAATAGAATCTATAAGAACGGCCGACTTTTTCACTAAACCAGAAATGGTGTGCCCAACCGATAATTCTGCAGAAGGATATTTCCTAGAGCCGTTTTCCTCAATCGTAAATCGAATAATGGGAGAGGGGCTTATATCTGAACTAATTCTTGAAGGCTTCATTGGAAAAGATTTCGATCTTTACATATCCAAATATCCTTCCGGTGCTAAGCCCCGTGTTGTGAACTTTGTCTACCACTGTTATCAGCGCGGCGTTCAAGATCTTGACTACGCAATGGACAACGACGACTGTCAAGCCGTCTTAAATATCATTCCGACTACCCATCTAGCCAAATCTTGCTGCTTTAATCACTACCTGTTTGATTATGTTCTGAGTAGAAAGGTGGTGAAGTCATCTATCAATGCTCAAAACGCCATTACCACAATGGTTGATGGCATAATCGACAATTTTCCTGGATCCGGTAAACAGCTTATAGAGCGCTTGCTTGAGGGCTATCCAAACAACCGGAACCAAGTGCAGACGCTCATTACGACACTGCTTGCCCAAACCGAACGCGCTTTCGACATCCTTGTCGATTCGTCTAAAGACACGTGTTCGCAGCGATCTCAGTATGAGCTTATGTCCTACGCCCTTGCGAACATGAACACAGATTGTTCTTATACGTATGAATTAAGTTCGCCTTGGCTTTCAAAGAATATCGAATCAATGTCAATTTCCCGCATGGTCGTAGGCGAAACGAGGGCCATCGCGATTGCAAGTTATCTCGAACAATGCTCGGTCACCATCCATGAACTTAGCTCTCTTGGCGATCAGCTTGGAATGTCCGTCGTTGATTTTGGAAACTATGACGTTACACGAGCCAATTTGTTATTCGCATGCAAAACAAGCCGAGTGCCTTCGCTGGACACTCTTGATGAGGTTTACCCCGTTGTCTATGAAAAGGTTACTTCTTCTGAAGAGGCCCTGGCTTCGTATTTAAATGCAATGGGGCCTACGGAGTACACCGCCACACAGTTTGCACCCTTTGTTTTTAACGGGCTTTGTCGAAGATTTGAGTCATGGGAAAAGTCTGCCGACGTCGACAGTCTTGCAGGAACTATTATCGAACGAATTAATCCGGATGCTGAAGCTGTTAACTTAGATGTTTTCTGCCCTCATGATTCAGTCGACGAGCTTAATGTAATGGGACGAGCATTATTACGCCAGCTCATTCTCAATAAAAAAGCTGCAAAGACGTATAGAAATGCCATCTATATTTTGAAGCTCGAAAATGTTGATGATACTTCTCGCAACCTTAATCTATTCGACGGATTCATGGGTCAGGGCGGCATTGGTGAAATGCTTAATAACTTAACCAGCGGAGCTTCGAACGTTAGCGAGTTTGCAGATGCATTGCTATACAGGACCCACCTATCTTCCGAAGAGCTATTAAAAGCTATGTTAAGGCTAAAGGAAATTGAAGAAAACTCCTTTCCCATCACGGTCGCTAGCGACACCATTGGCGAAATTAATTTCGATAAGTCAACCGTAGTCGCATTAGCTGATCATGGGCTAATTGGCCCACTGGGAGTTGTCTACGAATACCTAGATGGCGGCAATTGGAATTTCCGAAGGAAGATTCTCAAGAAATTGCTCCGTGAAAACCCGGCTAAAGACTGGAGCAACTTGCCGCAGCTGTACGCATGTGATTTACCTCGAATCGTGGCCGCCGTCAAATCTTGGGGTTCTTGGCTGGCGGAGGATATAGTCTCTGACCCTCATTACTACATTAATCAGTGTTGTAAAGATGACTCTGAGAAAGAGAAAGTACTTATGGAAATCAAGAAAAAGGCCGAGGAGAAGGGATTGCTTTAGACCCCTTTAGATTCCGTACAGTATCGAAAGGGCTATCGATGAATCATTGAAAAGCCAAGCAGGAGACTGCTCGATAATAGTTGGTGTTCTGCGTCCGCCTCGACAAAATTTGACCCTTCCTTTCACCGACTGGCAAAACGATTTACGCCTAATTATTGGCACTGTTCAGGGACATTTTCTTTGTTTTCGACTTGATCTCGCTAAACTAATAAATGCTGCTACCAGGGCATTTTCTGGTGCACATTCTATTGGCTCCTGCGAAGATCGGAGCGGGTATGTTTGCTGCCGAGTCCTACACCAGCCGTCATTACATTGCAATTGTTGCCATGGCCTGCCTATGCGTTTTGCTGGGCGGGCCTTCTTATGCCGCGGGCGCGGAAAGCCTCATCATCGCGGGCGCGACGTACTGCGAGCCGGGCGTGTCGGCCCGCTGGGCCTG
>ENA-OQBJ01001235-OQBJ01001235.1-human-gut-metagenome-genome-assembly--contig:-NODE-1235-length-10492-cov-2.622865_pt1 | contig 10492 bp, 12 predicted proteins | sample MGYA00242743_ERZ504545 | MGnify/ENA primary metagenome ERZ504545 (study PRJEB26092, sample SAMD00036252) | human gut metagenome | host: Homo sapiens | study: EMG produced TPA metagenomics assembly of...
GCACTGATTGTAGGGAGCATCAGCGACTTGAAAATCCAGTGAGTCAGTGACAGCAGTGGATGCACTAGCGAACTGATTGTAAGGGAGCATCAGCGACCGAAAATCCAGTGAGTCAGTGACAGCAGAGGATGAAGGAGCACTAGCGACGCGCAAAATGTAGTGAGTCGTTTTCCCTTTTGGCGGCTATGCTTATGAAGTCAGCGTTACGGGATTGCCTTCCCGTCCTCACTTGCGCGCATTCTGCATAGAATGCGCGAGTCGGCCAAAGTTGGCCCTTAGCCTGCACATTAAAGGGCCTTCCTTTTATTTGGCGACCGACCATTCTGAGCCGTAGGCGAAGAATCTCGGTACATGTAGATAGTGACACTTACTAGTCCACTAGTTCACTAGCCCACTAGCTCACTAAAGAATCCCAGTCGGCGGGAAGTGCGCTTCAGGTACCAGGCCCCTGCATGGATTCCAATGACGTCATCCTCGCCACGCACCGAGATTCTTCACTGCGTTCAGAATGACAGAGTCAAGGGGCCATCCAACGACCGGTACTGCCTCGATTTCTTCCCGCCTCCCCTTTGAACCTTACGAACCTTCCGGCCAAAGGCCAATCAATCCTAAAAAGATTCACGCCAGTTAAGGTGTTTCACTTCATACTCTTTATTAGTGAATGATTCTCGAAGATATCCTATTTCTTTGGTTTATGTTAAAATAGAATGCATAGGTAACCCGGGATGGGTATACCGGGAGGTGTATATGTTAATTCAATGGTTCCCAGGCCACATGACGAAGACGAAGCGGATGATCGAGGATCATCTGAAGGCGGTAGATGTGGTGGCTGAGCTGCTGGATGCGAGGATCCTGCTTCCAGCGCCAATCCTATGGTGGAAGAGCTGGTGAAGGGGAAACCCCGGATTGTCATACTGAACAAGGCGGATCTGGCGGATCCGCGGCAGACGGATCGGTGGGTTTCTTTCTACAGGAAGAGAAATATCCCTGTGGTGCCCATGAGTGTAGGCAACGGGAAGAATAAAAAGAAGCTTTTGTCTCTTATCCGGGAGACGGCGAAACCGATTCTGGACAAGTGGTACAGGAAAGGGCTGAAGAACCGGTCGGTGCGGCTCATGATTCTGGGTATTCCCAATGTAGGAAAGTCGTCGCTTATCAATTTTCTGGCAGGCACGGCTGCGGCCAGAACGGCGAATACGCCGGGCCATACCCGGGGGAAGCAGTGGGTCCGTCTGTCGGAGGGACTGGATCTTCTGGATACGCCGGGGGTGCTGTGGCCCAAGTTTGATGACCAGACTGCGGCCCTTCGCCTGGCGGCCACCGGGGCCATTGCAGGGGATGTGTTCAACCCCGACGAGGTGGTGCCGGTGCTTCTGTCGTCTCTGGCGGAAACGGAACCGCAGGTTCTGAAGGAGGTTTACCGCATCGATGATGTAAACCAGGATCCCCAGCTGCTTCTGGAGGCAGCGGGGCGAAGGAGGGGATGTCTTCTTCCCGGAGGGCCATCGATTATGACCGGGCGGAAACAGCGGTGCTTCACGATTTCCGCAGCGGCAAGCTGGGGAAGATTACCCTGGATCCGGTGCCGGAGGAGGAGCCATGACGATTTCTGAAATCCGGGAGATCCTGAAAAAGGATGATGTGCCGGAGGAGGTATTAAAGGAAATCCTTTCCGATGAGCGTAAGGGGGTCAGGAATCTGGCTGCTTCCTATATGCGCCGGCTGGAGCGGGAAAGCAGGGAACGCATGCGGGTAGAGGCTCTCTATGAGGTGGAGAGCGAATTTTACAAAAGAGGCATGACCCACATCGTAGGTATCGACGAGGTGGGGAGAGGCCCTCTGGCCGGGCCGGTGACGGTGGCGGCGGTAATTCTGAAACCCCATTGGTTTGCACCGGGCCTGAACGATTCCAAAAAAGTAACGCCAAAGCACCGGGAGGCGCTTTCTGCAAGGATTCATGAGGCAGCGGTGGACCTGTCTATCGTGAGCATGCCGCCTTCGGAAATCGACGCGGTGAATATTTACCAAGCCACCATGGAGGCCATGTACCAGGCGGTGAAGAATCTTCATGTGAAGCCTGACGCTGTCATTGTAGACGCCATGCCTCTCCATTTCCCCTGTCCCACCATTTCCATGATTCACGGCGACGCCAGAAGCGCTTCCGTAGCGGCGGCGTCCATTGCAGCCAAGGTGTACCGGGATCATCTGATGGATGAGTACGACAAGAAATACCCGGGATACGGCTTTGCCCAGAATAAGGCTACGGCACAGCCGAGCACATCGAAGCGCTCCACCGGCTGGGGATTACGCCTATCCACAGGAAGAGTTTTGAGCCCGTGAAGACCATGATTTATGAGGGCTGGTAATAGAGGAGGAAATGTATGAAACAATGTATGGACGCAGACAATCTTCACCGAAGGCTGAAGAAAATTATCGGCAGGTGCAGGCCATCGACCGCATGGTGGATGAAGATGTACCTGTGAAGACATCATTACCCAGGTAAACGCAGCGAAATCGGCTCTCCACAAGGTGGGGCAGATCATTCTGGAGGGCCACCTGCAGCACTGCGTCAGGGATGGCATCGAACAGGGAGATGCGGAAGAAACCATAGCGAAATTTGCGAAAGCCGTGGAGCGGTTCTCTAATATTATTTAAGGAAGCACTGATTAATTCATAGAGTTTTCTTTTATAAGAATTTTTATGCACTGTTTCGTCATGGGCTTCCTTAAATAGCTCGCTATTCGCGTCAGCCCATTCCTCGCATTGCATAAAATTAAGAATAAAAGCAAACAATGATTTAATCAGCGCTTCCCTAGGCGGTCAGCAGCAAAAGGAAAAAATATTTCCACCGTCAAAACTCTACTCGCCCTTTACTTCTTTATACATTTCATCCATGAATTGGGCCATCCATTTCATTTCGTCTCCGGTAATGGCTTTTTTATTAATATTCATTTTGGCCATTTGGCGGGAAGGAGGCGGATGTAGGGAAGCATAGTCCTTGGGAGTTTCATGGGGTTCCAGCCCCGCATGGGTTCTTCGTCAGCCCAGGTAATGACGAAGGAAGCACCGCTGTCCATAATGCTTCCGATTCCAAGCTGCCTTGCCTTGACGCGGATACGGGAAATATGGAACAGTTTTTCCACTGGCCTGGTAGGAGTACCGAAGCGGTCCACCACTTCATCAATCAGGTCAGAAAGGGCCTTGTCATTTTCTACAGCAGCCAGGCGGCGATAAATTTCCATTTTCTGCTCTTCATTGGAAATATAACTTTCATCCAGATAGGCATCCTGGCGAAATTTGATAGTGGTATTAGGCAGTTTTTTAGGCAGGGGCCTGTTTTCCCTTTTGGCCCTGAGCCTTTCCACTGCCTCCTCCAGCATGGTGCAGTAGGTGGCAAAACCGACGCTGGCAATGTTTCCATGCTGAGCCGCGCCTAGAAGATTTCCGGCGCCCCGGATTTCCAAATCCCGCATGGCTACTTTGAAGCCGCTGCCCAATTCCGTAAATTCACGGATGGTATCCAGCCTTTTTTCCGCCACTTCAGAAAGGACTTTGCCTTTCCGATAGAAAAACCAGGCCCGGGCAATTTTTTCAGAGCGGCCTACTCTTCCCCTCATCTGATAAATCTGGGAAAGTCCCATGCGGTCTGCATCATATACCAGCATGGTATTGGCATTAGGCTGGTCAAGTCCGTTTTCAATGAGGGTAGTACAGAGAAGCACATCGTATTTTTCATTATAGAAATCAAGCATCACCTTTTCCAGCTGCCTGCCTTCCATGCGGCCATAGGCAACGCCGATAGTCACATTTTCTGGAAGGATACTGCGGAGATGGTCCAGCATGGCGGGCATGGATTCTATGCGGTTATACACAAAATAGGTCTGGCCGCCCCTTTCCTTTTCACGAAGGATGGCATCTCTTACAATGGTATCATCATACTCCGTCACATAGGTCTGGATCGCATGGCGGTTGGAAGGAGGTGTAGTAATAGTGACCATGCCCCTCACGCCGGTAAGACTCATATGGAGAGTGCGGGGAATAGGCGTAGCGACAGGGTGAGCACATCGATTCCGCTGGACCAGGATTTCCATTTTTCCTTCTGTACTACGCCGAAGCGCTGCTCTTCATCCACCACCAGAAGCCCCAGTTTCCTGCACTCTACCTTCTTATTGAGTACCGCATGGGTACCGATAACCACATCAATATCGCCGTCTTTTAAACGGCGCAGAATATCTTTTTTCTCTTTCAGCGTGGTAAACCGGTTCAGGAGAGCCACATTCACGCCAAAGCTATCCATACGGTCTTTGAAATTTTTATAATGCTGCTGAGACAGTACCGTGGTAGGGCAGAGCACCATGGCTTGATAGCCGCTCATGACACATTTAAAAACCGCCCGCATGGCCACTTCCGTTTTGCCGAAACCCACGTCGCCGCAAAGGAGCATATCCATGGGCACCGGCCTTTCCATGGCCTGTTTGATACCGTCAATAGCGGTGAGCTGGTCCTCCGTTTCCACGAAGGGAAAGGTATCCTCAAATTCCCGCTGCTCCGGGCCGTCTTTGGCAAAGGCAATGCCTTTGGTGATTTCCCGTTTAGCATAAATATCAAGAAGCCTTTCCGCCAGTTCCTCAATGGATTTTCTGGCCTTGGATCGAATTTTCTCCCAATGAGCTTCTCCCATCTTGTTCAATACCGGAGTACCGCCCTCAGGGCCTATGTATTTTTCCAGAGTTGAAATCTTTTCCACCGGCAGGTAAAGCTTATCATTTCCTGCATACTGGATGGCAATATAGTCTCGATGCACGCCGGAAAGCTCGATGGTCTTAAGCCCCAGATATTTGCCGATACCGTGCACGTCCTGTACCACATAGTCTCCAGGGTTTAAGTCGGAGAAGTATCGAATCTGTCGTCCTTTGCCAGCGCCTCTCACCCGGCGGATTTTCTGTTTTCCCAGTATGTCGCCGGCAGTCAGAAGAGCCAGTTTTTCCGGGGCCATTTCATAACCTTCGGAAAGAACGCCATGCACCAGGCAGACGCTGGAAGAGGTCATATCCGAAGAAAGAGGGATTTCATATTCTTTAAGGATTTCCTTTAACTCCTCTTCTTCCGAAGCCCGGGGAACCACGAGAAGAACCTTCCATTCTTTCTTCAGGAGAGATTTTAAATCTTCAATAAAAATGGGAATCTGCCGCTGATAGTTGGTCATGGACTGGCCCTGCCAGCCGAAGATAACCGGCTGGAAAGCAGTGAGAGAACGGTTCAGCAGGGAGAAAATAATTTCCCTGTTTCCCTTCCGTCCCCTTCGCACCATGTCATTCCAGGGAAAGGCCTTTCCTCTGTTTTCCTTTTCTTCCTTGAAATAACGATTCAGATTTTCCTCGGACCGCTGGGGTTCGTCGTAAAGGATAAGTCCCCCATCCAAATAATCAAAAAGGATGCTCTTTTTTTCTTCTTTAAGAGACAGAGGCAGCACCATAGCCTTTTCAAAGCGTTCCATGGATCGCTGGCTGTCCTCATCAAAAGAGCGAATGCTGTCGATTTCATCGCCAAAAAATTCAATACGCAGGGGATGGCTTCGCTGATGGGGAAAATATCCACAATATCACCGCGTACCGCAAAATGGCCGCATCTTTCGACCTGCCCCACTCGTTCATAACCGGCGGAAACCAGTTTTTCCAGAAGATCCTCTCTTCCCCATTCCTCGCCCAGGGTAAAGGTAAGGGCATGGTCTTTCAGCAGCTGAGGAGAAACGATTTTCTGGGCAGCCTCTATGGAAGTTGCCAGAATCACAGTCTTCTTCTTCTCCATGAGAAGGGAAAGAGACTGCATACGGTCCCTGAGCCGCTCGGTTCCCGTAAAAGTGACATGAAAACCAGCCTCCTCCACGAGAGGAAAAGGATGTACATCGTAATCGGGAGCAAAGAAAGCCAGATCCTCTTCCCAGCGGAAAATGTCTTTCTGGTCAGGTACGATAATCACAGCCCTGTCATAGTTCTTCAGAAGAGCCGCTGCGGCCAGTGCTTTCTGGGACCCGGAAATCCCTGTCATCATGAGGGGTTTTCCTTTTTCGTCCAGAGGACATAGCCTCATCAGCCTTTCCCTCGTACCTTCTGCCAGCAGTGGGCCGGTGGTACGGTCTAAGGGAAAAGGATTCCTGCCATCCCTTAATGCCGCCTTCACACCGGACAAGGAAGATGCTTTTTCCTGTTCATTCATTTGCTCATCTCCTTTCCTTCTTTGTCGAGCTTCACCAGATCCTTATATCCATCAAGAGATTCAATGCGGTGATGAATGGTTTCATGGTCATAAACGAAATCCGGCAGGATTTCCTCGAGCGGAACCAGCACAAAAGGCCGCTCCCAGAAATAGGGATGCGGCAGGCGGAGAAAATCGGTTTCGCTTCTTACACAGTCACTGTATATAAGATCCAGATCCAGGCTGCGGGGCCCCAGTGAATATCCCGTTTCCGTCCGAATTCTTTTTCTATTTTAAGGAAAAGTGTCATGAGCTCTTCCGCTGTTCCCTCCCATGCCACCAGTGCTGCTGCATTAATGAAATCAGGCTGGTCCGTCTTTCCCCAGGGTTTGGTTCTGTAAAAGGAAGAAGCCTTCAGAATGTAGACATTTTCCTCTCCCAGCCTTTTGAATGCGCTTTGTAATATACCAGGGAATCTCCCATATTGGAGCCCAGGGCCATAATATATGTATCCATGTGTCTCAATGATGCAGGATATCCTGCAGACTCATCATTTCCTTTCTTTGCAAAGAGTGACAGAAACATCATCCAGGATGCCAGGAATAGGAGAGCCCGGCTTGTGGACAGTCGTTATCACTTTTGTCACCGGCGGGAAATTTTCCATAATATCAGTATTGATAACGCCTGCCAGTCTTTCCAGCAGTTTATAGGGGCCTCCTTCAGCCCTCTTTTTCACTATTTCATATACGGCCACATAATTGACAGAATCTTCCAGGGCATCTGTTTCTCCTACCCTGGACAAATCCAGATCCATTTCCACATCAATGTAAAAACGCTGGCCCAGCTTTGTTTCTTCCGGTTCATCGCCATGATACCCGAAAAAAAGCCATACCCTTAAGGTCAATATGATCCATAGGACTCTCCTTTTCCCTGAAAAAAGACGGAGCGCATCCCATACCGCAAGTTCCCGGGCTGTAGTTTTTACATCGTGAACTCTGTAAATGGAACAGCCTTTTTCAGCGCCCCAGAGATTCACTGCCGCCGTGCCTTCATCCCGTTCATCAGCATCGGTACCAAGGATGGTGCCGATAAATCCTTTACGGCTTACACCAAGAAGCCAGGGGCAGGGGAAAGCCAGAGTAAGCTCATCAAGCCTCTTGAGGATTTCCATATTCTGCTCTGCATTCTTTCCAAAGCCAATGCCCGGATCCAGGATAATGTTCTCTGCCCTGACGCCGGCGGAAAGGGCAATTTCAATGGATTTATCGAAGAAGTGCTTCAAATCATCCATCATATCCTTTCCGTAGACTTCGTTTCCTGGTTATGCATGAGAATCACAGGAACATCAAAAGCGGCGGCGGTTTTAGCCATACTGCCGTCATCATACTGAAATCCCCAGATATCATTGACTATATGGCTCCTGCCTTGAGAGCAGTTTCCATGGTTTCATAATGATAGGAATCAACGGATACAGGAACCATACTCACCTTCAGCACATCAGGAAGAAATTGCATGAGACGCTTTGTCTCCTCTTCCGGTGTAAGCGCCACATGGCCCGGTCTGGTAGATTCTGCCCCCACATCAATCAGATGAGCTCCGTCTTTAATCATATCGGTGGCATGGGAAACGGCCAGGGTGTTGGAATTCCATTTTCCCCCGTCGGATAAAGAATCAGGCGTTACATTGAGGATTCCCATAACCAGGGACCTTTCACCTAATTCCAGCTTCTTTCCATCTTTCCATTCATATAGACGATGCTGTCTTTTCATGTCCATCCCCCTTAAGGAAAAATCATTTCATACCATTATAGCACGGACAGGAAGCTCCTGAAAAATTCAACAAAAAAAGCGGTATCCACCGCCTTCTTTGTGCAAGACCGCCATTGAGGAGTATGACGAATCCGCAGTCAGATTGATAATCAGGGAAATAATCATCAATGAGACCGGACAGATAAACCCGTCCCATGGCATTTCCTCCATGTAACCCTATTATACAAAATTTTTCACAAAAATCCAATAGGTTTAAAATTTTTTAATACCGGGCATGGAGCCCCTGACTGCCTCATTTCCGCTTTCATGCTTGAATTTGTGCCATGCAAAGAACGGAACAGAAAACGGGCGGCCATTACGGAAGCACTGATTAATTCATAGAGTTTTCTTTTATAAGAATTATGCACTGTTTCGTCATGGGCTTCCTTAAATAGCTCGCTATTCGCGTCAGCCCATTCCTTGCATTGCATAAAAATTCAAGAATAAAAGCAAACAATGATTTAATCAGCGCTTCCTTAGGAAAATCCCATGGCCGGCAGCATATAAAGAATCTGATAAAAGCAGACTCCATAAATGAAACCATGCCTTCACTGATTCTTCACTGCCCTTCCGTCTGACAGGGAAAAACAGGGCTAGGGTTCTGCCCCGCCGCTGATTCCAGTAATGATAAAAAATCTTCAGTAACGGGTAATGATTTTCTGCAGCAGCGGTACCGTTCCGGCAGAGGCATCAAGCACTTCCTCCAGGTGATCAAAGATTTCTTTCCAGTACACCAGCTCTGCTGCTTTAGTTTCAGATCCATACAGCTTTTTCATCATCCTGCGAAAGCAGTCATCCCCTCTTTCTTCGAAAGTATAAATCCGACGGCAGCGAGCTTCCATTTTCATGAAGTTTTCCGAGACATCAGTGGTGTAATCCATGATTTTCTTCAGCTCTGAAAGGGATGCTGCCGACAGGCGGGCCATAAGGGTGAGTTCCTCCGGTGTTTCTCCCACCATGCCATATCCAGCTGGCCCAGAATGCTTTTGGAAATATCTACTATATGATACATCCGTTCAATAAGCCCCCTCGCGTTATCCAGCTGGGAAGGATCCTTGTAGGCCTTATACATCCGCTCCATCAGAAGACCGTAGGATTCTCTGCATTTCATCTTAATATCGGAGCACTCTTTATAGCTTTCGGAAACTGCCATGCGGCCTTCTGCCGTTTCTTCCAAAAGAAATCCGACTCTGCCGGTAAAGCCGGCAAAATCACGAAGGCTTTCAAAAAACTTATCTTCTTTACTCATCTGCGTCTCCATGTATGAAAATAGAAAAAGGCAAAACCATGAACCAGAGGATTCATGGTTTTACTTCTATGCCTTTTATTATAAATCTATCGTTTCTCCGGGGTGGACAATCATAACATCAAGCCCTTCCTCTGCCGCCTTTGTCTTGAAAGCGTCCACGTTCTGTGAAATCACAGGCCATGTATTGTAATGGAGGGGTATCACATGTTTTGCCTTCAGGAATTTTCCCGCCAGAATGGCATCGTCCGGTCCCATGGTGTAGTTATCGCCAATAGGCAGAATAGCATAGTCAATATTATAGAGCTCGCCAAAGAGTTTCATGTCGCCGAAAAGGGCGGTATCTCCGGAATAGTAAACCACAGGGCCTTCTTTGAAGGAAATAATAAAGCCACAGGGTGTGCCGCCAGCTGCTCCGCAGCTGTGGAAAGCCTGCACCATTTTCACATCACCGAAGTCAGCATGGAAAGTACCGCCCAGATTCATGGGCTGGAAATTGGACAGGGACTTGGAGAAAAGGGCAATAACTTCGGGAATAGCTACCACCTTAGCCCCCGTGCGGAGTGCAATTTCATTGGCGTCGCCAAAATGATCGCTGTGAGCATGGGAAAGGAGGATGTAATCGCATCTTACCTTATCCGCCTTCATCGCAGCCTGCCCGTTTCCTGTAAGAAACGGATCAAAAAGGAGCCTTTCTTTTCCTGTATCAATCTTAAAGCATGCATGTCCTAAAAATGTGTACTTCATGATGAAAACCTCCTTGATTGATAGATATGAGATAATTTTGAGAAGAGATAAGCATTTTTCCAGTGAAAAGGTTCAAAGGGTTCAGAGGGGAAGGTTGACGGGGCTTCGCCCCGAGGGTTGTGGCCGCCTGACGGCGGCGGGTTGTGTCGAAGGGTTGTGAAGAGAAAGGTTCTTAAGATGGATGGGCCCTGGACACGCCTGCGGCGTGAGGTTCATAAGGTTCAGAGGGTTCAAAAGGTTCAGAGGGAAAGGTTCTTAGGATTGACCGGCCTGACGGCCGGAAGGTTCTTAAGTTTGACGGCCTTTCAGGCCGAGGGTTGTGGTATCGCCCTTGGACACACCTTCGGTGTGAAGGTTCTTAAGATGGACCGGCCTGACGGCCGGAAGGTTCTTAAGTTTGACGGCCTTTCAGGCGAGGGTTGCGGATTGCCGCTCCGCGGCAATGCTTATAAAGTCAGCGTTACGGATTAGCTTTATGAGTCATAGGGCATGAAAA
>ENA-OQBJ01001237-OQBJ01001237.1-human-gut-metagenome-genome-assembly--contig:-NODE-1237-length-10488-cov-1.847602_pt1 | contig 10488 bp, 13 predicted proteins | sample MGYA00242743_ERZ504545 | MGnify/ENA primary metagenome ERZ504545 (study PRJEB26092, sample SAMD00036252) | human gut metagenome | host: Homo sapiens | study: EMG produced TPA metagenomics assembly of...
ACTTTCTTTGGACTTTACCGCAATGATACATATGCTGGATCAAAAATGAGATAATTTGTAATTTCAGAGGATTCGTAACGTTTTGGGTATCAATCATAACAAAATCCCTACTTCCCATAAGAAGTGGTGGGGGAATTATGTGCCTTTATCTAAGCTTAAATGAAAGAGCCGTGCCACTTTGCCTGTTTGTTGCAATTCCTTAAAAAAACACTCCGGAGCAAACGGAAAAACATTCATTTTTCCCGTCTGCTCCGGAGTACCCAGAATAGTTGCAAGTATGACCTTATCCCATTTTTCCTGTCAGATAAGCACGTGTACGCTCGTCTGTCGGGTTATCAAACATCTTGTCTGTACGGTCATACTCTATCAGTTCACCCATATACATAAACATCGAATAGTCGGATATACGCATAGCCTGCGACATGTTGTGGGTAACGATCAAGATAGTAACATCTTTCTTCAGACCGTCCATCAGTTCTTCTATATACTTGGTTGCAATAGGGTCCAAGGCAGAAGTAGGCTCGTCCATCAACAGCACATCCGGTTTCAACGCAAGCGAACGGGCGATACACAAACGCTGCTGCTGTCCTCCGGAAAGGAATGTACCACGTTTGGTAAGTGAGTCTTTCACTTCATCCCACAGAGCAACACTACGCAAATTACGCTCTACGATTTCATCTTTTTCCGATTTGGAAAGGCGGATTCCATTCAATAAATAGCCAGCCAGTACATTATCGTAAATATTCATGGTCGGGAACGGATTCGGACGCTGAAATACCATACCAATACGGCGACGTTCTTCCATCGGTTGCATCTGAAGCACGTTTTCGCCATTCAACAGAATTTCACCTGTCACACGAATATTTTTATAGAGTTCGTGCATACGGTTTACGGCACGCAGTAAAGTACTCTTTCCACAACCCGAAGGCCCCATGATAGCCGTAATTGTATTTTTCTGAATGTCTGCCGACACATGCTTCACAGCCATCGTACTGGATGTATATGAAATACAGACATCCTTTATTTGTAATATCGGTTCTTTTATATTTTCCATTTCTTCGCGATTCGTTTTGCTAATAAGTTCAGACATAGTACAAAAGTAAGCAGGAACAGTGAGGCTCCCCAAATCAGGCTCTGCAAGTTAGGATCATTGAAGAATTCCCAGATAAGCAAGGGAACGGCCGACATCGGCTTAGTCATATTCCAGCTGATAGCAGCTCCTCCCAGTGCAGTAAACATCAGCGGAGCTGTTTCACCTACTACACGCGATATAGCCAGCAAAATACCAGTAAAGATACTTCCCAAAGCAGAAGGCAGCATTACCTGCAGCATAACACGCCAGTAACTACCTCCCAGCGCCAGACCGGCCTCTTTCAATGTTTCCGGCAGCACTTTCATTGTTTCTTCTGTAGAACGGATGATAAGAGGCAGCATCATAATGAACAGTGCCACGCTTCCGGCTATAGCCGAATAGCCTTTCATCGGCACTACCACCCAGATATATGTAATAATACCGATAATGATAGAAGGAGTACCCTGAAGCAAGTCAGTAAGGTAACTGACAATCGTTGCAAACCAGTTTTTCCGATATTCAGACAAACAGATTCCACAGAACACACCCACTGGTATAGCAACTACGGCAGCAAGCATCAACATCAGGAAAGTACCCACAATTCCATTGGCAATACCACCCGGAATATCCTGCCCCGCCGAGACAGCCTGCATCGCCTTATATGCATTGGGAGTTGCCTCGGTAATGAATGACCATCCAACTGTTTCCATCCTTTTATCAGACTTCTCCCAAATAGCAAGCAAAGGGATCGCTGTCAGTCCGGATAGCACACACACCAGCACATAAAGCAACCGATTCTTGAATATACGGATTCGAATGTTATTATCACGTACCATTTATACAAATTCTATTTTATAGATTACACATGTCTTGCCTTGCGTATCAATATTTTTCCAATCATATTGATAACAGCTGTTATAAGGAACAATAACAAACCGATGGCAATCAATGACGAAAGTTTCAGTCCGTCGGCTTCACCAAACTGATTGGCTATGATACTAGCCATCGTGTTACCTGTAGTACGCAAGGTCTCAGGCATCTGATTGGTGTTACCAATCAGCATTGTAACTGTCATCGTTTCTCCCAAAGCACGTCCGATAGCCAAAATATAAGCGGAAAAGATACCCGATCCTGCCATAGGGAAAACCACTCTCCGGATAACTTCTGCACGGGTTGCTCCCATAGCATATGCTCCTTCTTTCAAATCGGAAGGAACCATTTTGATAAACTCCGAACTCAGAGAAGCTGCATAAGGTACAATCATAATAGCCAACACAAAAGCCGCAGTAAGGATTCCCGAACCTTGTGGAGATAGGTTTAAATGCATGAATACGTTACGCAATACATAAAATCCCCACAAGCCATAAATAATGGAAGGAATACCAGCCAGCAGATCGGTAACGGTTCCCAGCACTGCTGCAATTTTCTTTCCACGGAAATACTCACCTGTAAACAAGGCAACCGGCAAAGAGAACGGAATACACATCAGCAGAGCAAGAATTGTAGTAAGCAATGTTCCGGTAATAAACGGAAGTGCTCCGTAGCTTTCTTTTCCTGCCGTCGTTACCCAGTCGTCGGAGAAGATAAAATTCCAGAAACCAAAATGTTCGAACGCTCCGGAGGCATCGGCAGTGAGGGAATATACGATTCCCCCACCGATGATAGGAATAACAACAGCCGACAGAATAAGTAAAACTCTAAAAATTTTGTCTTGCATAAAATATCAGCTTTGCAGTAATAATCTATTATTTCAGAATCGGCTGTCCCTGATAAGTAACAGTCTTAAGGTTTGCCAGACTTTGTTCAACAGCTTTCTTAGGCAGCGGAGCATAGTGTACGGTAGCAGTAGTCTGCTGCACGCTGTCGCTCAACATATATTGCATCAAATCCAATGTAGCTTTAGCCTGTGCTTCCGAACGGTCTGAATAATTCTGTTCCTTGTAAATCAACAACCAGGTAAAACAGCTGATAGGATAAGCTCCTGCTGCATCGGCATTGGTTATAGAACAACGAGTGTCCTGAGGAATATCACCGGCAGCAGCCGAGATACTTTCTGTAGACGGAGTGATCAGTTCACCACGCTGGTTCTTTACAGCTGCATAAGGAATTTTCTGTGCGAAAGCATATTCAGAACCAATATATCCCAATGAATACGGAGTCTGTGCAATGATACCAGCTACACCCGGATTACCTTTTGCAGCCTGTCCGACAGGGAAATCCACTGTTTTACCTGATCCGAAAGTATTTTTCCAGCTTTCGCTGACTTTAGACAAATAATCGGTAAATACAAATGTTGTACCGCTACCATCCGAACGATATGCAAGAATTATCTTCTTTGCAGGCAATTTCACATCCGGATTCAGTTCCTGCAAACGTGCATCATTCCAGTCTGTTATCTTTCCAGCATAAATATCAGCAATAACATCACCCGACAAGTTCAATTTAACTACATCCGGTAAATTGTAGGCCAATACCACAGCTCCCATACATGTCGGGATGTGTACTACAGGTTCCATTTCTGACATTTCCTTATCGCTCAAGAAAGCATCACTTCCGGCAAAGTCTACGATACCATCTTTCAGGTTACGTACTCCACCACCACTACCAATGCCACCATAAGAAACTTTATTATCGTGTGTAGCACCATATCCTTCAAAGCTCATGTTATAGAAAGGTAATGGGAAAGTTGCTCCCGCACCAGTTAATTCTACAGATTCAGTTGATGATTTTTGTCCACCACATGCAGTAACGGCAATAGCCATTATACCTGCCACCAAAGGCAAATAATGTTTTTTCATTGTTTATTAATTTAATAAATTGAATTTTCTTATATTTAAAAATCTCTTTGATAATTTCATAAGGAGAAAGAAGCGTTCAGATAAGCATAATATGAATTGGGCATACTTCCTGCTTTGGGCGACCATATCCGGAAGTTAGGAGAAAGTTTTATGTATTTTCCAAGCCGGAACTCCGCTCCTACAAGTCCTGCCATACCATCATTCTCTTCATTCCATTTGTTTTTTGAAGTAAGATAGTCCCAACGACCAAAGACTCCGACTTTCTTAGACAAGTTGACCGTTGCATAGGCTGACACACCGCTCTGGTCTTGTCCGTCTGTGTAGCTGGCATTTTTTCTGATAATTATATTCTGCCGCCAGAGAAAATGACTTGTGTTTATATCCGATGAAAGAAGCCAGATTTGTTATACCTTTACCTGATTCTTCCGAAGCTTCATTATAAGAACCATACAGACGGATAAAAAGATTCTTGACAGGCATCAGTGTCACTCCTGCCCCATATTGCAGACCGTCTTTTACCTGAAGTTTTTTGTAACCTTCGCCATTGGCAAGAATAACGTCTGCCGATACATAATCGTTGAAATCGTAAGCTGCCGATACAGCAAGATCGGCACTGCTTCCGAACTTATACTCATCCTGGAAAGATTTCATCACATACCGCTTACCCCAGAAGCTTTCCTGAAACTTAAACTGGGTAGTAGAAATCAAACCTGCGTGTAATGTCCACTTTTCACGTTTCCATGATATCTGGGCATTTTTAACAAAACCTATACGCTGATGATCATCAACACTTTTAGACTGTCCGAAATCGGCAACTACCTTTAACTGAAGTTCTTTCGACAAATCATACTGATATCCCAAGTACGCTCGGTCCAAATTAAAACCACGGTCATCATTCACATGACCAAAGCCGGAATGGATATCAGAAAAAATCGTAATAATAGCCTTGCCTTTCGGGGTTTCTTCTTTGTTGCTATCTTCGGCATGCGCCGGCATAGCCACACATCCTAACAAGCCTGCGATAAAGGCACATCGTGTTTTTAAATTTTTCTTATTCACTATACTTCTGCTTTTTATTTCGATAGCAAAAGTACAAGGCACACGTAACTTGATTATGTCATAATTATTACAAAGATGTTACATCGTCTTCGGGAAAACGAAGTGTTTCTACCTTTTCCAGACGAGAACGCAGACGAGGCATCAAAGATTTGCGGATGCGAAGGCGCATGAAACAGTCCATATCGTACGACTGTTCCAATATCTCGGGAGATTCTTCTTTTACAATACGCATTACATCGTTCATGAAAGGATATTCAAAAGCAACCATCACATCCTGATCTACCGTTTTTTCTATCACCGTCGCTTCGGCTATTGCTTGTGCGGCTGCTGTCCGATAGGCCACAATCAATCCACTGGTACCTAATTTAATTCCTCCGAAATAACGTACCACAATAACCAGAATATCGGTCAGTTCATTCGAATTGATTTGTCCTAAGATAGGCTTTCCGGCTGTACCTGAAGGTTCTCCATTGTCATTAGCACGAAAATCTTTCCGTTCAGCTCCAAGCATATATGCATAGCATACATGGCGTGCATCATAGTACTTTTTCTGGTACTCTTCCAAATATTGTTTTATTTCGGCAAGTGTACGCACTGGGATAGCAATGGCTATGAACTTGCTTCGCTTCTCTGTATAAACAGACTCTGACTGTCCTTCAATGGTTTTATAAGTATCTTCCAAAATAATTCGTTTTTATATCAGATTCAAGTATTTATTTATGCAATACATGTACGCGGATTCTGTTAACCAGCGACTTTCCTACAATAATCAGTGTAACAGCCGACAGCACAAGAATAATTCCTAAAATAATGCGCGGCGTAAGGCGTTCACCAAACACCAGGACACCGAAGAATAAGGCTGTAATCGGCTCCAAAGCACCTAAAATAGCCGCAGGAGTAGAACCTATATAGTGTATCGACTTAGTCATGGCGACTAAAGATATTACAGTCGGGAACAAAGCTAACCCTATCGGATTGATCCACAGCCAAGGAGTACTGATAGGATCGAGATGCGTACAGAACTTCAAACGGACAACAAATACGCTCAAGCCAAACAATAAAGCATAAAATGTAAGTTTTGCAGTAGGCATGTCTTTCAGCGACGAACGATTCACTCCTATAATATAAATAGCATACGTAAGTGAGGGATATAAAGACAAGTAAAACTCCGATTAAACTTAACGTCTTTCCACCTTCACCCTTGTACAATAAGGATATGCCAACAAAAGCCAAAGCAATAGAAACAGCTGTTATAACAGAAACTTTCTCCTTAAAGAAAACAGCCATAATAACAGCAACCAATACCGGATAAACAAACAGAATGGTAGAAGCAATGCCTGCATCCATATAATTATAACTCTGAAAAAGAGTAAGCGAGGAAAATGCAAACAGCATCCCCATAACAAGTAAAGGCAATACTTCGCTACGATGCAATGCAAACGACTGTTTCTGCACCTTCATCAGCAAAGCAAGCATCACTACACCTAGTCCGTAACGGTAAAACAATACCGAATCAGCACTTACTCCATCAGCATAAAGAGGCAGAGTAAATAGAGGATTCAGTCCATAACTGGCAGCTGCCACTGCTCCATAAACAAAACCTTTGAATGTATTACTAGCCATGAAATATCTGTTACTTTTGCAAAACCGGATGCAAAGGTACACAATTTAAGTAAAAAACATTTGGCACAATCATAAAAAAGGTCAGGACATTTTCGCTAAAATCTCCTGACCTCACTATATATCGGATTAATCTTTGCCGAAAAGAATATTTCCCAGTACAAGCTAACTGTTAAAGTTGCTATTATCACTCGCCAGTGTTGGCCGGGACTTACTGCAGCAGCATAAAAACATAAGCCAATTCTGCTTTGCAATTTTATACAGCAAAAGAAATCCCATATAAAACTAATATTATTCCATCATACACTTACTCCAGCTTATGTATCACCAGACCGGAGCGAAGCTAGGTTCGAACCAAGTAGTCTTAGGCGGCATAATATTTCCGGTATCTGCAATGTCCATTAATTGTTTCATGGAAACCGGATAAAGTGCAAGCGCTATCTTCATTTCACCACTGTCTACCCGCTTCTTCAGTTCACCAAGTCCGCGAATACCGCCCACAAAGTCGATACGCTTATCTGAGCGCAAATCCTTGATGCCAAGAATCTCATCCAAATCAAGTTAGAGGAAATCGTTACATCCAACACTCCGATCGGATCGTTATCGTCGTATGTACTGGCTTTGCTGTCAGACTATACCACTTACCCTCCAGATAAAGAGAGAAATTATGTAAGGCGGCCGGTCTGTAGATGTCCGTACCTTTTTCCTCCACCACAAAGTTCTTCTTCAACGCTTCAAGGAAGGCTTGCGGAGTCAGTCCGTTCAGATCCTTCACGACACGATTATAGTCGATAATATCAGTTGCTCTGCCGGAAAACACACTGCCATAAAGTAGTTGTATTCTTCATCACCCCGATGGTTCGGATTCTGAGCCGCCTTTTCAGCCCCTACCAGTGCTGCTGCCGCACTACGATGATGTCCGTCAGCAATGTAAAGCGAAGGCATTTCTTTGAACGCTTCTGTCACAGCTTCAATATCCTTATCGTCATCAATTACCCAAAACTGATGGCCGAAGCGTCATCCGGTGCCACAAAGTCGTACACCGGTTTCTGTGCCGTATATTTAGCCACCACAGCATCCAGCGTCTTGTTTTCCGGGTAAGCAAAGAACACCGGTTCGATGTTCGCATTGTTCACCCGCACATGCTTCATACGGTCCTCCTCCTTGTCACGGCGCGTCAACTCATGCTTCTTAATAACCCCGTTCATATAGTCGGGTACATAAGCTCCTACCACCAGACCATACTGCGTCTTGCCGTTCATAGTCTGGGCATAAATATAATAACACGGTTTGTCGTCCTGCACCAGCCATCCTTTTTCCTGGAACATTCGGAAATTAGCTACCGCCTTATCGTACACACACGGATCATGTTCGTCTGTTCCCTCCGGAAAGTCAATCTCCGGCTTGATGATGTGATACAAAGATTTCTCGTTGCCTTTCGCCTCTTCGCGGGCTCAGCCGAGTTTAACACGTCATAAGGGCGGGAAGCCACCTGCTCCACCAAGTCCTGCGGCGGACGAACACCCTTGAAAGGTTTAACTATTGCCATAATGCTTGAAATTTCGTTTGAAAAATAACACTAACGTCCACAGCGCATAAAGGAAACACATCAATGCCATGCCGCACAGAAATCCTTTCCAGAAATCATCCAGAAACGACCTGCACAAAGAATTCACCAGCAGCAAGGAAGTTCCGATCCCCAATGGAATCAGCGAATGCCGTTCGTATGCGGTCAGTTTCATTTATGCACAAATAAAAGAGTTACTTTTTATTTACACGGAATTTCTCACAACCATCTTTCAGGAAGCCCACAATCTGACGGGCCGCTGCGATACCGGCATTGATATTTGCTTCAGCTGTCTGTGCACCCATCTTCTTCGGAGTAGAGAAATAACGTCCCGGAAAATGATCGGCAAACTCTTCATGATGTGCTGGCATAATATCAGTTACATATTTCAAGTCCGGACGGTCATTCATCAGGCGAAGCAAATCCGCTTCATTAATCACCTCCTTACGGGCAGTATTAACCAGCAGACCGTTTTTCGGCATACGATTTACCAAGTCATAGTTAATCGAGTTTTTGGTTTCGGCAGTAGCCGGAATATGCAAAGACACCACGTTACAAGTAGCATACAACTCTTCAGCAGAATCAACCGGTTTTATACCATCAGCCTCCATCACCTCTTTCGGACAATAAGTATCATAAGCATAAATATCCATACCGATTCCTTTTGCTATACGAGCCACATTGCGTCCTACATTACCGTATGCATGAATACCCAGCTTCTTGCCCATCAGTTCCGTACCCGATTTGCCGTCGTAAAAATTACGAACCGCCATAATCATCATACCGAAAGCCAACTCAGCAACTGCATTTGAGTTTTGTCCCGGAGTATTCATCACACAAACGCCATGTGCAGTAGCAGCCTCCAGATCGACGTTATCGTAACCAGCTCCAGCACGAACTACGATCTTCAATTCGGGAGCGGCATCAAACACTTCATTATCAATAACATCACTACGGATAATAATAGCATTGGCATCTTTTACAGCTTCAAGGAGCTGTGCTTTTTCTGTATATTTTTCAAGTAAAGCCAGTTCGTAACCAGCAGCTTCTACTTCCTTACGAATACCGTCGACTGCAACTTTTGCAAACGGTTTTTCTGTTGCTACTTAAAACTTTCATAACTATCAGATTTAATATAAATAAAAAAAGCAACACATACCCGCACACTATCTATCCGTGCAGGTCTGTGTGCCTTTATAAACGACTAATAAATTAATGCATTTTTTCGAACTCCTGCATGCAGCCTATCAGAGCCTGAACGCTCTCTACAGGCATGGCATTGTAACAAGAAGCGCGGAATCCACCTACTGAGCGATGTCCCTTGATACCAACCATTCCTTTATCTGTAGCAAACTTCAAGAAGTCTGCCTCCAAATCCTTATATTCGTCTGCCATTACAAAGCAAATATTCATATAAGAGCGATCGCCTTTATCTGTAACCGTTCCGCGGAACAGTTTATTACGGTCGATTTCAGCATACAACATATCTGCACGTTGCTTAGCACGGCGTTGCATTTCTTCTACTCCACCCTGAGCCTTTATCCAGCGCAATGTCTGCAAAGCCGCATAAATAGGAACTACAGGAGGTGTATTAAACATAGAGCCTTTATCAACATGAGTCTGATAATTCAACATGGTAGGGATATGACGTGAAACTTTGCCCAAAGCTTCATTTTTCACTATGACAAAAGTAACGCCTGCCGGTGCCAGTTTTTCTGTGCACCGCCATAGATACAGATATATTTTGAGACATCAATCGGGCGAGAGAATATATCAGATGACATATCGGCAACCATCGGAACATTCACATCCAAATCGGCATGGAGTTCTGTTCCATAAATCGTATTGTTTGTAGTAATATGGAAATAATCCACATCTGCCGGTACTGTATAATCTTTCGGAATATAAGTATATCCGTCTTTTTCGGAAGAAGCTACTTCAACTGTTTCACCGAATGCCTTCGCTTCTTTCAAAGCTTTTTTTGCCCATGTACCTGTATTAAGATATGCAGCTTTCTTTTCAAGGAAATTATAAGGAACCATACAGAACTCCATACTTGCTCCTCCACCCAGGAAAAGTACCGAATACCCTTCCGGAATATTCAGAAGTTCCTTAAACAAGGCAACAGCCTCGTCTACCACCGGCTGGAAGTCTTTAGCGCGGTGACTGATTTCCATCAACGAAAGTCCCGAACCATTAAAGTCAAGAATAGCCTGAGCTGTTTTTTTCGATCAACTTCGCGAGGCAATATAGAAGGTCCCGCATTGAAATTATGTTTTTTCATTTGGAAGTTTGTTTTTGGTTAAACATTTTGTTCGTTTCTTACAATTTGCGAATATAGCGATTATTTTTTAGACTTCCAAAAGTTTTTG
>ENA-OQBJ01001239-OQBJ01001239.1-human-gut-metagenome-genome-assembly--contig:-NODE-1239-length-10479-cov-1.332979_pt1 | contig 10479 bp, 10 predicted proteins | sample MGYA00242743_ERZ504545 | MGnify/ENA primary metagenome ERZ504545 (study PRJEB26092, sample SAMD00036252) | human gut metagenome | host: Homo sapiens | study: EMG produced TPA metagenomics assembly of...
AAGACGATTTGAGAGCATTGGGAAAAATCATGGATTTTCTCCGTGCCGTGAGTATAATTCTCGCTATTATGAATGTGTATTGGTATTGCTATGAGGCAATGCGCATGTGGGGAGTGACAATCGGGGTTGTTGACAGAATCCTGATCAACTTCAACCGTACAGGCGGTTTATTCCATTCCATTCTCTACACCAAGCTGTTTTCGCTTCTTCTCCTGGCGCTCTCATGTCTGGGAACCAAGGGCGTGAAAGCGGAAAAGATGAGTTGGAACAGAATTTGGACGGTTCTTGCTGTTGGCTTCTTCTTGTTCTTCCTCAACTGGTGGATATTATTGTTGCCCATATCTAATTTGGGCAATGCCACGCTGTACATTTTTACAATGACAGCGGGTTATATCTGCCTGTTGATGGGAGGACTTTGGATGAGCAGGCTCTTGAAACACAACCTCATGGAGGATGTCTTCAATAATGAGAACGAGAGTTTCATGCAGGAGACCAAACTCATGGAGAACGAGTATTCCGTCAATCTGCCCACACGCTTCTACTACAAGAAGGAATGGCAGAGAGGATGGATAAACGTGGTCAATCCTTTCCGTGCCACCATCGTGTTAGGTACACCGGTAGTGGCAAATCTTTTGCTGTAGTGAACAACTACATCAAACAGCAGATTGAAAAATCTTACTCAATGTATATCTATGATTTCAAGTTTCCCGACCTTTCGACGATTGCCTACAACCACATGATGAACCATCAGAATGGATATAAGGTCAAGCCACAGTTCTATGTTATTAACTTTGACGATCCTCGCAGAAGTCATCGCTGCAATCCTATTCACCCGGATTTCATGAGTGACATTTCCGATGCCTATGAGAGTGCATACACCATCATGCTCAATCTCAACAAGACGTGGGTTCAGAAGCAGGGCGACTTCTTCGTGGAGAGTCCGATTATCCTCTTTGCAGCCATCATCTGGTACTTACGCATCTACAAGAACGGAAAGTATTGCACCTTTCCCCATGCCATCGAACTGCTCAATCGCAGATACGAGGATGTCTTTCCGATACTGACGAGCTATCCCGAACTGGAGAACTACCTATCTCCGTTCATGGATGCCTGGCAAGGTGGAGCGATGGAGCAGTTGGCGGGTCAGATTGCCAGCGCAAAGATTCCGTTGTCACGAATGATCTCACCACAACTCTACTGGGTAATGTCCGCAAGCGAGTTTACACTCGACATCAACAATCCCGAAGAACCGAAGATTCTATGTGTCGGCAACAATCCCGACCGTCAGAATATTTATGGTGCGGCACTCGGTTTGTACAACAGCCGCATCGTGAAACTCATCAACAAGAAGGGACAACTCAAATCATCCGTTATCATTGACGAGTTGCCGACTATCTATTTCAAAGGCTTGGATAATCTGATTGCTACGGCACGAAGCAACAAGGTTGCCGTCTGCCTGGGTTTTCAGGACTTCTCGCAGTTGGTTCGCGATTATGGAGACAAGGAGGCTAAGGTGGTTATCAATACCGTTGGTAATATCTTCAGCGGACAAGTCGTTGGCGAAACCGCCAAGACTTTATCCGAGCGTTTCGGCAAGGTGCTCCAAAAGCGCCAGTCTATTTCCATCAACCGTCAGGATGTCTCTACATCCATCAATACCCAGATGGACAGTCTCATTCCGCCGAGCAAGATTAGCGGACTCACCCAAGGTATGTTTGTCGGCTCTGTTTCCGACAACTTCACCGAGCGCATAGAGCAGAAGATCTTCCATGCCGAGATTGTCGTTGACACCGACAAAGTAAAGCGAGAGGAAAGCCATTATCAGCCTATCCCTATCATTAATGATTTCAAGGATACCGATGGCAACGACTGCATGAAGCAAGCTATTCAGGACAACTACAACCAAATCAAGGAGGATGTCAAGCTGATTGTCAAGGATGAACTGGATCGCATCGCTGCTGACGAGAATTTGAAGCACTTGATACAGAAATAGAAACGACAAAGGCAGTGGAACAAATCATCACTGCCTTTGTCGTCTTTCTATTTTAATAATGCCTTGCCTTTTTCTGTAAGCATATATTTCTGTTTTGGATGTTTCGGATTATCAGGATATAGTTGTTCAACATAGCCTTCTTCCATTGCAGGATATAGATATTTATCAAGGAAATAAGTCTTGTCTTTCAACTTTATACATTCCATTATCTCCTTGGCAGACATCATGTTATCTCTTATTACAGTAATTACTTTCATTAACTGTGGGGTAACTGTGGGGTAACTGTGGGGTAACTGTGGGGTAACTACCACACTGTTCCTGTTATATTTGAATACGACCCACACAAAATTACCATCAGTATTGAATTCTGGAGCAGGCAAGCCTACACGTTTGCATTCATCAACCATTGTACCTATTCCACGTCCCCAACTCTCCAATATCTTGCTCTTATAGAGTACGTTGGCGATAATTGGATTCTGTGGCTTGGAGTCATGTTCCTGCATAAGACGTTCTATAGGCAAGTCGGCAGGAAAAGTTCCCGTATTTCGTATTTCAACACGGTCATCGTAGATAGCGATGCTAACAGAACTACCTGGTTGATGATACGAGCGATGGCAAAGTGAGTTGATGCAACTCTCTCTTAAAGCCTTGTACGGAATGCTCAACTCTTCATCACGATAAAGACCATTTATCTTACCAGACAGTGAGAGATGCTTAAAGAAAAATGCCATTGCGGCATCAAGCAATTCATAAATGTTACCTTCCGCACGTTGGTTGTCTATAAACTCTTCTTTTGTTGTTCCTTTGAAACGAGCCATACGCACAAGACATTGTGGGTATCCATACAAATCCTTGCCAAACAACACGGCGGCTGCATTGTTCAGTTTACCATCATGGAACAAGCCGAACTTTTTCAAGATTACAGGTATCTCCTCGCGAATAGTTGTTTCAGGAAGTCTTCCGTTTCGTATTCCCTCACGGACAGCACCGAGAATGGCATTCTCATCCAAGTCGGTTATCTTCAAATCGGAGTTTATCATTGCTTCCCATCCATATTTTCCGCCTCTTTCCATTAAGAGATGGTTATACCGTTCCTGTGGCATAAAGGTTGTAGTACTTTCAATGCGCATATAAGCCCTTTCCCCTTATAAGTGAAAGGACGCATGAATCGTTGACATTCCGCATGAATGGCTATCACATATTTGTCAGTATCAAGAATAGGAACATACGAGATTTCCAACTCTACAAAAGGCTCAATTCTATTGACCGCCTCAGCAATAGAGCGTTTAGTATTGTCAGATACCTCTTGACCTATAATCTTACCATTATCCTTTACACCATAAAGAATAGTACCACCTTCACAGTTGAGAAACGCACATAGAGTCTCCATCGAACGGTCTAATTGACCTGTCGATTCCTTAAACTCCAAATTGTTGCTTTCCTTTAAGGAAGCAAGTTTTTCTATATCTTGATAATTCATACTTGTTGCAATTTTTACGAACCCAGATGGTGTCAATCTTTGGATAGCAATAGATACCTTGTGCCACTCTTATTATGTCTCCATCTTTGCACAAACGCACCAAGGCTAACCTTATTGCATCGGATGATGCCATTCCTCTTTATTTTGCCACAAAACTACAATATTTTTGTGGCAATACCAAAAGTTTTTAATCTTTTTCAGAAATAACATAAGAAACACCTCGATTATCGCCTCATCCTCTCCAATTCATCATCCCGTCGCATCTTATCATTCAACTTCTCCTGCATCTTATCCAGAAAGTATGTACGACTGTAGTTCTTACGTCTCCGGATATCGGTATAAAAACGGTAGCAGTCCTTGGTCTTGACACCAAAGAATTGGTACATGGCTTGAGCCAGCTCCTTGAATTTCACTTCGCCGTCATTCACACTTCCCATCACACAGATGCCATATACCATCTCTACGAGGTCTACTGCGTTCCCCGTCCAGCATATCGGCAAAGCCTTGTCCGTCTTCTCATGGGCAACAGCAACAGAAGCCCCCTTGCACGCACTTGCCTTTACCTGCTGCATCATCTTACGGATGAACGACAGGGCTTTGTTGATTATACAGTCCAAGAGCACATCCTGTATCTGGATGTAACAGTGATGATATTGCAACTCTGTCTCTGCAAACACCAGGGCATGCAGAGCCTCCTTGCTCTCTGACGTACGGTGGCACAGGTCTATAACCTGAGTTACAAACTGGTGATACTCCTCTTGGATCTGCTCCATCTTCATCTTGCCGCCGAGGTCGTTGATAACCTTAAAGAAGGCAGTCTCTGTCAATATATTATAGCTCATAAGTCTTTCTGTTTTGATTGTTAAACTTCTATTGGGCGGTGTACACACAACCCATAGTAGTCCAAAACCAATGCCAACAGATGACAGACAGCGTCAAAGTTGAGTATAACTTCCTGATTACCAGCAAAGCAACAGCACTCACAACCGAGCAGTACAAAAACAAAAAGTGTTCAAAACCTGAACACCTGTTCACGTTTTGAACACCCTATTCTACACTTTTGCCTTCACAAAAGCCTATTCTATGCCATATTTTTCCTTCAGATTGTACAATGTTGTTCGTCCAATCTTCAGTATCTCTGCGGCTTTCGTATGATTTCCCTTGCTAGTTTCAAGCTCCAATGATTCGTTCCCGTTCCGAATCCGTATCTCGCAGCGCCGTCGTTACCGTTGTTGTCCCCGAAAAAGAATCAAACTTCAGGTTCTCTTCCGTGATCATCCTCTCTTTCGCCATAACCACGGCATTCTTGATGACCCGTTTCAGTTCTCTCACATTACCTGGCCAGGTATAAGTTTCCAAAGCTTTGATGGCTCCGGTACTGAAACCATCTATTTCTTTTCCGAACCGCAGTTTATACCTCCTCAGAAAGAATTCTGCCAATGGTCTGACATCCTCTACCGCCTCTCGCAATGGCGGCAACTCGATAATGGTCTCGCAGAGGCGTTGCAGCAGGTCATGCTTGAAGGTATCGTTGTTCACGGCCTTGCCCAAATCTTCATTCGTTGCCAGCACCAGACGCACATCGGCCTCGATGTCCTTTGTTCCACCTACTCGTCTGAATCGCTGTTCCTGCACCACTCGCAGCAGCATCTTCTGCACCTCCAAAGATAGGTTGCCTATCTCGTCCAGAAACAGGGTTCCTCCCTTCGCTTCCTCAAACACGCCCACACGGGCATTGTCTGCCCCGGTAAAAGCTCCCTTCTCATGCCCCAGAAGATAGAAGCGGCAAGCTGTTCATTCAGGGTGCCACAATCCAAGGTGACGAATGGCTTGTTGGCTCGCTTGCTTTTCTCATGTATCATCCGGGCGATATGCTCTTTCCCCGTACCGCTCTCTCCCAGGATCATCACCGTTATCTGGATGGGAGCAAACATATTCACCAGTTCTATCACCTTCGTGAAGGCCTCACTGGTCCGGGCAAAGATCTTCTCACGACTCTTGGCGATATGTTCATTCCCTTTCCACAGGGCATTCAGGAATTCAAACAGCTCTCCCTGCATCTCACTCTTCGGGAAATAATTAGCTGCGCCCTTCTTAATGGCTGCCACGGCTGAGGAATAACTCTCATAGTCCGTCATGATGACAAACTGGTTCTCATAACCATTCTCCCGCATCCATTCCAACAGCTGGATACCATCACCATCGGGCAACCGTAGGTCAGAGAGTACGATGGTAAACTCATCCGCCTCCCGCACCAGTTCCATGCCCTTGCGCATGTTGTAGGCTTTGGAAGTCTCCCAACCTTGACGCTTCAGCATGTTACAGATGCGTTCACAGAAGGTCATACTGTCTTCTATCACTATGATCCGCTTCGTCATTTCATTCCTCCTTCCTGTTCTTCATGAATAGCATGGATGATGTCTTCGCACTGCCGTTTGATTTCACAGATTCCCTGGGCTATTTCCTTGTCAGTAGTGGTATTCTTCACGGAAGAAAATACGCGGTTCAGCTTTTCACCACATCCGATCAGTTCCCAGGTACCTCTCATGCTATGCAATATTTCTTTCAGCTCATGCGGTCGCTTTCTCCCATGCCTTGTCGATACGGTGGATGTTCTCCTCCGTCTCTTCCTCAAAAAGCCACAGCGTTCTTTGCTTCTCACCAAATTCATATAGGGGTATCAGGTCTATGTTCCCTTTCCCGTTCACCTCCTTCTGGATGAATCGGTTGGCAACCGACATCAATTCGTTCGGAGAGAAGGGCTTGGATAGACATCCCGAAAAGCCCTTCCCGGTCAGATAGTCCTCTGTGATACCTGCTGATCCCGTCACGGCAACAACGGGTATCGTCCGGGAATTACCGATGTTCGACATTCGCAGGATTTTGAGCACATCATATCCGTTTGCGCCCTGCATCTTCAGGTCTGTAAACAGGATGTCATAGTCCTTCTCGCGCATCTTTGCCAGTAATTCATCCATACTCATACTGGTATCGCATCTGATTCCGTTTTCCGCAAAGATGCCCTGCATCCGATGGAGTATCAGTTCATTATCGTCTATGACGACCACTTCCGCTCTGTTGTCCCCGATAATCTCATTCTCTCTTTCAATATCTTTCTCATGCACCAGTGGCAATGGGATTTCCACAGTGATGGTACTGCCGACATTCTTCTTGCTCGACAGTTCGATTTACCATTCATCATACCCACCAGATTTTTCACGATAGACAGTCCCAAGCCGAATCCGTCTTTCGTTGCCGCATTGCTCAGCTGCCTGAAGGCATCAAAGATTTGCTGCTGTTCCTCTTCGTCCATTCCGGTTCCGGTATCATGCACGGAGATGAACAGCATGCCACCCTCATAACTCAGACGAAGGGTCACAGAACCGGCATCCGTAAATTTCAGGGCATTCGACAACAGATTTCTTACGATTCTCTGTATCTTCTCCTTGTCGCCCAGCACGATGTCGTCCGACGAACTCTCCACGGTCAGCACCAGTCCCTTCTTGTCCGCCAGTCCAGCAAATTCCGATGCCAGCCTTGTTCCAAGTCCTTTAACGGTAAAAGGTTTGGCCATTATGGTCTCTTTCCCGTTGTCCAGTCGGAAATAGTCCAACAAATCATTGAGCATCTGCTCCATACCTGCTACGGCTTCCAAAGAGATATCTATTTCATCAGCAGATTCTTTCTTCATGACACCCAGATGGTGTTTGAGGGTTGCCAACGGGATTCGCAGCTCATGGGTGATAGCCTGTATGGTCTGGCGGCGCTGGGTAAGAAGTTCTATGTTCTGCTGGTTTTTGGCATTCAGCTTCCCGATGAGTTGATCGGTTCTTTTCTTGTTTCTGATAACCTGCAGGAACATGCAGAATAATACCAGAATCAACAGGGAGAGCATACCTATATAATAATAGGTGTAGTTACCTTCCAGTGTTGCTATCTGCTGCTCTCTTTCCACGATTCCCTTGTTGACATGCTCGTCAACAACGGCAATCATTTTCTGTAGATGATGGTTGATGGCTTCATTTCGGATGCCCAGACTGTCCAGATGCCCGATGACTTTACGGCTCTGCTGCTGATGTCTGACGACAATCTTCTGATTGAGCACAGACAGCATTTGGGTCGTGGCGGTGGGCTGTTGACGCTTCACGGTATCTACGGCAGCCTTTTCTTCTTTTCTAAACAGCCGTACCCAAAATCCCCGTTTCTTCTTCTGAACCGCAGGACGGGGAATGGAGGACTGTACTTGCTGCTCCTTCTTGCTTTTCGCAACAATCTTGGGCACTTCCGTCGTCAGTTTCTCATGAATATCATTACGTTTCTGTACGGCATTCCTGATTTGCAACAACAGTCTTTCCTTCTCAACAAACAGCTGGCGGAGGTCCTCAGTTTCTATCTGACGATTCATCTTCCCCATGTTCTCCAACATATGGTCCACTTCCATCCTAAGTTGATGATAGTCTTCTACATCTGTGGTGTCCCAGTCTGCTACCGTCTCGCCAAGCAACGACATCTCGGCGATATGCATGTTCAAATCATGCATATCCTTGCGCCACTCATGCAGTTCTGTATTCCTGCATTCTATCTCTTTCCTGTCGTGCCATTCTGATAGGCCGATCATGATGGTACATCCTATGATGAGGATGGCTGCCATGATACCGCCTGCCATCCATCGGCAGATATGTCCAGTCTGTTTCTTGCGTTCCATCTTTATATTTTCTTAGCCGTTACAATTCTATGGTCCTGCTGTAACCATCATTACCTTGTACTTCAACCGCATGTTCGTTCCACCTGTATATGTATTTATATTCTGGAGGCAGGATGATATTACCCCTCCTGTCCAATAGTCCATACAAACATTTCTGTATGCCTATTCTGCATTCGGCATAATCACCCTTGAAGTCAGAGATATACGAATAAATGGGTTTCACAATGATGTCGTTCATCACCCTCAGTCCCCATCTGCCATCCTGCTGGAAAGGCTCTACATTCTTCAGATATTCCTTCAGTTGTTTGGCTGTCATCTTCTTCCTTGCCGTATTCGCCTTCTTCACCGTTATCATCTCATCATTCACGGCAATGATGTTCTGCATTTTCTTCACATAGGTTGGAATGATACCCTTGCCTGCCCTCAGTCCTGCAAACATACTCTCCCAGTTGCGAGGCTTGTCTGGCAAGCCGAACTTGCGATAGTTACCCACATTATCGATAATCATGCACACCTTATCCTTGTTCTCCTTGTTGATACGCAACCCACGCCCCACCATCTGCAGATACTTGGCTAGTGACAGCGTAGGACGAGCCATCTGGATAAACTCCACGTCAGGACAGTCAAAACCTTCATCGAAGAGGTTCACGTTCACCAGACAGTCTATCTCGCTGCGTCTGAAAGCCTCCACCATCTCCTTGCGTTTCTTGGCAGGCGTCTTGCTGTCCAGTGCCACACTTTTCAGTCCGAGGGCATTGTAACAGGCGCTATCGCCTGGGCATGCACAATGTCAATGGCATAAACGATACCCTTCTTGCCATCAGCGTATTTCTTCACGCTGTCGTAGAGGCGTTGGATGGTCTGCGGAATATTCAGCTTCTCGTCCATCTCCTTGATGGCATAGTCGCCATCACTGCCTCGTCCTTTCAGCTGGTTTACGGTCAACTGATCGTTGGAGTACTTGCCGATAACCACGTAGTCGTAAGGTGCCAGATAACCACGCAGGATGAAGTCGTTGGTACAGGGAGATTTCAATAATATCTCGAACAGCTTGCTGAAGGATTTCTTGTTCATGCGGCATGGAGTTGCCGTCATGCCGAGTTTCAAGGCTTTTCTATTCCTTTCAAACAGGTCTTGATAGGAGTCTGCTATGGCGTGGTGAGCTCATCCACAACGATGAGTCCAGGCGTACACTCCGCCCCTTCCAGTTCGTCGATATGTCTGTTCAACCATTGAATGGAGAGCACCCTTATCCTTACTTTCGCTTTCAGCTCCATTTCTTTCTCCCCATAGTCCAGACAGAATCTGTCCAACGTCTGCTGCATTTGCTCCACCAGTTCACGGCGGTGCGCTACAATCCACACTTCGCCCGTGTCATGGTTATCAAGGAACCATTTCACCACAGCCGCCATCACGTAGGTCTTTCCCGTACCTGTCGGCATCTGCACCATCACCGAACTGCCACCTTCTCCTTCTTACCATTCTCATTGTAGAATGTACCGGAAACTGCAGTGGTCAGCACGTTGATAATGTCCTCCAGCATCTTCTGCTGGTAGTCATAAAGCTTGATTTTCTTCATCACAAATTATATTTTCGCAATTCAGCTCTCGACACCGTTTGAAAATAGGGAACGTATGGCACTCCATTACTTTCCAATCTCAACCCATTTCTACTGTCTTGCGTGATGTATATGTCTGAATCAATAGCATAGCCAGAGAAATTCTTATACTCTCTCACCACAAAATAAGAAAAGTCATCCGTCTTCTTCAAAATCTTGAACCATAACCGTGGTTCCTGCTTCAAAAATAGAAACTCACTGTTGATGACACAAATGTTGTCATCAGCACAATCTGCCAATTTCTCAATACGGTATCTCGCAAATCCGGGATATTCCGAACATAATACCAGTCGCTCTCTCTCAGCAATCTCACAAATCCTCGCTGCTCCGCCACAGGCTTGGCATAATGCTTCAACCCAGAAATGCCATCCACCCAATAACTCTCGCCAAACACGTCCTTGGGTACATACCATATCTCGTCAACTCCTTTCTGCACCTCATTACGCTCCCAAACCTTGCTATTATGAATAGGATAGAAAAGTCCATGCTTATAAATCTTCTGATGCTTCTCCGCAGCCTTTTTCTCCTTCCTGCTGTATTTCTGGCAATAATCATTCATCTCCACCTGCAGATCCGCTTCCTTCTTCCCCATGTGATAGGTCAGTGCGTCCAGGCGCTCCGTATTAAACACCATTGTTAAGGTTGTATCTCTCACTGGAATCCCTCCCTCATTTATGTCTCTG
>ENA-OQBJ01001240-OQBJ01001240.1-human-gut-metagenome-genome-assembly--contig:-NODE-1240-length-10477-cov-2.338937_pt1 | contig 10477 bp, 21 predicted proteins | sample MGYA00242743_ERZ504545 | MGnify/ENA primary metagenome ERZ504545 (study PRJEB26092, sample SAMD00036252) | human gut metagenome | host: Homo sapiens | study: EMG produced TPA metagenomics assembly of...
GCAGCGGCGCTCATGCAGTACTGGCTGCCGAAGAATCACGATATCGTCCGCAAGGCGCTGCATATGGCACACCGTGAAGATTTGATTGGTTTTGGTCCCAAGTGCCTTGTACGCCCACGCGAACAGGAAAAACAAGAACGACACGAACGCCAGAAACGGCAGAAGAAACAGGAAAAGAAGGTGCAGCCATGAGATGTCCATATTGCAAGAAAGCCGACAGCCGGGTGGTGGATTCCCGCGCGACAGAAGACGGTACGACCATCCGCCGGCGAAGGGAGTGCAATGGCTGCGGCCGCCGGTTCACCACGTATGAAGTCGTGGAGAAGATGCCCTGATGGTCGTCAAGCACGACGGCCGCCGCGAGGTATTCAAGCGCGACAAGATCCTGAACGGATCATCCGTTCCTGTGATAAGCGTGATATCTCGATGGAGCGCATCATCGCACTCGTCAATGAGATCGAACGCGATATCCGCAATACCATGGACCAGGAGATTTCTTCGCAGGAAATCGGCAATCTCGTCATGGAAAAGCTCAAGGATTTTGACGATGTGGCTATATCCGCTTTGCATCGGTTTACCGGAAGTTTGCGGACATATCGAGTTTCCTTGAAGAACTTCGTGACCTGCAGGCCCGCAAGGAGCAGAAGGGACCTCATGACAAAGGGCAGACCGAATGAAGACGGATGGCGGGAAGACTGAAGTCTGTTCCTGCTGCCTGTCGGCGCAATGAATGGGAATGAACGTGGAAAACGCATGAGTGGAGGAATTTGCGATTGGATTGGGAACTGAAGAAAGGGCTGCAGCAGCAGCTCGAGGCGGAGCGCGGCTATTACCGTTATCCTGCGGGAACACGGACGAGAACCGCTCTCGTCTACCCGAATTCCTACTTTGTCGGCATGTCGAACCTCGGGTTCCACATCATCTACGACCTCTTGAACAAGCGGCCTGATGTGGCCTGTGAGCGGGCTTTCCTGCCGGATCGGCAGGATATCACGCGCTATGAGAATACGCGGACCCCCGTCATGACCATCGAGTCTCAGACGCCGCTCTATGAATTTTCGCTGCTTGCCTTTGCCGTTTCCTTTGAGATGGATTACTTCAATATCTTGAAGCTCTTGGAACTCGGGCGAGTCAAGGTGCGTGCCGCTGAACGCGGTGAGCGTGACCCTATCCTGATTGCCGGTGGTCCATGCCCGACCTTCAATCCCGAGCCGCTTGCCGCCATTTTTGATGCATTCATCATCGGCGAGGCGAGTCATCATGCCGGCGCTCATGGATGCGTATCAGGCAGCGCAGCGCGAGGGCCTGACACGGGCGGAGACGCTGCGGCGTCTTGCCTGCGTACCGGGGGTCTATGTACATCTCTTTATGAACATCATTATGCAGAGGATGGGACGCTTGCTGCCATCGAGCCGTTGCCGGGAGCGCCAGGCAGATCGCGCGTCAATGGGTCAAGGATCTTGATGCCTGGCCGGCGCATACCGTTGTTGTGACGGACAACACGGAATTCAATTTCTATCTCATCGAGACGGCGCGCGGCTGCGGACGCCATTGCCGGTTCTGCATGGCAGGCTACTGCTTCCGCAAGCCCCGGAACCGGTCTTTGAAGGTCATTGAGGCAGAGGTACAGGAAGCCTTGAAGTACCGCAAGCGTATTGGACTCATGGGGGCGGCTATTTCCGATTATCCCGAGATCAATGCACTTTGCAAGGATATCCTCGGCGAGGGACTCTCGATGTCGGTGGCTTCCTTTCGCGCCGATTCCGTCACGAAGGAGCTGGTCGATTCTCTGGCCGAGAGTGGTCTCAAGACACTGACGATGGCGCCGGAAGCCGGCAGCGTGCGCATGCGCGCCGTCATCAACAAGGGGATTGAGGAGCATCATCTATTCACGTCGATGGATCTCGGACTGGCGGCCGGCATCAAGAATTTCCGCCTGTATATCATGGTGGGCCTGCCGTTCGAGGAAGAGGAAGATATCGATGCGATTATCGATATGACAAACCGCCTCAAGGATTATATGGAGGAAAAGGGCAGCAAGGGGACGCTGACGCTCTCCGTCAATCCCTTCATCCCGAAGCCTTTCACGCCATTCCAGTGGGAGCCGATGGCTGACCGCCGCCTCGTCGAGAAGCGCTTGAAGCGCCTCGAGAAGACGCTGCGCAGACGCAAGCACATCATCGTCAATATCGAGTCCCCGAAAGAAGCCTATATCCAGGGCGTACTCTCACGCGGCGACCGCCGCGTTGGGGAAGCTCTGCTGCGCGCACACGAAGGCGGCGGCAGCAAGGCCTTCAAGCGGGCGATGAAGGAATGCGCACTGGATCCGGCATTCTACTTGTACCGTCGTCGCCCGGAAACTGAACTTTTCCCTTGGGAACGCCTCGATATGGGGTTCCGCAAGGCGTATCTTTATGCAGAGCTGCAGCGTTCAGCCAAGCTTGAATCGACGATCCCGTGCTTTGAGGGCTGCCACCGCTGTGGTGTCTGCTGAGCGTATGGCTGCATGACAGTCTTTGTCTTTACCGGGCTTGGCCCGCAGAAAGAGGTGTTTCGATGAGTTTCCAGTTGGGACAGATTGCTCCAGGTATCTGGAGCGGCTCGTTTTCTTCTTTTCCGGCAGGTGTTGCCGTGCATGGCCTGTCGGGACGCCTGGGCGGTGTGAGCGATGCGCCGTATGCTTCTCTGGATCTGGCACTGCATGTCGGCGATGTGCATCTGCCGTCATTGAGAACCGTCAGCGTTATCTTGCGGCGCTGGGACTGGATGCCAGTCGGCTTGTGACGCCAGAACAGGTCCATGGCGAGACGATTGCCCGTGTGACGGCCGCGGAGGCTGGGCGTGGCGCGCTCGCTTACGCTGACAGCATTGCGGCAACGGATGCACTGATCACGGATGAGGAGGACCTGCCGCTGCTGCTCTGCTTTGCGGACTGCACGCCCATCCTGTTCCTGGATCCCGTGCGCCGTGCCGTCGGCATTGCTCATGGCGGCTGGAAGGGAACAGTGCGCCGCATCGCCGCGAAGACGGTGCAGCGGATGCAGCAGGACTTTGGCAGCCGCTTGGAGGATATCCTCGTGGGTATCGGTCCTGCCATCGGTCCCTGTTGCTACGAGGTGGGCAGTGAAGTTGCTGACAGATTCCGCGCAGCGTTCCCGGGACATGATGAGGAACTCTTCACGGAGCCGCAGGCAGGGAGCGTGCATCTCAACCTCTGGGCGGCGAATCGCATCCAGCTGGAAGAACTCGGCATCCCGCATGCCCATATCGATTGTGCGGCTGTCTGTACAGCCTGCAATCACGCCATCTTCTATTCCTACCGCGCAGATGGCGGCAGGACTGGGCGCATGGCAGCTGTCATCGCTTTGAAGAAGCAATCATAAATCATCTATCGTCATACAAGCGAGATCATCTGGGGAATGGGGGATTTTTCATGATCGCAGAACGACTCCAGCAAGTAGAAGCAGAAATCAAAGCCGCTATGGCGCGGCGGACGCGTGTGCCGAAGGATGCACCCGTCAAGCTTGTGGCCGTCACGAAGAACCACGATGTCGCAGCCATGCGTGAGGCCATCGACGCCGGTGTCACGGATATCGGTGAGAACCGCATCCAGGAGGCAAAAAGCAAGTTCGATGTACTGGATCGCGACGTTGCCTGGCATCTCATCGGCATTTGCAGACAAACAAGGCCAAGCAGGCAGTCAAGTATTTCCGTCTCATCCATTCGGTCGATTCGGAGCATCTGGCGCAGGCACTCAATCATGAAGCCGGCAAACTCGGCAAGATCCAGGATGTCCTTGTGCAGGTCAACCTGGCCCGGGAGGAAAGCAAGTCCGGCGTCTACAAGGAAGATTTGCGTCCGTTGCTGGATCTTGTCGACGGCTTGCCGAATTTGCGGCTGCGCGGTCTCATGTGCATTGCGCCGAATTATGAGGATGTCGAGGATTGCCGACCCCTGTTCCACGAAATGTATGAAATTTTCCAGCAGGTAAAGGAAATTCCCTTCCAGACCGCGAATATATCATATTTATCAATGGGTATGACCCATGATTACACCATCGCCGTCGAAGAGGGAGCGAATATCGTCCGGGTCGGCACAGCCATCTTCGGCCCGCGTCAGTACTAGAGGAGTGTTTACGCATGAATGTCATTGATAAAATTTGTGGCAAGTTCGGGCTTTCTGATACGGAAGACGAAACCCTGGATCTTGAGGAGGAAGGTATGGATCAGGATCAGAAAAAGCGCCCTTACGATAAAGAGGAGCCCGGCGTCCGTCAGGATCGCCGCGAGGAGGTAGGCAATGTGGTCAATCTCCATTCCGGTGCCTCGGTACGCGAGAATGTCGTAGCGGCCAAGATGAAGGTCATCATCATCGAGCCAAAGACATTTGACGATGCGCAGCAGGTCGCCAATAACCTGCGTGAACGCAAGCCGGTCGTCATCAATTTTGAACATACGGATGCCGAGTCCGCAAAGCGCATCATCGATTTCATCAGCGGCACGACGTATGCACTGAATGGCGAGATCAAGAAGGTCGGCCATAATGTATTCCTTTGCGCACCGAGCAATGTCAATGTAACGTACACGGAGGAAGAACGCAAGGTTTCGGCAGAGATGCCCTGGCTCAAGAAGTGAGGACATTTCCGGGATCTTGACGGTTTTATTTTCATTTCGGATGGAAAGGAGATTTTCCCATGGGAAAGGTTGGCTTTATCGGCGGCGGAGCATGGCAGAGGCCATTGTTGCCGCGATCACGCAGGGATGGTGGCTCGCGAGGACATCTATGTTTCGGATCACAAGGCGAAACGCTGTGAAGAACTCTCGGAGCGCTATGGCATTCATACGAGCGTCGGTGCGGACAGTTTCGTGGGAACGGTCGATGTACTCGTCCTGGCCATCAAGCCGCAGGCTGCAGCCAAGGCAATCGCAGAGGTCAAAGGCCGGGTCGGGAATGAGACCATCATCCTCTCGATTGTTGCCGGCTTGACGCTTAAGGTCCTGGAAGAGGCGTTCCCCGTGCAGCCAGTCGTGCGCGTCATGCCGAATACGCCGCTGGCAGTGGGGGCGGGGATGTCGGCCTTTGCCTGTGGCAGCCATGCGGATCATCTGGCAGCACAGACTGTGGAGGATCTCTTATCGTCTGCTGGCCGGGCCATCGAGGTTCCTGAAGCAGCGATGGATGCCGTGACGGGGCTTTCGGGCAGCGGCCCTGCCTACGCGTTCTTGATGATCGATGCACTCGCTGACGGCGGCGTGGCGGCGGGACTCAAGCGCCCGGCAGCTATTGAACTCGCTGCACAGACGCTCTTGGGCGCGGCCAAGATGGTCCTTAAGACCGGCAAGCATCCCGATGTCCTGCGCGACCAGGTAACGAGCCCGGCTGGTACGACAATCGCCGGTGTCCGGGTCATGGAGCAGCATGGCGTGCGCAGCGCCTCATCGACGCCGTACTCGCCGCGACGGAAAAATCAAAGGAGTTAGGGAAGAAATAATCTATGGCAAGTGAACAGAAAGAAAAACTCATTCGTTTCTATAAGGGCACAGAAGGCGAGGAAGCCGTCATCAAGCTCACGGACCTTGCCGAAACCGTGCAGCGCACGCAAAAATTCCGCATCAGCGGCTTCCTGGATCCATTTGGGCAGGAAATCGCGGAGACTGTTGCAGCCAACTACGGCAATCTGCGCGTTGAATTTGACGGCGGTTATCCGGGGGCCGAGCGTGCGCGTGCCATGTATATCCATGAAGATTTCCAGGGGACGCCGGCCGGATTCGATATCGCCTGCCTCAAAGCCAGCTGGAATGGCCAGTTCGCGCGCCTCAGCCATCGAGATGTACTCGGCGCCTGATGGGCCTCGGCATCGAACGCGATCGTCTGGGCGATCTTCTGGTGACGGCAGACTCCGTGCGCATCCTCTGTGATACGAAGATGGCGGCGTATCTCTTGCAGAATCTCACGAAGATCGGCGCTGTCGGTGTTGCCTGTGAGGAGGCAGATCTGGCGGATATTGCGCCGCGCGAGGAACGCTGCAAGGAGATCCGTGCGACGGTCGCTTCGCTGCGCATTGATTCCATCGCGGCTTCGGGCTTCGGCTCTTCACGCAGCCGTGCTGCTGCCGATATCGCAGCGGACAAGATGAAGCTCAACTGGCAGCATGTCAAGAGTGCTTCGCAGACGGTCAAGGAAGGAGACATCATCTCCATGCGCGGCCGCGGCCGCCTGGAAGTCGCAGAAGTACGCGGCCAGACCAAGAAGGGCCGCACGGTCGTCGTACTCAAGCGTTATATTTAACAGATAGGGGATCTTAGCATTGCTTACACCACTGGATATTCACAACAAAGAATTCAAACGCAGTTTTCGTGGTTATGATGAGGATGAAATCGATGATTTCCTCGACCAGGTCGTCAATGATTATGAAAAGCTGTTCCGTGAGAATGAAAAACTGAAGGAAGAACTTGCGCGTGCGCAGCAGGATAATGCCCAGTATCAGAAGCTCGAGAAGAACCTCAAGGATACGCTGCTTGTCGCTCAGAAGACGGCGGAAGAGTCACGACGTCGGCCAAGCAGAATGCACAGGAGCTGCGCGACAATACGGCCAAGGAATGCCAGAACATGCGACGTGAGGCTGAACTCGCTGCCCGCCAGATGACGGCGGATGCCGAGCAGAAGGTCCGTGAGGCTCAGGCTGCTTACGCACGGCTGACCGGCGAGCGCAATGCGTTCCTCTGCCGTGTGAAAGCTGCACTTGAATCGGAACTGGCCGTCCTCGAAGAAGCATGAAGCATGTGCTGAAGGAAAAGAAGAACCAGCAGTGACTACTGCGGAAGAGACAGCTGCTCAAACGGAACAGCCGGTACAGGAAGGATAAGCGACACCAGATGGCTTTCGTGTTATTTTCCTGATCCTGGCCATAGACCAGCTGACGAAATTCGCAGTGGATGCAGTTTTCCTGCCCGGCGAGAGCATATCTGTACTTGGCTCTTTTTTCCATCTGACGTATGTGCTGAATCCGGGCGCTGCTTTTGGTCTGCTGGAGCATGCTCGCTGGTTTTTCATCCTGGCAGCAGCAGCGCTATTGGTCGTTTTTTGCTGCTACTACAAACAGCTGCGCCGTCAGGATGGCTTCTTCTACTATGGCTGTGTGGCTTTGCTGGGCGGGGCCATGGGGAATCTGATCGACCGCATACGGATCGGCGTGGTCATCGATTTCTTCGATTTTCGTATCTGCCGGTATTCAATGTCGCCGATGTGGCCATTGTCCTCGGCGTAGCGAGCATGATCTATGCAATTGTATTCCGCATGAAAGATTAAAAAGAAACGGATGGGTGATGTATGGCGGAGGAAAGCAAACAGTATACGGCAGACCGGGAAGGGGAGCGTCTCGATGTGTTCCTGACCCGCATGGAGCCGGAACTCTCTCGCGCGCATATCCAGAAGCTCGTTGCAGCCGGCAAGGCAGAAGTGAGCGGCAGAGTGCGCAAGTCCAACTATAAGCTGCAGGCAGGGGAACTGGTGGCGCTTACGATTCCTGCGGCACAGCCCGTCGCCATCCTGCCGGAAGATATCCCTCTGGATGTCCTTTATGAAGATGCCGATATCATCGTCGTCAACAAGGCGCGCGGCATGGTCGTGCATCCGGCCACAGGCGTCTACTCGGGACGCTCGTCAATGCACTCCTGTTCCATTGCCGTGACCTTTCTGGCATCAACGGCGAGATCCGGCCGGGCATCGTTCACCGGCTCGACAAGGACACATCGGGTGTCATGGTGGCTGCCAAGAACGATGCGGCACATCTTGACCTTGCGGAGCAGATCCGCACGAAGACGGCACATCGTGTCTACCAGGCCATTGTCTGTGGCAATATCCGTGAGGAGGCCGGCATCATCAAAGGGGATATTGGCCGTCATCCGACGGATCGCAAAAAAATGGCCATTGTCCACGAACACGGCAAACCGGCTGTGACGCACTTCCGGGTACTCGAGCGTTTCGGCGACTATACACTTGTCGAATGCCGCCTGGAGACGGGGCGTACGCATCAGATCCGCGTGCATATGGCAAGTATCGGCCATCCGGTACTCGGTGATCCCAAATACGGGCCGCGCAAAGCCTGCCCGTTTGCCATCCGGGGACAGGCCCTGCATTCCCTGAGCTTGTCGCTCACGCATCCTGCGACGCGCGAACGCATGACCTTTACGGCGCCTCTGCCCGAAGATATGGCCAGCATCCTCAAGGTGCTGCGGTCCAAATATAAGCGTTGATGTTTTGGTACGACCAACTTTTTGTAGTCTGGAGGGATTTCTATGCCAGTACTGACCGATAAGACCATCTTGATGGATTCTGAGGCATCCGCCGTGCCCTGACGCGCATTTCCCATGAAATTGTCGAAAAGAACAAAGGGGTGGACAATCTCTCATTGTCGGTATCCGCACGCGTGGCGTACCCATCGCCGAACGCATTGCCGCCGCCATCGGGCGTATTGAGGGCAAGCGTCCACCCGTCGGGGTACTCGACATCACGCTTTATCGCGACGATCTCTCGACGCTCTCGTATCAGCCAATCGTGCATCCGACACAGCTGCCCGTTGACATCACGGGCAAGACTATTGTCCTCGTCGATGATGTACTCTACACGGGGCGCACGATCCGCGCGGCACTCGATGCTCTCATTGACATGGCGCCCCAAGACCATCCAGCTGGCCGTACTCATTGACCGTGGTCATCGCGAATTGCCGATCCGCGCAGATTTTGTGGGCAAGAATGTGCCGACTTCCTCGAAAGAGGTCGTCAGCGTCCAGCTCAGTGCGACGGATAAGGCCGAGAAAGTCGTCATCCGGGAGTTCCGTGACGAGTGACAGGCTCATGGAAACGTTAAGTAAAAAATGAACTGTATTCATTTTTACTTGACACAATTTCGCCGATACGTTATGATGATAACAACAAAGCAGAATAAGAACTCATCCAGAGCAGTGGAGGGAATGGCCCAATGAAGCTGCGGCAACCATTGACGCGGTCAAAACGGTGCCAATTCCTTTAGGTTTCGTGCCTATAAGATGAGAGTACGTCAAGGCTCTCTTTTATAGAGAGCTTTTTTTCTGCCGTTCGTATTTGTTCCCTAAAGCAGTCAACAACCAGCAAGGAGGTTTATGAATTGAGCAAGAAACGCATGTTATTCACTTCTGAATCCGTAACGGAAGGCCATCCGGACAAGATGGCAGATCAGATTTCTGACAGCATCCTCGATGCTATTCTCGAAAAAGACCCGAACGGCCGCGTGGCCTGCGAGACGCTCGTGACGACGGGCCAGGTTCATGTTGTCGGCGAGATTTCGACGAAATGCTATGTCGATATCCCGAAAATCATCCGTGAGACGGTACGTGAGATCGGTTATACGCGGGCAAAGTACGGCTTTGACGCCGAGACCTGCGGCATCCTCGTCTCGCTGGATGAGCAGTCCCCGGACATCGCTCAGGCGTCAATCAGGCGCTTGAGGCACGCGAAGGCGATATGGATGTCGAGGATGCCATCGGTGCTGGCGACCAGGGCATGATGTTCGGCTATGCGACGAATGAGACGCAAGAGTACATGCCGCTGCCGATTGCTCTGGCACATCGCCTGGCACGCCGTCTCGCTGAGGTCCGCAAGAACGGCACGCTGCCGTATCTGCGCCCGGACGGCAAGACCCAGGTCACGATCCTCTACGAAGACAATAAACCTGTTGCTGTCGACACTATCGTCATCTCGACGCAGCACGATGAAAATATTTCGCTCGAGCAGATCCGCAAGGACCTCATCGAGCATGTCATCAAGGCGATTGTGCCTGCAGGCTGCTGCGCGAAGATACGCGCATCTTCATCAATCCGACGGGCAAATTCGTTATCGGCGGCCCGCAGGGTGATTCGGGACTCACGGGCCGCAAGATTATCGTCGACACCTACGGCGGCTGGGCTCGTCACGGCGGTGGCGCTTTCTCAGGCAAGGATCCCACGAAGGTAGACCGCAGTGCTGCGTATGCAGCCCGCTACGTCGCGAAGAACATCGTTGCCGCCGGCCTGGCGGATCGCTGCGAGATCCAGCTGGCATACGCCATCGGTGTTGCCCACCCGGTATCCATCATGGTGGACACGTTCGGCACGAACAAAGTAGACGAGGATACGATTGAAGAACTCGTCAAGAAGCATTTCGACCTGCGTCCGGCTGGCATCATCAAGATGCTTGACCTGCGCCGCCCCATCTACAAACAGACGGCTGCCTACGGTCACTTCGGCCGCACGGATGTTGACCTGCCCTGGGAACACACGGACAAGGCTGAGATCTTGCGCAAAGAAGCAGGTCTCTGAGGCGGTGAACCTCTTCCAACGCTGACGCGGCTTCCTTTCCCCGTGAGCGGGAAGGCTCAGGAAAACAATATGAGCGTAACAGTATTTTGCTGTTGCGCTTTTTTTGTGCCCTTGATTGAGAGAAAATGATAATAAAAAATAAAA
>ENA-OQBJ01001241-OQBJ01001241.1-human-gut-metagenome-genome-assembly--contig:-NODE-1241-length-10474-cov-11.693631_pt1 | contig 10474 bp, 15 predicted proteins | sample MGYA00242743_ERZ504545 | MGnify/ENA primary metagenome ERZ504545 (study PRJEB26092, sample SAMD00036252) | human gut metagenome | host: Homo sapiens | study: EMG produced TPA metagenomics assembly of...
TAAAAGAGTAGCTATTCAACTCTACCTCACGGGTCTCAAACCAACCAGTGTCCTCATTATACACACGTTCAATTCTTGTCTTACGTTTCATTGTCACTTCTGTTTGTTCCTAAATGACAACCTTTTTTCAGGGAAGTACATCTTCGGATGATGACGACACTCCGGCTACTGGTGATATTAAGACCAACATCGTTGGTACATGAGAACTTACGCATATTAAGGGGTGGTATTGGGCTGATGATGAGGATGAAAGCCATATCACTGTAGATAAAAGTCCTGAAAGTGATGATAAATTTAGATTTTCTCTCAATGCTAATGGTGGTTGCATTTGGTATGATTATGATGCAGGGACTTGGAAATCTTATTCAGGAATTACTAAATATGAATTGAATGCCAACATTTTGATTATTAAGGATTCCTATTCTTCAGGGGATGAAACAGATTGGCAAACTTGCAAGCGCTTTAAGATTGTTTCTATCAAAGGTAATACGATGGTTTGTACTGTATGCTTAATGGATGAGGATGATACAGAACTTACATTTACGAAAAGATAAATATTAAAATAAACTAAGGATAGAGAAAAGCAGTATGTTGCGTGTTTTTCATACTGCTTTTCAGCTTACTTTTTGATTCTGTTGTTCTGGCGCAGTGAGTTGATCTGTGCCAACTTCTGCTCCCGCGAGTAAGGATGCAATAACATGTATTGTTCCCCTTTAACGCAGCCAAGCTGCTCTGACGGTGAAAATCGTTTATATAAGATCTTTCCAGTACTGAATTGTTCTGCATAATCATCTAATTTTGCTAGACCTTCAGATGTAAATCCTTCATTGATTATGTCACTGATGGACATCCAAAAATCATGGTTTGTCATAAATTATATTGTTTGATAAAATCTATTGGTGGCAAAGTTATAGTTTTTCTTCGATAACACCAAATTATTTGGGCTTTATTTCGCATTTGCCAGCAAATTGTTTCAATACATCTTTCTTTTCCCGTTGTCCTTGAAATTACATGGCGATGTAGGAATCTCTGCGTCGGGACGTAGGAAAGATTACGTCGCCATGTAGTAAAGTCTACATCGGGACGTAATTTTTGGGGTATCTATAAGGTATCATATCAGATTCTTTTTAGATTTAGCGTCGAGTTTATACGCACACGAAAAAAGTTCGAAAAAAAATTTTATGTGCAAGAAATAAATGGGGAGAAAATGCAGAAGCTGAGTGCTATTGTGACCACGATTTCTGATAAGCAGTATCATAATGATTAACTGCCTGGAGAAGGTTGTAGATAGGATTGATTTAGTAGAATGAGTTGGTTCTACTGGATGACGGAGTCGGCTCGATGGGATAAAGGAGTCAACTCAATAGGTTGATGCAAGCGTCTTCGTGAGTTGAAAGACATTACTCCTCGGGTTCCAGAAGATACCTTCTCAGCAGTTGCCACTAGGCTCAGCAGGTCTGCCGAGCCTAGTCGGCAGGTCTGCTGACTGCAGTCCGCAGCTTTGCTGAGCCTAGTGGTAACACTATATTCTAGCCGATATTTCTCTCATATCATCCGGAAGAAAAGAGATTGTCTTCTCTTTCATTTCTTGCGGAATACCGAATCGTGCTTCGGCGATGGAGCCAACGATGGCTCCGATGGTATCGCTATCGCCGCCATGAGATATGGCTAGGCGGATGGCATCCTCGAAGGATGAGGCTTGCGAGAGGAGATAGAAGGATAATGGCACGGCATCCATGCAGGTTTCATCGAATTTGCCCTTCGGATAATCTCGCGTATCGAAATCCTCGTAATAGCTGCGGGCGATATCCTTGAAGGCTTTCATTGCCTTATCATCAGATTCTTTAGAATTCTTATCTTTACACTCCTTAGATTCTTCAGAGAATCTGCTCTTGCGGAAATGCCAGATGGCATGAGCCACGGCTTTGGCTCCCTTGATTCCTTCGGGATGGTTATGGGTAGGAAGAGCCGTTTTCTCTGCCTCTTCCAAAACCTGCGACAGGTCATCGAATAGCCAAGCCACTGGCGATACTCGCATTGCCGAACCATTGCCAAAACTATTATATGGCTGCGGATCAAGAGAACGAATCCACCCCGCGAATCTTCCGCCATACGCTCCTTTTGGAGAAGGATAGCGGCGGCACCAATCCAGCAGGCTTTCCTGATAGCTTCGTCCGTTCAGTATCGCATCGCTATCGCCACCGTACAAATGGTATCATCGGTGAAGTCGCATCCCTCGCCGAACATCTCGAAATCATAATCAAACGTATTGTTGAACTCATATTTTGAGCCAGCAATATCTCCTATTATTGCTCCTAACATAAGCTACTAATTCTCTATAACTTTATTCTATCACCTCCCAGAAACTCTCCGGCAAGCTGATGTTCTTCATCTCCTTTGCCTTCTCGAACAATGGGGCGATGTCTTCGGCTTCGAAGCGGCGATGCCGCAACCTATTGGGGTTACCAGGAAATGCTTCTCGGGATGTCGCTTGGCATAGGCGATGAATCTATCCACGTATGGACGGATGGTTTCTACGCCGCCCTGCATCGTAGGGATGGCATAACTCTGACCTTGCAAGCCAACGCCCTTGCCCATGACGGCACCGAAATGCAGGCGGGCTATACGGGCTGCACCGCCACCATGCATGCCAGCCAGATTGCTGCCAAACACAAAAATCTCGTTCTCCTTTAATGAATCAATCCAGCTAGGAGTGATTCTTCCCTTCTTCATATCTTCCATATTCTTCTTATTATTAAATATGTTATTGCCATTATCAGTCGCTTCCTCGCAGCGCATGTACTCGGACATCATTCTCGGCATCGACATCTTCGGAGCACTTTCGATACAGGTGTCTTCCTCCGCGAACGACAGGTAGCTTCCGTATTCCGATGCATCGAAGTATCTCTTGAAATAAGGAATCACTACATCGTGCATCATCTTCTGACAACGCTGGGTAACGGCAGAATGGGATATGCCCAACTGAGCGGCTACGTCCTCGCCCCGGAATCCCTCTATATAGAGCATCTTCAGAATGATGCTGTTCTTGCTGTCTCTGCCATAATAGAAATTGCCGATGTCTTCTATCGTCTGGTAAAGATCGTGCTCAAACTGGTTGTCGGTGAAAATCAGTTTCTGAAAAATTCTTTTCTTTCTTCATATCGATTCGATATTCTAAATCCGTTTGCAAATATATACTTTTTCTTTGAGAAAGCGGAGAAATAGCTCCTTTTTTCTCTTCTCTATGATATTAAAAGAGAAAAAAGGAGGAAAAATTAAGCAGGTATCGAAAAAAATGCATCCCGCTTTTTACTTTTCCCTTTTCTTAAGGTCATATAATCGTAACGTTCATGAAAATAGACGAATATGAGTGTAAATGACAAAGGCATAGTGGATACGCTGAAGGAATGTCCGGAGAACGGATTCAGAATGCTGATGATGAAGTATCAGGAACCGGTTTACTGGCATATACGCCGATTGGTGGTTTCGCATGATGATGCACAGGATGCTTCGCAGGAAACTTTTGTGAGAATCTATCGCTCGTTCAATCAATATCGGGGCGACTGCTCACTGAGAAGTTGGATTTACCGCATCGCTACCAACGAGGCCCTGCGGCTCATCAGCAAACGGAAACAGGAAGAAGTTTCTCTAGAATCAGATTCAACGGGCGTCAGTCTCATCCCAGCAGATAATTATATCGACTTCGATGATAAGGTGGCAGTAAAACTGCAGAAAGCGATTCTCTCGCTTCCGCCTAAGCAGCAGCTGGCATTCAATATGAGATATTACGATGAACTTGGGTTCGACGAAATAGCGAAGGTCGCTGATTCCACGCCAGCCAGTATCAAGGCAAGCTATCATGTTGCCAAGGAGAAAATTATCAAGTACATGAATTCGAACGATTAAGTGAGAGTTCTGTGAGTTTTTAAATGGTTATTCAAAATGGAAAAGAATATGGATACAAATTTTGATTTCAACAAAACCGGGAAGTTTGACTTCGGTAAGGTGGGTAAGCGGATGCCTTATTCTACGCCAGAAGGATTCTTCAAGGAGATGGAAGCCAATATCCTGGAGCAGGTGAAGAATGACAAACTGGCACCTGTCAGGATACAGCCGAAGAAACGATCTCTGAGGAAGGTGATTTGGACGGCTGCAATAGCTGTGGCTGCATCGGTGGCAGTACTCCTGGTACTCAACATCGATTTCTCAGCCTCTTCTTCCCAGCCTTCACAGGTGAATAACGGAATACAGGAGGTAGATAAGGCTTTCGCTCAGCTGTCTTCTGCCGATCAGGCTTATCTTCTCTCTGTATATCAGGAGGATGTGTTCCTCAACAATTAAACCGATTCAATAATATTTTAAAATGATAGAGTTATGAAACGATTTTTTGGTATTTTAATGATGGTCATCGCCATGATGACAGTTACTACAAGTGTATGTGCACAGGCGCCTAACCAGAAGCAGCGTCTCAGTCGTGAACAGTTGGCAGAAAAGCAGGCTCAGTACATCTCTCGAAATTTGGGGCTTGATGAAAAGACCAACGCTAAGTTTATCGAGACCTATACTGATTATCAGAAAGAGGTATGGGCTTTAGGTCCTCGCCCTCATCACAAGAAGGGCGAAATGAAAACGGATGCTCAAACCGAACAGGAAATCAAGCAGCGTTTTGAGATGAGCGAGAAGATTCTCAACATCCGTCAGAAATACTACAAGAAGTATTCGCAGTTCCTGAGCCAGCAGCAGATTCAGCGTGTTTACGAACTGGAGCGACAGATGATGAAGCGCTTTGCCCAGAGAGGTTCTCGCAAGGGAAAGGGTAAGGATGGAAGACCAGGAACAAGAATGCAGAGACCTGCACAGCAGAAGTAAAAAACAGAATAGGTTTAGCGTAATAATATATTAGTCCTCTTATACAAGGAAAAAAAGATTACTTTCTATATTCAAATATATGCGAACGACGATTGGTGCAAGAGCGCGCGCCAATCGTCTTTTCTTTCTCATGTAGTTATTTCTATCATCTTTTCATAAGAGATTTTTCCTGCTTGTCCTTCCAAGCCAGAATCAGGCCGATGACGCCGGCATAGCTCTTTCTGCCGCCTTCTACATGGTTGCCTCTCAGATAGAGTTCGAAGAAGAAATCCTGGGCAGCATCCAGTGCCTTGCATCTTTTGCCCTGCCAGTATTGGCGGTCGCTTTTCAGCAGCCTGATTATCTCAGGACGGATATGTTTCAGATATTTCTCACCTTCCTTTTCGCCGAGGATGTCGAATACATTATATAATGCATGGGGCAGAATGTGGTAATATCCGCTGAATTTCACCGCCTTATCCTGTGATGCCGTACAGACGAGATAACTGTAGAAATTCGCCTCTCCTTCGTTGGTAATACCCAGGAAATGAGCAAACTCATGGGCATAGGTAGCAGGATAATCGTGTGCAAGAATATCGCCGTTCAGCGTAAATTCGCAGAAGAATGGTCCCATGCTGCCGGTTACACCCGACATCGAACTGATGGGCGAAAACACCATCGTCTTGGCATGTGGATGCTGGTTGAAAGGCGGATTGATGCCCTCCCGATAGCCTATCTTGTTATATTCCTTCAGAACCGCATCCCGCACCCGATTCTTCAGTTTATCATCCACAATACAATTGAATTTTTCACTCTTCCCTCTCTGTTCTTCACTCAAAAGGTTGAGGCTGTCGGCATACTGGTAGGCAAATTTCCGGAACTTCTCTTCCGAAACCTCAGCAGGCTGCATGCTAACTCTATAATAGATAACAGGCTGCGAATAGTTCAGTCCCCAAGCTGCATAAAACCATACATATATCCACAGCAGATATTCAATTACCCTCCCGAAAACCGCCTTTTTCTTCGGATAGCCGCCGCTCTTTGCAGCAAGAAAGATAAACCGACGGGCGAGTTTCTTCCGTAATCCCATCTCGTAGATAGGATAGAGGACGACCCAGGCGATGCTGAGAGCAATGAAAATATCGCCCACGGCAAAGGGAAAGATGCCTGAGATGGGCGAAAGAAGGCTGCCGATAACGGGATAAACATGGTAGGTGTAGATAACTCCCCAGAGCGGAATCATCTTGGTAAGGGTGACGAGGATGAGCAACAGCAGCAGTACCCAGTGGCGCCACTTCATTCTGTCGAGTCGTAAAGTATGTAATATCTTCATCTTGTTTCTTGTTTTTTATCTTGCATGGCTCTTGAACAGAGCTGTTTTTTGCACTTTTTGCCCCTGATGTGCAGAGATGGTGCAAAAATACAAAAGTTTTCTGAAATATTGACATCAGAAATCTGTTTTTTTTAGTAATTTTGCCATATTAAAAGTTGAACTTAATAAATAGAGGAGGAGTTATCATGAAACAGACACTGGAATCATTCGAGGCAATGAACCTTGAATATGAGAACCTCTATAATGAGGACGATGAACGTAGAGAATATAATTCTGTCTGGTACAGCTAGTTACAATGTATTATAAAAAGGCTGTAGTAGGTGAATTAAATTTGTATTACATATAAAAAAGATCGTTAGGATAATAAAAGGCTATGCCATAGTTACTAAAGAAATGATGTAACATAGGCATAGTCTTTTTTTATGTCCTTTCCTTGCTGGCTGTTCTTTCCTGCATTTCTATTTTTCGAAGTGCTGGTAATCCTTGCTGTGTTTCCAGTCACCTCCCCATCGGAATCCTTTTGCCTTGAAAAGCCGGTAGCAGAGGTCGCCTTTCTTTATCATATAAGCGTGGTTCTTGCTGCGGTCCAGATAGGGGCGGGCGGTGGCAGGTTCCACCACTTCCTTGCCGTTCTTCAGCCGTTTGTGGTAAGGATTGTAGAGGGTGTTGATGTCTACGGCCAGTCCCCTTCCGTGCTTCGATACCGTATGGGTATGCGAGATGAAGCGGAAGTTGAAACTGGAGGAGTTGTTGGCTCTCATCGCCCTTTCGTCGTCGGCATTCCAGTAGTCAATGAGTCTCATCCGTTCTATCGGATATTTCGCCTCGTAGAGCTTTTTCAGAATGTCGAGCACATCTGTGGCTATCGCCCTGTTCACCACCATCTCTCCTACGATGTTTCTACCGTCCTTGTCTACGTGCAGGCATCTTATGTATCTCAGTTCGCTTCTTGCCACGGTACAGTTCTTCTTGTATGTCTTGCCCTGCATCAGGCGGAAGATATCATCAGGAATAGTGGAGATGGAGAAGAAATGCTTCTCGCCCAGTTTTCTGATGGTTTGAGGACTGACGGTTTCTCCAGGCTGCTGTGCCTTGGATGGAAGACAGAAAAGTCCGGAAATAAACAGGCATATCATCAATATATTTTTTGCTTTCATCACGTTTCTCCTTATTTTGCTACGGGTATATAATGCGAATCCTTGATTTCACCAATCACGATAATGCTGTGCAGACTTCCTATGCAGTCGATGTTTCCCAGGGTGTTGAGCATGAAGTCCTGATAGGCTTTCATGTCGCGGGCATATACCTTGATCTGGAAGTCATAATCACCGGTGGTGTTGTAGCATTCCGTTATCTGGTCGATGGTTTGCACGGTATCCATGAATTGCTGAATCAGGTCATGGGTATGCTGCTTGAGCCGGATATTGCAGAGCACGATTACGTTGTGTCCCAACTTGTGATGGTCTACGATGGCTCCGTATCGCTGGATGTATCCCTCGCGTTCCAGTCGCTTCTGTCGTTCGAAGGTGGGAGAAGGGGAGAGGTGTACTCTTGCGGCAAGTTCCTTGACGGTGAGTCGGGAATTCTGCTGCAATAACTTGAGTATCTTGATATCGATTTCGTCGAGATTTTCTTCTGTAGCCATTGTTTCTTTATTTCTGTTTTTACTGATTCTTACAGAATAATATTCTGCTGATTTGCTTAATCTGCTGCAAAGATAGTATATTTTTCTGAATTACGGAGAATATTTGGCAAATAAAATTCTTCTTCTTACCTTTGCACCCGCAATTCCGGATGCAAAGAGCCGTTTGTCAATAAGATAATGGCAAATTAAGAGTCATTCATCATTTAAAAATATAGGAGATAAAATAATGAGCAACGTAAGAAATATACATTTTGAGGCAGTGGGCAGCTATTTGCGCCCTGCAGAGTTGAAGGAAGCGAGAGCTAAGTTTGCTGATGGACAGATTTCAGCCACCGACCTTCGCACCGTAGAAGACCGTCTGATTACAGAGGTCGTCAAGCAGCAGAAGGCGCATCACCTGCCTTATATCACCGATGGTGAGTTCCGCCGCAGCTATTGGCATCTCGATTTTATGTGGGGATTCAATGGCGTGGAGCATATCGAACTGGAGCATGGTTACCAGTTTCATGGCGAGGAGACAACCAAGGGTTCTATCCAACTGACTGGCAAGATTACCGGCGAGAATCATCCTTTTATCAGGGATTTCCTGTTTGTGAAGCAGTTTGAAGAGTTGGATGCCAATGGCGAATATATCTTCGAGGCAAAGCAGACGGTTCCTGCTCCGGCTCAGTTCCTTGCCGAACTGTTCCGTGGCAAGAATGCCGAGAATACCCGCAAGTTCTATCCTAACACTACCCAGCTGATTGAGGATATTGCCCAGGCTTACCGCACCTTCTTCCAGGAGATTTATGCAGCCGGTTGCCGTACCGTCCAGCTGGATGACTGCACCTGGGGAATGATTGTGGATAGCGATTACTGGAAGGCTAAGGTGGGCACAGGTTTCACCCTTGAGCAGGAAGCCCTGCAATATCTGAAGGTGAACAATCTAGCCATCGAGGGCAAACCTGAGGGGTTGACCATCAACACCCACGTATGCCGTGGCAATTATCATTCCTGCTATGCCACCAAGGTGCCTACGATGCCGTGGCTCCTTATCTCTTCGCTCATGAGGAGGTAGATACCTTCTATCTGGAGTATGACGATGAGCGTTCGGGTGGTTTCGAGCCGTTGAAGTATGTGGCTGATGGCAAGAAGGTGGTTCTGGGTCTGGTAACCTCCAAATCTCCAGTGTTGGAGGATAAGGCTACGGTCATCGCCCGCATCCGAGAAGCAGCCAGGTATATTCCTCTCAACCGCCTGAGCCTCAGTCCTCAATGCGGTTTCGCTTCTTGCGAGATTGGTAATAAACTGACCGATGCTGAGCAGTGGGCAAAGATAGATCTGGTGAGAGAGATTTCCGAGGAAGTTTGGGGATAATGATATATTCAAGGAGAAGATGTGTTGTCTGTCATGGCAGCACATCTTCTCTTTTTTATTTACTTTTTATCAAAAATGTTTGGTGTTTTCATGAATTACTAGTAACTTTGCACCCCGAAAATTAAAATCATCATTCATTAAGATTATCAGAGAAAATGGAATATATGTCTCAGGAAGGTTACGATGAGCTCGTGGCCGAACTTCAACACATGGTTAACGTAGAGTTGCCAGCCGTTCGCGATGCGATAGCTGAGGCCCGCGACAAGGGTGACCTCAGCGAGAATTTCGAGTATCATGCAGCCAAGCGTGAGCAGGGCAAGCTTTTGAGCCGCATCAGCTTCAAGCAGAAGGTCTTGGAGAATGCCCGTGTCATCGACAAGTCTCGATTGAAGAGTGATACCGTTGGCTTGTTGAGCAAGATTAAGATTACCAATCTCGCCAACAAGTGCAGCATGAATTATACCATAGTAAATCCTCACGAGGCAGATCTTCATAGTGGCAAGATTTCTATCAAGTCGCCTATCGCCAAGGCCCTTCTGGGTAAGAAGGCAGGTGAAGAGGTAATGGTAAAGGTACCAGCCGGCTTGCTCAAATTCCGCCTGGATAGCGTTGAGTTATAATGTATTCTTTAAAAGGAAAGAGGGTGTTTCTTGGACTTTTGACACACCCTCTTCCTTTTTTTATAAGTCCCTATTTACATTGGCTTGGCTGTAGTATTTTTAAACAACGTGTGTTAGACTACTGTTATACAAATCGAAATTTATAAAGGAGAATATTGATGAAATTATTTTTATGTTCGCACTTTTCAAGTGTAGGAAGTCTGATAAAGGAAGAAATTGAAAATAAGAAGTCGCATTTATTCCAACAGCTTCACTGCGTGAAGGCTACACCGGTTATGTCGGCTCGGCTCGAAAATTATTCAAAAAGTTGGGAGCGATCGTAACTGAAATTGATATTTCAACGGAGGCTTATTCAATGATACAGTCTGTTTTTGAAGAAGCAGATGTGATATATTTTACCGGCGGAAATTCTTTCTTTCTTATGGACCAGCTCCGTAAAACGGGAACTGATGGACTGCTGAAAAAGGAATTGGCAAATGGAAAATTGATGATCGGCGAGTCGGCAGGCGCAATTATATGCGCTCCAAGCATCCAATATATCGAGCAAATGGATGAAAAGCCGGAGGACTACTCACAAGAAGATGATGCAGGGCTTGATTTGATTGATTTCTATGTTCTTCCGCATTATCTTACAGCACCATTTAAGAAAGTTACCGAGAAAATAATGACTGA
>ENA-OQBJ01001242-OQBJ01001242.1-human-gut-metagenome-genome-assembly--contig:-NODE-1242-length-10473-cov-1.888266_pt1 | contig 10473 bp, 16 predicted proteins | sample MGYA00242743_ERZ504545 | MGnify/ENA primary metagenome ERZ504545 (study PRJEB26092, sample SAMD00036252) | human gut metagenome | host: Homo sapiens | study: EMG produced TPA metagenomics assembly of...
CACGGGCGCACGCCGCCTGCTCGCCAAACGCGCCGGTGCGGCACTCCTGGATCTCATCAAGAAGGATATCAAGCCGCGTGACATCATGACGCGCGAAGCTTTCGAGAATGCCATCACGGTTGACATGGGCATCGGCGGCTCCTCGAATACGGTCCTGCATCTGACGGCTATCGCGCACGAAGCCGGCGTCGAGCTGCCGGCACCGCTCTTCGATGAGATTCGCGCCGTACGCCGTACATCACGAAGCTCAGCCCGGCCGGCAAGCACCACATGACAGACCTCAACGAGGCAGGCGGCATCCCGGCTGTCATGCATTGAACTTCCAAGAAGGCCTCATCCACCTCGACGCACTGACCATCACGGGCACGGTCGGCGACCGCATCAAGGATGCCGAGGTCCTTGACCGCTCCGTCATCCACAGCGTTGACGATCCGTACCGCAAGGAAGGCGGCATCGCCATCCTCAAGGGCAACCTCGCGCCGGATTACGCCGTTGTCAAGGCTTCGGCCGTCGCTGCCGACATGCTGACGTACACGGGCAAGGCTAAGTGCTACAACTCCGAGACGGAAGCCTGCGACGCATCATGGCCGGTGACATCCATGACGCGATGTCGTCGTCATCCGCTACGAAGGACCGAAGGGCGGCCCGGGCATGCAGGAAATGCTCAATCCGACGGCTGTCATCACGGGCCGCGGCCTCAAGGTCGGCCTCATCACGGATGGCCGTTTCAGCGGCGCCAGCCAGGGTGCCTGCGTCGGCCACATCTCGCCGGAAGCCATGGAGGGCGGCCCGATTGCCCTCATCGAAGACGGCGACGAGATCACCATCGACATCCCGAACCGCAGCCTCTCGCTCGCTGTCAGCGACGAAGAGCTCGCCAAGCGCAAGGCCAACTGGAAGAAACCGGAACCCAAGATCAAGACCGGCTATCTCTCCCGCTATGCCAAACTCACGACGTCCGCCAGCACTGGCGCCGTCCTCAAATAACAGTCATATCCGTATTGCCTGACAAAGCGGGCCCCGCAGGATTTTGTCCTGCCGGGCTCGCTTTGTCTCTCTTCCAGGATACGTCCTGAAGCCGTCTCCTGAAAGGGGCAAAAGCGCAGGAGGCCGGGGACAGCCCGGGGGTGGCTCGCGGGGCCGATAGCCGATAGGGAAGGGCAGGCAGTTTCATGATCTGGATAAAGTTTTGTGTTTTGCCAGCAGGGATATCTTATTAGAAAAACGAAGTATTATAAACGAAGTATTATAATTGGTACAAGAAATCATGGCGTGTGCTTTATCATTTGCGAGGGCGCACGAAAGGGAGTTTTTAGCATGGATGCGGAACCAATCAAGAAAAAACTGCATCGGTATTACGACCTGATCGCTGGCGGGGTCTGCCTGATCCGGCAGACGGCGGAGGAGCAGATCCTTTTTGTCAATGAGGAGATGCTGAAGCTTTACCAGTGTGAGACGGAAGAGGAGTTCTACATCTGACGAGGGGCGCTTTGCGGGGCTGATGGAGGCGGAGGACTACATCCCGCTTGAAGCGCGCACGAACAGCCGCCACGGCGACCTGGAGGAGGGCTATGCTTTCCTGGCGTTCCGCTGCTACACGAAGACGGGCAGATACCGCCACATCGAGGGGACGTTCCACAAAGTGGAGGTTCCGGCTTTGGGCAAGGCCTGGATGCTGAATCTTGTCAACAAGGAGCGCAGCATGGAGGTCACAGACCTCGACCCGGTCACAGGTCTCCTGAACATGCACGCCTTTTACCAGCGCGTGCAGCAGAAAGCCGACGCCCTGCGCATGAACGCGGATCCTTTCGGCCTCGAGGGGGGCTACTGCCCGGTCTACTTGAACCTGACGAACTTCAAGGTCTACAACGAGATGCACGGCATCTACGAGGGCGACCGCATGCTGCGCAAGATAGGCAGATCCTGAAGGGCGCGTTCCCCGCTTCGTACATCACGCGCCTCTCAGGTGATAATTTCGCGCTTTTCGTGCCGCGCGACGGTCTCGAAGTCAAGCTCAAGGCAGTCTGCCAGGCGGTCAATAACGAGATCTGCGTGCCCAACATCACGATGAAGGCGGGCATCGGGGTCATCGAGACGGCTGGCGGCGCGCACCGCCGTCCCATCACGACGTACTTTGACCAGGCGAAGCTTGCCTGCGACAGCATCAAGAAGGATGCGACGCGCTCGGCGGCCTTTTACAACGAGTCCATGCGCCAGAGCGTCGCTGACCGCATCTTCATCCTCGACAACATCGACCGGGCCATCCGCGAAGGCCACATCCAGGTCTACTACCAGCCTGTCATGCGCGCGATGACGGGCAAATTCTGCGGTTGCGAGGCCCTGGCCCGCTGGGTCGACCCCCAGACGGGCCTGCTGCCGCCGGACAGCTTCATCCCCGTACTCGAAGAGTCGCGCTTGATCTCGCGCCTCGACTGCTACGTCATCGAGCAGTCGCCAAGCTCCTGCGCTACCAGATCGACAACGGCCTCCCGATGGTCCCAATCTCGGTGAATCTCTCGCGCTACGACTTCCTGCTGATGGATCCGCTCGCCTTTGTCGAGCGTATCGTCAAGCAGTACCACATCCCGCGCTACTACCTGCGCATCGAGATCACGGAATCCGTCCTCGTCAAGAACCGCCATCTGCTCATCGAGAAGCTGCGCCAGTTCCACCAGTCGGGCTACCAGGTCTGGCTCGATGACTTCGGCAGCGCCTATTCCTCGCTCAACGTCCTGCAGAACTACGAGTTCGACGAGCTCAAGATCGACCAGGGACTCCTGCGCTACTTCAACGAGGACAGCCGCAAGATCATCCGCTCCATCGTGCTGATGGCCAAGACGATGGGCATCCATGTGCTGGCAGAAGGCGCCGAGACGAAGGAACATGTCGACTTCTTGCGCGCCATCGGCTGCGAGAAGATCCAGGGCTACTATTACAGCCGTCCGATGCCGTATGAACTCTTGCGCGAGCGCTTCCAGGAAGACAACTGGCAGATTGAGACGCTGCCCGAAGAGCAGGCCCTCGATGCAGCAGGGCTTGTCAACCTCATTACGGAGGCTCCTGTTGCCATCTTCCAGTACCGCGAGGACAGTGCCATCATCCTCAGCGAGAATGAGGCTTATCAAGATGTCCTTGCAACAGCTGGTACCAAGAGCATCCAGGAGTTCAATGCGAACATGCAGCAGGAAAATTACCCGATGCGCGAGAAGTTCATGACCTTCCTCGCTACTGCCGTGCAGGGCAGCGGCGAGCGGCGCATGACCTTCGTCGAGAACGGCCAGTACCTGCGCCTGAGCGCCGAGAAACTCGCCGAGACGCCCGATTTCACGCTCGTACTCGCACGGCTCGCGAACATCACCTACGATCAGGATCTCAGCGCCTTCCAGCAGTACGAGACGGTCTTCCGCAACCTCATGCTCGTCTACGACGAAGTCTACTTCCTCGACCGGAAAAAGGGAGAACTCCACATCATCGAGAGCATGAACTCCTTCTGGCAGGCAGGCGATGTCGTCACGGATCTTAGCGCCAAGGTCGATGCCTACGCCCGCCAATACATCTACGCCGAGGATCGCACGCGCTTTTGCCAGTTCTTCGACCCGGAGGCGATCTGCCGCCAGGCGGAGCGGTCGGGCCGCTCCGAGGCCATCGATATGTTCCGCGTGCAGAAGCCAAGTGGCCGCCTCGTCTGGATGATCTTCGACGCATCGTCATCTACAAGAGCGCATCCAAGGATATCCTGCTCTGCGTGCGCGAGGATATCTGGGAGCGTCAGGAGAACCTGCACGCCCTGCTGCCCCAGTTCCTGCCTTATCTGAACAGGGATCCGCTCGACCTCACCCTGCAAGACGAAGCGGCAGCCCTCTGGCACGCCGTCTGGAATTTCTCGCCTGAACCGCTCTACTGGAAAGACAGAGAGCTGCGCTACCGCGGCGTCAATCCCGCTTTCCTCGACAGTGTCAGCATGACGGATGCCGCAAAGATCATCGGCAAGACCGACGCAGAACTCGGCTGGTGCCTGGGAGAAGAATGCGAAGAAGATGCCGAGCGTGCTGCCCTGCAGAAGGGGACGGTCTGCAAAGATTATCCGGGTACCGTTATCATCGACGGTGTCCCGCGGCACATCCTGATGACTTCGTTTCCCATCCATCAGCGCGGCAAGATCACCGGCGTCTTCGGCTATTTCCGCACGATGGACGGCCGAGAGGAACAGCAAAAGCTCGAAGCCCTCGGCATCCGCGATCATGTAACGGGACTTCTCGGCTACCGTGGCCTGATCATGGCGGGCATGGAACTCGAGGAAGACCGCATCCACCGCGGCGAGGACTACCTGGCCATCATCCTGCAGGTTCCCGAGGTCAAGGTACTCGCTCACCAGTACAGCCCCGAAGTCCAGCGGGAAATCCTCCAGACGATCCGCGACGGCATCCTCGAACTCGGCTCTGTTTCCAGCATCGCCTCCTACATCGCAGCGGCGTATTCGTCTGCTTCAGCAAGGCGTGTTGCCTCGAAGACCTGCCCCGACACGTCGAGCCGCTGAAAGCGCGCATCGAGGGACTCACCTCCATCGCTGGATCCAGCTGCACCCTGACGCTCAACTGGACGGCGATACGCGGTTCAGAGGCCAAGGGCTTCAACACGCTCCTTTACCAGCTTGCCAAGCGGCTCAACAATGTCACCAGCCAGCGCTGGCACTTTGAGCGGCCGCACGGTGAGATCATCGAGCTGAACTTCGACCAGCTCGACAGCATCGACGACGGCGTCGCGCTCGTCGACATCATCACCTACGACATTCTCTTCCTCAACCGCACCCTTTTGCGCATGATGCAGCTAAAGGAGACGCCTGCTGCCTACGAGGGCAGGAAGTGCTATGAGCTGCTGGCCGGTCGCGCGGCTCCCTGTGTCGACTGCGCCAACAGCACCCTGACGCGCGAGGCTTTCCGCATCTGCCGCCGCGCCATGCACTTCGCGAGCGGCTCTGTCCTGCAGCGCGATACGCTCGTGCCGTGGCAGGGCAGGACGGCGCGCTTCTCCATCATGACCGACCTGCAGCACAGCCAGCTGGAAAATGAGGACGAGCGCAAGAGCATGCTGCACCGTGAAGAAGTCATCAACGATATCATCTCCCTGGGCATCCAGGAATCCGACCCCGAAGAAGGCGTCCGCAAGATCATTGCCAAGGTCGGCGAGATCCTGCAGGCCGAGCGCGTCCTGATCTTCGAGGAAACCAGCCGGGATACCGTCAGTGCAACGTATGAATGGCACCGCGACACGACGAAATCCGTCATGAAGGACGCACAGGAGATCCCTCGCACGCGCCTCCAGCCGCTCTACGACCACTTCGCCCACAGCCGCATGCTGATCCTCAACGACACCGAATCCTTCCTGCAGCGCCTACCCAGCCTTCCAGCCCGTGCTGAAAGGTGTCACGAGCCTCGTCTCCGGCCATCTCACGCAGTCGGGGCGCTCCATCGGCTTCAGCGAGGTCATCAACCCGGCTTCCGAGGCCTTTGCTTCGGCCACCTTCCTCTTGAGTTCGCTGACAAGTGTCGTCGCCATCATGCTGCGTAACCGCGACATGCTGCGCCGCCTCGAGAGCTACAGCTACCGCGACCAGCTCACAGGCGTCGGCAACCGCCGCGCCCTGCTCGCCTACATCCGCACGATCCCTGACGGCACCTCGCTCGCCTTCATCTTCGGCGACATCAACGGCCTCAAGAAGGAGAATGATACGAAAGGGCACGAGGCAGGCGACTGCCTCATCCAGCGCTCCGCCGCCGTCCTCGTCGAAGCCGCAGACAGCGAACATGTCTTCCGCATGGGCGGCGACGAATTCCTGCTGATCGTCGAAGACAAGACCGCGCAGGAAGCTGCGACGATCCTGCGAAAGCTCCAGGCCACCTGCGCCGAGCGCCGCCTCAGTGTCGCCTTGGGCTGTACCGTCAAGACCACTCCGCTTGCCAGCATCGACGCCGTCCTCTCCGAGGCCGACGCTCATGTACGAGAACAAGCGCCGCATGCACCAGCACCAGGCGCAGCCTGATGTCCACGAAAAGCTCCCATGCGGAGCTTTTTTTCGTATGCCAATCATTATCGGAGCCGGTTCGGAAGGGGAAGCAGGATATCTGGCGCATCTGTCGAAATACTAAATGATTAGTATGTATGTGATAGGATGTGACAGAATGACCGAATCCCGATTCCAGTTCCTGCAGGGAGATTTTCCCGAACTCTTTGCGCGTTGTGAGGACGCCAGCCGGGCAACCGAAGCGCATGCTGCCTTGTTGAAGGCGAGGATGGCGCTTGAACATATGGCCAAAGACCTCGGGCAAAGCAGCGGGATCTTTTCAACAACATCAATGAACTCAATGATCTGGGCGTCCTCGATGCGAAACGGAGCCGCCTCTTCCATCAGGTCCGGCGCATCGCCAATCTCGGTGTCCATGAAGGGAATGAGATCGGCGCAGCGATGTGAAATCCTGCCTGGATGCCCTGTTTGAGATCGCCTTATGGTATGCGATTTCGTTCAAGCAAAGACGCTATGAACTGGCAGCATTTGAGACTCCGGATTTGGGCTGGTGAAGCAGTACCCTGAGCAATGAGGCTTCAAAAGACGGAAAAACGGCTGCAGCGGGGGCGGCGCAGGATGTTTTCTCGAACAGCATCGACCCTTGCAGATCGACGGGGATTTTTCCCGCCAGATGGCCGAGAATCAGGAAACGGACGAGTTCAAGCAGGACGTATTTGAGACGGACGAAGAATATGCGAAGCGGATTGCCGCCATGCCGAAGGTCCATCTGGGCTATGCGATCCTCGACGCCAGACGGCAGGACGGCTACACGAAAATCGTCTTCCCCTTGCATCATATCGACCGCAACGACCGCATCCACTTCTCCAATCATATCCGGGCTTTCTATGCGGAAGATATCACGGGTCATGACGTCATCGACGATGAACTCGTGTGCGGTTTGCGCGTCTTCGACAAGCAGGTATACTGCAATTACAGCACCATGCGCTGAAGCACGGCACGGAAGAAATCCCCATGCACCCCATCTGCTGGGAGAAATTCCCGTATGAAACGGAACGCGATTTGCAGCATCGGATTGCGCATATGCCCATCCTGCCCCTGGGCTTCTGCCTGCCGGACCGCAACAGCTACGACATCCATACGCAGCAGCTGACCTTTGCCGTCAAGCCGTTTGCCTACGTGAAAGAAAAACTCATGTCTCCAAGTATTACCTTGAAGTTCAATCGTGATGTCGCTAGGAAAATCTGTACATGGAATCGTCCGTACAAGATATTCGGGCAACTGAAAGGCGACAAGGCATCCTTCCTCTTGTGGGATAAGGAACTCGGCGTATTTTATGACGGGCTAGATGCTCATGACCACAAGGGAAAGCAAACAAAGGAACAGCCTCAGAGCCGGGCCGAGATGTTTGCCGTGCTGGATGGTTCTATAGAAGAACTGCTTCAGCTCGGCAAGGAGTATCTTGAGGGGCAGGGGAGCCAGAAGGATATCCGCAAAGGCCTGGAATGCTATAAGAAAGCGGCAGAGAAGGCTCGCTAGAAGCGCAGCTTGCATTAGGGAATCGCTATCGCCAGGGCACCGAGGTTGAGAAGGATGAGCAAGAAGCATTCCGCTGGTATTGGCAGGCGGCAGGTCAGGGCAATGTTGATGCTCAATTTTGGCTGGGGTATGTGTATGATCATGGACGGGGTGTGGAGCAGGACTATAAAAAGGCCGTGATATGGTACCGGAAGGCTGCGGAACAAGGTGAAGATGCCGCGCAAAATAATCTAGCTGTCTGTATTATTATGGACGGGGCGTAGCGCAAGACTACCAGGAAGCTCTGAAGTGGTTCCAGGAAGCGGCGCAACACGGCGATGATACCGCGCAAAACTGGCTTGGTTATCTCTATGATAATGGCCAAGGCGTGAAGCAGGACTACAAAGAGGCCATGAAATGGTATCAGAAATCCGCAGGACGGGGCAACAGCTCTGCTCCGTATTGGATTGGTCTTTTATATTATTGGGGGAGGGGCGTGCAGCAAGATTATCAGGAAGCCATGAGATGGTACCGGAAAGCAGCAGAGCAAGGCGATGCTGCTGCGCAAAACTGGATTGGCTATCTGTACGAGCGAGGCCAAGGCGTGGAACAAGATTATCAGGAGGCCATGAAGTGGTATCAGAAAGCTGCTGACCAAGGTAATGCGTCTGCTCAAAATAATATCGGGGATCTGTATTATAATGGGAACGGCGTAAAGCAGGACTACGAGGAAGCCATGAAGTGGTACCGGAAAGCCGCCGCCCAAGGAAACGCCATTGCGCAAAAGAATATCGGGTATATGTATGATCATGGCAAAGGCGTGGAGCAAGACTACGAGGAAGCCATGAAGTGGTACCGGAAAGCCGCAGCCCAAGGAAACGCCACTGCGCAGAATAATATAGGGTATTTGTATCATTATGGCCAAGGTAACCGTGGATTACCAAGAAGCATGAAATGGTACCGGAAAGCAGCAGAGCAAGGCGATGATGCTGCGCAAAACAATATCGGCAATCTGTATCATGATGGCCAAGGCGTAAAGCAGGACTACAAAGAGGCCATGAAGTGGTATCAGAAGGCCGCCGCCCAGGGCAATGCATTTGCGCAAAATAGTATCGGCAATCTGTATTATAACGGGAACGGCGTAAAGCAGGACTATGAGGAAGCATGAAATGGTATCAGAAAGCGGTTGAGCAAGGGGATGATGATGCCAAAAAAAATCTGGCACGGGTGCGGGAAAAAATATCTCAGGCAGGCACTTCGCAAAAGGAATCTTCGGGGTGCTTCATCACGACGGCCGTATGCCAATGCTTCGGCAAGTCCGACGACTGCTACGAACTGACGATGTTCCGGCGTTTCCGGGACAACTGGCTGATGAAGCAGCCGGATGGAAAGGCCTTGATTGCCGAATACTATGCGACTGCACCGGCCATCGTGAGCTGCATCGACGAGAGGGAACATCCTGCCGACATCTATCAGCAGATCTGGCAGCGATATCTTTCCCCGTGCCTCAAGCATCTGGAACAGGGAGAATATAAAGCCTGCAAGGAACGCTATATCGCGATGGTTTGCACCTTGAAAGCCAAATATTACTGAGATGTCCATATTTATCATAAGCACCGTAAAGGGGCTGCTACACGTTGTATGGTGTGCAGCCCGTCAATAGGACACGGAAAAAATAATGGATTTGCGGTTCGCTTGAGTGGCGAGCCGCTTTTTCTATGCGGCAAGATTCGGCGGGGAACATCAAGCCGGACAAAGGAAAATCCGTCGAAAAGATCGACGGAATCGTGGCATCCATCATGGCCCTGGACCGCTGCATCCGCAACGGGACTGGCAGTGGCAGTGTCTATGACGAACGAGGTGTTATTTCCTTTTAGAATAAATCACTGTGACTTCCCGTACGGGTCAGCGTCAACGTTAGAATGTCGGTCTCGACTTTGTAAATCAGCAACCAATCCGGCAGAATATGACATTCACGGAAACCAGCGTAGTTTCCCGACAGGGCATGATCCGATACTTGGCAGGAAGCAATTGCTCCATCACAAGACAGTCAAGTACTTCCTGAAAAAGCTCCGGGGTATGCCCAGGCTGCTTGATTACCCGCTTGTAATCCTTGCGGAATTGTTTGCGGAAGCGGATCTTAAGCATTCAGGGCCTCCATGACATCTCCAACAGAATCATAAGTCTTGCTGAGATTGCGATGATGATTTACATCGTCAACAGCTCTTAAGGTCTCTAGCTCATTAGGAGAAATACGCAGATCGAACGGGATACCGCCATAGCGGACAACGGTGCGCAGGAACATATTGATTGCTGTAGAAGTCGGGATGCCCAAATCCGCAAAAATAGTTTCTGCCTGATGCTTTAGATCTGCATCGACACGAAGATTCAGCGTTTTTGTATCAGCCATATGAATCAACTCCTTTTTATTGATATTATAAAGCTAAATGAGGAAAATGTAAAGTAATTTACTTTACAATATAAGGACGGAGATATTATGTGAATCCCTTTTTATCCAGCTTGTTCCGTACCCGGGACAAGCCTCAGAACCATTATATCGGCACGGATTTCCGCTATCTGTTCGGCCCTTCTGCCCGGCGGCAAGGAACGGGTCTATGACCATCTATTGTACCATTTACTCCATGATGAGCCGAACCCGGAGATGACTTCGTTCATCTTCCGGGAAACGCTCATGAGCCACCTGCTCATCTGGGGCAATGCTTACGCCAGATCATTCGCGACCGATTAGGGCGAGTACAGGGACTGAAACATAAATTTTGGAAGTGGGTGGCTCTTCCTGGCCGGTGAAATCGCAGATCTCACAGCGCAGATTACAGAACTCAACAGCTATACGACCCAGGAAAAGGCGGACAAAGCCGTAAAAAACTGATCCGGACCGATGGCGAAGTGCAGGCGATGTATCTCCTGTTCCG
>ENA-OQBJ01001243-OQBJ01001243.1-human-gut-metagenome-genome-assembly--contig:-NODE-1243-length-10471-cov-1.221674_pt1 | contig 10471 bp, 13 predicted proteins | sample MGYA00242743_ERZ504545 | MGnify/ENA primary metagenome ERZ504545 (study PRJEB26092, sample SAMD00036252) | human gut metagenome | host: Homo sapiens | study: EMG produced TPA metagenomics assembly of...
GACTTAGGAAATGGAGGAAAAAGTATGAAAGTACATTCTAATTTTACTGGACCTAAGTCCAAAAAACGTTTGATTGCATTCTCATGTGCAACTGCTCTTGCAGGTTTTGCCTCATCGCAAAGCCTGCCTTCGCTGAGGAAGCTAAAGCTGATAACTCATCAAACCTTGATGTGAACGCTACTACCACTGCAAATGTGGAAACTACCGCAGACTCGTAGAAACTAAGGTTGTCGAAGCTCCTGCTACTACTGAAAATTTAGGCACCACTCAAAGCACTACAAATGTCTCAGAACAAGCCACAACTTCTGCTGCAAGCTCTGAAGTTGTCAGTGAAACTGCCTCAACAACTGCAAACGAAAGCCAAACTCCTACAGAATCAGTTGCAGGCCAAACACGTGAAGCCGTAACTACAGACCGAGCTGCCAGCGAGACAGCTTCAGTACCTAATGAAACAAACGTCACTGGTGGTCAATACTATAGCGACGACCAAGGCTACTGGCATTACAAAGATGCTAGCGGTAAAGACCTGACTGGACCACAAACTATTGATGGCGTTAAGGTCTACTTCAATCCAGGCGGTGTTCAGGTTAAAGGGGGATTTGGCTGGGACGGTCACTATTATGACAAAGATTCTGGTGCTCTTGTTACTAATAAATTCGTTGAAGAATATGGTAGAACCTATTACGTTGATGAAAATGGTAATAAGGCAATTGGTTCTAAAGAAGTTAATGGAGCGTGGTATTATTTTGAGCAGTATGGTGAACTAATTAAAAACAATTTTGCTCCTGATGGCCGTTATTATGACAAATATGGTAAACAAGTGGATTTCGGAACAAACCGCTATTTCGAATTAAACGGGGAATGGTACTATGCTGGAAATGATGGTGCTATTTTAAAGGGACCACAAACCATCGATGGTGTTAAGGTTTACTTCCGACAATACGGAGCTCAAGTCAAAGGATATTTTGTCAAAGATGAGGGGGATAATAAATCTCGATACTACGATAAGGATACTGGTGCTCTTGCCACCAATCAATATGTTATCGCTTATAATCCTTACAAACATCGAAATGAACGTTATTATGTTAACGACCAAGGAATTCGGTTAACTGGTCCTCAAACAATTGACGGTAAACAAGTCTACTTCGATACCTACGAGGGAAGCCAGGTTTTCGACAATTTTGCTGACGATGGTTACTTTTACGATCAGGACGGAAATCGTGTTGATCTTGGTGCCAATCGTTATGTTCAAATCAGAGACAATTGGTACTATGTCGGTAACGATGGAAAAATTTTAACCAGTGAACACATTATTTGATGGAGCTCACGTTTATTTTGAATATGGAGGTAAACAAGTTAAAGGAGATTTTGACTATAAAAATCAATTTCACGATAAAGACTCTGGAACTTTAGTTACTAATCGTTTCGTTACCGTTAATGACAAGACCTACTTCATTGGAGCCGATAGCAAAGCTATCAAAGGAGCAACAGTCATTGACAACACTGAATACTTCTTTGACGAGAAAACCGGAGCCCAAGTCAAAGGAAATTTCGCTAGTAACGATAAATATTATGATGGAATCACTGGTGCTCTCGTAATCAATAGTTATGTCCAAGTCGACAAAGACTGGTACTACGTAGGCAATGACGGTAAACGGCTTAAAGGTTCTCAAACCATTAACAATGTTCCTGTATACTTTGACCCTTATGATGGTAAACAAGCCAAAGGTGTCTTTGGTAATGATGGCTACTTCTACGACAAAGATTCTGGTGCTAAAATAGACCTTGGTACCAATCGCTACGTTTACATCAACGATAACTGGTACTATCTTAATGGAGAAGGAAAAACGCCGGTTAGCGGAATGTTTCCGGGAACCATAACGAATCTTTATTATTTTGAAAATGAAGGGCAGATGTACGGAGAATATTATCCAGAGATATGGAAGAATGCCTATGGTACGATTGTAAATGTGAGTCAGAGTGGAACCATTTACAGGATCAACGATGCGAATGTGCGTACGGGAATAAAGGTAAGCGGTAATGATATGCTGGAGCTTGTGATGGCTCAGGATGGCAAGCTGATTTGTCTGTGGCATGACTGCAGCTGGAGTCCGAAAGCAGGGATTACAAGGTGCTTTGGAGCCGTCCGGTGGAATTTTCGGCATCTGAAAAGATTTCGGTGGAAACGGTTTCAAAACTGCCTGAGCAGACTGCAGCTCCTGCTGAGGAAGAGACAACAAAGGCAGCTGTTGAGACGGTTCCGGTGAATCCACAGCAGGTGTCCGGTTCAAATCAAATATCTCCCGCAGAAACAACAGCTGCACCTGTGAAGAATCCGAACCAGCCGGCAGATACTCCCGGCACTTCGGTTCAGACTCCCAAGCAGGAAACAATTTTAGGAACAGAGGCTCCGGGAAAGAGTATACAGACGAATCCTTCAGAAACAAAGTCAGATGAGGTGAAGATTGTGCCTTTAGGCTAATCTTCATCAAAATCTACTACCACATAGAAGCCCCGGGCATTTTCGCGGACATCCTTTACAATACCGTATTCGGATTTAATGCGGTCCCGGGCTGCAAAACAGCCGGACATGGCGACGGCAGGATCAATAATATAGCTGTAGCTGCTGGTTCCCTCGCGCTCAATGATTTTTACTTTGTCGCCAGGGCTTACCAGTCCGGGACGTTCCATTTTAAATTCAACGGTTCTCACGTTTTTTTGACCTCCTTTTCTGTTTCTTCGCATACCATTTTGATGTATTCTCCAAGGTTGTGATCTCCACAGCCGGGGATATAGTGATTACAGCGGTTGACTGGTATGAGAATTTTATAAGCGGGGCTTTGTCCGATGGCAGTAGCCATAGACGGAGTTATTTCGCCCATCAGGGCATCTGCAATTACAATTCCTATAGGGCCGATGATAATATCGGCTGTGCGGGCTCCTACGATTACGGGATTTTCACCAGTAGCGCCGTAGTCTGCGCCTGCCTTTAACATGGCAGAGGTAGCAATACTGTTGGTTCCAATGGCGTAGATTTCAAGATCTGGGAGATTTTTTTTTCAGCTGTTCAATGACGGTTCGGCATTTTACCGCCCTGACCGTCTATGATGACAAGTTTCATTTGTGAAAATACCTTCTTTCTGCTGTGATTTACTATAGAATATTACCAGAGATGGATGGGAAACTACAAGGAAAGCAGTCTTGACAAATAACCTTTAGATGTTATAATCAGAAATGAGCAGAAATGCAGGAAGCTTTGAAGGAACAAGTACTTTGCAGGGAACAGACAGAGAGCAGCCGGGTGGTGGAAAGGCTGTGTGGAAAATGCAGAGGAAGACCAGTCCTGAGCTGTGGCAAGGATGCTGTTTTCGTGGCTGCGCCTTTGGCGTTTGAGTGAAAACAGAGGAAATGGCACCGTACCCCGCGTTAAGATCAATGAGTGAAAATCAAGGTGGAACCGTGTATATGCACCCTTGGACATAGAGATGTGTCCAGGGGTTTTTTAATACCTGAAAACCTTATAGGACATATCCAAAAGATCTAAAAACGCGTTTTAAAGCGAAAGGAGTTTACCATGAAGATTATTTTACCAGACGGAAGTGTTGAAGAAGCAAAAGACGAATTAAGAGCCATCCGCCACACTGCTTCCCATGTACTGGCACAGGCAGTAAAGAGACTGTATCCAGAGACCAAGCTGGCAATCGGACCGGCTATTGATGACGGATTTTACTATGACTTTGACAGAGAAGGCGGATTTACCCCGGATGATCTGGAAAAGTTAGAGGCTGAGATGAAGAAGATCGTTAAGGAGAACCTGGCATTAAAGCCATTCGTTCTGCCTAGAGACGAAGCAATTAAATTTATGCAGGAAAAGGGCGAGCCTTACAAGGTAGAGCTGATCGAAGACTTCCGGAAGGCGAGACCATCAGCTTCTATCAGCAGGGTGATTTCGTAGACCTGTGCGCAGGACCACATATCCTGTATACAAAGGGCATCAAGGCATTTAAGCTGACCAGCATTGCAGGTGCTTACTGGAGAGGTAGCGAGAAGAACAAGATGCTGACCAGAATTTATGGTACTGCATTTGCAAAGAAAGAAGACCTGGAAGCTTACTTAACCATGATGGAAGAGGCTAAGAAGCGTGACCACAGAAAATTAGGCAAGGAATTAGGACTGTTCATGTTTGCAGAAGAAGGACCTGGTTTCCCATTCTTCCTTCCAAAGGGCATGACCTTAAAGAATACCCTGATCGACTACTGGCGTGAGATCCACTTAAGAGAAGGCTATCAGGAAGTTTCTACTCCTGTTATCTTAAGCCGTAAGCTGTGGGAGACCTCCGGTCACTGGGATCATTACAAAGAGAACATGTATACAACCGTTATTGATGACGAAGACTATGCTATTAAGCCAATGAACTGTCCAGGCGGTATGCTGGTATACAAGTCCCAGCCTCGTTCCTACCGCGACCTGCCATTAAGAGTTGGTGAGTTAGGTCTGGTACATCGTCATGAGAAGAGCGGACAGCTTCACGGTCTGATGCGTGTACGCTGCTTCACCCAGGATGATGCACATATCTTCATGACCCAGGATCAGATCACTGACGAGATCAAGGGCGTTACAAGACTGATCAATGAAGTTTACTCTCAGTTTGGATTTGATTATTTCGTAGAGCTTTCTACCAGACCGGAAGATTCCATGGGATCTGATGAAGATTGGGAGATGGCAACAAACGGTCTGAGAAATGCACTGGATGAAATGGGCTTAAAGTACATTGTAAATGAAGGCGATGGCGCATTCTACGGACCTAAGATCGACTTCCACTTAAGAGACTCTATCGGACGTACCTGGCAGTGTGGTACCATTCAGCTTGACTTCCAGCTTCCACAGCGTTTTGAGGCTGAGTATGTAGCAGAAGACGGTACTAAGAAGCGTCCTATTATGATCCACCGCGTATGCTTCGGTTCTATTGAGCGTTTCATCGGTATCCTGATCGAGCATTTCGCTGGCAAGTTCCCAGTATGGCTGGCTCCAGTTCAGGTTAAGGTTATTCCTGTATCAGAAAAGTCCATGGAATATGCAGGTGGTGTATGATCAGTTAAAAGCAGCTGGTATCCGTACAGAGTTAGACCGTAAGGATGAGAAGGTTGGATACAAGATCCGTCAGGCTCAGTTAGAGAAAGTTCCGTTCATGCTGGTATTAGGTGAGAAGGAAGCAGCAGAAGGCAAGATCACTGTAAGAAGCCGTGACAAGGGCGACCTTGGTGTTGCTGATCTTAGCACATTTATCGCAGATGTTAAGAAAATGACTGAAACAAGAGAAAAATAATGTTACAGTTCAGCCATGACATCTTCTTGTTTCCATATTCATGAAAACAAGAACTGCAACAAAATAATAAATAAGCTGTTTTAGGCAGCCAATCCCCTGCAGAGACTTTATAACAGGTATAAGGCCCTTGCAGGGGATTTTTCAATAGTGCTTTAACATTCGGGGAAGGGAAAAATGAAAATTGCAGTGATCGGATATACCGGCTCCGGTAAATCGGTGCTGGCAGCAAAACTGGGCAAGATCCTTGGCTGTCCGGTGCTCCATTTGGACAAACTTCAGTTTGAAGCAGGCTGGAAGGAGCGAAAGGAAGCAGAAGGGAACCGGCTTTGTGAGCAGTTTTTAGAGGAAAATAAAGAGCGTGGCTGGGTCATTGACGGAAATTACGAAAAATTCTGTCAGAAAAGGCGGATGAAAGAAGCAGACCTGATCATTTTTATGGATTATCCAAGATGGATCTGTCTGTGGCAGGCGCTGCGCCGTTATTACAGATACAAAGGCCATACCAGAAAAAGCATGGCAGATGGCTGTATAGAAAAGATGGATAAAGAATTTATCTTATGGATCCTGAAAAATGGACGCAGCCGGGAAAAGAAGGAAGATTATAAACGGGTGGGAGCACAGTATCCGGATAAATTCATCCAGGTGAGAAACCGCCGTCAGCTGCGTGCTACAGTGATCCGCCTTTTGCAGCTGCAAAATGAAAAAGGGCTTTACGCGGGAACCGGGAGCAGAAAAAGGTGAAAAAAGAGGAACTTCTCATTGAACGTTTAAAAAAAGTACCGGAGATCGGATATGTATCCCTTTCATATGCCGGGACATAAGCGGGCAGAAGGTATAAAACTGTCCTTTCCAGATCCATTTTCTGTGGATATAACAGAATTGATGGTTTTGACAATCTCCATCATCCAGAAGGAATTTTAAAAGAGTCCATGAAATGGGCATCCAGCCTTTACGGTTCGGACCACACATGGTATCTTGTAAATGGAAGCACCTGCGGGCTGCTGTCGGCCATCAGCGCAGCCGTTCCCCACAGGGGAAAGATATTAGTCAGCCGGAACTGCCATAAGGCGGTGTATCATGGGATCTATTTAAATCATCTGGAAGCAGTTTATGTTTATCCACAGCCAGTTCCCGGATTGGGGATACAGGGCGGAATTTTGCCGGAAGATGTGGAAAACGCATTAAAAAATGATCCTGATATCCAGGCAGTGCTGATCGTGTCACCTACGTATGACGGGATCGTTTCGGATGTGGAAGCCATTGCAAAGATCGTCCATAAAGCAGGTCTTCCGCTGATCGTAGATGAGGCCCATGGTGCTCACTTTGCCTATGGGGATGCATTTCCAAAGTCAGCTCTTGAACTGGGAGCAGATGCAGTGATCCAGAGTGTGCATAAAACACTGCCAAGTCTTACCCAGACGGCGCTGCTCCATGTGAAAAATAACAGGCCGGATGGTGGATGCTATCTGGATGTGAAAAAGGTAGAGCGTTATCTGCAGATCTATCAGAGCAGCAGTCCTTCTTATGTGCTTATGGCGTCCATTGAGAACAGCATTTTTTCTTATGGATCAGTATAGAAAAGAAGGTAAAGTGGCTGAATTTGAAGCTGCTTTGCTTAAGATACGAAAAAAACTGGGAAAATGAAGCCCCTGCGCCTGGTAGAACGGGACCTGAGGGGAACAGCAGGGATTTTTGATGTGGATATTTCCAAGATCGTTGTTTCAGTAAGAGGCAGCGGGCTTACCGGAGAAATGCTTTCCCAGATCTTAAGGGACAAGTATCATCTGGAAATGGAAATGTGCGGTGCTGATTATGTAACGGCCATTGCAGCCATTGGAGACAGCAAAAAGGGGCTGAAACGTCTGAAAAAGGCATTACTTGAAATTGACAAAGAACTGGAAAAAAATGGAAATATCTGCAATGATGATCCTGATGAAAATGTTTACAGCCGTCATGCAAAGCAGGTGATGCCTGTTTTTAAAGCAATGGACGGGGAAAAGGAAGCAGTGCCTTTAAAAGAAAGCTGCGGCCGCATCTGTGGGGAATTTGCCTATATTTATCCGCCGGGTATCCCGCTGTTAGCGCCGGGAGAGCAGATCACAGAAGAAATACTGGAAACATTACAGGATTATATAAAAAAGATCTGCCGGTCCAGGGACTGGAAGATACAGACCTTGTCACCATACAGGTAATGGCATTATCAGGTGGCAGGTCCGTTTAAAAAGAAAGAGAAAGATGGAAACATAATGGGAAAGATTTATTATGTAATGGGAAAAAGTGCCTCAGGTAAGGACACCATTTACAAACGTCTGGTAAAGGAACTGCCAGAACTTGGAACAGTCCGCATGTACACCACCAGGCCCATCCGTGATGGGGAGACCAATGGGGTGGAGTACATTTTCACCGATGAGAAGCAGCTTCAGGCTATGAAGGATGCAGGTAAAGTGATCGAATGCCGCACTTATGATACCATTTACGGGCCGTGGAGTTATTTTACGGCAGATGACGGGCAGATCGATCTGGGATCCGGCAGTTATCTGATGATGGGAACATTGGAGTCTTATGAAAAGCTCTGCAGTTATTATGGGGCAGAGGTCATGGTCCCTTTATATATCCATGTGGAAGACGGTGAACGTCTGCAGCGGGCATTAAACAGAGAAAAACGCAAAAAGTGCCAAAGTATGCGGAAATGTGCCGAAGGTTCTTAGCTGATGAAAAAGGACTTTGCAAAAGAACGTCTGGATCAGTGCGGGATCAGAAAACAATATGAAAATACCGGGCTTGAACCGTGTATAGAAGAAATCATAAAGGACATTTTGTGTAACGAAGGAAAGGAGAAACAGATGTTAAAGAAAATTGGATTTATTGGTGTTGGCATTATGGGAAAATCCATGGTGCGCAATCTGATGAAGGCTGGTTATGAGGTTTCTATTTATACCAGAACAAAGTCAAAGGTGGAGGATGTGATCGCAGAGGGCGCTGTATGGTGTGATACAGTGGCAGACTGCTCTAAAGGCAGAGATGTGGTCATTACCATTGTTGGATATCCTAAGGATGTAGAGGAAGTATATTTCGGGGAAAATGGTATCCTTGAAAATGCAGATAAAGGCACTTATGTGATCGACATGACCACTACAAGCCCGAAGTTAGACCAGCAGATCTATGAAGAGGCAAAGAATAGGGGACTTCATGGCTTAGATGCCCCTGTAACCGGCGGTGACAGCGGTGCAAAGGCGGGAACACTGACTATTTTAGTAGGCGGTGATAAAGAGGACTTTGATACCTGTCTGCCTGTATTTGAGGCAATGGGAAAGGCTATCAACTACGAAGGAAAGTCCGGAAACGGACAGCACACCAAGATGTGTAATCAGATCGCCATTGCAGGTGCTTTAGCAGGCGCATGCGAGGCTATGGTCTATGCAAAGAATGCAGGACTGGACGTAGATGTAATGCTTAAATCTATTTCCACAGGTGCTGCAGGAAGCGCCCAGATGAATAATGTAGCTTCCAAGGCAGCAAAAGATGACTATGCACCGGGCTTCTTCTTAAAGCATTTTATCAAGGATATGAGCCTTGCAGATGAGGAAGCATCCGAAAGAGGAACCAAATTAGATGTGTTAGAGGATGTTCTTGGAATTTGTAAAAAACTGGAAGAGGAAGGCATGGGAGATCTGGGAACCCAGGCGCTGATCAAGCATTATAAGTGGTAAAATACAGGTGCTCTGTCTGTGCAGAACAGGGTAATTTAAGGTAGAAGTATTGTAACAGAAAAAATCGACAGATGAAAACAGGACCGTTGTAAATAGACGTAGTAATAGTAAGAAGTTAGCTGCGTTTATGACAGGACGGTCCTGTTTTATTGCTGGTGTATGTGTACTATGCACATATAAATATAAAATACGACTTAAAAATTATACAAAAGTTCAGAATAACACAACAAAAGTTAGAATAACAAATGGAAAAATGCATAATAAAATTATATAATAACAACATCAGGAGTGAAAAGTTACGGTACATGCTATATGATCTGTAACGAAAACTCCAAAAAACGTGAGAAGCAGTTTTCAGACTGCAAAATTTATTTAAGTCCCGGTGAGACCGGGAACGATGTACCGGGAGGGTACATAGAAAAGGAGAGGTGTATATGAAAAAAAGATTTGCAGCAGCGTCACTGGCAGCCATGATGGTACTGAGTATGACCGCATGTGGAGGCGGAAACACCGCTACTACCGCAGCACCGGCAGAGACCAAGGCAGAGGAAACAACAGCAGCAGAAGCTAAGGAAGAGTCTAAAGAAGAAGCAAAAGAGTCTGAGGCAACTGCTGAGAAAGCTCCGGAAGATTACTCCGGTACCGTAGTTGTATATTCTCCTCATGATGCAGATCCGTTAAATGCAGGTGTGAACCTGTTCATGGAGAAGTATCCAAATGTTAAGGTAGAAGTAGTAGCAGCCGGAACCGGCGAGCTGTGCAACCGTATTGCAGCTGAGTCTGCTAACCCGATCGCTGATGTACTCTGGGGCGGCGGTGCTGACTCCCTGGCAGCATTTAAGGATTACTTCGCACCATATGTTTGTGCAAATGATGATGTAATTGCAGAAGAGTACAAAGACCCGGATGACAAGTGGATCGGTGAAAGCCCACTGCCAATGGTACTGTTCTACAATAAAGATCTGATCGAAAAAGACGGAATGACCATTCCGGAGACCTGGGAAGATCTGACAAAGCCTGAGTGGAAGGCAAAATTGCATACTGCCTGCCATCTAAATCCGGTTCTGCTTACACCCAGTTATGTACTATGATCCTGGGTCATGGCGGCAAGGAAGATGGATGGGATTTCATCAAGAAACTGTATGACAACCTGGATGGAAAGATCGTTGACTCTTCAGGTAAGTGCCACAAGATGGTAGCTGACGGTGAGTTCTATGTAGGTCTTACTCTTGAGAAAGCAGCTGTTCAGTACAAGGATGATCCTTCTGTTGGATTTGTATATCCAAAGGATGGAACCAGTGCAGTTCCGGATGGTGTAGCTCTTGTTAAGGGATGCCCGAATGAAGAAAATGCAAAACTGTTCATCGACTTCGTTACCTCTAAAGAGTGCCAGACAGAGCAGAGCGAGAACTGGGGACGTCGTCCTGTAAGAAGT
>ENA-OQBJ01001244-OQBJ01001244.1-human-gut-metagenome-genome-assembly--contig:-NODE-1244-length-10468-cov-1.890823_pt1 | contig 10468 bp, 10 predicted proteins | sample MGYA00242743_ERZ504545 | MGnify/ENA primary metagenome ERZ504545 (study PRJEB26092, sample SAMD00036252) | human gut metagenome | host: Homo sapiens | study: EMG produced TPA metagenomics assembly of...
ATAGTCCCATACTCTGATTGCACACAGGTTTTTGTGCCATAAAACTCTTTCTTAAGTTTCTGTCACTTTGAATCTTTTTTGTTTGTTACTCATTCTTCTACCTCCAAAAATTAGTAAGTGCTACCACTTGGCAGCCTAACATGCTAATCATGGTAGATATAAAATGTTAACATTCTTATCTACTCAACCCACTAATAACACTCTTGTCTACACAACCTATTCCAAGCAATCTCATCAGTAGGCGTTTTACTATTTTTCTACGCTCATCTAAGCCATCACTCTCAGCAAGTCAAAATCTTCCGAAACCCTTTATTTCAAGCCTTTTCGAGCATATCTACAATTTCTATTTCTGTACTTTACTTAACAAACAGACACTCTCTACATGGCAAGTCATCGGAAACTGGTCCACGCCTCTTACCTTTTTCACCTCATACCCCAGCTCCTGAAGAATCTTCAGATCCCTTGCCAGTGTCGCAGAATCGCACGAGACATACACAATCCGATCCGGCTGCATATCGGCCATGGTGCGGAGCAGATTTTCCTCGCATCCTTTCCGCGGCGGATCGACTACAATCACATCGGCATGCGCATGTTCGCCTGGATGTTCTTTGGCATATTTTTCGTAATATTCCGGCAGTACTTCCTCGGATTTTCCGACAAAAAACTCTGCATTTTCGATTCCATTGATTTTCGCATTGTTTTTCGCATCTGCGATGGCCTCCGGCACGATCTCCACGCCGTAAACTTTTTTCGCCTTCTGCGCCAGAAAAAGTGAAATCGTTCCGATACCGCAGTACAGATCCCAGACAGTCTCTTCTCCGGTAAGACCAGCATATTCCAGCGCAAGGCTGTACAGTTTTTCTGTCTGCACGGGATTTACCTGATAGAAGGAAAGCGGAGAAATCTGGTATTTTACCTTTCCGATATAATCGGTAATAAATTCCTGTCCCCACAGACAGCGAATCTCTTTCCCCATGATAACATTGGTCCGCTCACGGTTTACGCTGAGTGTAATGCTCGTCATGCCTTCCAGTTCCGTCAGTGATTGGATGAGTTTTTTCTCTGCCGGCAGTTTCTTTCCGTTCACAACGAGACAGACCATGATTTCTTTCGTTGTAAATCCAAACCGGATCAGCACATGGCGCACCAGACCTTTGCCGGTCTCCTCCTGGTATGCCGAAACGCTGTTTTCTTCCATCCACGCGAGAATGCGGTTCAAAATCTCTTCGTTCTGCTCTACGCCAAGATAGCAGTTCCGGTTTTCCATGATCTGATGCGTTCTTCCCGCATAAAATCCGGTAATCAGTTTCCCGTTTTTATCCTGTCCGATCGGGAACTGTGCTTTGTTTCGATACCGGAACGGAGACTCCATCCCCACAATCGGCTCCATCGGAATTTCCGTCATCCCACCGATCCGCTGGAGGTTCTGGGCAATTTTCTTTTCTTTAAAGCGGAGCTGCTCTGCATAATCAAGCATCTGTAACTGACAGCCGCCGCATGGACGGGCCACAGGCATATCGGCTCTACGCGGTGCGGGGACGGTTCGATCAGACGCATCAGCCGTGCGTAGCCGTAATTTTTCTTTGCTTTTATCACTTTTACTTCGGCAAGATCTCCGATAACCGTGTCCTTGACAAAGAGGGTATAGCCTCGCATTTGCTATACCTCCTCCGTCGTGTCCCATATCTTCAATTTTCACCGTCAGTACATCATTTTTCTGATAGCTCATGAAAAGTCTCCTGTTCTGCGGATGTTGGACTCAAAGAACCGGTTGTAGCCAATCCACTCATTGCCTGCCGGCGCTGCATCAAACAGCTCGGTCAGAGTCTCCATTTTGGCATCGGCATTATCAGCCAGGCTCAGCGCTACCGCTTCTACCATTGCCGGCTTTTTCGGGGAACCGTATTCCAGCTCACCGTGGTGTGCCAGAATGCAGTGTTTTAACTGATTTTCCAGCTCCATCGGAAAACCTTCTATTTTCTGTGCAGCATCGTGTACCATCTCCGCACCGATCATAATGTGGCCGAGAAGCTGTCCATCATCCGTGTAATCGTTCTGCGGGAATAAAGAGAGTTCTTTCGTCTTTCCGATGTCATGCAGAATCGCTGCCGTAATCAGCAGATCACGGTTTAAGATCCCGTACGATTTCGCCATAAAATCACAGAAACGGGTGACACTTAACGTATGCTCCAGCAGTCCGCCGACAAAGCCGTGGTGAACACTTTTTGCCGCAGAGCTCATGCGGAACCGTTTTACCGTCTCCTGGTCCTGGATAAAATAGTACGTCAGGATTGCGGAAAGATACTGGTTTTTCACCGTTCCAATCCAGGAAAGCAGTTCCTGATACATCGTGTCGATGTCGTAACGGCTGGTGCAGATAGTCTGCCGGGTTGTACTCGCCCTCTCCTGCCTTTCTTGCACGCTTGATCGAAACCTGAAGCGCGCCGTTGAATACGGTGATATCGCCGCTGATGTCGACGTAGTCAAGTGCTTCGAATTCGTCGATTCCCATCGAATTCGGATCCCAGATTTTCGCATCGATCGTACCGGTGCGGTCCTGTAAGATCACGTTTTCATACTGTTTTCCGTTTTTCGTAACGGCTGACTGTTTATGTTTGCAGAGATAGACACCGGACATGCGGTTTCCTTCCCGGAGTTCGTTAATATACTTCATAAAAATAAATCCTCTTTTTCTAAAATAAATGCGGACACAGCGTTCCGTTTTTGTTTTCCTTGTTTCTTTACATGCCTTACCAATCTACCAGATTTTTATACAGAATGCACGTATTTTTTCACAGCGGTTCGGAAACCGTCCGAAAAGAAAAAGCTTTCGGAAACCACGCCGGTCAAGGCCGGCTTTTTGGCTTCCGAAAGCCTCTGTTTTCAGACTTCTCCAAGCGTCACATCAAACGTCATCTCCGCGTATCCTTCGGCGCCTTTCCGCATCGCCGTCACGGTAACCACTTCTCCTGCGCTGTGTTTTCCCAGCTGCTCATGGTACTGTTTGATCGTTTCCACCTTCTGTTCCCCGAGCTTTACAATCACATCATACTCTTTCATGCCCGCCATCATCGCCGGCGAATCGTCTGTGACGCTGCTGATCAGAACGCCTTTTGGAATCCCTGTTTTGTCGGAAAGCTCTTCTGTGACATCCTGCCCGCGGATGCCGATATAAGCGCGGCTCACATTGTTGGAGAGATTTTCAATCAGCTTTTTGATCTGCGAAATTGCAATGCCCGTCACCACGTTGTTTCCCTTGGCACTGTAGCTCTGCGCGATAATACCGACGATTTCGCCGTCCAGATTTACCAGAATACCGCTGCCGTCCGTACTGCCGAGGATGTCAGTTGTCAGCAGATTGTACTCATTGTCCAGCGCTGAGATCTTATTCGTAACCGAAGTCACCACGCCGTACGCAATCGAATCACTGTAGCAACCGGGCTTCCGACGGCCACAACCGGATCACCCTGGCTTACGAGATACGAACTGCCAAGCGGCGCAATTTCAAGGCCGTCCCGTGTTTCCTCATCCAGCTTCGACTTGTCCACCTTCACAATCGTAAAACCGGTGCTCGGATCATGGCGCTGGTATGTGGCATCTACCATCGTCTCATCCCAGAACGTAACCTGAATCCGCTCCACATTTTCCACAATGCGGTATTCCGTCAGGATGAAAAGATCCTGTCCGTTGTCTGCAACGATCAGTCCGGAAATCTGCTGCTGGTTTTCATAGTTCTGGTTAAAATAGTCCATCTGATTGGTAATGCCGATGACGGTCACCAGCGCTCGTTTTGGTTTTTCCGTTACTTCCAGCATATCCTGGTAGAGCACTTCATAATTTCTGAGACTGTTGTCCTTTGCCTCCGCATCCGTTTCACCATCGACTGTGGAAGCCTCACTGCTCTCCTCCCCCGTCTCCGTTCCCTCTGCCGCTTCGTTTCCATCCGTGCTCTCGGAAATCGTGCTTTCTGCGACACTTTCATCCAAAACACTGCCATCCGCTGTGGAACTGCTGATTTCCGAGCCGGAACCACTGCTGTCCACCGGCGCATTCTCCGAAGATGCTGTCATCGTCTCATCCATCTCCTGTCCGCTGTTCGGATCCTCGTCGCCCGGAATATCCACTTTGGCCGGCGGCTCCTCTTTTGTAATTGCACCGGCAATCTTTGGCTCTGTCACAGCAAAGACCGCGGCCGCAACCAGACCGCCAAGTGCTGCAAGAATCAGCCATCCGGCAATCAGCAATACGATCTTTTTCCAGTCAGGCGGCTGCTTTTTGATGCTCTCTTTCATGAATTTGTAAGGTTTTGGGTCATTTTCCATACATTTCTTTCTCCATACATTCGTATTCCATTCCGAACTGCTCTGCGCATACGCGCTCCCACAATTTTCACATATATAAGAAACTTTACCAGATAGATATGAACATTTTATGAAGACTGTTACATTTTTTCTCATTTCTCCAAGATCCCGCATTTCTTCGTTCTTGGGGTTTCTTTCGTTTTCCTTTTTAAGGTATTAATTGGGGGAGTGGGAAAAACCTGTGACCCACATTCCACCTGCGCTCTGTGCTTTCCCGTACAGACGCCAGATCAGATCCGGGCGGTATGTGATAAAAAAATACCGCATTATCTGTAAACGATGATGAATTATTAATACGAAAAGGTAAGTATCATGAATCAGAAAGCATTAAAAACGCTCGAATACGACAAAATTATCGAACAGCTGGCTTCGTATGCCAGTTCTCCGCTGGGCCGGAAGAAATGTCTGGAGCTCGTTCCTTCTTCTTCCCTCTCCCAGATTACGCGGATGCAGCACGAGACACACGACGCGCTCACCCGGCTCTTTAAAAAAGGCCACATTTCCTTTGGTGATGCCAAAGATATCCGCGGCGCATTAAAGCGTCTCGAAATCGGCAGCTCCATGAACATCACGGAGCTTCTGCAGACCGCCGCACTTCTGGAAAACACGGCACGCGTCAAAGCGTACGGCCGCCGCGAAAATGCGGACCAGACGCCGGACAGCCTCGAAGATCTCTTTGAAACACTGGAGCCTCTGACGCTGCTTTCCACGGAAATCCGCCGCTGTATTCTCTCCGAGGATGAAATCAGCGATGATGCAAGCCCGAATCTACGCCGCATCCGTCGTTCCATCAAATCGTGTGAGGAAAAATCCACAGCCAGTTAATCTCGCTCGTCAACGGTTCCTACCGCACGTATCTGCAGGATGCCGTCATCACGATGCGCGACGGCCGCTACTGTATCCCGATCAAATCCGAGTACAAAGGCCAGGTTCCTGGCATGGTACATGACCAGTCCTCGACCGGTTCCACCTTCTTTGTCGAGCCGATGGCCGTTGTCAAACTGAACAACGATATCCGTGAGCTGGAAATTGAAGAAGCAAAAGAAATCGAGGTCATCCTCTCTACGTTGAGTGCCCAGGCAGACCTGCACCGCGATGAGATCCGTTACGACCTCGAAAACATGGTAGAGCTTGACTTCATCTTCGCGCGCGCCGCTCTTGCAATGGAGCAGAACGCCAATGAGCCGATCTTCAACACCGAAGGTAAAATCCACCTGCGCAAGGCACGCCACCCGCTGATCAATACGAAAAAAGTCGTTCCGATTGATCTGTCGCTCGGCGAAGATTTCGACCTTCTGATCGTCACCGGACCGAATACCGGTGGTAAGACGGTTTCCTTAAAGACGGTCGGACTCTTAACACTGATGGGCCAGTCCGGACTTCACATTCCGGCACTCGACCGCTCCTCCCTTTCCGTTTTCGACGAGGTTTACGCCGATATCGGTGATGAGCAGAGCATCGAGCAGTCGTTGAGTACCTTCTCCTCCCACATGACGAATGTGGTTTCCTTCCTCGACAAGGCAGACCGCAATTCCCTCGTCCTGTTCGATGAGCTCGGCGCCGGTACCGACCCGACAGAGGGCGCGGCGCTTGCCATCGCGATCCTCTCTACGCTCCACGAGCGCGGCATTCGCACCATGGCAACGACACACTACAGTGAACTGAAAATCTATGCCTTATCCACACCGGGCGTGGAGAATGCCTGCTGTGAATTCGATGTCGAGACTTTAAGCCCGACATACCGCCTGCTCGTCGGCGTTCCTGGAAAGAGTAATGCGTTTGCGATTTCCAACAAACTCGGCCTGCCGGACTACATCATCAACAAGGCAAAAGACGAAATCAGCGAGCAGGATGAATCGTTTGAAGACGTTCTGACCACTCTCGAGCAGAACCGGATCACGCTGGAACGCGAAAAAGAAGAGCTTGCCCGCACCCGCGCGGAAGTCGAATCCCTGAAGCAGAGCCTTGCCAAGAATCAGGAACAGATCGACGCAAGAAAAGAAAAGATGATCTCCAATGCAACCGAGGAGGCACAGAGAATTCTCCGCGAGGCGAAGGAATACGCCGACCAGACGATGCGCGATTTCCAGAAATTTGGAAAAGAGAATGTTTCCGTCCGCGAAATGGAGCAGAAACGTACCGCTCTGCGTGAAAAGATGAACAAGCTCGATAAGAAAAAGACGAAGGAAGTACCGAAGCGCACCGGAAATCTCCGCCCGCAGGATCTTCATCTCGCGATGCCGTCAAAGTCTAAGCATGAATCTCAAAGGTACTGTCAGCACCCGCCCAGATTCAAAGGGAAATCTCTTCGTCCAGATGGGTATCATGCGGACCAAAGTGCATATCTCCGACCTTGTGCTGATCGACGAGGCTGTCATCACCGGCCCGTCCATCTCCCGCACAAGCAGCGGAAAATCGAAGCTTTCCAAGGCTGCCACGATTTCTACCGAGATCAATCTGCTCGGAAAAACGGTGGATGAAGCGGTTGCCGAACTCGACAAATATCTCGATGACGCTTATCTCTCCCATCTGCGAGTGTCCGCGTTGTCCACGGAAAAGGAACGGGCGCACTGCGGAAAGGCATTCACAATTATCTGCGCCGCCAGAAACACGTAGCGGACTTCCATTTAGCGGAATTCGGCGAGGGCGATGCCGGCGTTACGATTGTTACGTTTAAGAAATAAAAACTCAGGAAAATATGGGACGAACGCATACTGTATGCGGTTCCGTCCTGTCCCCAGTGAAGGAGAATCTTTTATGGCTTCCAAACAGAAAATTCTGATCGTCGATGACGATAACAATATCGCAGAACTGATTTCTCTCTATCTGACCAAGGAATGCTATGACACAAAAATTGTAAACGATGGAGAAGAGGCTGTCCGGGAGTTTCACTCCTTCCAGCCGAACCTGATTCTGCTCGACCTGATGCTGCCCGGCATGGACGGCTACCAGGTCTGCCGCGAAATCCGGCACGATTCCGATGTTCCGATCATCATGCTCTCGGCAAAGGGCGAGGTGTTCGACAAAGTCCTCGGCCTGGAACTCGGCGCGGATGACTACATCATCAAACCATTTGATTCCAAGGAGCTCGTTGCCCGTGTGAAAGCAGTGCTGCGGAGATTTCAGCCATCACGCACGATCCCGGTGTCCGCAACCGCAGGAAAATGTGTCGAGTACCCGGATCTTATCATCAACCAGACGAACTATTCCGTCATTTACCAGGGCCGCACCGTCGATATGCCGCCGAAGGAACTGGAGCTTCTCTACTTCCTTGCTTCCTCACCAAACCAGGTCTTTACGCGAGAACAGCTCCTCGACCATATCTGGGGCTATGAGTACATCGGCGATACCCGCACGGTAGACGTTCATATCAAACGTCTCCGCGAAAAAATCAAGGACCATGCCTCCTGGGCCATCACGACGGTCTGGGGCATCGGTTACAAGTTTGAGGTTAAAAAATAATGCGACGCACGCTTTACCGGAAATTAATTCTCATTTATGTCATTCTCGCCATTGCCGGCTTTACGCTGATCTCAACGGTCGGCTCCCGCATGGTGGAGGACAGTCTGGTCTCCAGCGCGAGCACCAGTCTGTACCGGGAGGCCACGCAGATCGCTTCCAAACAGGGCGACCTTTATTACCACAGTGAGCGTTCCCTGACGGATCTTTACAATTCGCTCAGTGCACTGGCTTCCTATCACAATTCCCAGATCTGGCTCATCAGCGCAGACGGGGAAATTCTGCTGAACACGGCAGCTGCACTCGATGAGGAAAACCCGGAGATCATCGACGGTTTTGATCCGGTTGCGCTCGGCAGCGAGTATTACAGCACGGGAACGTTTTTCGGCTATTTCGAAGACAAGATGCTGAGCGTCATGGTTCCCGTCACCTCCGATTTCCGGATCAATGGCTATGTCGCCATCCACCTTCCGCTGCAGGACGTCTATCAGCAGAGGGAAAGTCTGCTGGCACGGATTGATTTTCTGTTCCTGCTCGTGTTCGGACTCTCGTTTGTGATTCTGATCTTTTTCTCCCTCGTCGTGTACCGGCCGCTGAAAAAGATCATCAACGGTGCAAAGGAGTATGCCTCCGGCAACCTGACCCACAAAATTGATGTTAAATCTCACGATGAGATGGGGTATCTCGCTTCCACGCTGAACTACATGTCCGGCGAGCTGAACAAGACCGGCGAATACCAGCGGAAATTTGTGGCGAACGTCTCTCACGACTTCCGCTCACCGCTGACCTCGATCAAAGGCTATGTGGAGGCAATCCTCGACGGAACGATTCCGCCGGAAATGCAGGAAAAATATCTGAAAATCGTTCTGTTTGAGACAGAACGGCTGCACAAGCTGACGCAGAGCCTGCTGACGCTGAACGACATCGACGATAAAGGAATATGCTCGATCTGACCTCGTTTGACATCAACGCCGTCATCAAGGATACCGCCGCTTCGTTTGAGGGAACCTGCACAAAAAAACGGATTTCCATTTCACTGATCCTCGCATCGCGCACCTTATACGTCTGCGCCGATATGGGAAAAATCCAGCAGGTGCTGTACAATCTCATTGATAATGCAATCAAATTCAGCAACAACGATTCCACCATCACAGTTGAGACAACGGAGAAGCACGGTAAAGTCTTCGTCTCCGTCAAGGACACCGGCTGCGGCATTCCAAAGGCAAGCATCACGAAAATCTGGGAGCGCTTCTACAAGCTCGACGCCTCCCGCGGCAAGGACCGCAAAGGAACGGGACTTGGGCTTTCAATCGTCAAAGAGATCATCACTGCGCATAACCAGAATATCAATGTCATCAGTACAGAGGGCGTTGGTACCGAATTTATCTTTACACTCGCCAAAGGCGAAGCACCAAAATAAGCCCCTCCGCCGAGGGGCTTTTTTGCCAGACATATCAAACTAACTCTGGAGGTAATTTTCACTATGAACCCAAACACCATTGATTCCATCATCAAACAGCTCATTGCATCCCACACCACCATTTCCACCATGGAAAGCTGCACTTCCGGCCTGATCGCTCCCTGATCACCGACACCGAAGGCGCCTCCGCCATTTTCCCCGGCGGCTACGTCACGTATCTGAACGAAACCAAAGTCCTCGTCGGCGTCGACCCTTCCGTCATCGAAATCCACGGCGTCTACTCCCCCGAATGCGCCGAAGCCATGGCCCGCACAGTACAAGAAAACCTGCACACCGCCATCGCCATCGGAATCACCGGCACAACCGGAAATCTCGACCCCAACAACGCTGACAGCGTACAGGCGTCGTCTACTTCTGTATTTTATACAAAGCCCAAGCCCACACCTTCACCTTCCAGACCAACGTCTCCGGCATGACCCGCCACGAAATCAAACAGCTTTACGCAGAGCAGGTCTTTGCCGAATTGGAAATGATCTTAACTTCTTCCTTATAAAAAGAATGCAGCTCCGTCTACGATCACCAGAGTCCCGTCCGTCTACCTCCACTCATGCGTCCGCAAATGCCCCGCGAGCTGCATATGGTCAAAGCTATTCTGCCGCAGTGCTCGTACAGTACGATCGCCACGGAATTTGAAAGGTTCAGCGACCGAATATCATTAATCATCGGAATCCGCACCGCCGTCTCCTGATTATCGTACAGAATATCCTCCGGAATCCCCGCGCTTTCCTTTCCGAACATGATAAAGCAGTCCTCTTCATACTGCACATCCACATACGTCTGCGGCCCCTTCGTCGTCGCATAGTAAATCTTCGCCCCCGGATTTTTCTCCAGAAAATCCTCGTAACTCTCATACACTGTCACATCCAGCTTCGACCAGTAATCCAGCCCCGCGCGCCTGACCGCCTTGTCCGAAATATCAAACCCCAGCGGCTTAATCAGATGCAGCCTCGTCCCCGTCGCCACACACGTCCGTCCGATATTACCTGTATTTGCTGGAATCTCCGGCTCATGAAGAACAATATTCAAATGTGCCATTTTACCAATCACTCCTGTCGTATATTTAAGCCTTATCTGCCAACCCGGTACATCTCATCCATCTGCGGCTTATCCAGATACCTGACCTCTTCCCCGTTCCGAGAACTCCTCTCCTTCCCGGATGCGTCCGCCC